>Ga0181612_159702_pt1 | contig 31167 bp, 14 predicted proteins | sample HoacroProtozoa21_FD_119630 | JGI IMG/M metagenome (GOLD analysis project Ga0181612, IMG submission 119630) | Hoatzin crop microbial communities from Cojedes, Venezuel. Combined Assembly of Gp0051906, Gp0051904, Gp0051908 | reverse complement strand
GACAGAAAACCTCAGACTGGTGCTTGTTTATCCAGACGTCCTTAACAAGCAGCTATTTACTGTAATTCTAGCAAAAGAAGTACAAAGACTGCCTCCGTGACTCGTCATTGCTGTATCACAACCAGAACAGATTTCATGTCAAACTTCTCAATCATGTGCAAACCTCCAGTTCTGGCAGGAAACAAGACAGATCTGTGGCAGCCTTCTACTACCCACTGCGATTTACTTGGGAGGAAAACCAGAAATCTGATCACGGAAAGAGACTGGAGCGCCTACACACACCATAACTGAAGTAAAGCTTCTCAGGTGGTAGGCAGCAGCACTTGCAGATAGGTCCAACACACCTCTTATTCTCCTGGGTTGGACCACGTGTATGAATGTATTTCACTGGAATAAAGTAAAGGAAATCTCCTTTGACACCAAAGTAACTCCACGTTCCACATTCCTTCTACCCCAAGGCAGTTTCAGTTCTCCCTGCCAAGATAAGGAGCATTCTGGGCAGCAGTGGAAAAGCTGATGAAAATACCCTTTTCTCTAATCATGGCCAGAGAAACTACTCATCTGTTTTGGCTAAAATTAAAATGAGACAAGCACCTACCATGGAAGGTTTTTTGCAGTCCAGCTAAATAATAAGCAGCTTAGAGCACATCTCAGAACAGAAAGCATCAAGTAACTCAAATCCCTTTTAGTATGCGATAGGAATAAAACCCATCTCTAAGCAAAAGATTCAAGTTTCAAAGCAATAATTACGACTTCCAGATACCAAGATCATACAAGTACATCTACCAAACACTTCTCAACTTTCCAAAGATTAAATAACAAAAATTTAAAAAATACTGCACTTGCTGCAGCAGAAATGGAGCAAACATGTCAGAAATCCCAAGCACTTCTGAATGTAAAGAAGTTCAGAAGCATGAGCGTACTTCATATGAACTAATGAAGGACACAGAAGGACGGTGTTTCCCTAGCGTCCCTATAGCTCCACCAGCCCCTATCGTGCATCTACACTTCACCTAAAAAAAATGCATCTATGTCTTGGCTTTTGGAACAACCGGGCTCCACAGCAGGTATAAGCCAGTCAGTGCTTTTGAGCTCTAGGCTGCGTGGCAGAAACAGGTGTCACAAGCTTGCCTCAGCTTGATAAACTGGATGCTAACACCCGCAGCTTGTGTAGTGCAGGAAGTCAGGTTACAGTAGCCATTACTAGCGGGGGTACAAGAGATGAAGAGCTACACCTCGTTGAAGTCAGTCCCACCAGAAAGGCAGACCAGGAGAAAGGGACAACCTTCCCCAACAAGTATCTAAAATGAAGAATGCAGGGGAAGCAAGTTCATAATCTAGAAGAGTATTTAGAGCCTAAGGACAAGATTTCAATTGCACAATTTCTGGGTATCTAAAGTCTTCGAGGACTACAATAGCCAGCCAAGTCTCCCTTCACAGTAAGGGAAGGGAATACCACTTCCGGAGGGCAATTTGTCTTGCTTATCTAGAGATGAATCATTTTCTGAAGTTCTTTAATTCTTCATTGATCGTAAAAGACAGTCTAGGATTATTAGTTTTTTGGTTTTGACAACTACCCTTTAGACACTTGAGTTAAGATGGATTATTCTCCCACCAAAGATACAACTACATCCAGAAGTAGCACACAAGCTATAATCAGTTTTTGATTTGCTTCACTACTATAGTACTCTAGATGCTAACCAGGCTTCCAGGGTCCTGATCACTGTACTTACACAAAGCAAAATGGCTAAGTTAATCTGAAGAACATTTAGAGCAGTTGTGGAACAATTCAAGTTTTTAATGCTGAACTGTTTGCTAAGTCCAAGTAGGACCAATGAGGTCAAAGAGCAATTACGCTGACAACCTGTCCTAAATACGGCTTAAATATCCTAAGACTCCTTCAACATCTTTATACTAAAAGTCCACAGGAGGGTTAATAAACCATCAAGTTGGCAATAAAAGCATGCAAAAACATGAAAACAGAAGAAAGATTAACAGGTTGAGTTGCCGTATCACATATTTTACCCTTCCATTACCACTGATCCTTTAAAATAGTTTGCTTTGGTGTGGTGTTCCTTCCCACATTTTATAACGTAACAGAAGGAAGCATCAAGACTTTGCATTTTACTGTCAGGCGCACATTAGGAAACATGGAGGCCAACACTCTGTCCCACTAATTGCTTTTGAAGTTTGCCTTTCTTCCTTCTTAAATAACACTCGCAAAAAGAAAAAAATGGGAACGTTACCCAATGGAAACAGCATCTCAATTGATTCAACAATCTGCCAGTAAACTTGTAACTTTAAATCCTTAGGACAAATTGAACAAGCTTAGATGTTTCTTTCAGACCAAGATAAAAATGAAGATGCTATGACTACACTTCATCAAACAGATAATATATCTACTTAAGACAAACAGAAGAATTATTTCCAAGTATTCAGTTACATGTCTTCGCCATAAAAAGAAATCTACGATTTGTTTAAACAGTTTTTTAATAGGAAATGCTCATGAATGCTAAAGTTGAAGATATTATACTAGCATCACAAAGGTTATCAACTGTTTCCTGTTCTGTAATCCATATACTGAACTGACAACCTGGTTGAAATCTCTACGATTTATATTAAGAATATTACCTTGCGTGTAGGCAGCATCATCAGATCCCATACTCAATTTCCGTGCATCACTGATCCTATCCACATGTGCTAAAACAGGGTCAGTAAGATGCTGGATACCCTCTGGTTCAACATAGTGATCAGGAAGGTTTAGAAGGTTTGTAGGTTCAAAGGTTGGGGACACTACCCCTGGGGAAACTGCAGGGGGCTTATTTGGAGAAACTGTAATTTTAAAAGTATATTTTGTGTTAGGCTGCGTAACCACCACTCGAGGAGAGGTTGCAGTGGTGCTGTTGCCCACTGCTCGACTCTTGGGTGGATGGTGATGAATAAATGCAGGACCCATGCTTACTTGACCAGACATATTCCTAGAAGTGGTAGATACTCCAGGATTTGTCGATATGAAAAGCGTGGGCTGGTTCCGCACAACTTGATCATCTCCTGTTGTGGCATTTGCTGAAATGTAGACCTTGGGCTGACTGCGTGTGACCACTTCATCAGTATTTGGAGGACTGGCCGATATGTAAACAGTGGGTTGACTTCTACTTAATGTCTGGCTGTTGAGGGAAGGAGTAGTGGAAGTGCGAGGGCCAGTTGAACGCAACTTAGAAGAACTGTTTCTTTGTGGTGGTTCAAGTTTGATTTCAATTTGGTTTTTGCGAGGTCCTGTGGATATATTCTGAATGTTGTATTGGCTATGAGCAGAGGATTGTGAGCTACCAGATGAATGAATCATAGGTGCTTGTGGAGTAGTAGGAGAACTGATAGGCATATAGACATGAGAAGTCTGGTGGCCTTGCTGATTTGGCTGCGTTGAGTGTTGTGATGAGGTATGTGGCGTAGTACTGGATGTAGGAAGAGTAGTCCAGGGACTTGGCTGCGAAGGCTGGTAGGCTTGCTGAGGGTGCACAGGATTAAACTGAGATGCCCAGCCTGGCTGCTGATGTGTCTGTCGAGTGGTACCACTCGGAGCTGTGATGTAAGGCCTAATATAGATAGAATTTCCCTGTGGACTGTTAAGTACAGGAGGAGGTACACCATGTATGTGCAAAGACGTTGGGGTATTGCGACCAGGCTGAATATTTGGGGCCAAAGTTACCATAATGGGGTTGAATCTGGGTGTTTGTTGAGACAAGTTAGATACTCCTTTGCTGCCTAGGTGAAATCCAAGATGCTGTCCTGGATTAGACGTACTAACTGTATTAGCCATCCCAAAGACATTAAATCCTTGTGGAACCTGTGCAGGTGCTGTCTGTGGTTCCTGCTGAAACAGTTCACTGTTGGACTGACTGGTTTGAAGGTGTCCATCACTCACGCTGTGAGCTAGAGTCCTACTTCCATTCATTCTAATTCCTTCTCTTCCATGGTGATGGACGCTCTGTGACTGCAAATCCAAATTAAGAGATGTCATGTGATTTCGTAGTCCAGGAATCCCAGAATCATCTGAAAAACCTAGGTCTCCTTCACCGTAGAGATACTTTGTGCTCTCCTGAGAGAGAACTGCACAACAGGCATCCAAATTATTGTTATTCTATAAAAGACAGATGAAAGTTTGACATTACTGATACAATACCATCACAGTTAGATACATATGCATCCAATCATCATTGAAAAATTAACAACGTAGCATCAAACAGAAAGCTTTAGGTGGTTGGCTAGCACAGCTGCTACACATGCACAAAGGGCTTGCATGTGAAGCTCACTATTTTGAGAACAGCGACTCAGTCACTGGCACCAAGGATGGAGGCCTGCACTGCTGCTGAAGCAATGATAACGAGATCTTGGACCTTGAAAAGTTAACACCATACAGTATGATAAACCTTGGATGACTATTTTTGCTACTCCTTCTCAATTCCAAAGCAATCTTCATCAATGACCAGGTTGCTGGCTTAGGGTGGAAGTGACAGAAGGAATGGATTTATGACACCTACATATTACTGGTTAATAACTTACAAACAAATATCAAAGTACATGCTTATTTTAAATGTTTTCCCAAACACTTCAATACCAGCTATGCACTACCTCCTGTTGAAAACGGAAAGTGAATCTTATGCAGAGAAGAAACATGCTGACCCAAGGAGTTGTACATGACTTCAGAAGAAATGTAAAACTTCAATTTATACAAATACAGCAGGATTATTCTTTTTGCAAGATGAAACTATTAACAGCAAACCCTTGGAACATCTGTATTTTAGTTTTAAACCCCTGCCTGCAAAGCTTTTAAATACTTACATTTGTACAAAATTACTTTATAAAACCTGTAATAGGATGACTTAGAACAAGAACCACAACCTAGCTAACTTGGTTTTTAAGAACATTTTGGAAGCAAACTGCTAATCCCTCTTCTCTTTTTCCACGTTTAGTAATTTTGCACTCAGATCTTCCCAATTCAGTTTCCTACATAAGAACTTCTAAAAAAAGAGTAAACATGCATCAGTGGCATAATTTTTTAATACTGTGCTCTGCCCATACAACTTTGCTTACAGACACCCCCCCAAGAAACAGATGTTAATACTTTCAGCCAGAAGAGCACCTGTTTGGGCCCAGATGTTATTAAAGCTAAACAGGCATCAAATTCATCCACCCTACAGAAAGTTACTAGAAAGAATGCATACAATCAAGAAAAAAAATTGTGTATGCCAAGTAGTAACTTTATCAGTTAAAGTATAACACAAGCAAGAAATTGATCCATGCTCCATGCTTTGTATCAAGTTATTCTTGTTAAACTAGCAGACAGTAGTTCTCATCCTTCAACCAGGATAAGAGGTCCTTTAGTGTTGCGCAGACACGGCAAGACCGTGTCTATCTTACAGATTTACCAAAAAAGAAAACAGAAAAAAAAGAAAAAGGGATAGACAACAGAATTGGGAGAGGGAGGACAAGGCTAAACTCCCCCCACAAAACCAAAGCTATGTGTTGATACAGGTCAGATGCAGTTCTGAATTCTTAAAAAAACAAACAAAACAAAACCCCAACACAAACAGCCACAAAACCTTTCAAAATAACAGGATTCCCTAAAGGCTATCTAACTAGCCAAGTGCATATAAGAAGTGTTGCAGAAAAGTCTTCAGAGATATGAAAATGGATCAAATTGATGGTATGCATATTTGCTCTAGTTTGGAATAAGCAACAGAGGACAAAGTAATCAAATGAAGTTAGTAGTGAAGAAAGGAATCACACATAGACAGAACAGTGGGTAAGACAAGATAAGAACAATAGCCTTGTATTTGTTGCAAAGGAGAAAAGGGAGCCAGAAAAGGGAAAAAGATAGGATGCCACAGAAAAACAAGCTAGAAAGATCTTAAAGGCAGATTTTGCATAAACTTCAGTGAATTAAAATTATTAACAGAAAGGCCAAAAACACCAAACCAAAAAGGAAAAGGCCAAGCTTGCAAGGCCCTTACATTCAGCTTGAATGCATTTCTTTGGACAATTTTTTTTCTTTTTTAAGACTGCATCCAATCAATTCCAAAATTTCAGTGACGTCAATGAGCAAATTCGAGAACTCAAAGGGCAAACGGGGACACATGGAACCCCTGGTATCTTCTGGCTGGCAGAGGCAGAGTTTCAACCGCTTCTAGCTCTTTACAGATCAGAGAACCGGTTGATGGCAGAACTGAGCATATTCCAGCAAAACAATACCCCTCATCTTAGCTCTGCCCATGTCCCAACTGAGTTTAAAATGTTGGCACCCTGAAAGAGAAAGAAAAAAAAAGAAAGAATAAGAATGTTGGAGGGAAATAAGGAAGCAAGGAGAGGACGTAGACTTGAGGAGTAGCTGGTTATAGAATGCTCCAGACACAGAAAAGAACAAAAGAGGACAACGTCCACAAACTAGGACTCTGGAGTGATTCCTTTAAATGAGGAGAAGGGGAGAGCTGAATGCAGGAGGCTTGTTGGGAAGAATGGAGAGATGCAAAATCTTTCAGGAGCATTCAATACTGTCAGCCCAAGAAAGCAATAAAACTTTTTACTCCCTAGATTACACAAGTTTAAATTTCATCCTATTAGATTTTTGGTGGTCGTCTGTTTTTAGTACGCTAGGTATTGTTTAGATATTTCATCAGTGGGCTATTCACCTCAAGATATTTGCATACTCTGTTTATCCTTGAGTTTTTCACGATAAACATATAATGCTACAAACTTTCCTTTAAAAACAAGCTGAAACTGTTTGGCTAAAAAAATTCAAAGAGGAGGACTGAAGTATCTGAATGATTTTCCTGCACGATTCAAAGCAACATGAAGAAACTTTTCTTGTTATAAACGCCTCTTGTTAATATCATCATAAACTGTGTAACTGCTCAAACTCTTTCAGGCTCTCTCCTAAGATATCTTATAATTCCTGGTTTAAAAACAACTTCACCCTGACACATGATGCTTGCACACCAAGTATTGTGCGGGCAAGGCAAACACACCATTTCTTACACTGATAATGTCCTTAAGTACTTATCTCTGACCTAAACCATAGCTACTGCATTTATCAGAAATTCCTTCGGCTATGGTCAATGACAAGGCGGCAGAACTCAGGATTCAGACACTGTTCCAGCAGTATTGCACACACATGCAAGAGTACTCTCAGATTCTGCTTTCCAATCTTCACTATCAGTCCAAGTACAAAATTTTTTGGTTTAAAGAGGTTATGTTAGGCATTTTTTTAAAAAAAAAAAAAAAACCTCTCAGAGGAGTAGCATAGCTAGAAGCTAACTGATTCAGAGAAACCAGAGCTCATGAAACTTCAAAGAGCCACCAACAGGATTTTGTTGGCAAGTCTTAGAAGCTCTCAGTTAACACCAAAAAAGCTAGCTTTCTAGTGTAAAGAATTAGTGTAATAATATTGCACATATGGAACATTACTTACCCTACAGAATTTTTGAAAAATCCTCTTACAAAAGCTAATCCAAAACACTCCCTCAAAAACTAAACCCTTCTCCCATATCTCTGTCAAAGTATGGGATGTGCAGAATCTTGTCTTCATGGCTATAAGGCTCCTTATTGTAAAAAAAATAAAAATCCACTGTATTCAGTGTTATGAAGGCTGAGTCTCTCAAGAGCCAAGCAATAGCTTTTAAATTTACCAAGAATTACATTCAAAAGGTGATTACTGATGCACTCACTCTGTCAAGTCCATGGACCTTGCTCAACAACCAGTACCCATGTTTGAAGAACAGCACTGTACTTGCAGTATAAAAATTAGATTAGTCTTACAGAGTACTCATATAAAAATCATGGTGTACAATCCTGAGAACAAATACAGGTAATTTATAGTCTGGTTCAGCTGCTTCTTCAGCTAAATAATTAGAGAGAAAGGGTTGGGAAAAGCTTGAAACCTCACAAGCCCCAAGCAGAATTTTGCCCTCTTGCAAATCAAAAACAACTCTATTAAACAATTGTGCTTTTCACAGCTTCTTACTCTAGTAAGAATGGAGTCTTGAAAATACAAACATTAAATTGGCACAGACACGCTTCTACTCCCAACAGTATAAATACTGTTTCTGGATGCATGTGTGTGACTAAGTAAGTATACATATATATGTATTTTATACATAAAAATACATATAAAAAGCATGACAACCAACATTCTTTATATCATAATTGTATCATAACCACAGATGTCCTAGGCATAGCCCAGAGACAGCTAGCTTCTGGAAACTCATGACCCATCTTTCTTTACAATCAAGTTGTGTATACTGATGATCAGTACGAATATTCAGACAATCCTTTTATTATCCAGAGTACTCAAAGGCTGAATACCTTAGATAATAATAAAAAAAAATCCAATCAGTATGGATGCTTTGGGATCACTGGAAAATGCAAAGCAAACATGTTTATGCAACAAGTAAGTCTATCAGCATTTGTTAACTCTAGGCATTCAGCTGTCCTTATGTTGGTCTTTGGATAGGCATATTTATTTATCTGCTGAAGTAACTAACGTGATGTTATAGAGCAGAAATTGATACAAAATATGCGCATGTAAGTATTCTGACAGTGGCAGTATAGAAAACATAGCTGGAGGTATAAGTTGACGATATGGCTGCCCATAGCCTTAACTGCAGTACCAGATAAAAATGCTTTGTTACTTCCAAGCCAAACAGAAATCCATTGATGAGCAACATGGACTCCAAAGCTATAGTAAAACAAGAGAAGCCCATCTGGCAGCCAAAGCCCTGGGAAGCACTGGGCAGAAGCACACCAGTGCATCACACCCACTCAGGTCTGACACAGTGGATGCTGGGGTACAACCACCTAGTCCTGCCCGATTCAGGCTGACTCAGACAGAAAACTTGGGTGTGCTTGCATTACCCTGCTAGGCTCCCTGCTGCAGAAGATGCGGAAGGCCACCAACACTGGCTCTGCAGGCCAAGGGAGCTGGGAGTGGAAAGTAGCAGTGCCAACGCGCATTCAGGCAAGGGCCCACTGATTACCTTGAAGCCTGATGCAGACCAGGTAGCAAAGTTGCTTCTGGACCTGCCCATCAAAGACAAAAAAAAAAAAAAAAAAAAAAAAGAAGCTGCATTTGTGAAACACTGCCTTAACTTGTTCCTGCTGGACTTAAGTTGGCTTTGCATCCCTCCTTTTGCCACAGTTAGTTTTGGCTCTTAAGATAGCCAAAAGGCATGAGCATACTGATTGATGAGATGGCAGTCTCCATGCACACACTGATTTACAGGCTGGTTTACCTTGAGCCACCCCTGATCAGACATGGAAAAGACAGGCCAATTTAACATTCAGCCCGCTAGGGAAAAAAATGACTGTGCATATGTCTCACTCAAAAAGTAAAACAGAAAGAAAACAATCTGCTTTCAAAGGAGACACCTGTACATGATGCTTAAAATAAGTATCACTGCTTACTTGTACAGTCATTAACAAAACACTGACCTGTAACATGCATCTGGATACAACACCTTCAGGTACCTCAGGAAACTTCTGTCGCAGGTCATGTAAAACCTGAACATCAATTTGCTGGCTTCCTTGGGCCATTCGTATATTGCCTGGTCAGGATTGTTTTTCAACAGGCAGTTTTAGGCCTTAGTAAAGGAAGTACTCATCTCTTCTGTCCCAGCATTTTCTGGAAGAGGAAGTAGAACTTTAAGACACTGGAAACAGACACTTTTGATGTAACAAAACCCAACAAAAAACCATATTCCCCCCCCCCAACCAAACACCAACACCTTTTCCAGTTATGAAGTGTAAGTCTGTATTTTACATCAGTGTTCTCCCATGCAACATCTATGACTAACTAGTTGTCCTTTACACACTCATAGCCTTGAAAATTGCCCATTTATAAACACATCTCCCAATCAGTTTCCTGCTATCTTAGCTTTTATATTTGCATTATAAAAATAATACTTTATACAAATAAAAATTGCTTGATAAATAAGAATACTTGATTTGTCATAGTATTAAAATTCATGGTTTTTAAGAACAGCATTTTTATTTATTTAACACACAAGTAAACATGGAGAAGTCCACATCAAAAATAGGAATATAGTGTTCATTCAGCTTTTCAGTGTATCTACACCATTGCCTTTATCACCACTGCTATTGTTTACTATCAGAATATTGTGGTTAGAAGTTCAGTGTTTCTAAGTTTCAGGATTTACTAGCAATAGTCTACTTGTTTTTCACCCAACATACTTAAATATTCTGAGATTATGACTAGAAGGAAATAACCCTATAACAACTCATGTTTCTTCAACTACTTTGTTTCTCCTGTGAAGGAAATTATGAAGAGTTATGTAGAAGGTTATATCACAAATTACCCAATCAACACATTTATACAAGTTATCTGTCCTGGCCATATGATATCCATAGGCTTTTACCAAGAACCAACTAAGTTTGGAAGAATGCATCTACATGTTAAGCAATGGAATGGTATCTTTTTCATATAAACTCATATTACAAATGAGTGTTACCGTATGGTTTATAAAAAAACCAAAGCAGTCAACTCCAACATTCACTTACCTCTTAAGTTAGCAAGTCTTATTCAAACATCTCTATCGATTTATTCAATTTCTCTTCCCCTTCTCTACCTGCTTTTCTTTTTCCTTTGCCTCATACACAACATCCACTGTTACTTCATGTGCCAACACACAGCAACCTGCAGCAGAGAACTGCCTCCAGTGCCACCTGTATGCACCGCTCCCTAGATCCCATCAGCCCAAGTTCTTTCCCAACAGTCCCACTGGGACACTCACTTTTGTAAAAGGGCCTATGTGCTTATGTTTGTCCTTCTCTGCACTAAAAGGATACTAGTGGCAAGTTAACTGGGGAGCATTAATAACAATTTTCTAGTGCATTGACACCACTTGTGATTCAAATGTAATGCAGTACAATTCTACAACTTCGAGACTGAAAAAATGGAGAAAAACTGCAATAAATTGATGGGAAAGTACAAAGCACACCATTTTCAGCAGAGATGACAAGACAGACGTAATACAATTCCAGGACTGAAGTCGAACTACACTATTATAAGACTTTTTCAACTTCCACGGCTTCTCTGGTCTCCAGTGATACAATTACCAGTCAGCTGGTAATTGGCCTGAACCAGAACACCTCCAATTATAGCTGAACATGATCTAAAAAGCAACACAGTAACCAGTTCAACTTTCTGACAACAATTTAAGAATAGCTCTGGAGAAAGAAAAAAAAACAAACTAGCCCCAAATACATGTTATTCTGAAGGCTCCATCTATATGCACTACACATGGGAAAAAACAACCTGTTAGGTAATAAAATAGTGGAGACTGGAAGTCTTAAAAATACTTCAGGAAACATCTGCTCATTATTTCAGTCCCATAAATGCCATCTTCTCTGATATAATCTCAATATGTGCTTAATTAAAAAACACAAGCAAGAACATAAATTTTTATTAGAATATTCGGAGATGTTCTGATACAACAGAGATCACAGTCCTACCCACAGTTTAAGTGCACAGAATACAATATTCCACTACTGAAAAACAGTATCACAATTTCAAAACACCTTAATGAATGAAAAGTACCAGCCAAGACTGCTACAACTGGAAACTCAGGTTATGGTATTCCTTTCCAGAATACACATTCTGTTTATCTGACTACGCAAGTTCAGCTTCCCTTCTCTTCGTGCACTTTATTAACAGAGCCAGAGCAGCCCAACTCTTCAGGAGCTAGGAGGTCTGGTTCCACCCAGACCTGTACAATTAAAAAACCAAAAACCTATTAGCAAAGCGACTGGTATGAAGATCTGGAAGAGCAGCAGGCAAGACAGGATTTTGTGAGAGTCATATACAAGTAAATTCAACGCAGTGAGCACACATTAACACTTAACAGTCAGTACGATTATAGTTTCATTAGATACACACCTGCACTCCTCTGCACAAATTTACTCTGCATACAGCAAGAATGCTATCTCAAAGGGACAGAGAAATATTGAAGACAACTGCTACATAAGGCGCCCGGCGGCTGCTGCTATCAGTACCCGAGATCACTAATTTAAATGTAGCATGGATATGCCTAAGTAAGCTGAGGTTGTGCCTTAGACTGCAGTTTAGGCACACCTCAGATGCCTCAAACTGCAACACTGGACAAGCAGAGGACCAGAATACTTCGTTTTGAACAACTCGAGCTATACATTTGAAAAAAATCACTTCCAAGAGACAACTGAGGCACCAAATCTTGGCTTGCACAACTGAGAAAAATCACCCTGGCCAGAGAGAAACACAAGTAAACACCTCATCTGAAACAAAAAACAGTAACTTATTTTCTAACAGAAAAAGTGCCAGGCCGTTACTCTACTATAGAGAAAATCTACATTAAACACAACATTAATATGGTTGAAATAAGGGATAAGAATTGCAGAAGTTAAAATGAAGTCACAAGGCAGCCTTTAAACACAAATTCAAGTACTGAAGAGATCCATTCCCCTCCCATGCACCAGGTAGCACAATGGTTGGTACGTACACACACTGTTCAAACGATGCTAAAGCCCGTTTACATGTACTGAGGTTCAAAGCAAGCAATTCATAACAGCTTGGGAACAAAGAACAGCGTCAGAGTCCCTGAGGCCCTGGCACAAGCCTCTGCTGGCTGTGGCAGGCCCGAAGCAGGGCTGCGGATGTAGGCAGTGTGCACAACCTACAGCCAGCGCAGAGCCAGACCCCCAGCGCGCACACACTCACACTCGGCTGCACACACAGCAGCTATCTGCCCTTGGCCTGCACGAACAGCGACGGGAGATCCCGCTCCCCGGTGCCTGAAGTCCGTGCCCTCAGACAGAACATGGGAGCTGGGCTGACACTGCCCCGAAATTTTACGTGCTTACACTCTGAGAACTCCAGGACAGTGGTAGTGCAATTTTAGAAATGAATGAATCCATGTCTCATTAAAAACACGGCGGTTTAGAATGCTAGACAAATCTGAGCAGTGACAAAACACTATTGACCTCAGACTTTCTTTCAAGCAACTATTAAGAAAAATACTATTTGGCAGAGCAATTCCCGAAGAAATTAAGCAGTTAAAGAATTTAATTGTTTCCTCAATAAATGCGCTGCAATGCTTCTCTAAAATTGAAAGCTAGCAAGATCACAGCAAGTCCAGAAAAATACAGGGTTCTATTAACAGGAAGGAAACTGGTTTGCCTTAGTTCAGTATCAAATGCCATTTTTCCACCACTCTGACACTGAGTAACCCATTGAAGTTACTGCTAAATAAACAGTTAACCTCCCCTCAGTCCTCCTAAGACATCTTCATTTTTTTTTCCAGTTTCTCTAACCTAAAGTAACCCATACCACAATGCACTATATCATTACCAAAGCAGTAAAATCTATACTCTCCACCTCAAACTCCCTATAGGGTACTAAAAGGTTTGTATTTACTCTTTATAAAAAGTCCATCTTTTGCCTGATGAATCAGATAGGCAGAACAGCACCTTCAAAGCTATTGCAACAAAAACTGCATGGAAAGATTCATGCATCCATTCTTTTAAAAAAAAACACACAGAATATACTAAAAAAACATTATTTAAAACATTTAAAACCAGGAGAATGTTCCACATCACCCCAGTACTTCATTTCAATAAGTATTTCGTGTTCTAGCTCATTTTCAGCATCTGTAGTTCTGATAAAACACACATCGGCCACAATTTCCATTTATCACTCTGAAACAGCAAAATATGCCAATAATTACCTTAAAATTCAGAGAATTGCTACAAAGAAGCTTTTCTACATCTTCGTGAGGCATAAAATGATTTATGGGTATCAACCAATGTCTGCAAAATCCAATTATTTGTTGGTAGCATGCAATACTTGGTAAATGGCTTATTTTTACTATCGTACTTTTAAGTTTTGGTGGCTTAGCACCAAGAAGATGCATGCAGTTACTGCAGGAAGAGCTAGAATTAACATCTACTCTATCATGTCACTGAAGTTACTAAGAAATTTTTGTTCATGTGCATCAAATGTGTCAACATGGTGGAACATGAGTCTATTTACTGTAGTATGGGAGAAAATAAATGCAATAGACTCTGCTCCCACTCTTTTAATTCACAATGAAATATATTCAAAAGTCCTTTAAGCAGTATATCCACCATGTTCACAAAACAAGGTTTTCTTCAGTTTCAATTACAATAGGTAACTAATATGGCTACACCAACTATAGCATGTGAAAAATACACTGGTATCATATGAATGTTCAGGTCACTTCAATAATCACTTAAAATAAAAACCTACTGCAGAGCTCACAGACATTTAAATATTATTAATAAACTCAGACTAACTTTATGGTAGTATGAAGTGGCAGGACAAGCGGCCTCACAAGGCCTCTCTAGTACAGACAGACTAAAAGGTTCTTTCCCCCCAATTCTTGATGTTGCAAGGCAACTACAAAAAGGAACTCTGCATCCATCTTGCTAGAGGAAACCTTAAAGGAACTGAAAGTTATTTTGACAGATGTAAGCCTAAGGAACGGAAACGTAGCGCTGTTAGGCATGAACTCTGAATCTGGCACCAGGATGTCCAGAATATTGTTAGAAAGTTTTATATACCAGTGGAAACCTAAAGGCACAAATGCAAGAGTGAACAGCCAAGATGGTCAGTAATACAGTGTAGCAGAAAAAGCTACCAACAGGAGGTGAGAGGGAAATTGAAAACATCTATTTAAGAAATTAATTACCAGAAACACAATCCAGCAATGGTGACTCGGAGAAAGAACTCTTCCTAAAACCATTAGAAGTTTACTTACAAAGGAAAACTTCTAAATACTGGAGTGCAGTACAATGTAAAGTTATTTTTGTAGTAATGTCCATTTACTAACCCTTATACATACTGCTTTTAGCTATCTCAAAAAACCTTTCAGTGTGACTTTATACTGTTGAAGAGAGACATGCACACAAGGATCCCAGTGCTCACTTATGCCAGAAATACTAAATAAATGGAGGAATTAATTAGCTGTGTTCTTTTAAAGACTACTGGCAAGATCCCCAGATAACTTAAAAGGCCTGGCAATTGTAACATGATGGAACACGGATGGAGCTCCTGTTGAAGCTTTATTCTGTGAAAACTATTCATACGAAAGTAAACAAAGCGTCATCTCCCAAAGGCTACTCAGAACCATGAGTATGAGACAAAAAATAAACTGCTTATCTTGTTTATTAAAGATGTCAAAGAAGATTTAATGTGAAGTATGATTCAGATGCCAAATACTAGATTGTTCTAATGTTGGACCAATAGCTAGTTAAGAAATAAATACATTTCTAAATCTCCTTTCTTCTCATAGAGCATACATGCCACAGATCAGAGACATTTCTTCAATGCAAACCTTAAGCTTAGTATCACGCTGACTTTTCACAGAACAATTATAATGTAAGTGTTCTTCACAGTAAATTCTGCCAAAACTGATTTTATGAAGTAATTATACCTAACAACATTACTTGATCATCTTTTCTTACTGCAACTTCACATACAGTGCATGCCATAAGAATTATCAAAGGTAATTGTGCAAATATAACTGCTGTATTGAACAATTGCAGTTGAACTTATGATGCACTCATAATGACTGAAGTCCCATTTATGGTCAGCTGCCACTCTGGAAACAGCCTTCACGAGTTCAAGAGAACAGCTTTTGGAAATATGCAGAACACTGCAACAATAAACAGCATGCCCTTCACCTTCCCCAAAATCGAATGAAACCTTTACAGCTGCCTTTATCTTTCAGCTACATCTAATAAGTAAATTGCTCATGCTTTTCTACAGTTTTAATATGATCACATCTGATCTGTGCTTTACTGGATTCTTAGAGAAGATGAATGGCTCTGGTCATGTGTTACATGGCTAAAAGTGCTATAAAAGTAATCGATCTAAAAGCTTATTTTAGAAATCTAGCCACAAATATTTATTAAATGCAGAAACAAGAGGGCATTTCTTTGTTGCATTAACGATACAGATTACAGACATACATAAAAAGACTGCTGTAGATACAGCAAAATAGATGCAACAAGTTGCAATGTAAGACCGGTAGAGGTTGCTAAGTGCCTGTTGAGATGGCAGCCAAGGGATTTCTGGCATTTCTTTTGATGGATTCAAGAGGTGCAGAAGGACAGCAGACACAGACAAGCAATTACCAAGATGACTGAGAAAAAACTCCAACCAACCAACAAACCGCCAACAACCCAACCCCTCTACATTCACCTATCTCAGGTTCCTTCAGTAGGATTAAGTAGTTCCCCAATTCTCCCAAACTACTCACCTACCTGCTGGAGAGCTCAAAAAAGTAAAACTGTCTTCTCCCCTTCTCACTCCATGCTTTCCTGAGCAGTACCTTCCCCCTATGAACCCTGCTTTTCAGCCAGAACTCCATTCTGACTCACCACTCCAAGCTGCTAATTCAGCTGCAGGCCAACCTTAGGTCACTTTCCATTCAGGATCTCCTTACACCGAACAGCTCGAGTTATTAAGTATGGCTGCTCTAGATATTGTTGCCATTTCTTTCAGGAACATAACGATGTCTCTGGTCTATAGTTAAGACTGGCAATCATATTATAAGCTTATGAATCTCTAGCCACAAAACATCCCTCTGAAGTGGAATCTCATTCCTCTGGCAGTAATGAACATTGCAAGTTTATTGCCAGTTTATACTTCCTTGTTACGCGTCAGTCTCCCTTAGAATTAGGTTAGGGGTTTATTTTTGTAACCCTATTGCTTGAAAAAAGAAAAAAAACCCAAAATCAGAGTAAGTGCCATATTCTCCTCCTGCAACCTGCCTCTCCAACCTCTTACATACTGATTTCCATGGCTATTAGTCCTTCCTTTTCTTCCTCACCTATGCCTGCAAGCCCTTTTCAAATGTGAGACTAGAAACTTCCACTACACATGACTAACAAACGGAGGAAAGAAAAAATAAATTAGAAAAAAAAAAAAAAAAGAGATACCACTGCATGTAAGGCCAACTTTCCTTAAAGAAACAGGTTCCTAGCTCCAGGAGGACTGCACAGTTTTAACTATAAAACTGACAACTTGCAGGGCGGGAAAAAAGAAAAACCCAAGAATAAAATCCCCAAAATTGTATGATTCTCTGAGAAGCTATGGTACAAAATACATTTAGAAATTAAACAGCAAGAAATAATGAAATAGTCTTTTCCCCCCGTCTAACCCTAATACACTTCTTTTTGGAATGCTTACATGGAGTCAAATTATCAGGCTGCCTGAACCCACATTTTTTTCTTAAAATTTAGAGTAATTGTGTAAGGGAGAAAATATAGAAACAAGCTCATTATACCATAGAGTTCTATATTCGCTCTGCAAAAGAGATTAAGAAGTGAAATGATAGAATATAAAAATTTACACGAACATCACTAATGCTTTAAATGTGTACTTTTATAGAGTGTGAGAGAACTAGATGATGGAAATAGAACTACTAAATATGCCTAGCAGAATGTAATTTGTAATTTTTCTAATACATTACCAGCCCTTCCATGGCTACTTTGAACCATTTCAACAGTTCTTGCAGTATCTCTATTTAAAACAGAATAATCTTCTCACCAAAACCACAAGATCCTCCACTCACTACCATCCATCTCCTACAGAAAAATACTACTAAATTCAGCTCCTTAAAACTAGTTTCTGTTCTCATCCTTAACCTCCTAAAAAGTAACACTTCTACTTAACTACTTGCCAGATCTCTACTCTGCACTGTTGTGAATCAAAATAAGAATACGAGAGAGGATATAAATCTGACCATCACATGACTACAAAACTGAAAAAAATCAGAATTACAAATAAGCATGACCAAGACTTCTCCCCGAAACACACTATTGGATTGGATTAGACCAAAAGACTTGTATCAATTAATGATGAGTATAATGAGAGGAAGATGGTAAACCCTGCAACAGTTCAAAGAAATAATAATGTTCACATGGAAAAAAATCTATTTTACATGAACATACCTGGAAGCAATTCATACCTTGGTATTTTTTCTTCCTCCAAATTCATTACAAATATTTATTTCCAGAAATAAGCTTTAATTTAACATGATTCATAATGTCTTTTTAACTCCTGGTGTGAATAACAATCTACTATAATGGGTCCCAGAGCAAAAGTGCACACATATAAAACATTTATAGAGATTTAGTCTGTCAGGTATTTTCTTGGAAAATATGGCACTTACACAATTACTTTTTCATGGAAAATTAGTTGGGGTTGTACTTTTTTCATGTTGCACAAAGAAAAAAAAATTAGTTTGGATATTCTTTATTGAAACTGAATTACTTTAATGCTTGCTAGTCAGCCATGTTAACGTGCACATCGAGGGATTCTATCCATGGATTTTACATAAGTTGGCTGTTTTGGGACCTTTTTCACCCCTGAGAGAATTAAAAACTAGACCACCTTCCTCTACTGTGGGCCATTCCGTGGATTCTGCCAAAGCATAGCTGACTTTTTCTTAGCTCACCAGTATGTTAGCAAACCTCATACATGAGCACCTTAAAAATAAGGTTTATCAGATCACTATAAATAATTCCTCAGGACTATAGTTTCATTAGAGAAAAATCTATCACAACAGTTATGAAGGTTGCCTCAAACTATTGTTATAGTTGACAGTTTGAAATTTGACACGTGTTCTCTGCACAGCACGTTAACAACAGAAATCTGGACCTGAAAGCTTTGAAATTTGTAAAAAGGGCTTCAATTCATTTTTACTGGAGATGAAGTAGAGGTGACGAAAGAAAAGCATCTGTAAGATAGCTGAGAAGGCATTCTGAATTCTTTCTGTACTCATTCTCAAGGGCACATCCAACTGTTTAAGAGCAATACTTGTCATGTGCTCCCCTGTCCACACAGTTCTTCCAACACCACTAGAAGCTTTGCGTCACAAGTTAGCCTTCTGGTTTAGAAGCTAACATACCACTCCCCCCCTCACGAACAAATTAATCTCACCAAACTGAAATGAAAAGATCACAAAGAGAAAAATCTAAGCATACTATTTTTCTTCATTTTTATTTCCTGATAAATACAGTGAAAGTGCAATTAACTGCTGTCAAAGAACCAATGATTTATTGGGTATTCACATCAATTTGAAAATAAGGACTCTATCCATTAAGTTACACTGGGAATATAGGTGAGGATAAAAAAACAAGATGACTGAATGCCATTTGTATCTTAAATACAGTACCTGATGACACTCAATCTTCTAAATTTGTACTGATGAAGCGTTTTCTCCACCTCAGAAGTAACCACACATTTCACATGTGTCTTGCAGAACCTGTTTCATGGCAACTGTAGGATGTCACATGGAAATTATATAGACAAAGGAAAAATGCATTAAATAACCCAGTCGGGGGGTTTTTGCTAATTATATTAATGAACTCCATAGTAACTCTAAGTTCTGCCTGTATTAAGATTCCAGTCTTAGCATCTTTCCTGTCAATTTTACTCAGGTAATCAATTCTCTCCAACTTTAAGCAGATTTATTTACTCCCTCCTTTTCGATGCATCTCCGTATTTCATAGAATCACAAATTTGTTTGGGTTAGAAGGGACCTTTACAGGTCATCTAGCCCAAGCCCCCTGCAGTGAGCAGGGACATCTTCAGCTCCATCAGGTTGCCCATAGCCCTGTCCAAACTGACCTCGAATGTTTCCAGGCATGGGGCATATACCACCTCTCTGGGCAACCCGTTCTGGTGCTTCATCCTAATTTGCTTTCACCACCCCAATGAATGAAAAATCCATTATTAATTCAGGGGAAGTTCCAGCAGCAAGTAACCTTCACATCCCCAACTGTGATTGTATCGGGTTTCTTCCACAGATTAACAGTATGAGAAAGCTGCAAAGTGTATTTCACATTATTTTCTCCTTCTGCACCCTGAAGCTTCTACTATGGCTGCAACAAAGCTTTGATAAAGCTAATCCTCTATGAACTCCCTGGAGTCTACTGTCAAATGTAGTTATTGCTATTTTGAAGAGTACACATTATTTCTAGTGCAATTGTTCTGAAATTTGGAGGAAGATAAAAAAGCGGCAGGAAAACACACAGCTGTACGACCAGCCTTTATCAAAAAATGGTTTGGAAACAATGATATAATCTCCACAGAAGCAATATTTGCTTAATTAAGCTTGTTATTTTTCTCTTCTTTTCAACTCACTTGTCTACATTTCCTTTAAAATGTTTTTGATGGATGATTGACAGAAAAAAACCTCAAAGCCTTCCTAAAAATGCTGATTTTAAACAACCAGTTTAAATCTAACTAGTTGCTGTAGTCTCTTACAGATTCTCTGGTCACAATGCACACTAACATAAGAACATAAGAAGTTCTGATGAGTCAGACAAACAGTCATCTTAGCTCAGCATTGTCTGCAACAGGACCAACAAAAAGCAACATTCAGGAAGAACACGTAAGTCTGTGCCTTTTTGTAGTACATTCCTCTCCTTCTCTTAGTATACAAAACTGTGTAATTAAGGAAATTAGAAAAATTAGAAATTAGAAACCAGATCCCTGCCTATTCTCTTTACAGACCTGCTGACAACGTATTTACCAAATTTCTTTTCTTAACCTGCTGAAATCTGCCTCCATAACACCCTGTGGCAAAGGCTTCCAGAAATTTACTAGTCTGTGCATATAAAAGTAAGAACAACAATAATAAAAATCAACCAAAAGGCTTCCTCGGACTCTTTCTAACCAGTTGTCCTGTAAGCTTCAAGTGCTACATAGTTCTAAGGTTGCAGGATTTGGTGAGTAACAGTTCCGCATTCACCACCTTCATGAATCTGTAAGCTTCACTCAGAAATCCCCCGATAACCTTCACCTCTCCAAACTGGTAAGTCTGTCCTTAAGTCCCTCCTTGAAAAGCAAGGGTCATCACCCTGATTTAAAACAAAAACAAAAACAAAAACTTCTTGCTACCTTCTGTAATACCAATATATCCTCCCTGAAATACGGGGACCATAGCACCCAGTACTCAACAGGAAGGCTCACCGGGGCTTTACACAGGAACAAAAAGATGCTGTTCCTCATGTCCTCTGTATTTTTCTGATGATGCACAATACCTCTGCAGGCTTTTCTGGCTGCTTCTGAACATTGAGCCAATAGTTTCAGGTAAGTGCCATGAATCAAGAATCTCTTTTCCAAATTGTAATGACACTTCTGAAGATAGTATCTGTAAGCATCATCAGACCTATTACACACCACAAGATTGCCTACCGGAATTTTAATCGCCTATTCCTACCCCTTGCTCCCACCTATGCTTTTCCTTCTCTGTATTTAGTTCCCTAAACATCATTAGCTGTGAAAGTACAAAATGTCTTCCAATGTTTTACTGCTTCCTAGTTTGTGGAATAGGACCTAGTTTGGTAAAAGCTGCAACAGAAAGAAGAGTCAAAGTCATGGTCAATAAAGTCCTTGGTACCTCTAAGTCCGGAAAGTGTTAAGCTTGTGATACGCAAGCCAGTTGTACGGGCTGGTTATGACCACTGTAACAAGCAGGGTAACAAACACCTGAAAGTGTTGTTTATTTCTATCCCCCTGCTTTTGTGAATTTCAATCGTTACTCTACACACACAATTCTAAAAAGAGCTGGCACCAGAGCAGTCTGTAAAGTTCCAGTTTTTATACCTGACTTCAGTCCAAATCAGATCAAAGTCTTCTTCAACAAGTTGCCCCCTAAAAAGCTGTAGATGTTCATGCAACTTGCCAGTAACCTACTGCCAACAGCAGCAATAAAATGGACATGAATGACAAGTTCATTCAATATCTTCAGAAACCTCTACAATAGCTGACTCTTGGCCAAGGAGGATTACCCTGTAGCCTAACTACACAGAAGCCCATCTCAAAACCTCTTGGCTCCAAACACTCTCTCAATAGTACGAAACCACACTCCAATTAAACCTGGAGCTGCAGAGCTTTCCGACCTCCACCACTGAAAACCACAGTCCACCATGACTGGTTACTTCAGAACTGCCCATCTGAACTCTGGAGTCACTAGTCCCATGATAGTTTCACCGAGTCCAGGTAAGATTCGGCTTAAATTTGCTAAGCCCATATGTCATTTAAAAATCTTCAGCTAAATGAAACGGACATCTGATGAAACAAGAATCACGATTTCTACGAAGCCATAACCCTAGATATTTTGCAGTGCTTTTCGATTGTGTTTTCCGAGCTTAAAGACAAAACCAGACAGCGCAAAAACTAGATATCAAACCTTTCAGAAGAGACTGATGTACATGATTACTATCGGAAGAGCCACCAAGGGACATCATCATATAGGAGGTGGCACATAGGAAGAGCATGATGCGTTTTGCTCTTCAAAGATCACACAACCAGGAACATACCAGGCTTCCACAGTGTAAAGCTCTCTTCAAAATTATGCATAAACAATTTATTTTTAGAAGACAGAAATATGACTCAGAAATAAATGTAGATGGAAACAGTTTGAAATTGGATTCAAAAAAGCACAAAGAGAATCAAATTCACATTGAAATACTTTACTAAAGAACAACTGCTGGGTTTCATACTGAGGAGCCAACAGGTTCTGTGAAACAACGTATTTATGCCTTAACATACAACCATCGTAGAGATCACCCTTCATTACAGCATTGCTACGAATTTGCTCACAAATCAAAGTTATGCTTGCTGATACTTCACATATCTTAGCTCTTGTTCTAAACAGAACAGCAAGAAGTGTCATCTCTTCAATTCTGCACTAAAGTACTGTTACTACACCCTTTCCCAGTGGGAAGACTGTCAGAGAGGCACTTCAAGCCCAATTGGATTGACACTGAAATAACTGTCGGATTTATCCATGAAAAAAGTTTTGGGAAAAATCTTCAACTTTGTAACTGAAAGTACTGTGCTGTTTTTCCTATGTTGCCAATTCAAAGATGAAAGAATGCAAAGGGCTGAAGAACTGCTAAGTTCAACATGGTATATAATGCTTTTGCTCTCATTCATAGCGACCTACAATTGCTGGATGTAAAACTATGCCATTGTCATGTTTCCACAAGTGGAAAGTCTGCGAGTGAAATTCGTGCCCTGCTAATATGCTCCCACTGACAGCCTTACCATATTTCTTCAAAATTCATATGAGAACATAAACAAGACAAGCCCTGCTGTGCCATGTTTTAGCTGCTTGCCCAGTAGTTCCATTTCTGATACGTATTTTGGGTTACTCCATTCACAGCAGGAAGCTCTGGAAAGCCTCCGTACCCATGCAAATATCTGAACTTCAGCAGTTCAATACAGAAGTCAGCAACAACATTACAAATCTCAAAGCTTCCATTATGTAAGCCAATCTTACAGTGGCTTTGGTTATGACTAGACTGGTATTTGAAAGACTTCTTTCTGTGCTTCATTACCAACACTAAAGCAAGTACCTCTAAAAAATGCTAAGTTCCATCATCCTACAGCTGTAAGCCAGAAATGAACATGACAGCATTTTAGGGGCAACATTCCAAAATCAAAGTATCTCAATAATTGCCCATATCTATAGACAAACAACTCTGAAGGGGTAGCGGTTTTAAACTAAAAGAGCATACATTTAGATTGGACACAAGGAGGAATTTCCTTATGATGAGAGTGGTGACACTGGAACAGGTTGCCCAGAGAGGTTGTGGATGGCCCTCATTGAAGTGCACAGGTTGGACGTGACTTTGAGCAACCTGATCCTGTGAAAGACGTCCCTGCCCACAGCAAGCGGCTTGGGCTAGATGATCTTTAAAGTCCCTAAACAATTCTATGAATTTATATCCGTGATGTCCAAACCAGAGGTAACTGCAATTCTCTTAGTTGCATCAAAATCAAATGTATTAAGCAATGCCTTAAGACTCTTTTTTCCCCTACAATTAGATGATGCTGCTGAAGTCCGGCTGTATAGCAAGTTGTATGCATACAATTACATTAGAAAAACACATTCACAAAAATCATGGTAGTAAGAAAGTATGTCAATTGCTTTCTTATTCACATTATATGCTATGTTCTTTTCTCTAATCCGTGTATTGTGTTTTTCCTCAGAGGAAGGAAATGGCTTGTTTATACTATTGATCTAAGATGGTGTTCTAGCACACCTACTGTATCAACAATAAGAAGATTTTCTGGAACAAAAAGCTTACCCAAAGTATTTTTAAGAATTAAGATGAAGCTTTTTTTCTGCTTTAACTGAATACATTAATTTATGGAAGAAAATCATCAGCCATTTGCATCTCTCTTTCTTAGGCACACACAATGTACAGGCTATTTCCTGGTTTTACAAGGAAGCTTTTCTAATTATTTCCCTGATTTCAGTAAGACAGTCTCCATTTTTTACTTATTAACTTAAATTTCTATTTCCTTAGTGGTGCAACCCCAGTCTAGACAGTGACTCACTTTGGCACAAGCTGGCTACTGCAACACGACCCAGCAAAAGCGTGGTGTCCACTGTCAGGAAACACAGATACAGGAAGCAAAGATCTGAAAGTCCTACTCCAACAAAACCTGGACTCACCTTTGAGAAACTCACCCAGCCAGCACGGGGCCAAGGGGAAGGGAAAGAGGAAGAAGTAATTTCATTGATGTCCAAAACACAGGCCATGATTTACCCCTTTCTTCCATATCTCACAGCTTTTTTTTTTTTTTGTTAAATCTCAAATGTTTGTATGAATATAGAAAGAAACAAATGTGACCACATGTTCCAAGTTCAGGACTAGTTGCACCTTTGCCACTCTCTCCAGTTCTTTAAAATTCACATCAAAACTTACATGTTCTTATTTGGAAGATGTTCACCTTCAGCAAGCATGGTCTTTTATTTTCCCCGCCCCGTTCCCTTTATGTCTCTTGAATCTGACTGGAGCAGGTAAGTAAGTAACTTCAGCTGTGGTTTAGATAAGCAGATGAAACAAATTCAGAAGGTGTTAATACAGCCCCATATAAGTTACCGATAAGAGTGGTTGTCTTAAAGGATGCCAGTTCAGTCCTCTTACTGAGGATGAAATAAGGGTAACTGCAAGAGCATAAGGAAATATAAAGGATATAAGCCTAACTCTTGCCACAAGCAGAAGCTGGAGAAATAAAAATGCTAGGTCTGGAAAATGGATTTGGAGGGAACTACCACCTCTGCTCTAAGACTTAGAAGCATCTTGTTTTCTTTGTAATGCTCCCAGAATAGAGTCAACCAAAGATCTCTCCATCCTTTATTTATTCTATTGCTCTAAGGGTTGTTCCTACTGTAGCAAGGGCAACACTAATGCTAATGCTTCTGAATGCAGTTGTCATGGCACAGTGCTGGAATCTCCTCAAGCCACACAACTGGGAGGGAAATTTATTTTATTAAGTTTCTAACCCAGCCAATGAGATGCAATACATTTCACATGGCAAGCAAGAGAGGTCTCTCTAGCTTGAGGAATCCTCATTACTAAATTCTAAAACTGAGCTTCTGACAATAGGTATATTAGAATAACAACAACTAAAAAAAGTCTTTAAAATTCCCATTTCCTGCTACAATAAGGCTACTATGAAAAATAAAATTGCTATGAAGATTATTCCTGCTGGTTTTTGCCCTTGCAGCCATGTTACGTACTGTTTATTATATTCTACAAGCAAAAGACAGACCAACACAGTAACTGAATAAAAGGCCTCAAAAAAACATGAATGTACCAAAGCCAAATTAAATCTAGTTGTGATACTTTGTATTACTTTTAAATTTAAGGGTGATTCAGTCATATCATGACAGCCAAACTCCATAAATAGTACCTATTTTAAATACACCTCGATTTTAATTAATTATTCTTAATTTGTATCTTAAATTGGTGTGTAATGTTCAACGGTTGATACACCTACTGCAGAGCAGTCTATATTAATGTTTAACTCAACAAAGACTTTAAATACACATTCACATAACATTACTTCAGCAAAAAAAATTAAGCACTGGGAAGTTAAGAAGAATAAAAAAATTAGTAACATCACAATTAAGACATGTGATGTGTATTTGCATGCAAATCACTCAAGTCCTGCCTAACATCATGCAATAACTCTGTAGTAACGCCAGGAGTAGAACTGCATGCTCCTGATTTTAACATACTGGAACGCAACCAAAGAGACAATTTCTCTCTTCTCATCATACTACAGCTCATTCATCATCTTCCTTTTGTGTTTCACTAGACAAAACACTACACTTCTGAACTATGATATCTTCCAAATAGTCTTATCAATGCAGTCTCTTGCTGATCTCATTTTAAAACACAGCAGCAACTCTAACCTGTGAAACAAGAATTTTTCAAGGTCATAGGGTCAAAATCTCTGATTCTCCATATGCTAAGCAGGCAGTTAAAGAAGAATACTAACATTCTGCAAAAATTTATAGCAAGGGCTCTCACATCTGTGGCAGTCGTATAGCCAGGAACTGTCAGCACTGCTATACAACATGCACCCCCACCCCCCCCATTCAGCTTGCAGAAGCCACATTCATGTAGCGTTTCACTATGATTCACAGACTACTTTGAGACTGCCTGGTTTATACAAACCACCACTCAAAAATGTGCTGGAAGTGAAAATTCCTGAGCAGTACTACTGGCTTTAGAGGGGTTATCTGCTTAAAGAAAAGCAAAAAGATACCAGGGACAGCTTGAACAATAGTATTTTGAGCAAGTCTGTAAGCTATTACAAGTTACAACCTGTATGATTTAAGAGCAAAATAAGTTCATCACGTATCACCTCCAATGTTCTTTCCTATACAGTATAAACACTGTTACCTGTATGTAAAAATGTACTTTATGTGCCACACACAAGTGTAGTTGCAAGCAACAGTGGTGGAATTTGTGATCCTATTTACAGGAAAGCCATTGCTCCAAGCATTAAAATGGATCATCACCAACCCACGCCTGTGTGTTTGGACTGTCAGTGCACTGCACTGGAAGAGGGAGGAACAAGCTTTCTCCTAGTTGTCACGTACAGTCACGACACCACACAACTTCCTCCTCGTAGTCATGTACAGTCCTCAACACACAAGTTTTTGCTTTTCAAGCCACTGAATTAGCATCCACAGTCTAAGCCTTCATTACCACAAACCATATGCTTCCACTCACATTTCAATGAAGACGTAAATGAAGTTTAAGTTCTTGACTTGTATTCGCAACTCAGTATCATTCATTAAGCAGCCATTTAAGATTACACTATCACTCCTTGTATCTCAAAGTTTTCTTATGAAACACTAATATCAAAATCGTTCATGTGTAGTTTAAGTAGATTTATACCAGGCATGGTATGATGGTTACGATAAGAAGCATTCAGGACAGTCTGCAGTCCAAGTTCTCTCACAGGCAAGAAGATCCTGCTTTTCTCTCCCATTAGTACCCGGGCTGGCACTTTGCCTTTCTCCCTTCAGCAAGCACTTGTATGAAAAAAATCAGATCGCTTATTCAGAACACATCTTAGCCTACTTGGTAATACCATTTTTTGGTATTTTTTTAACCTAAACCCCTTTCCCAGCCTTGTTCATTACTTTGCCAATCAAATGATTGTGCCAACTGGAGCAACAGAGGCTGGTAGAAGCTGTGCCAGCTGAAATCATTCTGAGAAACCATGATCTGAAGATGAAAAACTATTTCACAGAATGCTAATGCTTGCCTTCTTCCCTGATGTTCTTCCCTAGAGGAAAAAAATATTATTTAGTGCCAAAGAAATAAGCTTTTGGAATGTTTTTCAGAAAATGTCTAGCAAGACAGGTACTTTATCCTCATTTACAATCCAAATGGAAGGAACACAAACTTAACACTTAAAAGAGCTTTCAGCTAATGTTTTCAACCTTACCTGTAGTATAAGTCATGTGTGGAAGACTAGCTAATTGTTTTTAAAATATACCATCTATAGAGAAGCTAGAATAGTTCTATTTCATATATACCAGACTTGAAAATATTCAAACAGTTGCTAAGCAGCAGCAGTCTATGGGCATCACATCAGATTTTAATGTTTCACTGATCATACACTAAAGTTCTGTAAAATCATTTCTCAAAATATTTTCTCAAAGTAACTATTTAGCCAGATTTCAACAAAAGTATAGTTTGAAAACTTAATGACCAAACACTACAACTACTAAGCAAATACAGATGCTGTTAGTGTCGCAAGTAACACGTATCTGTATTTCAGTAGTCTAAAGCAAAAGAATAGAGAACCAAATAAAAGCAAGCTTTTAGATTTTGGCAGTGAGCTTTTCCCCTATGGACAGAACAGGCTGTCCCCACAAAACTAGTATTTACTAAACGTGGCTCAGTGATCAAATTACACTTTCTCTGGCATTCACCACGTAGTGAATGCATGTGTCACAAAAAGCCACAAGGAATCCAAAAAGTTTAAGAGTAACTCCAAGTATTCCCTTTACTTTCCATATATTCCTTTCAGAAAGTGCTCTCCGTTCCCTGCTCTGTATGCAAAAAGTGACTTATTTTATATATTCATATTTCATGAACAAATTATTTCAATCAGATCAATTAAAAATAATCTAAAAATAATCAGGTAACTTAAATCATCAGTCCATGATGGTAATGATACTGATCACAATGTGTCAAAAGCAGGACCTTTCTTATAATTCAGACTGCCAAACTAAGCGAATGATTTACACCAAAAACATTATGCATGGAAAAAGAAAAAAAAAAAATAGTTGCTAAAAAGAGAATTGTGCTCATTCAGATTAAGGACTCCACAGGTAACATTCATTACGCTCTTCCTGAAGATTCCTAACTTTCCTGTTCTTTGTTAATTAAGTAACATTTATTTGAACATACTATTGCAAAATAGTCATCTCAAGTTCTACCAAAACAAACTACTCAAAGCCTTTCATTAATTCCCCCTTTCCTCTCCAAAAGAAAACACTACTTCAAAACATTTTAGCTAAAATCTATTGCTTCGATACAAAAGCAAGCTGGCTAGTCAGCCGCCTAAGAGTTTTCTAATTTTCAACTCTTCAGAGTAATTTCAGAATTAACAATCTAGCCTACTTTGCTTTTGGAAGAGTAGAAAAAAATCCTCTGAATATGTATGCCCAAAATCTTTATGAACCTTTCCAAACCAAAGGCCACTCCTTGTTGCAAATGCAAACAACAAAGCTCCAGCATTAACATTATTAAATCTGTCAGCTGCCTCCTACAGCAGAAGTCCAGAGTGCAAGCTACCTTAGCCATGACAGGACAGAACTATCTTGAGTTGGTTTTAGTTTTTTTAGCTTCAGTTTCCATTGCTTACGAGGAACACTCAACAAGTCCACTACTACTATTCTTGGTCACTGTGAGGATAAGATTAAGTGAATCTTCCCCTATAAGAACACTTGAGATCCCCTACGAGATGGGAGATCTGCACTGCAAGCTAGTTGTCTGGCAGTAACAGTCAACCTTGCATGCTCCTTTTGCAAATGAACTGCTTAGAGATTCAGAGTGAAACTACATGAGAAAGTAGAGAAGACTGAAAGCTTCAGTAAGAGAACATATCCTTCCTTCTCCCTCCATTCTGCAATATTTCTTGCTCTGGCCATGATGTTTATTTGCCTCTTCTCTGGGTCAAATTCAAGTGATTAATCTATTAGAAGACAATACCTTTATTTTTGCTGTATTATTCTTTATGTTTCAGCAGCAATGAGCTGCTGCACAAGCTCAAACCATCTTGGGTACATTCACCCGTATCACATCCAGCAGATACTAGGGCACACTGGAAGATTCTACCGTTCAAAGAGTCTGGAATTGCATTATTCCGAAATCAAAGATTTCACTGCTAAACCGAGAGGAACAATGAAAAAGGCTGACATAAATTACACTCGCCTTTCAAGAACTGTAATTAAGAATATGAATTACAGATCCTGTAAGCACGGCTAGACCAAAAGCAGAATTTGAGCAGCAAGTTATGAGCCATGTATTATATTATTTTAGCAGCCAGCATTGGCTCAGTGGTATGACTGCATCAGTCGTATATTCCAGCCCTATTATCTCCTGTGGGATTGCACGTTAAACCAATTCTATAGCTATAATAGGTGCATAAGAGCAGTGACTGCCTAAAAAAACCCCAAACACACTTCTAAGAAGCATATAAAAACATATTCTAGGAAGCACTAGTCTTGATTTACGTAGCCTCAGACAGGAATTATATAATCTAAGACTGCTCAAACCACCTCCAACAGCATTCCCTGATAAAACGACACTGATCTGGAATGTTTTCTAAACTTGGACCTACAACTCTGGAATACCCTGCAACAAAATCCAGCTCCATTTTCATAGAATCACTGAGAAATTTAGGTTGGAACGGACTTCTGGAGGTCAAAAGCTCCAAAAACCTATTCAAAGCAGGACTAACTTCAGGTTTAAACCAGGTGGTGCAGGGCCTCAGCCAGCCAAATTCTGAAAGTCCCCAAGGACAGATATTCCACTAGGTTTCTGTAAAACCTCCTCCAGTGTTTTATAACCCCCCCTGAGAAGAACTTTTTCCTTATGTGTAATTGGGATTTCCCTTGTTGCAATCAACGATTTATCTCTTGTCATTTTGCTCACCACCTGAGAAGAACATGCCTCCCCCATCTTGCCTGTGATTCCTATTAAAACAGCTTAAGACTATACATAAATCCACCTTTAGCCCTGTCTTCCTCACATTAAAGATGTTGCGTTTCCTCTGCCTCTCCACATATATCGCTAAGCATCTTAGTTGCCCTCAGCTGAACATGTTCCAGTTTGTCAGCATTTCTTGCAATGAAAAGCTCAAGACAGTCTGTCACATGCATCCTCACAAGTGCTGAATAGAAGGAATAATCACATCCTACAACATGCTGGCTATGCTCGCTCTTATGTTCAATCCGAAAAGCCCTTTTGCCTGTGCTTTGAAAAGTCTGACACATTGGCAAGTACTCTGAAGGCCATTTACATTCACAGCTGCTGTTTGCAGTGTTTTTTTTAAAGCAAGGTTATTAACTTCAAGCTTTTGCATTAGCAAGCGTATTCTGAACGAAGTAAAAATAGGTATCTAAAGAAATATAATAATTAGTATAGAAGTACTTTTTCTCTACTTTTACATGTGTAATACTTTCAACATTTGAACAGACTTCTGATTATTTGTGAATACACACACAAACTGCAGAACCTGGAGAAAAGCAT
>Ga0181612_134792_pt1 | contig 31202 bp, 24 predicted proteins | sample HoacroProtozoa21_FD_119630 | JGI IMG/M metagenome (GOLD analysis project Ga0181612, IMG submission 119630) | Hoatzin crop microbial communities from Cojedes, Venezuel. Combined Assembly of Gp0051906, Gp0051904, Gp0051908 | reverse complement strand
AGATGTGGGGATGTGCTGCGTTCGTTACCTGTGGGCCATGTGCTATCAGGGTGTAAATCAGCAAAACAGGGCTCTGTTTATACACATAAATTGCCCCAATCTGACAGCTTAATACCCTTTTGACTTTTTACCCTCTGCGGGGGAGAGCCTCAAATGTCTTATGGCACCGCTCACCCCAGGGATGACGGCAACGCAGGGAAACCAGCCCCGCTATAAAAGGAGGGAGCACGCTTTGCTCCTGCGCGTCTTCAGGCTTGGCTGCATAGCCACCAGCTCCCCGGAGGCGAAAGGACCTTCCAACAGACCAGTCCAACAGGAAATTATCTGCTCACCCTTTGCTAAATTACTAGCTGCACAGCCAGTCACAGGGTCCCAAAAATGCCAGCTCCATCTGTTCCCCTACAGACATGATTCCCAGGCACACAAGATCCTGGCTTAGTCACGGGGAGGGCAAACCCACCCGTCCGTCCCTCCCCTGCAGCACCTTGCACAAGTCTCGATTTCGTCTCTTCTGTGGGACACGAAGGTCATACGGGTGAATTTTCCCCAAGCAATCGCTTGCCAGGCTTCCTTCGGCTCCAGCTGAGGCATTTTGTTGCTGCAGGAGGTGCTTTATTGTTTTTATTTCTTTAGCAGATGAGAGGGTGTTTTCAATGAGATAGCAGAGGGTTGATGAGAGGGAAGGGGAAGTGCCAGGACATCACAGCAAATTGGATCATTGTGATATTTTGAGGAGCTTCCCAAATTTAAATGATGTGTGAGCAGGGGTAAGATTGTTAAAACTGAGATCCCATCACTTGAAATGTCCTTTTTTTCTTCCCCCTTTGCTGCTTCCTTCACTGACTTGGCGAACACGAGGTCGTGGCTGCATGCAAATCTTTGGTAGCTCCCTTGGTGTATTTCCTTCATTTAGTGCATCCAAAGTCTGGCTGCACTAAACCATCCTAAATCCAACCTGGAGAAAGAGAGATGCTCTTAATCAGAATTTTTGCTTGTGCTGGCACTGAGCACACTGAGATGGGGCTGTCAATTCAACCCGTTGTGCTCTCCAAGCCCTCCCCACCGGCACCTGAGCCTCTGTAGGAGCATGGCAGCTCTCAGTTCACCTCTGTGCTCCCACCCCAACCAGGAGCACCCCCATGCCCCTGCGTGAGACAGAGGTGTCTGCAGCAGGCCTTTCCCAACCCCCTTTTAAAGTGCAAGTCGAGGTTGGAAATGGATGCTGTAGGAGACTGACCTTGAGGGAGTGTCCTTCCCTCTGGCTGATCCCAGGACAAATGCTCTCAGTTTACAAGTCACAGACTCCCACAGTAGCCAGGCTGCTCCTTCCTCCGCTCCTCCTTGCCTGAGCGGCAGAAGAGACCCCGCAGCTGGGACATCTCATGAAGAAGGTGACACCACCAGAAGGTGACCCCAGCCCTGCTCCTGGCCTCCCATCCTCTGAGTGTCCAGGAGGTGGCTTTGGTGCAGGAGGGGCTGAGGAGCAGCCTGGGTGGCTGGAGGGCTGGTTCGGGTGTCAGTGCTACTCTGTGCCTGCAGACACCTCATTTCACCTGGCTGGGACCACTTCCCTTTCTGACCCCACTCTATTTGTTGGCATTTCTTAGAAAGAGGGGCTGTCAATTGCCATGGTTTTAAATTCCCAGTGCAGAGCAGCTCAGATACCGCAGTTTCTACAGCGCACTTCGTCGGGGTGATTCAGTGAAGGGTGGCTTCCCGTAGAGAAACATACGAGGCAGCTCAAGGTTGGATGTTCTGATATTTAACACCAAGTGAGCGCATGCTGCAGCCTTGCTCTCAGTGTAGGCTCAGCTGTCTCTTGTCTACCCAGCCCCAGGAGGACTCATACACAGTCAGTTTCTTTGAGTACTCAGCCCTTCTGGCAAACTTGGTTGAGACTGGCCAGTGAGTTCAGAAGTTTTATTAGGGAGAGAGAGACATACACACCCACAGCACGATCACAAAACAGTTGTTTCTCTAGGAAACCAGGCTGAAAAAAAAAAAAGGTTGTTTAAGTAAGCAAATACGTTTCTTGGAGACACTAAAGCACGAAAGGTGGTATGGGAAAAGTGTGTTTATATAGCTGTTGACCCAACCTCCTCTTAAGTGTGAGTTTCTTGTTTTAAATCTCTTTATTCCTATTTATGCCCATTTTTATCACGTTGGTTATTAGTTCTAATGACTTACTCTGCTCTGTGCTGCCGCCTCTATCTCTGCAGCCTCTTGTTTTGCTGTAGGACTCCGTGGACCACTTCACCAAGATCAGTCCATCCAAATAACTTTACAGATATAAGCAATGAACCCAGTGAAGGAGAGGGATCAGCTGGGCCACGTGAAGGCAAGGCACAGTTGTAAGCAAAATTAACCAGTGGCTCAAGCTGTCCTATAAAGCTCTTGTTTCAGGATTTGCAAACTGGCTTCCTCTATCGGCTCCAAAGCATCAGAGCTGCTAATCCCAGGGCAGTAAAGGCCCTTTTGGTCTGAGCTGTCAGCCAAAAATTCAAGTGCCTGTGAGTTGTTCTAGTTTTGCCGAAAATGGGTGCAGCGGTCAGGTGTCCCTTTGATGCGCTCCTGTTTATTTACAAAGAGCCTGAAAGGTCCTGTTCCCCCCGAAGGTGGCAGGAAACAGGCAAGAACAGAATTTGGTACCTTGTTCTTCCTGTTAGGGCTGATCTCACATGAGAGTAAACAGCGGGTGCGTGGTGAGCTGCCACGGAGGCTTTGCTGCCTCGAGAGCCACCAGTCCTCCTGTTTTCCACCCCTGGATGCCTGTGCGGGTCTCCATTTCACTTTCCTCCTGGCTGGCTCAACGCAGGAAATCAGGCTGTTTAAAAACTAAAGGGAAAAAAATTTAAAAAAAAAAAAAAAAGGTGAAAAATGTGTTTCTTTAAAAACAGAAGAAAAAAAAAATTAAAGATCATTTTAATTAGGTTTGAAAAATCTGCAGCAGAGTTGACAGGCAGGCTGACAGGGCTCCCTTTCACCAGATCACCCAGCTCTGGGCTTTTCATCTCGCGTGCAGAATATTTTGACATTTGTGCTTTCTTGGCTCCGTTTGTAGAGCCCAGTGGAACCTGCAGCCTAATTAAATGTAACAATTCCTGAAAATGAGGGTTGTGATTTTTTTTCCTAAGGATAATAATAGAGGTTTTATTTAAAAAAGAGCTAATCTATTTACTGTAGGCTGCCTGCTTCCTGACCTGGCCTCAGCACCTGAGGGGACAGGAACAGAATGAATTAGACAGGGGCTTAGTCACTGGAAAAGATGAGGGTGTTAACGTGTATGTGTGTGCGCGCGTGTGTCCCACATGCTCCACTTGAAGAGCTGAGAGGTAGAAGGTTAGGAGGCTCGGATTTTCCCTGGCAGCTGACTTTTTTCCCTGTACTTTTGTGGTTCGGTGCTGGTTTTCAGCCAGCACCAGACCCAGCGGGCTCTAAAGGGGCCGAAAGCAGTGCTGTGGAGCTGCATGGTCCCTCCTCTGGCTCCTCCACCCCAGCCACCAGCCTGCAGTGGAGGGGGAGCCTGTGGCTGTGTGAACCCGGGGCCGTGCAAGCCAGTGGGTCATGACAGAGCCTTTGTATCAAGAGCTGCATTAAACAAGGAGGCAAAAGAGAAGGAAAACGCAAGTCAGTATTGCCCAGGATTGTATGTGCCCAACTATGCACCAATGATCTGCAGCTCTTGGTGCCCAGAACTTTCGTTCCCGAACTTCTACCCACACTGTTTCATTTTGACCGTGGTGTAACTCCGTGTTTCTTGAGCACAGCCCTATATCCTCATGACTGATGAAGCATGGCCAAGCTCCAGAACAAAGTTGGATGAGAGTTATCTGCTTGTGCCTCTCGCTGTGAGTTCCTGGTGCCATTGTGTTCTTGGGTCTGGCAGCTGCCATCGCTGCACTGCTCAGGTGTCATCGCTTTTGGCTTCCCATGGACTGCTTGGCACTGAGAGCAGCTCCAATGAAGGGGCAGTGAGTTCCTCTTTCATCTCGATGTGTAATGTGTTCTTCCAGGCTGACGTGAAGATGACCATGGCAGAGGCTGAGGAACACTCCCTACCATCCCGTGCATGGTAGATGGTTTCCCTGTGCCACTTGGTTCGGCATCGCTCATCAGATCACCTCAAAACTTCTCATCAGCTGATCCACCCATTACTCAGCCAGAAGTGACATGGCAAGACACAAGTGATGCAAACCACTCACAGACTTTCATTCTCCCTGTTTCCTCCTGCAGCTCCAGGGAGGTCCTCTCCAGCACCAAACCAAAGCTTCGGGGCCGACGGCAGGGCCGGCAAAGGGTGCCCGGTGCCTTTTCCAGCCGGCAGCCTGATGGCAGCAATGAATCAGCAGCCGGTGGACTTGTCAAAGGCATTCTTCCACTTTAATCCTATTGACAGGGACTACTGCCTGGAACAGGAACTGCGGGGTGAGCCATGTCAACAGCAGATTCTTATTACAGATAATATTGATGGGGCCTTTACTTGAATAATGAAGGGAAGAGCCCTCTGCTTTGACGTTTGTCTCCAAAACCTAGAATTACTAAGAGTTTAACCATCGGAGGGGAGCTTAAGATAGTTGCATCTTAAAGGATCTGCTTTCTTGTCGCATTCAAGACTGGGGAAAGGAGTTTAGCCCATACGCTGGGAGCTCCGCGCTGACCTTTTCACTGCTCTTAATAAATGTTACAGTTAAATAAAGTCGGATGGATTTTTCTATCTACTGTAGTGTGTTATCCACTTTCTGGGGAGAAAAAAAAAAAGGTAGAAAACCCCAAATCCCTGTTTAATATCACTGTTACTCATTATCTTTGCTAGCTGCAGGGCAAAAGGCAAGGAGGAAGGGCAGGGACAGGACAATTCAGGCTTTATTATCAGGGTAATTCCTACCATCGCCCATGATTATGTGTGTGTCTGTGCATGGGTGAATCAGGGCTCTTTAAATCGGTTGTGGTCTTATGGCCAAAGCTCAAAGCAGAGTCAGCAGCTCTGGAAATGTCTGGGGAAAGTTTTGTTTGTTTTTAATTTACTCTCTTATTTTCTATTCTTTAAAAGGGGGGGGGGGGGTAAAGCCCCCTCTGTCAGGTCTATATCACTTGGTTCCCTACAGGAGTGGAGACACCAGAGCTGCAGGGGAGAGGCTGTCTGGGAAGTCAAATGAGGGCAGAAAACATCAGCTGTTCCAGGAAAGAACCCGTCCTTGCACATTTCCTCATGTTTGGGCTTCAATGTTGGACAGCAAGCACTGTGATGAAAGAAGGTAAGGAAGGAAGATGGGGCTAAATGGTGGCATCCCTGTTGTTGGAATTTGAATGTAACCAGGAGCTCAAAGGTGTCCCTCTGAAGCCTTATTCTAGAGACATCTCTAAATGAGGCTTGGACTTCTAGCTCTTGTTGGGACAGATGAGGAAGAGTGCAGGCAAAGTTGGCTTTTGGCCATGTTTATACCTCCCAGATCCTAGAGCTGGCCCAGGACTGAACCAGCAGGTGGTTTAAGTTAGAGCAGCCCCGTGGCTGCTCTAACTTAAGCCAGCTGGAATGTCTTCTGGGGCTGGTTCTACCAGCCAAAGTTTGCTGGATTACAGCAGGGCCCTGAAAGCCTCCAGCCCACCCCTGCATGGCCTACACAAGAGGACCAGGGAGCAGATGACATGAAAATGTCAGGGCAGTTCCCGGCTGGTGCTTTAGGATAGCTTTAATTCCTTCACGATGCTGCAGAAAATTAGTATCTGGTCCAAGGGAGCCTGTTCTTACGGTATTTTTAGTCTGATTTTTGAAGACCCTAGGAGTTTTGGATTGCCCTTAAGTTTCTGAATTTTGGGCTTTCTGACTTGAACTGCTAAATATTTTCCATGCATAAACAGCAGCCACAAAATTTCAGGTTGGATGACTTGTGTTTTAGATTTTTAAAAATAATTAAATGCCAGAAGAAGACAGAAGAAGAGTAAAATCTCTGTGAGGTCCAGTGTTGCTCTCCTCATCCGAGTGTGTCTCCTCCTTCTGAAACAGGTTCCTGAGACGGGGTTGAAGTGGCTTCTCTTGGCACATTGCTTAAAAGTGTAAAGGAAAGACCCAGCAAGCACAGAAGGGCCCATCCTTGGAGTGGTGAATAATCCCCCAGCACGTGATCCGGTGCTCTCTCTGTGTGCACTCCACACCTCTGAGCATCGTTTGGCTCACTGTCTATATGTACATACAGTGTTTTAACCTCCTCAGGTCTTCTGTTTTACTCAGAAAATCCCACAGCTGACATGGGCACTTGTTTTCCTGGAAGGACAGACCTCCCAGGACCATCTCTTACAGCATCTTGGAAACCCCACTGCGCTGCAAGCAGACTTGCCTTCCAGCCGAGATTTATATAGAAATCCAGCCCTGATCCTAACAACAGGGGACAATCGGCTGGGCTTGACGTCAGGCTCCGCGGTTAAACATGGAGCCTTTCCCGGGGGGAACAGCTGGAGAGACAACCAGAGGAGCAGCCTGTGCTGGGCAGGAAGGGAAGCAGGCGCACGGCTGCGCTGCTGCTGCTGACCCTTGGGCCAGGCAGGTGGTAAGAAGCTTTTGAGCAAGAATCCAGCCAAGGTGGGTGCCTGAAAAAGACTGTGAAAACACTCGTGGATGAGCTCTCACTCTGCAAGGTTTTCCAAACCGGTAGAGCCATGCAGCAAGGAGGGAACAGGGATATTCCCTTGAGGCACTGATGCAGCAGGTAGATCTGTTGCAGCACCCTGATTAGAAATATCAGTCCTCAGCCTTTTAGTCTCAACCAGGTGCCCATGAGATTCCACACACCAGGATCTGCGGTGGGGGTCCCTGCCAGGCTGCAGCATTGGTCAGCCCCAGCCCGGGAATGCCCACACCAGGTATCCCTCAGAGCTAGGCAGAAGCCCTGATCAGGCTGTGGTGGGTGAAAGCTCAGGAGATGCAGAGGTTGAGAAGCTTGAAGTCACCCTTGAGCCTCTCTGAGTGCTGCAACTGTGGTCATGGCCAGACCATTCATGGCCCTGCAGTGGGGTAGTGAGCAGAGCAGTAAGTGGCTCCAAGACCCCCATGTCTCAGGGAAATGCCATCCTCTCCTCATCCCCATGCTGCTACACTGGGAGATGAAGTCTGGGCAATGCAGGCCATCAGTGGTACCTATGGATTAGCCGACCCTTGACGTAACTCCCTAAGAGCTCAAAAATCAATGGGGTCCTTTGGGTCATGAGGGTTTTTTTAAATCACCTCCTTTAAAAAAAAAAAAAAAAAGAAAAGAAAAAAAAAAGAAGAAAGTAGTAAATATTGGTTCCCCCGTGCTTGCTTTTTGAGTTTGGGTGGTGCTTTAGGGTGCGTTGAGCTTGTGTTTCTCAGTTTTTTTCTAGAACCTGGAGGCCCGTGAACTGGTTGTTTCTTTTTCTTCTCTTTTTAAAATGAAATCTGAGATTTTTTGCATAATACATTGGAGCAAGAAGCTGGGGAAGGGGTGAAGAAAAATATGAAGTACTGTGGGAGTAAAATTGCAAGAGCTGGCAACACTGATTTTTGTTTTGTTTTTCTTTCCTTTTTCCATAGAAAAAGAAAACACCCCCCATTTTGCTGAGCCCCAGCAGAGTGAACAGAGGGAAAAGGTGCTTCAGGGCAGGAAGAAACTATGAAGAAATAGGTTTGAAAACTCCATTTATGTTGGGTTGTTTGAAAATTGTCTTGAGAGCTGCCTTCTGGGGACAGCTGTACTGCTCTGAGGAGGGAGTGCAGAGACATGTGTGGGGAGAAGCTGTGTGTGGGGCTCTCGGGCTAGGACAGGATTCAGGTTGCAGTCGCCTCTGGTTGCACTTGGGTCTCATCAGTGCCAGTTCCTTGGGGAGGGCAACAAGAGGCCAGGCGTGCAGAAAGGCTCCATGAAACCCTTCCTTCCCATAGGAGCAACCCCTCCTTCTGCAACAGGAGAGGTCCCAGTGGGCCAGAACCAGTCCTGGTAGGTGCAGAGGTGGAGAAGGACTGGCAGTTGGTGCCATTACCTCCAGGTGCCCTCCCTGACGGTCATCTGGAAGTCATGGCAATGCTGCAGTGCCCTTATGCTCAAGGAAGACATGCAGAAGGACCTGATTCTGTGCTGGAGATGTGTATGGGATGGTGGTACCCAACCCCAGCTCTGGTGTTTGCAAGACTCCCAAGCCACTGGCAGCCACAGGAATCAATATGTGGAAGCTCAGCAAAGTAGGATGTCACCCTTAACATATTGTATCCCAAGGGATGTTGCCCCTGGATGTAAGGATGCTGGTGTGGATCTCCGCTAATGTGACAGCAGCCATATCTCCTCTGGACTGTTTAACAGCAGAAATGAATGCTTCTATCTCGCCTTGGCTGCACGTGGCATGCACAGGGTGACTGTTACTTATTAGCGCTCGCAATCATTGGCAAGAGTTGCTGGAACAGAGGTTGAGCTCCAACTGCTATTGCTGCCTGTCCTCTTTCACTTGTGCTCGTATCTTTCTCAGACTCATTCCTTTTGGGTGGAAATTTTCCATACTTCATCTTAGCCCAGTGACACGTTTTTGCTGAAGGTGTGGACTGCACTGGTTGGAGTCCTCTTTGTGGAGCTCCTTGCTAATCTCTGCCCCACAGTGAATGTCCATCTTTTGTGTCTGAGGAGACTTCAGACATCATTAGAGAATGGATTCTGATTTATTTACTTGTTTATTTGTTTGGAAAACTGACTTAAAAGTTTACATTTCAGTCAATTGGAACTTAAAAGGAAATCTTTTATTTAGATCTCCCCCAGTGGAAAACTGAACAGCTCTGGCAAAATTAAAGTTTTTCCATGGAACATTCAGATTTTGTGAAAACTACACTTTCTATTGAAAAAAATTATTTTGCTCATTAGTTTTTGATCTGCACTACTTTTTAAGGATGATTCAAAAACACAAAGGCAAAAATCTCCACTTCCTATGTCTAATATATCAACTTTTTTTTTTAGCACGACTTCAATTCCATCTGCTTAGCGAGGAGGCTATAAAAATTATTCAGCTTAAGGAAAAGCATTTTATCAGTTACAAAGTTGTGGAAATTTAAAAATGGGTATCAGTGCAAGTACTGGATTTGCAGCTTAGCTTTCTTCCTACCGGGGTTGAGGACGTCGATCTTAAAAACCTGGTGTTAACTTAGTTAGGAGTATCTCTGGTAGGAGGCTTTTGGTTTGTTGGTGAGGTTTTTTTCAAGCCAGCTGAAATACAGAAATATCTGTTTAGGACAGAAGGACTAAAAATTACCTCTGAGAACTGGGAGACCTCCATTCGTGGTGATTCTGTAACAACAATTCCAGAGTCGAATTTATCATTTACGGGAGTCTTGTGGTTTAATACATGTTTTTCCCCTGGATTTTCAAACTTAGAAATTGCTTTCCTTAGAAAGCCTGCTTTTTCCCAGAAAATTAGGATAACCAAGTACTAAGCTTAACTAATTTAATCTTAAAAAGTTCACCAGTTCCAGTCCAAGGATTAATGACATTACAATGTTAATAAAAGGTCATTGCGCAAATGTACAATTTGCCCTATTCCCTTCTCTACCCTGTGTGATGGCACAATTTCTTGAATGTTCAGAGATTTTCCCCACAAGTAGATATCAATTTGGTACTTTCAGACATGCACATACATGTACAACATTGGTGTAGTCTATGCACTGAACACATGAAATAATTCCGTGAATGCACAATGCATTCAAAATGGCTAATTTGCAAAATGCCCAGAATACATCATGGTGGATGACTTGACTTGAAACATTAGAATAGGTGATAAGGAAGTCATGCTATAGAATCGTTTATATATATTTCAAACGACTCACACTTCAAGTGGAAAAAAGAATCTTCATAATTAACACGACAGATAAGAGCAACTATGACACTTTAAATAAATGTAATTTATTTGATTTTGAAGTAGAGTTTAAGATTATGGGGATCTGTTCAAGAGAGAAGAAATATGTGCTCAGAGTTGAAAATTAAGAGATACTATAGATCATCTTCAAAAACTGAGCAACCTCACAGAACTCCCCTGTTCCTAACGGCCTTCAGCACAGAACCTCCTAGGAAATGGGAGTGGGGCTAATTCAGAGAGAGCTGACAAAAGGCAGGCCCTACAAGGGAAGGTTTAACTAGGGCTTCTTTTCCATACCAATAACCGTGCAAGGAGAAGATATCCAAAGATCTAGTCATGGTTGAAGCAACTCTTGAGGAATGCTACCTCCTTTCAGATTTTAAAATAAAATGCAGGGCTGATGAGGGCTTAGACGTTAGATATAATGGGCATTATGCTGGCCATTGGATGGAGACTTGGTAGCCAGTTCAGTGAACAGTTTTGATTAGTTTTTGGATGTATGAACCTAGGTCCTCTGTTGGGCTAAGTTTCTGTGGCTCTTCTGAAGATACTTGGGTAGGAGCTACAGGTGGACGGTTGTACAGCAGAAAAGGGAATGGATATTTCCAGGGATCACTTTTATCTGCAGAGCCCATCACCAGGATGAAATAAAAATACTGATTTCCGCAGCGTGCTCTTCTCATTTCTTAGCTGTTTCTCAGGCAAAGCTGTTATTAATTCAGGGGGAGTCTGCCTGAGCAAGAACTCTCCAGAGTCCAAAATATTTTGCAGAGAGTAAATATAAGAATTATTCACCTACCACAGAACAGCATCAGCCTCTGGGTGGAATGCAGGAGCTGTTTAACAGTGCGCAGAAACATTTCCCCGCAGGTTTGAACAGGAGTTGGAGGTTTGTGTATACCCAATTGAAACTACAACTGACAGCAATAGGCAATAAGATGGGCCCCCTCCCTTGCCTTGGTACAGGATGGACTTGGAGGGGCGAGCACCACACACCAAAGTACCACACCACTTCATCTCAGACACTGGGAGATTTTTCTGGAGCTCGCCCATCTGACCCAGTCCTCCACATGAGATCTGGCAAGATAATTGCTCCAACCGTCTGGGTAAGTACTGTAAAATGCTTCAAATAAATGAATAGAAATCATCTGCTTCATAAATGCCAAGGGCTTTCAACATGTCATTTCTTGGTAAACAAAGAATTTCAGCACGACAATATCTTAGTATGTTATTGGCCGTATTTGTTCTTTCGTGCATATTGAAGCGAATGTGAACAGAGCCGTACAGCTATCCTTTATGTCCTCCTTCGGCTCAGACGTTTTCTTCCTGCTACAGTGGAGATAGGAGCTGCTCTGGCTGCCTCTGGACAGACTGATCTGAGTCCCCAAAACTCTTATTTTGCTGACGGTGAACGGCAGGTGGAAGTTCTGCTCGTGCTTGGTTTTGCATGAAGTGCTATATACTATGATTAGAAAAAAAATCAAAACAAAAATGTCCTCTTTTTTTTTGTGGACATTAAAATGTAATAAAATATGTGTGTGCTTCCCCCCTCACCCCCCAGCTAAATTGATTACATCTGGTGGCATGAAAAAAAAGTAGCCAAAATGTCAGACTGAGTCACACAGCCCCCTTGGGTGGTTATATTTATTTCAGGGTTGGAGCACTCATCAAAACAATTTATCCTTGGCTCTCCCTCTCAGCCTTCCCATCTCTGTGCTTACAAACGCTTCTCTGTTCCCTAACACTTGTATTTAGCCCCAAGCCCCCTACTTCCCCCAGTCTTTCCTTTCTCCATCTTTTCCCTCTCTGTGTCCTCTGTCCCAACTCCGTCCCCCTCCTTCCCCTGTGCTACATCAACCCCAGCAAACTGTGTAGCTGCGATTCTCTGCTGGAGATAGCAAGGGAAGCTGGAGCATAGGCAAGGCTTGATGTTTCTAATGCTGTATCACCTATTTAGTGTCTTGTTTCACATTGCTTGGGGTGAAGGGATGTGGCAAAACATGTGAACAAGCTCTCTACTGTGGATTCCATCACAGTATGGAATCCCGGGCAGCCGGGGTGGGACTGTGCCTGCTGGGATGGCTGTGGCTCCATCTTCAGCCTCGCCTGCTCTCCCTTGGCTGCCCTGACCTGCCATGGTGGTGGAGATGGATCTTCTGGCTCTCTTTTGGTGGATTATTTTTTGGGCTTTGTTCACCTGTGTCTCGTGTTTTCTCTCTGGCAGGGAGCAGCACCAGAAGCATCTGCAGGGTGAGCAGAGTCTGTGCTGCAGTGCATCTCCAAGTGCAAAAAACCTCTTTTCAATCTCTCTTCCCAAACCTCATCCTTCTGCCCAAATCACAAGCAGAATGACCACCTCCTGTCTGCAGCCCTGGGGACACCCTGTACATCGTCCTGGTCTATTCATACTGTTGCGATCTGCTGCCAGATTGTGTCTGCTCTCACGCCTTATGCCAACCACAGCTGCAGAAGACCAAGTGCTTTAGGTTCCTCATGGATGGGAATGGATGCAGAAATGCATTCTTCTGGTTTATGGTTTTTTTATCTACGATGATGAAAGGTCCTGGTCTGGTCAGGAGCAGGAACTGAAGCTCTCGGTTGCTCCTCCTCTTGGGCTGGATGATTGCCCTGAACAGAAAGACCCCTTTCCTTTCTTCACTGTTCTTACAGGGATCAGTGACAGATGAGGGAGACAGGGTTGCCATCCACTGTCTTGGCTGGAAAAGACTTGAGAAGCTCTTGGCACCACTGACTCTGAGCTTAACAGTCTCTCCCCCAACCGTTGCGCCTCCCATTCTGAGCGTGGGCAGCGGGCTCCTGTTATACAGCGTACCACATTTTCTCCTGTGGTAAATCAGAGCCCCCTGGGATCTGGTATTGTGCTTTTTTTTTTTTTTCCCCAGGTATTTTTGTCTGTGAACCACAGAAAACTGAATAGCAGGAAATGAAGTGCAGATTGAGAACATGGTTGAGTGCACTTGCTAAAATAAAGCATTGGGGAAGAGCAAGAGATTATTTTATAAATAGAAAATGAAGTGTGTTTACTTTTTATTGATTAAGTATTTAATTGTGCTGAGGGTTTGAGAGATGTTCTCAGCAACATTTCAGACTGTGCATTGACTAGAAATTCCAGTCGTTCTTTGGTACGAATATCTTGTTAGGTCAAACTTACCTGTTTTGCAGTTGGAAAAGGCAAGGGGATGTCAGGATTTTCTGTTGATCTCTGACATTCCACAGTTGTGCCAGAGAACTCCACTGGTATCTTCTCAGATTGAACTAAATGCTAAGATGGCCCAAAGGCTTGTTGAGTGTGTGCGTTTGGCAGCAGAAGAGAAAGTCTCTGCCCATTGCCCCTGTTCAGTATACTTCAACTTTGGCTGGACAGGCTTACTCAAGTGGTGGTTTTGGTCTCCTTTTGGTCTCCATACAGAGTCTGACAACAAAGGATGCAACATCAGAGAGCATCTGCCGAGGTGGTACAATGTATACAGACACCTGAGCTAGGGCTGAAATGGCCCTGTTGAGGCAGGTAGGTTAGCTCAGACACTGTCACCACACTGACATCACTGTGCTGCTCGTGGGATGCTTACTGAAGTTAATGTGCTGAGCTCTGCACGGCAATGCATTGTGTCATGGAGCTCAGCCTTAGAGCCTGCTCTCTGTTATGCCTCTGATGTTTTTCTTAAGTCAGGCAAGTAGCACGAGCCAGCCGAGGGTGTGGAGATAAGGCTGTGACCTTTTAGATTATTCTGTAGCTCTACTACAAATGCTGGATGGGTCCAGCCAGGCAGCTGGGTTCTTCTATGAGATTAAATGAATCTCATTAATTCAGATGTCTAAAAGTAGCAACCTTTAGTTGTCAGTGACCGGGATGGCTTTCTGGGGGGGCGGGCCAGGGGGCGGGTGTAGATCTCTACAGTCCATCTCCCAACTCTGGAGCTGTCCTTTTCTCCCTGTGTCTCTGAATCACTGTCTGAAAGATTGTACTTTTGTGTTTGTTTTGATCCAGTAAGGCATTATGAGGCTTCAAAGCAGAGGAGACCAAGATGCTTGGAGTCTCCACGACAGATCTGTGCACATTGACAGGAAACACTGGTGTAACCAAGAGATGTGCAGATAATGAATTAAACAGATCTGCTTTTGTATGGGCATTTGTTTGATCTTAGCTGTGTAAAGTGTTCAGGGAAGCTTCTAAGCACGTGCCAAAGTCAGTGAGAGCTAACTACCTTTATCAGAGCTTGTTAGAATCAGACTCTAAATGTACAGAAATTGGACACACTGCTTGTTTTTCAGAGGGACTGGTTATTGATCATCCAAACATTTATGGTGCAAAACCATCACAAAGGAACACCAGGTGAGTGTCCCCATCTCAACCAGCCTTCACCCCTTTCTGGCTGTTCCTGTGCAGGGAAAGCCATCGTTCCTTTAGTCATGACAGCCGGTGGAGCTGCATGCCACTGCCTCCACTTCCAGGCCAGATGGGAGCTGAGGATCTATTGGAATCATTCAAGCTCTTCCACCTGTCCCTAAGGCCATGGGGTAGAGCATGCACTGATGATCCAAGTCTCTTTGTCTCATCTATCTTACCTATTCACAAGTCACTATTTCCAAAAGTCCTGTCTGGACAATGCCTTAGCAGGTAATAATATCCAGTTATGCATCCTCCAGATGAAACAACCATCAGCCCAATGGAGGAGACCTCATCTGTGAGGGAATTGCAAGTTCATTTGCCTTTGTGGGGATAAAAGCCTCTCAGCAGCTTGTTGTGAGCTCCCACAAGAAGAGCTGAATCCTGCCACATGGGAGTGGGTAGTTCCTGTGCTGGTGGAAAGAGGAAGGGAGATTCAGGCAGACAAGAAATTCTAGAGGGGAGGATAGATGCAAGAAATTCCTAGGAATGTTACAGAAATCAACATCACCCCCTCTGCTCCTTCCAAACCAACCCACCTAAAAAATGCCATTTTGTGGGCTATTTTGGAAAGGAGTCCATGCCTGGGGAATTTTTGGCTGATGCTTATGGCTTTTAGAAGTTTCTGGGAGATCAGACGACTAGAAACAGGAACCAGATGGTACTTCTAGCTGCTGGAAAGAAAGGAAGAAAAAAAAAGGGGGGAAAAATCCATCCCTTGTTTAAAACGTGAAGAGCACTTGTTCACTTTTGGGGAGTTTCCCCTTTATCCTGGATTTCTTATTTTAAAGTAGTTCACCCCAGTTCCATGATAGTCTCATAGGACATTTATCTATTTTGTTGTTGTTGCTAGGAATTTTTCTTTCTTTTGCAATAAAAACCAGTTTATTCTTAGGAGAATTTAAGCCTTTGCCTTACTAGATAAAAAGAAAGTCAGTGGTTGGTTTTGTTCTTGCAGCAGCTTCAACATCCCTTGGCCATTTATTGAGTGAGTTTGTCTCTGTGGGACAGCAAAATACGAAAAAAGGCAGTGGTAGAAGAGAGTAGAGCAAAGTTAGAGACACCTCTGAGCTAGTAAAACTGAGCACATGTAGGTCCTATTTGAGGTAAATGACCATAAAAAGGAGAGTTGCGCCATACTGGAACCTGCAATAGACCCAAACGTTTACCTCGGGTGCATGGTGCAAGCAGTGATCCAAATTGTCAAGCATAGTGTTGGATCTGTGGTGTCTTGGCTATTGGGTTTTAGGGTTGTGGATCTGAAAAACAGGCCTGGTCCTGTCCTAGGTTCCATTTTATCAGACCTTGGCTCTGGAGCTGGTTCATTTCTGGAAAACATCCCAGAGCCTGAATAGGGGCCAAGGAGCATTTTCCAGCTCCTGGGTCCAACCTGGACTCTGCGTTGGGAATCGTGGTCCAGCCGCGATCTGATGCCATGCTTGGACTGGGCTCAGTTGTGCTTCATCCTTGCAGCCTTTTCTTTCCAGGCTGGCGAGCAGCAGGGGACCAGTGCAGAGGGGTCTGTTACATGGTACCTCTGCTCTGCTCGGGAGAGCCGTGAAATCTTATTCCCCAGCGGGTAGGAAGGAAGACAAGTAGACACCATCTTGTAGGTGAAGATAATAACTGGATATTACCATACTCGTAAGCTTTGCCACTGATCTTCTTTTAAGAGTTCTGCTTTTAAGGAATTCTTTTAGTGGTTAATTAGGGTATTTTTTTCCCCCTCCCATTTTTCCAGATATTTACTGCTTCCTGGAAAAAAAAGTACTCTTCCCAGGTTCCTGTCTTGTTTTATAGTCTTCCTTTTCTTGATAATCATTTCATATTATTTCTCATGCTCTCTGATCTGCAGCCATTCCCAAGATAGGGTCATCAGCACAAGGCATTGACCCTTGATAAACCTTCACCCGAGGTCTGTAAATCAGTATGAAAGGAAATCTGTCCCTGGCACTTAATAATGTATAAACTGTATTTCTAGGGAACTGATTGGAGCTCCATGAGACTATACTATGTGCTATGATATGTATTAATGGTGATACATAAAGTCAACTCTAGATTTTTTAAGACACAACGGTTGATCTTTTGTTCACATTTTCAAACGTGCGTGCATTTGAACACATGGCTTTGGTTCCAAGGTTCGTCACAGATGGGCCTAACTAAGCTAGCTGCTTGAACCCTCTATTATGGTGACCAATTGATTAGATTAGTTTAAATGAAAAAAATGCCCCAAAACGTAAGGCTTAGGGTTCAAGTGTCCAATTTGAGTTCTAACTTCTGTGGCTTTCTTTTTTCCTTTGGCTCAGGCTGGTCCAGCAGGATGTCCCGTATTAGAATGCTTGTCGGTTGTTGTTGTTCTTTGTGGTTCTAGTGAGATGTTTTTTCAGAAATGTCTGGAAGGAAAGAGCCATAGGGGACTTGGTTCACAGGGTTTGTACAAAAGCTTTTATTTTCCCTTTTTTCCCCCCTTCTTTTTGCTTCTCATTGATGTGATGTGCAAGTGTTCTCAGGAGTGACATGCTGAGATTTTTTAAAGCAAATTGTTTCTCACGTGACTCAGGTGACTGCTGCCACAGTCAAAGCAGTATCATCCTAGGAATTTTGTTTGAATTTAGCTTCCAGCTCAAACAAAAGTCATCTGAGTAGGCAAGCTTTTACTGGTTTCGCTTTGGCTTCCCACGTCGGTTTAATTTGGCCCATGTTTGCTCAAAATGTCTCCAGCTGTCTAGAAACTTGTTCCTAGCTTGCTGGAACATTCACAACCCTTTTGGCCAGTATGACCTTAGTTATAAAGTCTGGCTGTTGTTTATTTCAGATCATTTTACTAGCTCTATTATATTATAAGGCAGCTCACATAACTGAAAGAGGCAAATGCATTGGTTGCTGTCCTTGCATTTGCAGGTTATAATTTACTGCTGTCCACCATGCTCAGGCACGAGATCTGCCAGAGAACACCACCTCATTTTGTTCCATGGGAGTTTTTGCTAATATTTTCTTTTATATTATCATGCTTTTTGTTTCTCTGTTGGAAAGTTTCCATGTGTTTCACACTGAGGACCAAAGTGTCAGAAGATTAAAGGACTGTCTTTTTGCCCAACTAATGTGAATTGGATGCTGAACTGTGCACTACTCAGACAATTAAATGCCTTCTAAAGAAGTAAGTGGCGGGAAGAAGGCAGTGAAAATCCATCAGATTTGCATGACTAATTAGCTTATCCATTAGTTGTTATCCTTGTGTTTACTTGTTATGAGAATCTTCAAAGATTGCTCTATATTAGACATGTAGCTAATTTTTTGCTTACGGTATTTTTTTCCTACCAAGATACTACTGTGATGTGTGCTGTACCTTGACATATATAATTCTCTCTTAGTGTAGGTGTCCATCCTCTGGAGGATCTTGATCCTGCAGCCATCAGTAGGGGCCGGACTGAGTGCCCACACGGCCCAGACTCTGCATGACACATTTTCTGTTCCCCTGAAATTGGGTCTGATTTTCTGAACTTCTTGGCAACAAGAGCCCAGCCTCATTGCATGAGATGGAAGTGCCTCCGGATGTGAAGTCGTGGTTTTCAGTAGCGTACCTTGAGTTATTCAGCTCCTCCGTTCTTAGACAAGTGCTCCATTTGTAAGAATCATTAATGCACCATAGGGAGAAATCTCTGTGTGCCTTTATAATAAGTTTCTCAGTGTGCGGTATGGTTTCATAAGAGAAATTTGGCTTCTGCAGTTGTTGTTTTCAGATCTTCCTTACTCATAAAAGTTGAGAAAATATGTGTTGTCGTCTTTAAAAAAAAAAGGCAACTTTAGCTCCCCAAGTTTCTGTATGTCCTACAACTATTTAAACGTATTCATTCTTGGGGGAGGGGGGGAGAGGACAGTGGTGGTAATGTTCATATGCACAAAGCAGGACACAGGAAGCATTTTACCTTTTTGATTTTGAAACACTGCGGCTTAAAAGTAAAATCTGGAGGTCGGTTGTTCTGGTTTGTGTTTTTTTATGTCCCTGTTATGTCGTTCTCTTACAAGGGTTAGTAGAACTGAGCATGTATCAACTGAACTGACCATGTCTCAATGTAATAAACCTGACTTTTGACAGATCTTCCCAAGGAGCTGGATTTCGTACTCTTCTCTGCCTGCATGACTCAACCAGGCAGGCAGGTATTATTTCCTGTCTTCTGACATTCACAAACCTCCACTAGATATATAAATTTTACATTTACCACAAAAAGTCATCAATTTTTTTTTTTTAAGTCTTTTAAGCCTGATGAAGCCTTTATCTCTTCAAGGAAATAAATAAAGTCTGCATTTGTGACCTAACTTGTCAGCTTTAAGAAAACTTATGTCTGAGCCTGATGTAACTATGGAAGCTGATTTTGCCAGCTCAGTGATATTTTTCCTTTGCCAAGAATCTGCAGGGGTGTGCTGGATGCATTTTGCCCGGAAGCAAGGTTCTTGATGTGTTTGGGACTTTCATCATCACTTACTTCAGACTGAACGAAAGGTGGGAACTGCTGTCCTCTCCAAGCACTTGTCCATCATTTCTGTAAGTTTGCTATAGAGCTATAGAAAATATTATTTCCATGTTGCTTGGAGCACGTTCAGAACATCTGTTGCCTGGACAGTGAAAGGAGTGGCATTATTTCCTTTGAATCGTGCCTGAATTTCTGTGGTGCTTTCTGTGCCTTTGGCCTCACAGGTTCCCCAAGCTGGGGTTTTGCAACGAGAAGGTTCCCGGAGCAGCTTGGGACAGCCCGCTCCATGGGGTGCATCCCCCCAAGGGAGACGGAGAAGAGAGGTGCTAAAGATGACAACAGGTCCAGCTCTGCTCAGCAAAAGCCTGAACAGCCCCGATTCAGCGGAGCCCACGGAGTGCCTGAACAGCCCCGAGAGGAGACGCGTCCCCATGACGCGCAGTTAAGTGCTTTGCTGAACAGGGGCCAACGTCCAGCGTGGAGCCACCCTGGTCCCGCCGACCCCGTGTTTGGCGCCGCACTGTGGAGTCGGCCCTCGGCTCTGCGCTGGAGGACGTTACGAAATCCTGGCCCTGACAGAGAGCAGATGCATTATTGGGAAGCCCTCGGGGCATGAGAGGGCTAATAGTCACATTCCTGGCTGGGATGGCGAAAGATTTACGCCGGGCGCTCACTCGCCTCGCCCTGCACCAGGCCGGCTCCCTACTTCACCGGCCCCCTCGGCTTTAATTGTTGTGTTAATGGCCCTTTTATTTGAAGCAGATCCCCCGGCTTACAGAGGAGAATGTCATTATGTCGTATTTTAGATGTATTTACATTCTCCTTGCCACAGGGATAACGTTCTAATTATTTTCTATAGCTGACAGCACCAGCGTCTCTGGTATTAGGGACCCCTTAGACCTGATTACATGGTCTGTTTTTCTTCAAATCACCCACAAATGACAGTGTGGAGCAGGTTTATTATCAATTGACGTACCTTTGCTTAACGCAACTTGCTCCCGAAACAAATGTCCTGAAAAGATAATACGTGTTTAGGGCATGTGTCTTCACTTGCGTGAAGGCAGATGGGCTTAGGAGGTCAAGCCAACGGTTGACCTCTCCTGACTCCTCAGACTTTGCCACACACCCCCGGCACTGGTGCACAGAGGCAGTGCGGTGCCGCATGCAAACCGTACACAAAGGCCATCAAAAAGCACTGCTGTAAGTTTTACAGCTGCTGTGTCAAATGGTGGAGAACGATGGCATGGGAAGGGGATGGAGGTGCAATGGGAAAGGAGGGAGCAGTGGAGGATGCTAGCTTAGTTTTGCAATGAGGTATAGAGAAGTACCAGAGTCTGGTCTAGATGGTGGGGTCATACCTGTGTGAGAAGATATTTTTAGGGGAGAAAAGGAGCCAGGGCTCCTCAATGGAGAGAGCTGTGCAACACGCAGTGGACTTCATGGACAGCATGGTGAGAGATGACTGGCAGCAGATTGTGCGGGGATGGTGGACGGGGGTTGGGGACTGCATGGAGAAAAGGGTTGCAATAGAAGACGAGACAGGAGAAGCCTAACAGCTTGATGAGAGGAGGTGGGATGGGGACCATCGCTGGGCTGGAGACAAGAGCAGAGAGTGTGGTGTCAGAGCAAGGAGCGATGCCCAGGAGTTGGCTGGGGAGTTGCGGGAGCACACAGAAGTAGGGACAGCAATTGAGATAAGGAGAGTGAGAGACGCAGTTATTAGAACAGAATGATTTGATTTATCCTGAGTCATTTATTCACCAAATTTTCCCCCTGAGATTCTAAACAGACTGAAGTGGTTTCAAATGTTGTCATTATTTAGAACAATTCAACAAAATATTTGTTGCTTTGAAAAAAAGGGAGGGGTGAAGGACAGAGAAAAGAAAGAAAGGAAAAATAAAGCCTGGATGGTCTGGTTTGCCACATTTGAATTTTATTGCTGGATCGGGATGGGTCAAGAAAAATCACTCTTTCTATTCTCTGAGTGGGAGTTTCTCTTACAAAGCCACTTCTGATGTGAATGCTTACCCAAGCTCAGATGCAGTCTCCATGTGCATTCAAACATGAAATGACACAAAGCAAGTATTTGTGCTAGTGAAACCCTGTCAAGGAAATGTTTGTGCATGAGGACAACTCAACACGGAGACAATTTCATTACAAAATTCATGCGCAGCTTCATGGAGACTTTTCTCCTTGCAGCTCTAGAGATTACTTTATACTTGGAGCTGCTGGGCACACAAGACGTTTTAAAAGCAAATAGAAAGGCAAAGACACTGCCTCAAGGGAGTTACAATTTAAGTCAGACCAAAGCAGAATGAAAATGCTGACTGCATGGTATTAAAAACCAGAAGGTGGGCAGTGTTACTTGGAAAGCCAAGGATTCCACTAAGTTTAGTTTTTCTTGTATGCATGCATGGCTTCTGGAGCCATTTTTAGCCTTGGCTTAAAAGAAATGGGTCTCACTCCTTCTCCCAATGACATTGGAGCCTATCTGCATGGTTCAGTGAAAGGTGGCAGGAGGGTAGAAGTCTCAAAGGTACTGCGTTCCTGGTTTGTTTTGTGAAAATAAAAAGCCAGGTGGAGGAGAGGCAACCAAACCATTATTTCAACCAAAAGAAAAGCTTCTGCACATGCAGAAGCAGTATTACTAGTCTTCAAAAATATCTGAGAGAGAGGAAAAGAAGGATAGATGCTTTCTTGTAGTCATTGTGGCTGCAGCCGTTGGAGAAGTTTCCATCACAGCATGTACATGGGAGTTCTGCTTTTTAAGACACGGGATAATTCAATCATGGGAGCATGGAGTCCAGGAAAACAGGGTCCTTATTTCCACCTCTCTTGATGTTACCTCTTTGTTTATAATTTACTCATATGCTTTTGGGGGATGACAGTTTGGGAATGTTTCTTTTGGCTCAAAGAACCATGAATGAGCACAGCATCTCCTGCCTCTGCTAGAGAGCATTTTGGGGGTGGAGATGCTGATGGGACATCATCCTGTTAGCCACAGTGTAAACAGGAGCTAGAGACAGGATGATTTACAATTTTCTTACCACAGTTTTTGTGTTGAACTGAGTAGCTGCTACCCCTTTTGGTCGATTTGGTCAACCTGTTGGTCTCAGTATAGGATGAAGAATGACAAAGTGTGGGACTGGTTCTGTACCAATGTCAATTTGTGGAGTTTTGCTTGAGAATATTCAAGTACATGTGTCCTGTGCAGATTTGCTGCCCTGTGAATGTCTGAGCCGTAATGAGGTGAATGCTACTGGAAAGCAAAGGTTTAACTAGCTCTGCTGTTTCAGTACTTTCCTAAAGTGCATTTCAAATCATATACTTAGTTGTGAAATCAGTCATCGATGCTGTGTTTGATGGTTACAGAAATTGCGTGGTTTTCCTTATCTTTTTTCTGAGGAGTCCCTGATCAGATGACTTCATTTAGAGAACACAGCACAAAAGAATAAATTGCAGGTACTCTGGGAATTATTAAACTAGAACATTATGAATAACTTAAAAGAGGAAATATGTGCTAGAATTTAGTGTTGTGTTGGCTAATTGTCCTGTAGCAGAAAGGAAAAGAAAGACTAAATCGATTACTTCAATGTGTTTATTAAAAGTTTTTTGCTGATAACTTTTGAGTAGTTGTGCTTGGCAAACCAAAAGTTAGTGTGAAGAGCATACCAGAGGTTTGGGAGTTTGATTTGTTTTCTAAGATAAAAACTATTGGATCACAGCGCTGATTGCTAGAAAAGCAATGCAACATGCTTCTGTAGGGCTTTTCTCTAGGTGAGTCACAAACTAAACTGATACAGCGCTCTTCTGAAGAGGTCAATATGTAGTGCAACAAAAGATAAGAGGGGCTGCGGTTTTGCCAGGAGCACTGCAAGACTCTGGACACGCACACCAAGACATGCAGTAGCAAAACTCTAGAAAGGTTTAGGATCCATAAATCACTTCTGGTGGAGCCCAGGAGTAAGAGCACTGGCAGGAGCTGTGGTGTGGATGGACTCAGGGCACTACGCCTCCACCACATCACGAATCCCCTTCTGTGCTGTAGGCACCATCATCGTTATCTCCGCTCTAGTGGGGTCTTGGCCGGTGGAGACTCCCAAGTCACACTTCTGCATGGAGCTCACTTTATCTTCATCAGAAGGTTGGAGGGCTGAGTCAGCCCTGCTGGGATTTGCACCAGTGGTTCCAGGAAGTCTGGGTATTTCAAACCTTAGGCTTAGACCTCTAATCATCCCCTTATCTAAACTGCCTAACATCTGAGTCTGCAATATTGGGTTGGAAATCTCACACAAACATGCTTTCCCCAGCAGCATTTCTGTGTTTGTTTGCCAGTGGAGCCCAGGACTACAGAAGGGCACAGAAGATTTGGCTTTGAAACCAAAGGTTTAGTCAAAGAGTTGCATGAAGGCCTGATCCTTTCTTGATTGATGGCTTGCTTACTGCTTTCTGACAGCTGGAGAGATTCACCCTTTGGGGCAGAAACCCAGCGTTAACACGCAGAGAGGCCAGTGTTGACCCTCTTGGGCCATAAGTTTAGAGGAAACCAGTTTTGAAATTAATTTCTGCATCTACTGGGGATGGAAGGAAGGGGTTGATTGCTTTCTTGTAACTTATAAGCAAATAGTCTCATCCTAAAAGCCCTACTGCTCAATACTTGCAGAAATTGTTTAAATTATTCAGGGTGGTTTTTTCAGCCCAAGAATTCAAAGACAAATGGTGTGAAGTCCTACATCAGGCCAGCATCTCTGAGTCCCTCCCCAGGTAACTTTTTCAACCTCACTTGGCCACAAGGCCTAAAGAGCTCAGTGATATGAAATTCTTAGAAGTTTTGAGAGAATAGCTGGTTGAATGGGATGACAGACCAAATTAGCATCCCTGCTAGGAAGAGCTTGCAGTGTTAATTCACTCTCTATCACACAGCAGAGGATCCTAAGCAGAGGCTGGAATGAGTGGAGGCAAAGGGCTTTCTGATATCCCCCAGCTGTGGAAAAACCCTAGTCAAAACTTTCACTTTATCAACCATCTCATTGTGCAGTGACAACTTAAAGAACAAACAAACCTGCTTTATTTGTTTCTCGTCTCTCATAGCTGCTTGCTTATACGGTGTTTGCATTGAGAACTTATGTCCACATGGAAGTTGTTCTTTATCTTCACTTTAGTGCTGTCACTGAAGGAATGGAGTATCCCGTGGCTTGATACTGCGTTGAACGGGGTGATAGAACAGAATGGAAAGTTTCCAGTTTTGTCCTCTAGTCAATAAAGAGGGCTGGTGTAAATAATTTCTCACAAACCAGTGCTTTGATATGTTTGGCTTCTTTCAGAGTATCTGTGAGCACATGCATGATAAATTTCTCGTTTTAACTGATGTTAGCAAATCTCTGGAGAAACTGACTGCTGTTTGCTGCCGTCTATAGTAGTTAAGCCAGATTCCTCCGTTCTGATTTGTCAGATAGGGTGACTGATGATGTTTGTAAATGTAAATTTTAGGTCTCCTCAAATTCTAGTGTGTAAAGCTTCAAAATAGCCATTTTCTATAAACATTGTTGCTTGAAAAAGTCCTGCCACTTGAATATCTGGTGAAGATGAATGCACATTGCATGCAGAGTTGGCAAAGAGGCACCCATCTATAAACATACAGTTACTATTCATGGAGATTTCTTTTATCCTCTTTCCAGTTGTACAAACACACCACCACCACCACCCCCGGCAATAATGCATTGTAAATTACCTTCCTTTTAAAAGCGCTCTCCCCTTAGTGCTTTTCATTCAGGAGATGGGAGACAGCCCTGGGCTTGTTGACTTCAGATCAAATACAAGCTGCAGACTCTGGGTATTCACCTGAATTATATGAACCTCTGTGCCATAGCTATTTACTTGTTGTGATACATTTCCTTTTCTTGATTAACTAAGCTCTGAAAAGACACATCTGTTTCAGCATTGCCCCCTCAAGGCAGTCCTTCAGCCCTCTGTTTTGTAGCACCTTTTTCTCTCAACTTTTCCTCGCCTTACCCTCTGTGGTCTGCTGCTTTTTTTGTCTTGTGTTCATGATTTGTGTTAGACTCCTGGGGCAGGAACACCACTGTGTCGCGGTGGTTGCCTGTGAAAAGCCATCTATGGTGCAATGGATATGAGAACTGTTTAGGGACGTGCAAGTGCTGCAGCCCATTTTGTGGCTGAAGCCCCAAAGGTTGAGCTGGTGGCTGTTTCTATTTGGTTAAACAGTGCCTATCTGTAGCCTCCTGCAATGCTCCAAGTTCTGTGTACCCTCAGTTTCTTACTAAGTTTACTGGTGTTCAGCATCTTCAGCACCAGGCAGGTCTGGTCCCCAACAGCGTACTAAGGTACTAGCACCGTTCAGCATTTTAAATGTATGCACTAAGCGTTACTTTTAACAGAAACTGAACAGGACCATGATTTGCAGTTAAAATAAATACAAGATAATTTATTAGAATACACTGTTGGAGTCACAGCCTTCACAGGGTATTTCTCACTGTTACACTATCCAAGTACTGGAGGAGTTTATCGCATGGTTTATTATGTGGCCTCCAAAAATCCTCTATAAATCGCTGTTGATTTGCACCTAGGAATCGTTTTAGGGAGAAAGGAGAGCCGGAGCCCTAGGCTGATTCTTTGATGGTGGGGACCCTTCGGAACATTGGTGTTTCCCCAGCAGCCTGGGCCAGAGCTGGCATCGCCGTGCAGCAGGGCTGCCCCAGCCCTCTCCACGGCCCATGCCCTGCGGTCCTCTCCACAGCAAAGGCAGCGAGGAGGTTCGCCCAGCGGTGATGGTGGCCGTTGCTGTATTCTGCTCTCAGGCCTCTCTTGCCCTTTGAAGATTCCACATTGTTTGGGCTATTAACATACTTTCGGGTTGGATGTTTATCTTTTTTGAAACTTTTACAGCAGGCGCATTGTTAAAGAAAACCTGGAGACGCTCTATGCAAGAAAGCACCACTGGAGCACTTTGGTGAGTGTAACACAACTCTGAGCAGCTCTTGCCTTTATTTGATCAGCTTCTAATACCTAACAGTTCTGTGAGTAAACATTTATAGATCAAATCAAAAGCTCGCAAAAGGAAGCACTCTCGATAGATTAGAAGCTAAACTGATCTAAATTAGAACAGATGCAGAGATAACCTTGCCTGGCTAAAAAGCATATACTATCGGTTGCATGCAGATAATTAAATGAATGAGCCCTTTTCTATTGAACAACTGATGTGCAATTGATAAACTTAATTAATAATTAACTTTTTAATTAAATATCAATTTAAAACAAGTGTGGTAATATGCCACTCGCATTTAATTTTGCTGCCTTTTCTTCATTAAAGAACTGTTGTTAGGGTTACAGGTATCTGTTTAAGATGCCTCTGTGCACTGCACAGGGAATAAATGTGTCCACTGGGCACTTGCCCATGAAGAGATGGTGATAAACAGCAGCAACCAGAGACAAAGCCAGCGCGCAACTTCAGAGAGTCAGAAAGAACCGCAGATAAATGGCACATCCCTGGCTGCAGCTTTCTTAGCAGCAGAAGGTCTACCTGGGTTTATGCCCTTGTTCACTATTAGAAGAGGTGGCAATGGGCATAGAAGAGCTGAGCCCTCCTCGTAACAACTCTTTGGGAAGAAGGTCCTTCCCAGCTTAATGAATGAAGTGGCTGGATGATGCCAAGACTGAACATCTAAACCCCAGCCTGTGCTGAGGGGAGAGAGATCCATCAGTTATTGCCTTGCTTCAGCAAAACAATCTTGAATAAGTGAGGGAAAGCTGCGCTCTTTTTGCATGTGTCTTCTCACATGATGCCTTAGTGCAATTCCTATTAGTGCTAATGGGGTAATTGGTTCCCCTCAATGTGAACTCCCTATAATGCTTCCAGGTAACTTGATTTGAGAGTGTAAATCCCATTAGCCCGAATGGCGATCTTTTCTGACTCTAATTTACCCATTTGATCCTGCAAGCACTAACAGCCGATCTCGTCTCCCTTTGAAAGCGATAAATGGGCATCTGACTTCCGCTAAATGGTGTTTGCAAACGTGCATGACGGGTATCACACCTCCGGGTTGGTGCCCCTCTCTGTGCCCCTCCCCCACCGTGAGTCTGCCCTTGTAAACTTCTGTCTGTGCACAAGGGATATTGCTGTAGGGCTGCCAGTGAACGCCTGCTTTTCGTCTGGCTCCCTGGGGCAGCCCCAGCTCTCAGCCACATGTGGCAGCTGCGTGGCTGTGTCCATGCAGCACGGGACGGCAGCGGCTACGTGGGGCTCCCAAGTGATTTGGACGCTTTCGGGGGGGGGTGTGTGATCAGATGCTCTGGTGCTGGATTCATAGCAGCTACTTGGTCCGCCAGCTGCCACTCTTGTTGGATACTGGACATTTGGAGATTACGCATAAACACACTGCATCAAATGAGAATAATAAGGGAGCCAATGGCTTCTTTGCTGCAGACTTTCCCATCTACCGTCCACTGAGTTCATGCCTCGTTCTAACTGTGCTCCTTTATTTTTCCCCTCTGTTTAAAAAATTAGCTAGAGAGCTCAGCTGTGATTTATGTACTTAAATACAACAAAAGAGACTTGAAGAAAACAACTCCTGTGCAGCCTTGGTGTTTGGGATGGTTCCTTCCACCTACCTAGTAAGCACTTACAAGGAGCAAAGAAATATGCAGAAGGCAGGAAACTGGGTTTTCAAACTGGGAAAAAAAGGTGAAAGGCTGCAAGAAACATTTCCACCAACCCTGTGCCCGCTAGCAACAAGGAGAAATATTTGAGCACCTCGCTGAGGATGTAAGAAAATCTTTCCGCTGCAGTGGAGGATCTGAGTGAAGATTAAGCGTTGCCCTTTTTTTAATTTATTTGTTAATGTCTTGATTTGTTTCCAACTGAAGTAAGTAGGGTAGAGGATAAGCCAATGGGCTCTTGACTGTCCTTCTGCAATGTGGGGCTTGAAGCCAATTGGAAATGACTCTTCAGAAGGTACCATCATGGACACGGCAGCAGACACCTATCCGGTCAGAATACACCGCCGATGAAAGCATGATTTCTTTTCCTGCTCTGCCACATAAGAGGATATTCTCGCTTCTCCACATGTGAAGGGAAGATGGGTCCCTCCCGTGGGGAATGTTACTGCTGGCCACCACTTCCTTTCTGAAAGCCCTATTTGAAAAGGAGGAAATAGTTGGTGGAGGAAGTTCCTGAAAAGGAATCTTTCAAATCCTTATTTTTGTCAGGTTTTTTTCAGGGGACACCCAATATGATGGAAATAATTGGTGTGGCTGCCTCCAGTGACAGAAAAATTGCAGAAAACTGCAAAGGGTGTGACAGCAAGAAAACCAGCTTATTCTCCATTTATTGTACAATATTTATCATCAACCCGTTTTGTATATTTTGCTTTCTTTTGTGTAATCTTATCATCACTGGGGTTGAAAACGATGTAATTTTTGCTCCTTTGAGTAGTTGCCAAAAAAGCACTTACGTCGGAGTATTAGTGTATCATTTGGCTAGCACATCACATAATGGTTTTTTTACAGCAAGTATTTAACCGTGTTTTCATCCTGTGGGAAAGAATGATGGGTCTGTTTTGTAAAAATAAGACCTTGTGGCAATGTGGACATGCAAGAGATAGAAACATAATGCAACAAATTAGTTTCAACACACAGAAATGAAGTAGTCCAGGCTCCATATACATTCAGCAGTGCTGGTTTCTCTCTCTCTCTCTTTTGTCTGTCCTTTTTTCTCTTGTTCTGAAATGTACTGTTGGATTTTATGGGAAAACTTTGCAGACAGAAACAATTAGAATTCAATGAGCTGCCCACTTGGTTTGGGCACGCAAGAAGAGGTTATACTTGTCTACGTACATACCTTTGTGTATATGTATGCACACATATAGGTAAAAATAGTATTTATGAGCACATGTGTGAGAAAGAGACAGTAGTTGTGGGTACTGAGCAGATACGATCAAATTCATCCATTTTGTGTGACTTGATGCAAGTTCATGGTGTTACAGCAAAAACCAAATTAGCTTTATTATAGGCTGAAAAAATACTTTGGTTTTTAGCAACAGAAATAGTATTGTCGAAGCAGGACAAATCTGGTCATTCTAATTTCATCACAGAAAATGAAGACCTGGAGCAAAAAATAATTTGTCTTTAGGTGCCTCAGAAATAATCAAGCAATTAATCATTACAATTTGAGGTGATCACATCAAATCTCTTCCAAACAGTGGCTAAGTGAATCACTACTATAACCTGAAGCCCACCATTAACTTGAAAACCATTCATGCTGCAATCCACAGATTTTCAATCTGTGTGTTTTAAAACCCGTCTCCAATAACGGTCACTCTCACCTCTGCCAGAAAAAAAGTTAGTGTTGCTGTTTTGAAGTTCTTCCATTTCTAAACTTTATTCTTTTTATTTAACTGTCCCAGTGAGTTCTGACTGAGATTTCTTTTTCTTTGTATGCAAAAATTCACCAGGATATCTCTCAGCTTTTGCCAAGTAACTGTATAATCTGTTTGATGTCCACCTTCCTTCTTTCCAGCAACCACTTACCCGTTTGTGCAGTTACATGCACATTTGTGTTTTGTCATGTCTGAATTCAGACCCAGAGTCTGGAGAGGCCAAGTACGTGCCTAACTTTACTTATGTGAGAAGGACTGGAGTTGAGCATATGGCTACATAGTTCCTTTGTAAAATAAAAAATGCCATTCAGCAAATTTATTATGGCTTTATATTGAGTTATCATCAGTAGCTGCACTGAAATACAACTCAAAAAAAGACTCCATAGCAGAGACTTCATGATGGAATAGGCTTTTTGCGTGTGTTGTGTTTGCTTGCTAATTTACAGCATTCTGTAACTTCCAAACAAAATCTACGAATTGTTCTCTGAAAGCCTTTCATCCAGAAAGGTACTGGGAAACCACACTGTTCGCTGGCTTTGGCATGAGTCAGGGTGCTCAGAACCTGCCCTTTGGGTGCCCAGGTCTTTCCTTTGAATCAAGGGGTTTTATCATAACATAAAAACATGCTTAGGGAGGGTTTCTCCAGACTGCATTTGTATTTCAGGACTACTCTGCTTTGAAGAACTGGAAAGCCCCTGTTGCACCACCATAAATGAGTCATTAGAAGAATGAGATGGGAGATGAAGACTATCCTACGTGTCTGCAGTCTCACTAAGGATGCGTGAACTGTGGCTTGCAAGATGTGCCTAGTGTTTTCCTGACCAGTCTCGATCTAGGTGCGAGCAGAGCTTCACCTTTCCTGGGCTATAAGAAGAGTGATTAAAAGCAAACAAGGGAAGGTGAGTCAACGGTGACTAAAGACCATGCATAAATTCCTAACAAATGGCTGGCAGGGGAAATAAATAGCAGAAACATGAAGTAGCTTGATTTTACTTTGAGCAACACTTTATCTTTGTGGAGACGTCACCACTGTGTTATATCCTTTCCTCTCCAAATATGACCATGGAGGAGCAAGATCTTCCCATAATGGGACAGCACGAGCCATTGGGACATTTTTCACGGCTGCCTTGGGAGTGCCATCAGCCATAACAGAGCGAAGACTCAGGGCAGGAGGTGTAACGCAGAGAGAAGAGCTAATAAATGACCTTCACAATGGCACGATGAAGTCAAGCCCACCAAAAAATGATAGGCGAGGTAAGAGTTTGTTCAGGAGCTGTGTCTTGCCTGAAGGGTATAACCAGGCAGTCAGGTAGATAGGAGTAAACTTGCAACACTGGATTTTTTTGGAGGGCTTGTGCTATCCTTGATAAAAATCTCGTTGGTATTTGGGACAGAATGGCTCTGCTGGACACCTAGCCTGGCTCCTCCTGTGCTCTTCCATTACAGGTCTGCCAAAATCCTGGTCTTTAGTTATTCTTGCTCCAAATAAAATGCTCTGGCCTGAGTAAGTTTCCTAAACCTTTAGGCATCTCTTTGCAATGTCCATGCCTAAGTGAGACTGCTCCTAGTGGGGTGAACTCCTTCGGGGTCCCCATCCCATGCTGTGTGAGCCCACCATAAGCTGCTGTTAAGCCCCATTCCCCACTGACCCCCATCCATGCGAGCACCCTTGTCTGCCGCTGGGCCGGACCCTGCACAAACCCCAAATGTGTGCAGCCCAAACACAGCAGTGACCGTCACTGCAGGGCTGTGCGCACCTCCAGCCTTCCTTGCAAAACTCTCCAGAACATATGTATAAATAAATATAAACAAAACTTAAGCTTCTAGAAGAAGATCTGTTTTGATAGATAGACAGCCCACCACCCCCCATGAATTCACACTGATTTTTAGGAAATATGCTGTTTTGCAGGGTCTTGCAAGATGGCAGGAGCCGAAGGACTGTGTGGAGCCTTGTGTTGCAGTCAGAGTTCAATAAGGTGAGTTCCCTCGAGAGGGAAAGATTGGTTCTCTTGTTTAATGCCGTCTCTTGTTTAAACTTAGGGATTTGAATGGCCCATTTCTCTTTTCTTTTTTTTCTAAATATGT
>Ga0181612_113327_pt1 | contig 31214 bp, 14 predicted proteins | sample HoacroProtozoa21_FD_119630 | JGI IMG/M metagenome (GOLD analysis project Ga0181612, IMG submission 119630) | Hoatzin crop microbial communities from Cojedes, Venezuel. Combined Assembly of Gp0051906, Gp0051904, Gp0051908 | reverse complement strand
TTTAACAATTACATTTTCTCCTTGCTTCAGAAACAACATCTGCAGGTTTCTTTAGCTAGGGAAATTCAGCTGTAGGGCTTTAAGACATTTGTCTGTTTGCACATCGTCTCTATAAGGATAAATATTTATAATATGCCATGTAAATGCGCATGCTATTCCTGTTGTTAATGCCACTTCTAACAAGAAATCCATCGTCTTGCATGACGTGTATGGTTTCCCTGGTATTCGCGACTCGATTCAAGCCTCCCAGCTCAGCTCGTTACCTGTATGTATGTTATAGCAGTGGACTCCAATGTGACAGTTTCATTTCTCTGAATTAAGTTGCTTACAGTAGATTTTAGCATCTGCAGATGTGTGCACATGGGTGGAGGAGGCTCAACAGATCCTTCACCTGTCAGTCATATATCCATTCAAACAGAAAGAACAGTGCAGCGCGCTTTCAGATATATTCACATGCTAAACACTGTTTACACCTGTAGCGTGTTGTTCATCCTTACATAAGTCTCGCGCCAACTGTGCAGTTTTGCTTTGCTTGTTAGCCATGCTTCAGGCACACCTGGCACCTACTGATTTTTTTCCTCTGCTCTTGTCCTTCTTTAAGAGTTCCTGACAGGGGGGCTGCTACAAACTGCAATTCGGGCATCACAGTTGTTAGCCAGAAACTGTATTCGTTAGCAAAAAATTGACACGTTCCCCGCTGACCCTGGCATTCAATGAACGGTGCTGATCTGAAGTCTTCTAGGCAACTTCCAGGGGACATAAGGGACTGCCCACCACCCTGATCGCCAGACCCGGTGTGCTGGAAAGAACAATGAAAGAACTTGGTAACTGCGCATGAAAAATACTTAAATTATGTTAATCTGCCTTTTTGCCTTTACTTGCTTTTAACTGTACTGTTTTTGGTGATCTCAAGTTGAAGTAAGATTCCTTTGCTGGAGAAAATCTTAATTTGCTCTGTAATGAGTTAATCTCAAAAGTCTAGAGCCAGCTCACTTATTTTTCTGGTATTTATCAAACTGCAGAAAAGAGTAATCCAGGTGGATTCTAAACGATGCCGTTATCTAAACTGCTGCAAATGTAACTGGAGGGTGGCATTAAAAAGACCTGGACCTCTTAATTCTGAAAATTGTTTCTCTGTACATGAAAATCCCATTGTTTATTAAAGACAAGTAAGCAAAACCTTTGTAATTTTAAGAAATGTGTAGCTTAAGGCAATGACTTCAGTATAGGTAGCTACAGCCAGGTTCTGCAATTTGGAACTAACCCTTGTCTTGTTTCTTTGCGTGAATTTTCCTTTTTAACGTTTGCTAGACATTGGATAGTTTGCTTCCCAGAGCTAAAAGTCTTTGAACTTTTACAACACAAAAGCTGTATGAAAGGAATTTCTATATACAATCATGTGCCCAGACTCTTACCATCAGAAAAGAATATCCTATCCAAAGGCTTCTCCAGTTTGATGGGCAGGGAGGAATCGACTGATCTTGGCTGTGAACTGCGACCGCGGGGGCTGGGGCCTCGCACACAGCACACTTGCTGATGTAGGGCCGGATTTCTTCTTCGGAGAGGGGCGTCATTGGTAAAGGAGCAGCACTTGACAGCCAGTAAGACTTATCATTTCGACTGGCGTAGTAACAAACTTGGTTGATGTTACAGTAAGCAAAGGGCATGGTATTAAACACAGGAAGACAAGATCCTGCCAGACCTGAAAATAATAACAAATGATGAAAATTACTTCCTTCCAGGTAAGTTGAAAACAGTTTTCTGGCCAACGTTGCCGCAAAACTATATATCTTAAGAGGAGTTATGTAATTCACAGATCTTAAACCTCCCAGGCTCTTTACCAAAATGGCTAGTGATAATGAGAACAGAAACTGTTTTTTAACAATAAGTATCTTCCTTTGACCAGTAATATTGAATTGTGTCACAATCCAGCATTTAAACTCGATGTAGGTTGTCACCATGGGCAACAGTTATGATAACAAATTTCTTAGCTGTACCAACACTGAAGAATAAATTAGGCAAGAGGTGGCGGCTGGTTTAAAAGGAGATTAGCTATTTACAAACTCATTAGAAGCAGTGAGAAACCAAATGCCAATGCTGAAAAATAGAAACTTTTTGTAACGTATGACAAGGCGTTGCTACCAGAGCATTCAGCTGAAATCTCAGCAGCTGTTCTACTGCCTTCCAGAAAGGTTTCACCGGCTCTCAAAGTGGAATAAAAGGATTGAGGGATTTTGCAGAGCCAGTCCTGCAAAATTCTCATCAGGCAGACATCAGTGGGAAGTAAGAAGTGACTAGCGCATACTTCAGGGGTGAAGTTCTTCCAGAACTGAATTTAGAACAGTTTCACGATGACCTGTCTAGTTCACAATAATAATCACTGCATATATGTTCTGCCTTGAACTTTGTGTCTGATGAATTATTTCTGTAATGCCCCCAAACCCTAATGCCTTCTTTAAAGACATGTGACATCTCTATACAGAAGCCAGGTTTGTTTATCACTGATAATATTCCATTCCAGTACTAATAAAGGATCTGGAGTAGCCTGAGTAAGCAAAATGCCTGCAAGAAGAGCATACTGGTCACAGGGAACAAGAACTTTATTTTCTTCGACTTTTACTGTCACTGTTGTTATAAGGCATTCTCTCACCAACTGGCTCTCCTGGGGAATGCCAAATAGCGAAAACATTTCAAAACAACAATGCTGTACTAAAAATATCTCTTTTTATTACTCTTTTAAACACTTCTTTTTTTTGTTAAGCTTATTAGGTCCTTGATGTTTCCTCCTAGGAGACTTCTCTGCTTCTTGAATAATAAGACAATAAGAATTTAGGAAATTTCTCTTGTGCAAATTGCAGCCAATTGGTTTCTCAGGCTGCAAGTCAGCCGGCTCTAGACAGCTAATTTTAGTCAGAGCTGTAGAAGACATAGAAAAAATGACCCAAGACACCAAAAGGAGCTGTCTTTGGTAGAAATTTGGCTCTGTCTTTTCAAAAAAATACTAGTTTCTGACTCTCAAAAGCACACAATTCTGCTGTACATGATGCATAATTTTTTTTGCAAAGATTTTTTTATACTGTCCAAGTGTAACTATCTAACTTAACCAGCTCTTTTTCCCAAGCTGCCTCTACAGTAAAAAGGAGCTGCTCCTTCCGGGAGTTATTTCAGAGTGGCTAAATGAGATTTCTGATCTAGGAAAATCTCTCCAGTGAGTTCAAAGACAGCCCAAAATGACTAGCCAGGGTGAGTGAAATAAACCACTTGTCTCTCCAACTTCTATGCAAACATATTTAGAGGTACTTTTTTCATTCAACTGCATAGCAGCAGAAAATGGGTCATATAATAGGGCAGGGTAACCAAGTTCATTATGATCAGTGTAAATTAGTTTTGAGTCTGTAGAAAATAAGTAATTGGTGATTCTATAGTGTGCTCCATTTGACTTGTCTTTCATTGTATAGATCACGACATATTAGACCTTAACTAGAGAGCCGTTATTTACTACAGTACATACCAAGATCTTGATTATGAGCTTTCTCTTGTCCTTCCAGGTAGAGCAGACTATAGCCAGTCCATAATTTTGGCATCCCCTGTGGACAGAGCGGTTCTCTGTCTGACTGACTGTGAAGGACAAGCAAGAACCCACTCGCAGATCTAATATGGGGGCCTGGTGGTCCTGGGATACCCGTCTGGCCAGGTGGACCTTATGCATAGGAGAAAAGGTAAAAGAAACTTACTTGTATGAACACACAGCTAGTGTGAACTTTTCTCTTTTACTATATTTCAGTGTTCAGTAAGGGGTTCCTGACCAAATATAATACCACTTCACAGGTCGGCATTGGCAACAAAGACACCAGTAGACTCATGTTATCCTTCTTATGGGAGAGAAATTAACTGGATTGCCACTGAATGCTTGACAGCTGGCTTTTTTGTTGTGCCTCTGTCCTATGCAGTATGGATTAAGAAAGGAACTGAGGTGGGCAATGATTTCCCAGACTTACTCACTAGGATGAGTTATCTGGACTGAATTTGAATCCCTGCAGTAACAGTCGATGCCCTTTCTTCATATATAGATTAAACCATTAATTTATTAAACAGCAGTCACAGTTAAAATACAATTTTAATTACTCACAGACAGTTGCACCATTAGCTCTGATTCAGAAATGCATACCTATTGATATATGGTGTTTAAGTATGCGTGGTTAATTGCCTTTCTGGTTAATAATGGATGCTGAGATAAATTTTCTTCAGATAGGTCTTTTTATGTGTTATGAAATCATTCACAAAGGTAACTATCAGTGCTTGAACTGAGAAGGGGAAAGAAGTGTCATGGTATTTCAGGCTGGAGGTGGTTGTATCCATGTGTGAATTGGGGGAGTAGGGAGAAAACTCAGTCTATACATCATCTCGCACATCTCTGCCCCAAAAGTTATGTCCCATTCTTACCTTGTGGCCCAGCGTATCCTGGCTCTCCCATATGCCCTTGGTCACCTACTGGTCCAGATGCCCCAGGTGAGCCATCCTGACCTGGCAGGCCACATGACCCTTCTTCACCTTTTCTTCCTAGACAAACACAGAGTATGCACTTTCCCTTCATATGGCTGCATTTAAAGGTTGTACATTGGCCAAACATACACAGCATGCTAAGGGCCGCTCAGCAGAACTGACACTGCCAAGAAACTACGCTTCAGGACAAAGGTGCAGAAACACTTTCTGCTGCGAATTCCCTTTACAACTGATTCTCCTTGTGACCACAGTAGCAGCTCAGAGGCATGACTTCAGTAACAGCAACTGCTGGTAAGGTTTTATGTCCTCTCTACAGAACCTGTGTGATTTACAGTTGAAATCAAACCACTAACAAATGTTATCATGACAAGCCTCTTGCAGAATTGCCATCAGTATCTGTACCGTGTAAGAAGGTGTAACTCATCCTTTATCAGCCTTCATTTTTAAGGAACCAATTCAGCAAAATCTTGAAACACTTCACAGGGAGTTCAGTACGTAACGTGTGTGTTGGAGTACTTACAGAGCAGGGAGGGACCGCAAAACTGGACTACATCCAGTGGGGAAAGGTAAAGATATTTTAAGCTCCAGATGGCCTCACCTTTTTATATTTCTCGTATGTACATGCATTTGTATACATGAGCAGGTAATGAGGTGTGGCCATGACAGTAAAAGACACATTTCCTACACAGGGCACAGACAGTGATGGTCCTGTTCACTGGCTACTTAAAACATAATCTGAATTGAATGAAGTGACACTTGTCAGATATTACTGCACTCAGTAGTGTTTTTCCTCTTTTAGTAATAAACAGTTTTCAGATGAGTATGTTTCTCTAGCACCACAGTTGTTTCTCATTAATGGTCTGTGTTTCATTCCTTGAAAATTTTGCTACTTAATCAGCCGACTGAGTAATTCCAGGTTGTCTCCCACAACATTCAAAACTTCCCCATGCTACTTTTTACTAGAGTCATTACAAAATTCTAAACCAGTCAAAACAATTTAAGAGCTTTTCAAAGTTGGTTGCATAGTTATTTTGTTAAAGCTCAAGTACACCAAAGTTTTAGTAATACTCATTGTCTTTGCTAGTAAAACCTCCAGTTTGCCTTCCAAGTCAGGATAAAATTGGCATTCTGCTATCTTAATGAAAGGAAAAGCATTACTAAGTGTTTCTTTCGTAAAACCGGTGCAAGTATGTGTCATTGTATCACCTAGTTTTACAGAAAGTCTTTTAATGCTGTATGTAGTGGAAACATAGCAATTCAAGTCCAGAAACACCCTTTAGTTGGCAAATCAAGACATGTAAAACTAGATCGTTCACTGAAAATTGCCTTGTGTTCACTTTCATGAGGGGAATGACTACTGCAGGGAATCTCCTGGGAGAAAATCACACTTTTGGTTTTTTTTTTTCCCTCTGGAGACACTGGATGTCCAGTGCAGCCACCACAGCAAACTTTGGTTTCCCAAGTAAGAAGTATCTGAAACCACATGAGGGATTCCACTGTCTAAACTGAAGACACCACATTTAGACACAACCTAAACTGAAGATACTACTCAGACATGCTACACTGTACTTCTATGAAGATGCCCACTCTGTTGGAGTCATCTGTGCCAGCATCACCCTTCTTTTCTTTTTAGGTATCAGAAGAATGTTTCAGCCTTTCATCACTTCTTTTTAAGATCTCTGTAGCCAGTTTTCTTTTTGTGGTAACTTTTTCGTGTTCTAATAGGTAAAAAGCACTATCATAACCGCTTCCCTGACTTCAGTGTCCTTTTAGGACTTTGGTTAGCAGAGCTTTGTGATTCATTATTGCTAAATTTTAAAGCATGTATATTTTTAACATCTTCCAAATATAACCTGTCTAAACCATAGGAGTGGTTTGAGCCATTGCTTTTTCATTTGTTGGTAAAAAGGAAAAATAACCATTTAAAGAACTTTTTTCTTGACAGTGCATGACGCTTTTTCCCTCCCTGGCCTAGGAAAAGGGAATACAGTGCCGGCAGGCTCAAGCAGCCTGGTTCAGCTATATCGATCCATCCTCCTTAGCATTAACCAGCATGCTACATGTTTCTGGAGACTGTTTATAAGTGTTTAAGGGGAAGAGACAAGGTAAAAACATAGAGAAGTAACACTGACACTCTGATTTTTTTCAAATTGTTGTCTAAATGGCTAAAATAGACATCCAAGCTTTCAAAAGACAAGCTTACCTTGGGGTCCAGGCTGGCCTATCAGCCCTGGTAATCCTACAGGGCCATCAAGTCCTCTTTGCCCTGCTTCCCCTGGAGGCCCTGGGATTGCAGGGCATGAATCATCTGTTTTTCCTGGTTCACCAGGGTCACCTGGAATGTGTGATAGGAAAGTACATTAGACAGAAGATTGGTTAATAGCTCCCATGTGAAAAATCAGTGTAACTGTTGGCTGGTTTTGGTATTCAAGTGTATACTTTAAGTATTTTAAAATCTTGAATCATTGAGTCTCATTGCTTTTAATTTTACTCTTAAGTTTTCTAACACAACATTTAATAGCATGGCAAGCATGTGTTAGCAAGCGTATGCTAGCTGATATGTTTCAAGTATTTGATGTATTGATTCTGTCTTAATGTGCCCCAAACTGTTTGAATTAAAGCCTAAAGTCTACCCAACTTCAGTGCAAACACCTTGGCACATGTGAAGATTTACAGTACTTTGCCTGTTCTGTGGCTGCAAAACCATCAATAAGCAGGCCAAAGAAGCTAACCCACAACATCAATTTAAAAATCATAATAATAAAAAATAAAGAACAGCCACATTTTATGTATTGAAAGTTACTGGGAGCTATTGGCTATTTGTATTTCGGAACAAAATCAGAATTGGATAAATTTAGTCAGATTAAGAGTTCAGTGTTTGTAGTAATCCAGTGTTAGGATTCAAGCTTACACTAAGTTTTTGGTTAGAAAGCATCTTCTGTGACAACTGAAAAAGAAGTGGTAATTTGAAACGAAAGTACTTTACCAAGTCTAACTGACATCATAGCATGAGACTTCTCACTGATGCATTATCATGATATTGGTCTGCTTGGAATTGCTAGCTGTTCATGTGAAAAATCTTAGAACTATGTTGTTGTAGCAGTATCTACTACTCCTAGCAGCCAAGCCAAGAATACCTTCTAATAAGAGCAGAATGTATCTATACAGAAGGAAGCCCACATGAAAAGAACAATAATCAATAGTCATGAACTTACCTATAAAGCCTGAAGGATTTGAAAAATGGAAAGCAGATTGCGGCCGTTGTGCAGGTGGAAACAAGTTTCAGGCATGTAAATTAGAGGAAAGAATGGAATGAGAACTGAAATCACTTACATGAGGTGACATTAGAAACAAATACATATTTGGAAATTTTCACACAACTCAAATGGGAAATTAATTAAGTTGTTTTTTTTCCTGAGATTTTTTTAAATTGTCTGCATGAAAGTAAATAATAATAGGATTATTTAATTAGAGAAAGATTATGGCTACAATTGAGTGACAATGAGCAACAGGTTCATAAGTACCTGTGGGACCTGTGGGACCAGGTTTTCCTTGAAAGCCTTGGTCTCCTGGTTGTCCTGTAGCACCAGGTGGACCCTGTGGGCCATGGATTCCCATAGGACCTGGGGAGAAGAGAGTGGTGCAGTTACAGGTGGTTGTATTCTGAGAAGGTGACACATAAATAAGATAAAGTCTTGGCTGCTTGAGTAACAAAAAGTGCTTGGGACAGCTCAACTCTGTTGTCTCCCAGAAAGAAATGCACATTTTCCTCTTCTCTCCCTGGTCTTGAACTGAATTAAAATTTATGACTTTTTATTTTTTTAGAGATTGGAAGGGATTGGTGTAGATATGACTTCTCTACAGTGTGTGGAAGAAACAGGGTATCTAGGTCCCTATTTTTTCAAACTAAAGAATTCGTTGAAAGCCCAAAGCTATTGCTATGGAGCAGGTGTGAGACTCTGTGTTAGTTCAAACAGATCTGCATCTTCCACAGGTTCTCAAGACCCCTACAGAGAGGTCAAGGTTTGCTTTGTCTGGCAGACTCAAAAGTTTTAAAACTGCCTCATTCTCAGGTTGGTGAGGGAGTCTTCCAACAAGTTGTTGGAAGCAACACATGTGCATCTGGCTCTACTCTGACCTTCTACACCAGCCCTATCCTATCTGTAGGTAACAGGGCAGAGCTATGAAATGTCCAGCCTACTCCTCCTGTCTGGCTCAGTCTCCTGTGGCAATCCCCTGTGCACAAGGCTCAGCTGCATACGGCTGGGCACAAGTGCACACGCTAGTTAAAAACATCTCGGATCATACCCTTTGGGCCTCCTCTTCCTGGGTTCCCTGGAAGACCTCTGGCTCCTTGTTGCCCTCGCTGCCCAGGATTACCTGGTGCCCCTCGAATGCCAATACCACCTGGATCTCCTCGCACAAAGACAGTCTCTCCAGGAGGACCAGGATTCCCAGGCTGCCCTATGGTAAAAGAACTTTATTCTTAATATACGCAGAAAGCATAAACATCTAAAAATAGCCATGTTCCACTGTTTTTTTCCCCTGGGCTGTAGGACAGCCCTTGCGTGTCTTTGGCAATACTAGCATTAGCCTTTGTCCAAGGCATTGTAAGGAAGTCAATGATAGGAATAGCTCCCAAATCTACATAGATTTGTGCAAGCAAAAGGTGGCAAGTTAAGGTTACAGGCATTGAGGCACTGCTTCTTTATGTTTATCAGTGCTGCTTACCCTTCCAATCTCCATCCTCTGTTTCCCAATGGGAAGTAATTCTTTGTACTGGGTAAGGAAGGGTTCAGATAATACTAAATGTAAGGGCTCAAAACAACTTGAAAGAGCTCCATTTGAGGACCAGAGTCTATAGAAATTGACTGGATCCCTTGGCAACCCCGGCTTGTGACAGAAGTAAGGTCTACATAAATGGTTACAAAAGAGTTGCTAGCTTTAGCTTTCCCAGGGCTGGATTTAGATTGGAAAGCTTTTTGTGGGTTTACGAATAACAGCAGGCCTCTGGACAATGTGTTTAATCCTTCTTGCTAGGAAGAGAGGCCAGTAACCTTATTTCTGTTTGTTTCTGTGGAAACTGAGATATGCTGTAGCAGCAGGACTTGTACAGAATTACCACACAGGCCAGAAAACTGAATCTGGAGATCTCTATTTTATCCTTGCTCTGGTGATCTCTCCAGTGTTCACTTCTCTCTGTATTCAGTGAGGTACTGATTGGTTTCTTAGTTCCCTATGCACTTTTATACGTTGTTCCACAGACAGCAACCCAGTGACTCCTAGTAGCCTCAGGGGCTTTTTACACAATCAGATTTGGTATTTTTGGTTTTAATACCTCTGATGCCGTCTAAACCAGGTGGTCCTTGATCACCTGGAGGACCAGGAGAAGCACTATCAGGAGATCGTCCCATAGGTCCAGTGGCTCCAACAGGTCCTCTTCTACCTAAGGGATCACATTTTACAAAAACAAAAGAAAGAAAAAAAAAAAACCCGAGGCTTTTTTTTAGATCACAGAAATAAGTAACTAACTAAAAGAACACTGACATGGGAAGTCTTGGAGGTAATGTATGCTCTCAGTTATATACTGAACATATCAGTGATTAGGCTAATTAAGGCATCTTGTAGAAGTGAAAATATTTGTTATCTTGTAAAATTTTTAATTCTTTCTGTAAAATCTACTTAAACTAAAGAATGCATCATCACACCCTGGCATATTGCCACAAATAGCCACCTTCTCCTGAACTCTAACAATGGGAGAAATGGTAAAAATGTAAGACGAGTGGGGACTATGAAATCATTCTGCTGGGACAGGATTAAGTATTCACAGATTGTTCCTAGCAAAAGTGAGTTCAGCCGTTTCCTAAAAACCTCAGTGAACAAGATGAACTTGCCTTAAATGTTGGGGTTTTTTTTGTAATTTGTAATCTCGGTTTTTGCAAAATAAGACGTTAGTGCTCTTACATGTGACAGGCAGGAAGAGTTAGAGGTTATCCTCTGCATACCACTTTTGAATAGTAGCAGCTTGTTAGCAAGTGTTTCACTCTGTTGCCTTCTCTTTTCTACAAAAAACCAAATCTAGTTTCTTCAGTTTTGTTTTTAACCCCATCCTTCCTTTTACTTTCTCATGAGTTCTCTCTAATTTGCCAAAGCTGGACTCAGTGTACCATGGGAGGCCTTGCCTATCCCATGTCAAGCAGTGTCAAGCAGCACATCTCTGAATGAAACTTTCTCTTTTTTCCTTAACAGCACCATTCTGCTGACTCCCCCAGTTCACGCATTAGTAACTGCATTGTCGTCATCTTAGAATAATTCACCTCACCGGAATTCACCTCTGCTATTTTTCTTCTGTCTGTTACGTGACACTGTGGCAAGGTTTGGTAGAGTAAAGCTAATGTCACTTCTAATCATGAAATTGCTGAGGCTCGAATGGGCTTTTGGAGACTTTCTAGTCCAATCCCCTCCTCAAAGCAGGGTCAGCTAGAGCAGGTTGCCTAGGACTCTGTCCAGCTGGGTTCTGAGTATCTCCAAGGATGGACACTCCATAACTCCTCTGGGCAAACTGTTCCTGTGTTCAATTACCCCTACAGGAAAACCAAAATTTTTCTTTCAGTAGAATTTCCTGTATGTCAATTTGTGCCCATTACCTCTTGTCCTGTCACTGAATACCATTATGAAGAATCCATCTCCATATCCTCCCCATCAGGTACTTATGCACATTGATGAAATCACCCCTGAGCCCTCTCTTCTGGAGGCTAAGCCTCTCCTCACCTGACAGATGCTCCAATCTCTTAACCTTCTTAGCGGCCCTTCCTCAAACACTTGGTTTTTCCTATTTCTATGCAATTCCTGTATCACCAAGGCTTTTAAATAATCATAGCAATCTTGTGATACAGTTCCATCTTGCATTTACATCAGAATAGTTGATAGATTTACTATACTTCTGTGACTACCAGATCTCCTGCACTCTTTTTCTTCAGGAATTTCTTCCCAAGGGGCAACTCCACCTAGCAGTTCCCTGACTCTGTCCAAGACCATTGGTTTTTATTCTCATTCTCTCCTCTCCTGGAACACAATAAACAAGAAGTACTGGGGTCCCTGTATCTACTCAGGAAACATCAGCACATTACTGCAACAGAAATGTTTTTAGGGAGGTAATCTTCTGGGTATGTATTAACGTTCATACTAACCAGGGAAAGAGCCTGCATGAGCTTTGTTTCAACTCTGCAGGGCACCACTAAGGAGAAAAACCTTTCTTACCTGGAAATCCTGGGAATCCCCTTTCTCCAGGGGGGCCTGGAATAGAAATACCAGGCCATCCAGGTTCACCTCTGTCTCCTTTTGGTCCAAGTTCTCCCACGTATCCTGGAGGCCCTGTTTCACTTTGACCTTTATAGGAAAACAATTATGTACATAAAGCTTACAGTGAGTACAAATACAGATGTGCAGAATAGAAATACCAGCTGCAGATGTTCCTCCTTGCAAGGGTTGCCTAGCGCTATTTTTCTGGTTGTCTCCTGGAAACTGGATAGAGTTTTGTTGAATCTGGCCCTAATTCATCTCTCTCAAAGAAAGCAAACTCTTTGCTTTAATGCTGTTCTTCAGGGGTTATTTTATATGGTGTCATTATTGTCTGTAACTTGAAATATAAACTGATTGCACAGTCTTTAGTTTTCTATCAGCATAAATTTCTAATCTCTAGATAGATGATGAGCATTGTTTTTTAATGCTGCTTCAAAAGCACGTTTTGAAAGCTGCAAATAGATCAGCATGAGTGAAAAGCAAGTTCCTCTTAAGTTTGTGGCACAGCTCCCATGGACTTTAATGGGGCTGGGATTTCATAAGTCTCCTTTTAATTTGTTAGTTTATCTTTTACACATGAAAAACCTGGAGACTTGGCTCTACTTTGAATCATCTGCACTGAACATTTTCATTTTATAAACAGCCTTGAAAGGTTCCAACAAAACTATATGAGTAACAGAAGTTTTAAAGTTGTCCCCACAAATAACTGCAGGTGTGTCATCAGGCATACTTAAGATTCTGTTTGAAAGTTTAGTCTCAGCCTTAATGATATCTTCTGGGCAAGGCAAGTATCAAAATAACGTGCATCGTTCCTTGCACATTCAGTCATTTAAGAGAAGATTTTGTGTTTGACATAGCTATTTCCCTTCTTTACCTGGAGCTCCTGCAGAACCCTTTTGACCTTTTAGTCCATCCAAGCCATCCAGTCCGGGTGGTCCAGGAAGACCTGAGAGGTATTACAGGCATGACTGAGTGCCACAATAATCCTTTAAAGTCACAATTAAAAATTACGCCATTTTGTTTCTGACAACACATAATTGATCAAGACAGGGTATTTGCTGAATTTGATTCTCATTGGTAACTGAAGATGAGATCCCATTGCACCTGAGTGCAGTCTTTTTGGAAAGGAAATGGGAAAAATCTGACAATAGCAATCGTAATACAGTTTCACATCAAAGCAATCAGAAAACACACAATTTAATCCTTTTGGTATTTCTGTAGTGCAGCTAGCAGCAGGAAGCTCACTATGGGCTAATTTACTCTATTGTGAACCTCATGTCTGTGGCTAGACTACTACTGCTACCTGTGATTAACTAGGCCAAAGTTAGCTAGGTTATCACTACGTCACCAGGTGACTGGGGTGCAGACACCACCTAAAATAACTGTAAAGCTGGAACTTCTTTACAGCTTCTGTTCCAAACTAAGTGCTATTTAATCTAGGTGTACTAGAAAGAAGCTGAATTTTCACCTGTCTTCTTTTCCCAGATACTGCAGATTTCACACAGAAAACTATGCTTTTTTGCATCATGTTATTACAAAAATTCTTTTAAACGGAGCAGCGCAAAGTCTTTGAAGACAACAAATCTGTAATAGAGACCTATGCTGACGTGTGACAGTATATAGCAGCTTTGTCGCTAGTTATGTTCACCAGCTGACCGGATCACAGGCTGAGTGTTCATGGTAGTGAGATATCACTTTTGCTTTATAATCTGTGATTTTTTGAAAATTGCTAAAACACAGTAAGTAAAAACATAGATGGCATTTTTTAATGCACTTTTAAAAAGTTGGAACTAATCTGAGACTGTGTTTGTTGTTTGAAGTGCAGGGTAAAAATATCTCCGTGTCATTAGCACTTTATAGTTTCCTACGTTTAGCACTTTACAGTTTTGTAAGCTGTATAGATGAAGTCTCAAACGCAAAAATGTACACTTATTAAATGCAGACGGCAGCCTATCACCTGGTGATAGGGACAGATCTGGCAAAACTGATGGGTCATTTGGTAACAGGTTCCAAAGAGGTTTCAGACAGAGCAATAGACTTGGGATGCTTCTTGCTCCAGAGCAGGACAGATTAGAGTGGACACTGATCATCAAGAAGTTGAACTGTCCATGCGTATTCCTGTCTCTCTTCCACCTTCACTGCTTATGTCTGCCTCATTTCCTTCCCCGCCAGTTCCTCTCCCTGCCAGGCAGGGGTTCCCAATCCAGTTGCAGTGGTTTTTTTTCCACAAGTCTGAATTATCTTTCTGCGTGTCTCCTTTTCTCTGTCTAGCTACTTCCTGGCACAGAAGATATAGGTTCTCTGTTTCAGTTCCTGTGCTTAATCCCAGCATGTCCTGCAGAATGCCAGTCTGCTGCATATCCAGAGCATGAATCATGGGAGAATTTATTGCTCTACTTAAGCACATATGAATGGATATTTTTTTTAGTTTATAAGCTGGTCAAATTTGGCAGGGATAAATTGCTGTAGGAACAGCAATGCAAATGCCCTTCATCAAATGCTTCACCTGCCAAATTTAAAGGTCCCTAGTTCAAAGATGGGTCATCTGACAAAGAGAACTCTAGTGCCCTTTTATTTTTCCTAACAGACACACAAAAAATAATAATCCTATAGCTTTGTTCTCAGGAACTGTTGAATTATTTTAGTTCAAATTTAACAAAGGAAAAAAAAAAAATCCAGCCTGTAGCAAACACTGGTCTGGAAAAATTTTAAATCCAGGACACTGTTTGAAAACTTGCAAGGTATTGATAATATACTCTCTGTATAATCCCCTTTATAATATGGGACACTAGTAATCCAACCTGTAATATCTTCTGTGCCCTTAATTAACTGCTCTTTAACTTTTCATTAAATTCTAAGTTTCATTCCTGCTTTCTGTAGTTTGCTTGTGCTTTGGGGATGTTCCCATTTTCAAATTTATGTAGGAGTTGCATGCTAATTTGGGGAATTTAACAGTGGTATTTTAAAATGGTTATGAACTCCTAATGAATTTTGGCACCCAGGTCACCATCTAAAGCTTTTTTGATCTTTAGCTTACTCAGTCAAGATTGATGGCTTGGTTTACTTTCTTTCCAGGGAATTTCTGACACATTTGCCAACAAACCATTATAATATCAGCACTTGTAATTCTAGATTTTGGATTGCTCTAGTCCCATATTTCTAGGTACAGCTGAATTGGCTGACCTATGTATGAACCATTGTTGCTGTATTTTACAGTCCAGTTCAGCTTCTACTCACACAAGTAATTCTGCTGATGTTCTTATTATTACTTGCTTCATCAAGGACTACTCTCGTAAGTAAGGCTTGCCAGACTGAGCCCTTGACTACTAAAGCTATCTCTGTAATAAAGAAAATGTGATTATGCTTTGGTAGATGCTGTTTAACTAATTTTTTTCTGAATCTAAAAGTTATTCAGGCACAAGACATTTAATGTAAATGAGAAGCAATCAGACTAACAAGGCTACATACTTAGATATGAAAAGCCAATTAACCATTTCACTTCTAATGCTAGCAACAATATTTATTGAAAATAGCACCAAGATCTATATTCTCCCATTGAATTGGAATACAGATTCCAGTCAGTTTTCATTACTAGGTATAATTTCAAAGGTGTTAACCTTCTTTTCAACTATGCTGGCAATATATAGAATCCTAATGCTTAGCAGGCTACTTGGTCTCTAATGAATTTCCATTTGAAACTGAACTTTTCCCTCTGCAGCACGTGTGTTAATTTGTTATGTCTCCTGTGCAGGACTTGGGATAACTTCTGTATAATATAGAAGAGAAGGGTCTTACCACTTACAACAAGAAGGAAAGAGCCCATCTGCTACTAAGAAGTTTTCAGCACAAGAATGCTTTTTTGTTTGTTTGTTTTGACCCCTCTGAATTGAGACATCCCTGTCACTGCAGACAACTGCCTTTGTTACAGCAAATACTGTTTGCAACAATGAAATGTTCTCTTGCAGATTATGCACCAGCAAGGAATCTGTCATGACAGTTCAAATCAGCACCACTTACTTTACTGCAAACAAACTTAAATGGTTTCCATTTTCCATTTAAATTTTCAGTAGTTTATAAGAAACCTTTTCCTTAGATTCAGTTTTTCAAATTTCTGTACATGGGTTGCTAATATTATTCTCCCTGTTCAGGAACTGGTTATGGAGCACACTATAACAGCGAGAGGATACAAAGTACGTAGTCGATTATCTTTCTTTGTAAAATAATAATGTAACTTATTATTTCAGTATATCATTCTGAGTATAGTAAATGTTAATAATGTCCTCCAACAAAAACAACTGTATAGACGAACTACTGTTCAATCTAAACATAACAATCATTGTGAGAAGTGTAAATTCGGATTTGGGGGAAACATTTCTATGTTAAATCCGCCAAATGTCAGGTTTTGGAGAAAACAAAACAACAAAAACCAACCCAAGTTATCACAATTTCTTAAAACGAATTTGTAAGACAAAACTATCCACAGCACTATGCTGGTTTTGTAGAGTAACAGTGGCACTCTATGGTGAAAAGGCAGAACACAGCATAATTGAAGTGAAACATCTGAATTACTGCAAACTTCTTTTTCCTTCCTTAACTTCTGCTATCACTTATGTCAGCTGATCCAGAATCTGTTTCTGCATTCCTCCTTACACATTTTAGATAGTAGCCCATTTTCTGAGGTACCATTGATGTTACTTTTCAAAGGTGATGGGAACTGGCTTAACTCTTCTAGTAGTTTAAGAGAACACAGAATCAAAATCATGCTCACAGTTAGGCCTTTTCCATTTCCACTACTAAAAGGGTATTTATGCCTGGTGCTGTTACATTACCGTAGAACTGTACTGTATACTGTTTACCTTTTCTGCCTTGGAATCCAGCTAATCCTTGCAATCCTGGAGGTCCCAAAATTCCATGTTGCCCTCTTTCTCCAGGTTGTCCTGGCAATCCCTGAGGACCTGTACTCCCTGAGAGCAGGAAAAAAAATATCTGTGAATAAGCAAATCTATTAAACTGTTTTGTTTTGTATTTTTTTTTTCAGGCTATGCAGCACACTGCATTATTCAGAGACACCTGAAAGTGTATGGGAATGTATGAAGAATTGATGGATCTTGCTCTGAGACTCTGAGCAGACTATTGCTGCTGTCTGTATGTACTGAAACAGCTTTCGATACAAGCCTTCACATGATCTCTGATTTCTCTAGCCTTCTCCACAGAGATGCCTCTTCAGCTGCATTTCCTGTTCCATATCTCTTTTGAGCTGTTACATGGCACTATTTTTTGAACTTTGCCATTACCTGGAAATCCAGGTATTCCTGGGTATCCAGGTTCACCCTTGGATCCTGGTCTTCCAGGTTGCCCTTGGATACCTGGTGAACCCTTCTCTCCTGGGAATCCGCAGAGTCCTTAAAGAAAAAAAATAACCTAGCATTTATTTGTTTAAAGTTGCCCATTCTTTTCTTCATCTTCTAAGTTTAAAAACATAAAAATTCAGTGAGGGGTTTCTTGACTAGAAAAATAATTTCATTCAAATACTTCAGATCCTTGCATCTATTCATTAGCAATGAATTATACTGATCTCTCTGGTGGTATCCAAAAGCGCAGAAAGGGCTAGCAAGATACAGCCAAGCCATGTTATATTCTGGTACGTGGTGTTATGTTCATCAGTGCTCTACTAGACAACAGTAGACTCTACCTCCTACGTTCACGCTAGCCATATTGCACATTGTGATGCCTCTCCAATCCCTGGGTTATAACTATAGAAAATACCACTCAATATGCAAAGGAAGAAGAGCTCCCTTTCTGCTAACAAAACTTAGAGAAAATAAGTTTTTAAGTCCATTTTTTTCTTCAGTCAGACAGAGGTACCTGGTAATCCCGGATCTCCAGGAGGCCCTTTTCGACCGCGTGTACCAAGCAGAGGAGACGGGTCACCTCTCTTGCCTGTTGAGGTACAATGACTTTCATTTCATACAAGTATCCTTTTCATCCACAAAATCAAAGCTGGACCATTTTGAAAGATCAGATAATTTATTCATAGATATTAACAGCTATAAAAGGGACTGAGAGAACGCAGAATGAAAAATGCTTTGGCACATGCAAATTATCTGCCAGCTCAGCCTGTCCTGACGTACAAACTCAGTTTGTGTTTAGTGTGACTCCTGGCAGTACTTGTGTACATTTCCCATCGTGAAAAAAACAAAACCAAAAAATTATGGGAACTTTCCCAATACTGACAACGGATACTGAAAATGAAAGGTAATGCATAAATTCCCCATAACACTTTATTAAAGAACTCCTTACATAGGTTTGTGAGGATGTGCAAAATCAATATAGTGTGAATCTATTTACTCGGTAAAGGCATTTTAGGGACTAGCTGGAGACTTTCAGCCAGCACACCTTCTTGTTTGTCTCTGCTGAAATTCCTGTTTATCACAGAATCAATAATTCTGAGCAATTTTGCTTCACACTGTCTGTACAAATGTCTGACTCTCCTACCTATTCATGCTGTCTCCAGCTTCATTGGCTGATTTTGCTGTGAAGAGTTAAGAGGAAATATCGAGTTCGAATGTTGCCAGAAATCCCCTGCCATAGCAATCCCCACCTTTACTGGCTATTTCCCGCTTTAGTTTTAAGGATAACTTTTCCAGTAAGTTTGTTTTCAATACATTTCACAAGAGTTCTCTTTATATTGAGTATAGCTCTTTACTTTTTTGTGGGAATATATTCCCTGGCTGAGAAGGTCTTGAATTTTTGAAGAAATGTAGCCAAGAAAAGAATTTCTCCTGTCCCTTTAATGCTTTTTTTTCAGGCAATGATTTAATTTCATTATTTATTAGCAACGAAATCTTGCTCCAAGGAAATTTGGAATATCATGCATGACACCATTTTGTATTTCTCTGAAACACTTTTTAAAATCTAAATATTATGGATAAATTTTTTAGAGTAATCTCTACCAATGCAAAAAAACAAGATGCAAAACTTCAGCTTTTCAAATGAATAATTTTGCACGCATGGGTATGAACTCTGCCTGATCTGTGACATGACACTTTCAGAAGTTCCAAGAATTCAAAAATCATAGCCTGGAAAACACTAGAAAATAAGTGATTTAAAAGAAATTATAAATCATGTTGGGATATTTTTAAAACTCTACATATCTGTATAATGCCATAAATGATTGCATTTTCTCTTACTTGATTTGAAAAATTTTACAGATCTGTAAGAGTGGATTTTTACATGTGTTTGATGGAGTTTTTAAACTTCATGAAATCTGACACAAATTTATCTTCTACATTAGTAAGACCTATTTTCCAAGGAATAAACTGTTCAAGAATATACCGAAATGTAAATTTTGCCTTCAGGTAAGTCAGGCTTATTCCTAGTGACATTCATGTTTTAATTCTTTTCACTTCTGTCCTGTTTTCCCTTTTCTAGCGTCTACTCGCCATCTATGAAAGGATATACATCTTAACAATACTGCTCTTTTCAAAAGCCTGTCTATATAAACTCATTACCTTTAGATCCTTTTGGGCCGGTCAGTCCTGGATTTCCAGGGATTCCCGGTAAGCCAATGTCACCCTGATTTTTTTAAAAACAAAATAAAAATATTTGATATGTGATATGTGTAGCAGGACTGATCTATAAGAGTGTTTGGTTCTCTTACACTGGTAAATGGATCAGAAATCAACATGAATAGCAAAACTGTATCTTAAGCTCAACAGAAAAGCATGCTGTCTGTTACATGTCTAACATTGACCATTAGCACTTCCAAGAAACTGTAGATTAGACTTGCTAATCATCTTGAATTTGTGCTTCTATAGTTTATGCTAACTTTTGGTTTGAACAGCTTGAATTCCCCACAGATGGCTTGAGTAATTTGATTTAAAAGGTACCATAAAAATGTACCAAATATTGTTGTATGTTACCCAAAATTTACTATAAACATTAACCAGAAATATGTTGTGAAGTTAACAGTAAAAATGTAAAGATTTCTCTGGTTTTCCTTTTGAATAGTGACCTATAATCAGCAAACCACAGATTATCTCTTGAAAGGAATATAATAAAAGACAAGCCAAGCAAACATATGCCCCCTTGCCAAAAAAACTACTGTGCGTTATGCTTCATGTAATCTCACTGCCTGTCCACCTGGCATACAAGTGCATGAAGAATTTTACCTTATATCCATATGCGATATATGTGCAGTTTTGTATATTTGATCTTGAGCAATATTGCTTGCCTGGGTTCTGTTTGGTGCAAGTTGTCTGTATGGACACAGAAGACTTGTCTATTGGCTTGACTGCTCCACGTAGCAAGATAAGAAGCAGCAGCTGTATGTTAACTTCTAACTTGTGCTGCTGTTTTGTTACGATCTCTGCAGTAAGTGACTTGTCAATCTGTTCTTAGCAATAACGTTAAAGACTTGATTGTGCATCCAATTTTTCCCCCCTAATTAGTGCAGCATAGCCTGTACTTCCACCAAGTGGCAATATAACAAAATCAGAACATGCAGCTAGGAGAGAAGCCCTTTGTTGACTCTGACTACATTTCCTGCTAAAATGTAATCAAAGCATTCAAGTATTGCATTAAGGAATTCACCTTTCCTTTTATACTGACAGTCTCTTCTCAGGAGGAACAGCTAATGGGTCAGTACAATAGAAGTACCCTTCATCGTATTTCTTGGAGGTAGGAGATAACCGCAAAGTCCAGAACGTTTCACTACCACTTTCAGTTTACCTGGTCACCTGGTTGTCCTTGAAAACCCGTAATTCCTTTAAAGCCCTTTGGTCCTGGGAAACCCGGTGATCCTGGAAAGCCAGTCAGTCCAGTGTCACCACGGTCACCTGGCAGTCCCGGGACACCGTTCTCCCCTGGAAATCCTGGAGTGCCTCTGATACCAGTATTGCCTTTTTCACCTGAAGTCAATTGTGGAACAAGACAATGACCAACATAGTCAAGCCATTATTTGATGCTTATTTTGAATACGGCTATGCTTTCACACTTTGTGTGTTGCCTTAGTAATTGTCCAAAGAAACTAGCCTGCTAGTTTAAGAATCCACAAACAGAATTAGGTTCCTGGATGTTACTGCAGCTACGAGTCCAAACCTGTGACAGTGATTAATATCAGACAAATGTGTGTGTATGCAGGGCTTTATTTTATGAACTTACCTCTTTCACCTCTAAATCCATTCTCACCAGGAAATCCTCGTTCCCCCTTTTGTCCTTTCTCAAAACGGATGTTAATGCAGCCACTGTCTCCTGGAAGCCCTCTTTCACCTTTGAACCAAACATACGGAATGTAAGAAAATCCTCATGGATGACATGTCCTGCAAATTAATTTTAGTGACGACTTCCCTAACAGAGAAGGCCTTCAAATACTAATGCAGTTCTCAGTTGTTTCAGCAGGCTCACTGCTATCAGAATTTACTATCTGTCTCTTGCTGTTTAGTTAAATCAGTAGAAACCCAGGTGATGTTATATCAGAATTATTCCCTGCTTGTCTGGAATACAAAAGATGGCAATTGTATTGTCCACGCCACAGTGTACTGTCTGTGATTGCACCGTGGACATGGTTATTCTCTTTTCTATATTAATATTTATAAAGACTATTTCCTGTACATTTTACCTAGATTGAAGAACATGGACAATATGATAGAAAACTTGAAAAATCTCAAGTTGCAGATGTGTGCAGGTCAAAATTCAAGGTTTGTTTGAACAACTGATTTTACTTTATTTAATTTAGTGGTAAATGCATCTATTGATCTGAGAGTAATTAATTTTTCTTTAGTGATTTTTCATTATGCAATCGTGAGATAACTGGATTTAGTATTTAGTATCTCTGAAAACAGAAGTGAATATACCCTTATAACAAGAAGAAAAAGTAAATGTATTCCTAACACAGTAGTAACAAAACTAAAAATAGCAGTAACTTAACTCCGGAGTGAAGCAGATTTTTACAAACCTTTTATTCCCATATCCCCACATTACACACTAGGCCCAGATGGACCCGTTTCTCCTTCTTCACCTTTTACACCAGAGATTCCCACTGGGCCTTGTGTTCCTGGGAGTCCTGGGAATCCTTGGGGTCCTTGAATCCCTTTGCTTCCTGGTAATATTAAATGCTTTATTTACATATTCAGTCTGCTATGCTGTTGCTGTCATATTCTAAGGAAGTTTAGAAGGACTCCTTGGGCAATGAGCAAAGCTAGAGACCCAATAGTTGGAGCATGGCTTCATGCCAGGATCAAACTTGTCTTGTAATCCAAATTGCCTTGAAGCAAATGAACATCTCCCTCCCTGCTGCCACCCCGTGGAGATTTAGGCTTCACTTACTACTAAAGCAGCTATCCCCAACACATCTTAAATACCTCGCATAGCCTAAGGTGCTAGCAGATTTTCACGTGGCTACTAGAAATGACAACTCCTACTGTCCAGATGACAGACAGAGGAAAACACGATTTTGCTATAGTTATAACTTTTGCCCATTAGCCAGTGATGATTTGGGACCAAGGTCACATTTTTTATAAGTATTAGACATAACGTGAAGCTATTTTTCCACTTACTCATCAGCACACAATCACAGACTGCACCAGTAAAGGAGATAGTCTGGATGTAATAAAAAGTATATTGTTGTTATTATAGCATACTACAACAACAACCTATACAAATAGTCAGGAAATAATACATGGAAATATGTCCGTGTTGTGAAACAACTAAAGCACCAGGATGCACTAAGATGCATCAAACTATTTCCATCCCTTTGATTTTATTGTAAAAGAAAGAACAAAGGATGATATTGTTATGGCCTCTACCCTGCTGCAGGGTGTTATTCTTGAAGCTGGAAAGGAAGGAGGGTGCAACGTACTTCCTAGCTTTAACAGCAGTAGAAATAGCTCCCTCTACAAGAGAAGTTATGGATGCGGTGGTTTGCAGGATGTTTAACATACCTGTTTGTCCTGGGAAACCAGGTGGTCCTTTGTTGCCTGGAAGTCCTGGAAGTCCTCGGGAGCCTGGAGGACCTGGCGGACCTTGTGAGCCAGGAGAGCCTTTGAGACCTTTGATTCCAGGTGGCCCAGGTTGGCCTCTGTCTCCCCTCTGACCTTTAAAGCCTGGTAAGCCTGAGAAAAAGAGCTTTAATTTATGTATGTAAATGATGGAACAGGGTTCAGCAATTGTATCTAAAAAGTACAAAGTGATAAATTTTGCTATCAATTTGAATGTCATCAAACATGGCAAAATAACTTGGAAACTTTGCTACCATGCTGCAGTCCTGGCTCTGACTAGATTTTTCACGTATTTCTTCAGTGAAAGACATCAGCAGAACCATCATGTGAAAAAATCACTAGTGATTTGTAAATATTTTTGGTATGTATGTCTCCTAGCTCTCCCTAAATAACAGTTCCATTTAAGAATAAGGTAGATAAAAGTATCACAGTAACGACAGGAGCTCAGTTAAGTTGCTCAAGACAACAGAATGCGACATAACTCTTCCGTTTATTACTTGACAGTGAGCACACTGTGATTTGGTCAGTATAAGCAACAGTACAGAAAGGGAAGAAAAGTTGGGAAACATCTGAGATGCACACCAAACATTCCTTGAGTTTAAGGAAATGTGCAAAACATAATGTACACACCCACTAATCAGCAGCCCCCGTTTGCCATGCCAGCCACAAAAACTGTGTGATTAAATCTGCTAGAAAAGGTGACCAAAGCTTAGAGCTGTGAGGCAACCTGATGGATGTTGTGTACCTTGAGGTCCTGGCAGGCCTATGACACCTCTGAGTCCTGGTGGCCCTGGTAAGCCTGTGTCACATGGTGGACCAGGAAAGCCTGGACAGCCTGGTGCTCCTATCTCACCTTCTGGGCCTCTAAAACCTTTGGCACCTGGAAATCCTGGGGTACCAGGCTGCCCTGGAAACAAAAAACATTGTAAAATGTTTTACTTCCATAACCCACTGTCCTTCAGAATTCCTAGTTGTAATTTTGAAATTTACACGTTCAGTTATTGTAATATCTTACTTATCCTCTAGTTTTTGCATAGTTTGTGAAAACTTAATGCTTTTCTGCAATTTAGAATTGGCTGTTGTGGAGAACTTCTTTCTTTAAGGAACAAATACGAATTCAGCTCTTATCCATAGGTGAGAATGACTTTATGGCACAAAAAACTAGTTTCTGATATGTAGGGGCAGAACGGATGGAGCTCACTGGTCTGCACCAGCTACACAGCACTGGGGTCAGTTCTATAGGTGTTCCCTGCACACAAGTCTTTGTGTCTGCTTAGGGCCAGGCAAAAGGAAAACCTATAAAAGGAAACAGCAGTATCTGCTGTGAAGTGGGAAGGAGGTGGCACTGTGGAGACATCTGCAGCAACCACCAGAACTCCCCTGCAGAAATGAGGAGTGTAGTTCTCCAGATATTGAGGATTATATTGTATAACTCTGGGCAAAGAAATTCACCCCTCTCTCCCTGAGTGTTCTCCCAACTTTTGCCAGTCTTTTCAGATTTGAGTAAGCAATCTGAGGCAGGGACTATCTGTGTGGAGCAGCAGGAGGCCCTAAGCACAGATGGCCACTAGGCAACAAGTAACAGTACTACAAATAGGAAGCTGCACTGTTACTGCATGGGCTGGATAAAGGCATCTTCCCCTTACTGCAGTGCAGCTCTCCTCAGTGGCTGATCAACTTTAACTGTAAAAATGTAAATGTAAAAATAGGGCGTACTACTCAGTCACCATTATGGATCCAGGCGTGAGTAAGTTTTGTCTGAATCAGGACTAGCTTTGCTCAGACGTTCTCCTTTGAACACATGGAAATGTTCCATAAAAACTGGCTCATACCTCGAAGCCCAGGAATGCCGGGATCGCCCCTTGCTCCTTGTGCACCAGGGGGTCCTGGCAGCCCCCTGTTGCCTGGGATTCCTGGAGGACCATACGTGGTATCACCCAGAACACCTTTCTGACCATCTATGCCAGGTGGACCTGGAGGGCCGTTTTTACCGTCAACTGAAGATCCTCTTTCACCTTCCTCACCAGGATCACCAGCTTCGCCTCGAAAGCCTGTTGATATAATTTTTAAATTCAAATAGGGCATAATTCAGAAGTTGTTTGGTTTCCCTCAGTCCCAAACTGTGGAATATTATAATGCAAATTTAACCAGAACTAAATTATCACTTTGCAAAGAACAATAACATCATACATTAAATTTCAGGTTTCTCATTTACAACTGATGATACATGAGGATTGAAGGAGGTAATTATTCCTGTGGGAAGTGACAGTGGTTTTCTTTGGGCAGCATCTATCTTATGTACTGTCCCTCTTGTCCAGTTCTATCCCTTTGCTAAAATAATACTAACTATTCTCACTTTTCCAAGAATATTTCCTCTCTGGACACTGAACTTTTAGGTTATTACAGCACCTGCAATGCTGGAGGAAAGAAAGGGAAACTGGTAAACATTCCTCTTCCATTAGCTTTCGTTGAAAGGTGCTTCCTATTCGATTCTATCATGGCAGCTACTTTACCCTGCATGTATGCATTACAGCTTGACCAGCAGGTCTCCTGGATTAAGAAAAGCCCAATTCACCTTCTGGCCCAGGGATTCCTGCTCCTGGCCTGCCTGGATCACCTTTTTGCCCATCAAAGCCATTTGGTCCAGGACGACCAGGGAGTCCTTTTAAACCCTTTGGTCCTGGAAACAGAAAGAAAATATGTAAAAAAACCCAAATCTGACAGATCTCTAAAATGTGTGATCTAAGGAAACAGTATTGCATCTTTATTCCCATGCAAATTCACATACTTCGAAGACAAGTGGATGCCATCTGCTTCTGACATTTTGGGCAAGAGCCACCACCCAAGTCACAACCAAATGCATTGTTGCTGTTTTTCTAAATGGACTTGTTCCCTAATCCATAAAGAGCAGACTGCAAATCACCAGAGTAAATTTAGAAAAAACAGTATCTCCCATAACATTTTAATATTACAGGACATCAACAACATTAACCTAGTGAATGACAGGTCTCAACTCAAAATTCTTGTATCATCCTGTGTTATATGCTGGTTCTGGAATGGTACAGATGAGTTCTATACACTCATCCCTGTTCTTTCATGTCTGTATAAATTTTAACTACCACCCACAATACTGATGTCAGGTAGTTGTGTAATACCATATTAAGGAGCTTGAAAATCCAGTATCCACATTTGTTCTGATCAGGATTTTCTAGCGTATTTCTCAAACGTTTTGGAGGTGATCACAAGAAACACTTCGCCGGTTTCTGGATGAGCTCTTTGAATTTAAATTAAGTTGAACAAGTTGAAGTAATGGTAATAAGTATTCAGATTTTAGGGCTCACTTGCATCTTGCCATGAGCAATATTATTTTAGAAATTACAGATTTGCAGCATATCTTTGCCTTGCACACCTTTTTTTCACCCGGTATCCAGATGTACATATTCTAGGTCTTACCCAACTCCAGCCATCTGGGTATTTTACAGACTCTCTCATATATTTTCATTGAGGCAGGACAGAGCTTCAAGCTACCCTCATTTAGTCGTTTTTGTGGAGGCAGCCTGCACACCTTTTGATCATGCAAACTGCAGCTGTCTAGCCCTTGGTTCTATTAGAGAAGTATATTCCTGTGTATTTGCAGTTTTACATGGTTACATCTTTTTACGATAGGTTCTTTTTTTTAATTAGCAACTTAAAAATCCATTTCAATTAAAACAAAAAATTCTCCCATCTGTAAACATACCTTGAACACCTTTAAAACCAGGGGGACCTGGATTTCCAGGGTATGGTAATGTAATGAAGACAGTCTCACCTGAAGCAAGAGGGAGAAACTGACCTACTTGATGTTAGAATAAACAGAGTCTGAACATTTACTGCAGTATTTCTGTGGAACTAACCAACCAGATGTCCAAAGGTAAAGAGAAGGGACTTTTTATGCACATTGCTATTTCTGTATTAAGGTTTGATGGAGAATCTTACAATATATTTTTCTTGACATCTATTTCGTACAGAATATTGGTAATGATTCAAATTGCTATAGTACAGTTGTGTTCTGTAAAGACAAAGATTTTTTTTGTTTTACTAACTGCAGAAATTTGTCTTTACAATAGTCTCTGTTGCAAGAAAGATATAATATTTTCATCTCAATTCTATGTAAATTTCTGCTAAATGCTGACAGTATTGTACATTTCAGTGGCCATATTTCACATGACCACTGAGCTTGCCAAAATTGATTTTCACTATAAATTAATAACACTGTATAGAATACATATGAAACTGTAATGGATGTTACCAAACATGTATTTTGTCATTTGGTTCTTAATGGAAATATTCAAAATTACCTTTCTGACCCTTTGGACCAGGTGGCCCAACACTACCAGTATCACCAAAGTCTCCAGGGCTACCTCTGACTCCTGGAGGGCCAGGAAACCCCAAACCAGGCAATCCCATCTGCCCTTGTACCCCAGGAAGTCCTGGGACCCCAGGGAATCCTTTATCACCTGGCAGTGCTACTCCATAATTGCCCTAAAAGAAAGAAGTTGTTGATAAGAAATAACAAAACCTGATTTATTTCCTCTCTTTGGTTATTAAAAGCCACGTTAGAGAATTATCTGGAGAAACTCCTCTTCCACAATCAAGTAACTACATGGATGATGATAGTAGTTTTAAAGAGTTTTGTGGGGTTTTTTTCTTCCCAATCCCATAATATTGGCACACAGTATATGTAGAAATTATATTCAGGAATACCAAAATAAACAGTAATAATTCCAAGGAAATAATTTTTCAATGGATAAAACCTACAATTTTTGACCTAGGCTAACATAAAATGATAAAAGTGATTAATCTGCTATGAATTGGAATTAAAGGGTATTTTTCATTAAATAGCTAGCCCTTTCATATGACAGTATATTTACTGAAATGGAAAAAAAAAACCCTGAGAAAATCAAACTTACGTCAGCTCCTTTTTCCCCAGGCAATCCTGGTTCCCCATCTTTGCCATCATTACCTATTTGGCCTGGAAATCCTGGAACCCCAACAGGACCTCTTTCACCTTTTATTCCTTAAAATAATAATAATAAAAAAAAAAGTAGTATAATATTTGCAGTAAGTTTTGGGGTTTTTTATTTCTGCTGAGGTAAATGCTGGGTAACCATTCATCATATCTGTATGATAATTTCCAGTTCTTGAATTCTGATTTCCCTAATAAGGTATCTCAGGCTTAAGAAGGCAGTACGTAGTTGGACACCTCGTGGAACAACTTGGTCTCTCTGTAAAAGGTGTGTTTACAGGCACCACAAGAACGTGGCTTTTGTCCATGTTGTATACAGAGTGGAAACATTTTGCTACTGAAATCAGTCAGAGTTTAATTCTTGATCTCAGTGAAATCAGGATAGAGCAATGCGATACGATGCAGAATATTTGCACCAATATTCCCAAAAGGTTTTTAATTTTTTTCATTTTTTTTATCCCTAGATTTCTCTTGCACTGATATTTATGACAATGTAATTTTTGCATAAAGGACAATAAAACTCAGAATTCTAACCCTAAACAAAAAAAGGCATCCAAAGCTAAGCTAACTTTTCACAAAGAATAAGATGGACAATCTTTTGTCTGAATAATTAGTTTAGCATCTCTAACTAAGCTTTGCCATCAGATTGCTATAATTTGTTGTCCTCTGTTTCCTTTTCTTTTGCAAAACATAACCATAACTGTGGAGTGGTTTTGATCTCTTTGATTACAAGAATTTCAGTTGTGCAGCTGATAGCCTTTTTTTTCTCTTCAATGCCTGGTCAAGAGTAATTTTTAGAAATAGGAGCAGGAGTCTGAATAGCCATTAAGACTTTGAGTTTCTCCCAAGAAGAATGTTCGTGGTTTAAGTTAAGATAACAGTTGGGATACTGGCATATGACACTTCAGGAAGTGGCTTCTGTACATTTCTTCATGCTTTCACAATAATTGAATATTCTGTTTAGTCTTTGCTATACAGACCTCTGTAAGACCCTGATTATCAATTATATAACATGAAAAGTCATTTGTTAGTATTAACAACAAGCTGTTAAAAATGTTTTATGGCTCCACTATAGAGTAAAAACCACAAGATCCTGTGTTGATCTTGTATTGAGCAAGAAGAAAATGAATGAGATGGTACCAAGAAGGCAATTTGGATATACATAAACTTTAGCCTTCAATAACTTAATTAACGACTTTACTAAAGGGTAGATGAATATGGTTTTCTCACACTATTGCCTAGGCATTGTATAGGAAGCAAAAAGGCTAATGATAAAATGTGTGTTTACCTTTAATTCTAACTCTTCCTGGATCACCCTTCTCTCCTTTTTCACCATGTTGTCCAGCTGAACCAGGTGTTCCCTTAACATTGAAAAGAAGAAAAAAAATAATTGTCAGATATCTCCAGCAAGGAATCAATGTAGGAACTGAGGGGAAAATTAGATATGTATCTCTTGCCCTTGCAATATTTCCCAAAACCAGACCAGTTAAAGTAACATGCCACAAAAGAAACACTTCTGTCTTTTGATCTCTATGAAGAGGTGTGTGAATGTCACCTGGCCTTTTCAGCCTGACTCTGCCAAATGCACACATACACAACTATAAGCAATGGTAATGCTAGAAGAATCGGGTCCGTGGCTGTACACACCTGTGGCTGTAAATGCAAGAATTTTAAGACACAAATGATTCCCAAACTCTTCCCACTGCAGACTTCAACCCACAATCCACTGAGGCTCCACAAGAAGGGAATCTCTGGACTGTGGTGACTGCTGGATGAGGCTGTCCTCCCAGAAGTGAACGTGGCAGTAGGTAAGCGATCCTTTTTTGCCGAGTAAAAGCCTACAAATCTGCCAATAAAAAAAATTCACCTAGGTCTAGTTAGGTACCTGAAATTGTCAGAAGAATCTATGACTTGACAGGTTTAGAGGGGAAAATAAGTACTTTGCTATTATTTTTATGCTGATTTGTGCTCTCAGTTCTCCAAGCAGAGTGCAGTTTGCGTATCATCATTGGTGAGGGTCTGATCTCGCAACAGTACATGTGGGTAAATATACTTTATCATGTGAAATTTACACAGAAGTAAAAGGCCACTAAGGTTGACAAACTGGGGTATTATTTAGCCAGTTTCCCCTGTTACTCAAAATCTTTCACTAAGAAATAGGTGGAGAAAATACAATTTGTAAAGTTGATTGTAAATCATGACAATTGTAAAACAGGCAGGAGACTTCTGAAAAATATGATGTATTTGAAACAAGCAGCGACTATTTGTTAAAATGTCTAGATCTTCAAGTTGTCAGTGATCTGTTCTTAGTGTCTGAAAAGCGAAATGAGATTCCTGGGAAGAAAAGAGAGCAGAAAAATGGAAAAAAGTATATATGGGAAATCCGTGAGACCAAAACACTTCTGTATCAAAGTGAATTATTTGTATCCAAACTGATTACTTTGTCCTTGTTTCTCACTTAAGCAACCTAAGAACACCAAAGTGTTCAGGACAACGCTTCAAGCTTTATTTCAGAACCACAAGGGCTAAAGCATACATTCAGAAGTAACAAAAAGATCGAAATCTCACATAATACACTCAGGTAATAGGATTTTAAGAAAAGAAAAATAAAAACAAATGCAAAGCTTGTAATGAAACCATTGGAACTGGAATGATAGAGGCCCTCTACCTCCTTCCTTTAGTCTCAAAATGGTTTTGTTTTTTTTTCTTTTGAAAGAAAATGTTCTGGAAGCTCTTAGGCAATTCCTCATGTGAAAAAGAGTTCTGCTATTAAAACAAAACAAAACCTCAAAAAACTCAAACAAAAAACCGATAATGGAACAGTCAAAAAGCCAAAAGTCTACCTATATTTTCAAAGAAATTGTGCCTACACAAAAGAAAGTATATTAAAAACATCCTCTATTTGGCATCATTTTGGTATGCAGCATCCTGGATGCACCGTCCAGATGCCAGACCAGAACAAATGGAACAAAATCAAAGCAAGCCCAACAAATCATCTTATAATGTGTCACTAAGGCAGTTAGATTAAGTGGTGTTTTGAATTATTGCTCACTGTGGGGAATAAGATAAACTGCATGAAGCACATTAAAGAAAATAAGTCTGCTTCCAAAAGTAATAGCTAGTTTCATGGAGTTAGGCAACAAGCATCACCCAGTAAATTACGGACCCAAAAAACATGTAGGCCTTGACCTCAAATTTATTTTGTTTATTAATCCTGCTGACAGGCAATATTAAAGTATAAATACACATCTGACTAAAAGGTACGTTTGAAACATTTTTTCATAGACTGGTGTGGGTTGGAAGGGACCTTAAAGATCATCTGGTTCCAACCCCCCTGCCATGGGCAGGGACATCTTCCACTAGACCAGGTTGCTCAAAGCCACATCCAGCCTGGCCTTGAACACTTC
>Ga0181612_119695_pt1 | contig 31215 bp, 21 predicted proteins | sample HoacroProtozoa21_FD_119630 | JGI IMG/M metagenome (GOLD analysis project Ga0181612, IMG submission 119630) | Hoatzin crop microbial communities from Cojedes, Venezuel. Combined Assembly of Gp0051906, Gp0051904, Gp0051908 | reverse complement strand
GGATGTTTTGTGAGGCAGTGTCAAATGCTTTGCTCATATCCAGGTAGATGACAACAGTTGGTCTTCCCTTATCCACCAACACAGTAACCCCGCTGTAGAAGGCCAGAAAGTTTGTCAGGCATGATATTCCCTTAGTGAAGCCCTATGGGCTGTCACCAATCATCTCGTTATTTTCCATGTGCTTTAGCATGGTTTCCAGGAGGATCTGCTCCATGATCTTGTTGGGCACAGAGGTGAGACTGACTGGCCTGTAGTTCCCCAGTTCTTCCTTTCTGCCCTTTTTAAAAATAGGGGTTATGTTTCCCCTTTTCCAATCACTGGGTACTTCAATGGACTGCCACAACTTCGGAAATATGATGGATAATGGCTTAGCAACTTCATCCAGTAGTTCCCTCGGGACCCGTGGATGCATCTCATCAGGTCTCATGGACTTGTGCACCTTCACAATGCTTAGATGATCTCGAACCTGATCTTCTTCTACAGTGGGTGGTTCTTCGTTCTTCCAGTCCTTGCCTTTGCAGTCTGCAACTTGGGTGGTGTGGCTGGAGCACTTACCTGTGAAGACTCAGGCGAAAAAGTCATTGAGTACCTCAACTTTCTCCATATCCCGGGTAACCAGGTCTCCCATTTCCTTCCAGAGAGGGCCTGCATTTTCCATAGCCTTGCTTTTATCGCTGACATACCTATAGAAGGCTTTCTTGTTGTCCTTGGTGTTCCTGGCCAGATTTAATTGTATCAGGGCTTTAGCTTTCCGAACCTGATCCCTGGCTGCTCAGCGAATTTCTATGTATTCCTCCCAGGCTACCTGTCCTTGCTTCATTTTCTTATAAGAAAATAATCTTTTCTTTTCAGAGTAGAGACACACTGCCTTACTAAAGGTGTGGGATAGGAGGTGGCATGAACTATGAGAGTATCAGCATGCAGAAAAGTGAGATTCTTGTAGATGAAGAAAGCAACCAGACAATGGGGCAGTTGTTTTCTGCACTGAAAGTATGCTTCTACTGTTTTTCATTGTGGATTTTTGTTGGTGTTGTTTCATTTGTTGCATTTGCCAGCTTCTCTTTGACAACCCATAGAAACAACTCTAAGACTGATGGTTTTCATCAACTGAGTCGGCTTCATTGCGTATCATAATCAACTTTACTCCACATGGTGATATTTTAGATACTCAGCACAACACAAACTCATGTCTTGTGCTGCTTGTTTTGTTCGCGTTCAGATATGAGGCTGTTTTAACTTCATGATTGTTGAATATAATTCTTTATGTTGGCTTTAGATTTTGGTTTTTCTTGAGATTTTTTACCTTTTCATATTTCAGCCTTTTGAGTTCCTATTATTTAATTTTATTCCACACTTAGAAAGACAAAGGGGTTTTTGTTATTTTCAGTCTGTTTTCATAAGAAAATGAACCAGATGTGATCAGATTGTCTATGTGAGTCTGTCCTTCCCAATAACTTGGGCATGAGTCGATTTCAACCCAATTTAACAAAGGGAGGTATGAAGTTCTGAAAAATTTAGAGAAAATAGCCTTCTGAATACAGTAGGTTTCTTCCTTCAACGTGAGGAACTTCTTTGCAGTGATCTCACTTTATTAGACATCAGCAGGTCCCTGTGGGATCTTGGGGATTTAAACAGAGACCTAAATCCACAAGAAGACAATTCTCATTGATACTATTGTTCAGTGGAAAACTAAATAATATCTTCCACAATGCTTATTTCTCTTATGTTACTGTATTTTTTTATTTAGGTGAAAGCTTAATGTCACTGCCATCACAGACCAAAAAGCACTGCTGGCATTTATTATGTAAACATTGACAGCAGGTGACACAAATGACTCCCTGGTAGATACAAGCTGCACGTGAAGGCAGGAAACTTGATATCCCAGTGGAATTCCTGGCATTTGCCATACACCTTGTCTATGAGCTTGATTTCATGATCCTCCATGTCCAACGGACATAGTTTTCAGCAAAAAAGAAGGTGAATCGGAAAGTGCATGAGACACACATACAACTGCAAGTCCTTTGTGTGGGAAGCGGTGGAATTGAGAGATGTCCTAAAGTGGAGGCTGTCAAGAGAGGTAGGGTCAGCACAGTTAGGGTTAATGGGGAATACCAGAGTTACTACATACTGTCATAGCGGTCTCCCACTGGCATATCAATGTGGAGACATTTGTGGATAATTAATGTTAAAGCCAGGCAGAGATGTTTTTGCTAGAAGGATTATTGATCCTTTGGTACTGTACCAGCATATAATGACTTTATTTCCCTTATACCAATTGATTGAGACACTATCAATTATTTTATCTGTTGGGTGTTGGCGCAATAGAATGACAGTTGCTTTCTATAACATTATTGAGTTGCTTGATAGAACATTGATCACTTCAATTGGTTTATGCCTGCTCTGTGTTATAGCCAACCACGGAGTGCCACCTATAAAATGTACAGTTTTTATTATGAGAAGTTTAAGGTAAAAAATCTAGGAAAAAGAAAATATATCTGAACACTGAATGTCAGGAAATACTTGTGCCTCTGGAAATTCCTCCTTTTTGCTTCTATTTCTGTGCAGCAGAATATAAAAGTCAGGATTTCACCCTTGCGTTTGGTGCAATGCAGAGGAAAGTGTGAATTTCCTTGGGAAAAGCATAGGGTCCAGCCTAACTTGCATCCATCGATGTAGGGTCACAGGAATGCAACACCCTTGTGAATCTGAACTGCCAAAATGATTGATGAGAAGTCTTGCAAGTACAGCAATAAGCCTGAGCAACTCTGCGTCTGGGGGAAGTCAAGTCTGGAAGAACTGATCTGCTGGGCACTCTCCTTTGATGGTGAGGTGCCAGTTGAGCCCCGTTTAGACATCAGAGACCTGCCCTCCTGTGGTGCAGTTCCTTAGGAGGTGGTTTGACCTTTAAGGAGGTGTGAAGTGCTACAGGCCTTTTCCTGTGAGAAGTACACCTTCTGGAAAGAAGATCTAGAGAGCAGGTCTCCCATTTTCACATTTATGATAGATCCTAAATATACACAGGTTTGGGGTTCTTTGTTTATTTGTCTTTTTTTGAGGGGGGATATATGGAAGGCATACCTTTGGGAGGCTTCTAGGCCAAGTCGACCTGTGATAAATAAGGTCTTCACACAGCTCAAGCTTATGGCTACATATTGACAAATTACCCTCATCAGCTTTTGCATTCGTATCTTTCTCTCAGGCACAGGCTGGGTCAGTTACGCAGCAGGTCAGAGTCTTCTCACATCCTTTCTTCCACCACTGAGTGCTGCTGGGCTCTTTCTGATGCGCTCTCACATCATATCAACCTTCTTCCATGTCCAGAAGAAAATCTGCCCTTTGTCTCTTTTAAAAAAAACAACAGGAAAAAAAAAATCCCAACCCAAAAAATGAAAAAAAAACCAAAAACAAAACAAAGCACAAAAACCCAGGCAACCAACAAAAAACCCAACCCAGCAACACTGACATGTGTAGTCTTAAGCAGATGGTAATTAGGTAATTACAAGCAATTCAAAATATTTGTTTTGCATGCTTTTATTCTGTGAAAACAACCTTCCTTTTTTCCTCCCCTTCAGATATTTTAACTGAAATATCATGTTATTGTTTGTATTTAACAATCTCACAACAAATGTTTGCCACGATATTTGGGCCAATAAAAAGGGCTAGGTAATTTTTGCTCAGGGAAATCTACTTTGCTCCCACCCAAAATGTGAAAAGTTGTTAAAAGGTTTGAAAAAAAGAAAAAATAGATCCCTTTTTATATATATATATATAATAGAAGAAATAAGACATGGGAAGTAAAAAAGTAAATTTAAGTATTTTTTTCTCCTAAAAATGACATCCTGACCAATTCTGCTCAGATCATAACCTGGGGTGTTCTCAGAAGTTGTTCTTTAACCTTCTTGTGTTAACTACAATATCACTTACTGAGTCTGTATATAATTTCATCCTTTCTCTGCAGACCGAGTCATGGAACTTTCCTTGCATCAATTTTAGTGAAACTTTTTCCTTCATGAATAAGTGAATCCAAAATCTAAGCCTGTATAATTTGACTTGGATTGGTACAATTAGTCCCACACATTTAAGACCTCCAAAAATACTACAGTAAATGTAGGGCTCAAAATATGTGTCTGCTGTCTGTGCAAGAGTACTTCATCTTCTTTACCCTTTACAAGATACTTAATCAAAACTGAATATGCAGAGGGGGAAAAAAAGCCAGTACATAAAGCAATGTATTAATGCTGTTCTTCAAACACTGTTGCCAAAGACTTCTGGACACCTGTCTGTTTGAATCTATGCACAAGAAAAAAGTTTTTATGTGAATAGTCTCTTTGGCTTCAGATATTAGCTCTTCAAATTAATCAGAAGAAATGTCCTCTGGAAATGTTTGCACTATATACTCTGTCTTGAGATATATTCATACTAGTAGAACTGGAGAAAGTATTTCTCGCCTTCCTCTTGCCTTGCATCGTTTTATCGTTAAAATGATTCGTTCTGATATTTCGGGTCCCTGACCACAAATGCCTACACATGCCATGTGGTGTTTCTTTCTGTTAACGGTGTCGAGCAGTACTCTGCCTTTTCCTGTGAATAATTCTGTTGTGCCTGCTAGAAGAGCATTGTAATTATTTTTTTTCTTTCAATTTCTTAAGCAAGAGGGTTTGAGTCATAAGAATGGCTTGTATCCAGTAAATACCCAAATAACTATTTTCTAAAGTGGAGGAAGAAAGTTTAAAAAAGAAAACCAAACACACATACACATACTGCCTCCCTGTAACTGCTTCCCCTGTCCACCCCCACTGAATTCATATCAAGGTGTGCTCTGGACTCTCAGGGGTTTTTTTTTCGGTTGTTTTTTTTGTTTTTTTTTTTTTTTTACCCTCCTGTTGAACCTTGTGCTTAGTAGTAGTGGCTAAGCCCAAATTTTCTCTCCCATGACTTGGGAAATACCTGAGCTACTTTAATAAAAAACACCCCTTGCTTGTGCCAGTGCTGCACTTTTCAGCCAGACCCGCTAGCTGCCTCCTCTGCCTGTGTAGGATCTAACGGAGTCTTACCTGCACGTAACCAAGAGACCTTCTGTTTCGGCTGTGGTGGGTACCACAACTGTCACAAAACCTTACTTGTTGCTCTTTCAGTGCCTGCAGAGCACTTGCAAAGCTGCTGGTACTAGTACTAAGAGCGTGCGGGTGGTTCTGCTGTGCTTGGCTTTAGATGATGTTCATGCTAAAGCATAATTCCTGTAATTGCTCAGTAGAGGAGCAGCAGGTTCCAGCCCAGGCACAGAGGCTTGGGATGAGCATCAGGAGCGCTGCCAGCGGGTTCCTCCTCTGGAAACGGGCACAGTGCAATAGAGATGCAGTGTCTAAAGAACCACTGATGGCGAGGCATGATTTATCATGGAAATAAGGGCCACTGCAAATTCTTGTGTTATTGCCTATGTCTTCTAGTTTTAAGACTAGATTAATACTGTTGTTTTTAAGGAGTAAAGATTATCATTACATTCTGCATCCCTGCTTGAATTTCACTGAATCACGTTGAAAGGGAGCTGTCATGGTCTGGTAGGAAGTTTGTGTTCTGCAGTTTGTTTTAAATTGCATGACCTGTATGTCATCTTGGGGGAAGGTCCCCTTGCCACCCTTGAACTTTGCAAGTCCTTTGAAAGATTACTCTCCTTTTCTAGGAATCCTGACAGGATTAATACAATTAAGTAAAATGCACTGGTAAATATTTAGCTTTTGAACAATAGCTGGTCATGTGCATCTGTCTGAATATAGGAAAAACTGAAGAAAGGTCAAGCACAGCCAGTTCTCCATCTCTGTCTGAAGGGGACTCTAGTTCTTTGCAGGCAAGTCCAGGAAGGGCTCATTCCAGGATATTGGCGGCTATTTGGTTTTATAGTATTCCCCACAGTTAAGGTGCTTCTTTGTAGATACTAAAAAAGGCAAGGTTTGTTTGGAGAGTAATTTTTTTTTTTTTTACGCTAACGGATACAATGGGGGGAGGGGTTTTTACAAAATAATAAGACAAACTTTTAGCAAAAAGCTTGCCACGTTTTTCTGATTGTATCAGAAACAGGAAGGAAATGCTCTCAAGTGTGCAAGCTCTTCCTTAAGCTTGGAAGTTTGTTATTACTCTTTGACAGATACCAGCTGGTCTAATACAGTTGTCCCGCAGCTCTTCCTCTGCTTGCAAATTAGACCTCTGACAGCTCTGTTAGTGCAAGTTGGAAGATACCACTTTGACAGGTCAATAATGAGAGAAAAGGGCACGCACACATACACGTACATTCATTATTTTGTGTCATAATGGTGAGGCTTGAGTCATTAATGCCTGGCTCGTTATTATCAGCAAAGTGTACCAAGTTGCAGGCATACTAATAGAACATCTCTGCCATGACTCATACAAAATGGGGATCAGAACCGTTCCTAATCAAAAATGGCCTAGAGGATATTTCAAAACAATAAATACCCTTCTCTGGTGATATATATTGTTTTTTTTTTTTTTTTTTTTTTTTTTGTCTCGCCAGTAAACCTATCACAGCTAAAATACTTCTCTTGGAGATGTGGGTGTATAATAAAATAGGGAGATTTATCACACCGGCATGCATTGGACTACTCTGCTTAGTTCTGCCTTTGGATCAGAGTTAGTTTGCTCACCTCGTAGCTCTTCTGGAAATGTTTAGATTAAGCAAGTGTTCTTTTACGCACTGTTAAAAAACAGGTTTCCCATTTCTGGCCTTATAAGGTTACTTTCCATAAGGTGAAATTTGGGTAACTCCCAGCTTAGGTTGACCAGAGTTTTAGGGCAATTGGAGAGCTGTAACGACCCTCAGCAGCAACGTTGTTCGGCAGGGGTAGGGTGAAGGTTTCAAACTGTGAACAATATATTCACAGCACAATTGAAGAATCTGGTTTCTGGTAGATTCACCTCTAGATATAGCAGCATCCATCATTATGTAGTGCATGGCTGGGGTTAACATTTCCCTGTGTTCATGTAATTTTGAGATTTACTTGAAAAAATAAAGCACCGACTTTCAAAATCTGGTGTTTAAATGAGGTGACTATTAAGACTTTCTGTGGTGATTTATCAGAGAGGTAATCTCTTTAATAGGAAAATCTCAGTCATCTATTCAGTAATACTGAGTAATCTATTTAATAATAAAAACAATTTTGCCTCATTTCTAAAGCCGGTTCTTTTTCTTTCGGTGGGAGCTGAAGATGGAGTTGACTTTTACACCATCTTGCTGGAGCAATGGAGAGCCTGTTTTTTAGAATAGATAGCTGAGTGTTCCTCCTTCTGTCAAGGCTAAATTGAATTATGGGTGCCCAGGGCAAAGTTGTTTCTAACATGCTGGTAGATTTGTCATGAAAACTGACATATATTAGAGCATCTAAACAATCACTCTCAGAGGAGAAAAGGGAATATTAACCCTAGTGTATACTCGAGGAAAATGAGTTGTGTGGTATGATTCTTGTGCTGGGAAGGAGCTTGAATTGGTTCAGTCCCAGTTGATATATCCTGGTCCATAGCTGATGAGCAGAACTTACTGAAGACGATGCTATTTTTGGTCCCTCTCTACAGTAGTGACATTGCAGAGGAGGTGTGGATTTTGCTGCAAAAGGCTAAAAGGTGTTGAAGTATTTACCTGAAACTCCAACCACTTCAGCTAAGAGCACAACAGAGATTTCTAAAAACAGGAAATCTTTACATATTCGCAGTTTTAAAGATGAGCTTGTGAGGAAAGTAGCTGAAACTGGGAAAGGAGAAGTAACAGTGCAGTATTTGTAAGAAGTTCTGAAACTGCTGGGAAGAGTGTTTGTATGAGTGCAGGGCAGATTCCTTAGCTTACCTTCTAATTGTGTGCGTTTATAAGTGTAAGCAATTATCGTTTGTTAAGAGCGCCGTGTCGTAATGATTGTTGAAACATTTTGAATTTTCCCTGACATTTCTAATGCTTGCTCTGACCGATGATGTAACACCATCATTAGTGCAGTTTAGTTTCCAATAAAGAATTACAAAGTTTTAAGTAAAAAGGATTTCTGGCATTGTGCAGAAGGAGTAACTTCTAGTTCTTGAAAGGTAGAATTTTTTCATGTATACCTGCATGGTCAGTAAATTTTTTTACTGTACATTCAGTAAATCAACATTAGCCAAATTAAGGTAGAAAAAATGAATGCAGCATTCACTAAAGGGTAGCTGGCCTAGGCTTAATGATGTAAATACAGAAATCAGCACTACTGCAGAACTGAAAATGTGGGGTTAAAACTGGATGATTGCGGGTATCCACATTGTATATTCCCATTCCTGGATTTATTGACCTGCACCCTTATACTAATTGCTGGTGTCTTCATCTGTGAGAGAGTTGGAAACCTTTTAATTTCCAGCCTAAATCTATTCAGAATTATGTTAAACCTGTTTATCTTTGTGCCAACTTGGTTCTTGATTTAATAGCTCTCCTCTTTCTGTTTCTCTCCCCTCCCCCATGTATTAATATTATTTCATTTCAGCCTTCATGCTGCTAGATTAAATCAGCGTAGTCATTTCAGTCCATTCCAATACCATTCTCTATTTGCTGACCATTTTGGGAGCCCTTCATTCCTTGCACTTTGTTCTCATTTAAGTCCCCGTATTGTGCATGTGGGTGACCAGAATTGTAGGCGTTATTCCGGTTTTTGTACTACCAGTGCCTTGTATCGTGTTTTTGATACTTCCTTACCTGTGCTAGAAATTTCTTGCTGATTGTGTTTCTGTTGCTTTCCCTGGGACCCTGGTCACAGTGACGCCTCTGTACACAAGGTGTCTTTCTCTCTGCTGTGTTTTTTTGGTTTTTTTTTTTTTTTTCTTTTTTTTGGTAACTGGTGAGTCTCAAATTAGAACTCCAGTTTATTACTCAAAATCTTTCACTAGTACTATTTGGTGTCATATCATTCTGATTTCTCCGTGTCTGGAAGTCTTTGCTTTATGACACCCGGACCTGATCTTAGGATACCATCAGCAATGCCAGCAGCTTTGGGCTCCCACAAATTTTGTGGAGGTGCTCTGAGATTTTGTACCAACATCTTGAATGAAAATCCAGAGTCCGAGACTGACTTTTGAGAAATTCCAGTAGTACTGCTCTTCGCTTGATAGCTCCCCTTTTGTTTTTGTCATTTGCATAGGTGGCCAGCATCTCGCCCACCTCACTGATGCTTGTATCGAATCCCATTTTCTCCAGATGAGTTACTGATTTTCTGTCTGGCACAGTGTTATATAAAAATATTTTTCTTAAAACAAGTCAGATGCAGGAGAATTAATCTGTCTGCTGTGCAGATAAAGTCCAGCACATCTCACTCATGAGAAACAGTAGTTATTTTGTCCGAGAAGATTAGGTGAATCAGACTTGATCCCTTCTTGGTAAGCCTGTGCAATATTTATTCCAATCTCTGTTCATCTCAGTATGTTTTCTCTTACTTTCCTTCAAAATTTTTGTTCTGAAGCTTTGCCTGCTGTCGAGAACACCTCTGACAATAACCAATTTCACCACTCTGTCCTACCTTTTTTAAGTATAACCCTTGTGTTTGCTTTTGTCTTCTCCTCACATGACAAATTTATTAAAAAATCTGCCTTGCTTCCAAGGCCGTGTGTAGGACAGAGGGGAAGGACTTGGTGAGATGGCGGAGGAAGTGCCCTTTACCACAAAAGAAGGGGCACAATTTCAAAAATGAGGTGTCTAATACAAGCCAAATTCTCTTGCAGGTTTTATAGAAGTAAGGGACGGGTGGCTTTATGTCCCAGACCGAGAGGGGACAGGAATCCTCCTCCACGCAGGCTGCAGAGCCGCTTGGTCCGGGCCAGTTCTGGGGCATGGCAAGGGAGTGCGGCTTCAGCTGGGCTCCCGCTTGCACTGCCAGACGTTTCTGACAGATCGAACTTACGTCTTGAAAGCCTTGGCTGTGCTGATTTTACTTTCAGAGAAATTTTCTTCATGTCTTTCAGGCATGAGAAGACAAAAATAAAAGTCGGTAAGCTTTAGCTTCCTGATAAATCTACTCAAGAATGGTGAAACCCCTTGTATTGTGTTGAGGAGGTGTTGGCCTTCTCTGAAATAGATGAAGAAACGGGCAACACAAGGAGAAACCAGTTGAGTCCATTCCGAATGGGTTCCAGTTTGAGCTCATCTGCTAACCAAGGTCATTCTGGTTCAGTTTTGGCACAGGCTGTCATGAAAGCAGGAGCAGCCATGGCCAGCAGGCAGGTCCACGAGGGGCTGCGGCGGCGGGAGAGGGGCTGCCTCTGAGGCCACCTTCTCTGCAGGAACCGAGGCACCAGTCGCTGTCCTCCCACGGAGCCCCAGCTTCCAACCAGCTCCCTCGCCTCTGCAGCCCTGCCCGGTGGGGCGGAGAGCCAGAGGAGAGTTATGCTGTAGTGGTGGGAGTGGGAATGGTGCTAATGCCATGCTGGGGCAACGAGACAGGAACTCGTAAGAGAAGAGAAGTAACGCTCGCATACCACATGGTTGAAAGTCCTGCCAGGTACGTGCACACACATCAACACAGTGAGACACACCACCGAAGCTACCCACGTAGGCACAACTTGTGGGTGATTTCTGTGGTTAAACCCGAGTAGTTCGCTTTTAGAAAAACAGACATCAGAGCTATGACCTGTCACTGCTCGTGCGGAGCTGTCTGGCTGCGAGTGACCTCCAGCAGGAGCAGAAGTATTTGCACTGACCAGGTTTTCGTTCCCCATGCTCAACAAGTCCCAACCGGGGACAGGGAGTTTCCATTTTATTTGAGCTGTAACTCTGAGCTGACAACGGCAATGCGTCGTCTAAGACTGGGCCAGTCTGGACTCAACAGAGATTTCAGAGTAATGAACTAGATTGGGATCCAGTTTTTTAAATGGAAAAAAAAAAAACCACCAAAACAAAACATACAACAAAACCCCAAACCACAGAGGTTTAGAATGGCTTCAATTCAGACACTTTTTAATTCCTTGCTGGGGAAAATTCCTTGCTGCTGAATTTAAATCTACCATAAGAAAAGTTTCTACTACTTTTCTCAAGTTTAAATGGGAAGGAGTTGACATTTATTTTTCTCATAAAGCCAGTCTGGTGCTTTTTTTGCCATAATGATTTTGAAATCAACATTTCTAATCTGTCCTGTTGGTGATGGAGAAATTTAACTATTTCTCCAAAAAAGCATTTGAAATCTCATTTTTTTATTGTTGGTTTGTTTGGGAATGTTATTTCTGTAGCTTGCCACAGCAGACTGGGAAATACTTTTCCAGTTGTATTGCTTTACAGTTTTTAAATAGATGCAAATAGCCTGTGCATACAAATGTCACAGCTGATCATATTCAGTCAAGAGAGAATTGAAGAATGCTTTCTAAGGGCATGATGGTATTTTTTCAAATGAATTTATATTGTTTAGCTTGTGTTATGAACCAGTTCGTTTTAACAAAAGCAAGGCTAGTACACTTGGCTCTTATGCAATGTCTCTTGAGACATGCCTGGGATAATGCTTTGTAAAAAAACAGCCAAGCAATAATCCTAAATTTTGAAAACTAATTTTAAACTGAAATGCAGAAACAATGAGAGGTCTTGTCTGAGATGACTTTCATTTTTCCCATCTGAAGTTGCTAAGTGTCTGCAATGGGAGTAATAGGAGAGAATTTCTAAGCACGTTAGCTTAGCTCCTTTTTCAAATGCAGCCGTAGTCCAGTGGAAATTTCAGCTGAAGATTTTTGTCTGCATGGTTTTTTTTTTGTCATTGGTTCTGAGAAATCATTATTTCCATCTTTGTATGTCGCTGTTCTGTGATCCTCATGCATACAGACAGATTTCTGGAGTGAGTGATAATACACTTGAGAAAATAAGGCCCTCAAGGAAAAATTAAGACATTAATTACTCATGGTCAGGGTGGAATAAAGTGATAGAAAAGATATAACTGTCTTCAGGAATCTCAAGGTATCGTGTAAAAATTATTTATTCAATTCTCATAGTCAGCAAGGACAAAACAAATAATGGATTTACAGTACAGAAGAGAAAATGTATCTCAACAATGACAACAGCAAAGCTAGGGACTAGATAAGTAATGGAACAAGCTACAAGGGAATACTGTGCAGTTATTAACACATCTCTACATTATCGTTTAGACCAAATTTCCTCCTTATTGTCCTGATTTTGATAATTTACCAAGATGTGACCTCAGCAAGTCTTAACATGTTTTCTGGGCCTCTTTCGTCTCTGTCTCCCACACGTTCAATTGATTTCTACTTAACGGCTTTTTACACCAAGCATCATGAGGAGAGAACCTGTACTACTAGGTGAACTAGGTGATTCTCTAAGCTTCTCTATAAACTAAGAAGTTTGGGGTTATACTGAATTATATCTGTTAATATACAATGCAAGTGTCCTAGGATGTAGAGCAGGGATTCATTTTAAAATGTTAGCACTCTCTGAAGTACTTTTAACCAAGATACCCGTTTCCCAGACTAAAACACAATGTTTTAAAGTATTGGTTTTTTACAGCGGTATGACTGAAATGCTGGTTTAATGTTTTAGCGTATAAAGAAGCGCAGTAACATAAAGCAGGGCAATATTACAGCCTAATTAAACATTTCTAAAACATAACTTTTGATGACAGTAGTTTTACCTATCCAAAACTATGCTCTGGCAGCTCCGTTCATATTAGTGTATGAAGTCAAAAACTCCACTAGAGTAGCTTACGAGCTGAATGTGCCACTTGGAAATGTGTTGTTTAAATAGCTTCTCTTGTTAAGCCTGTGGTCTAATTAACTTGATTTTCTACTTGCCTTTCAAGTGGTGAAGTTTGATGTCTGAAGGGTTAACTGGCGTCCTTCTGGAGATTGATTAAAGTTCATGAAGCCATCTGAAGATGCTTGGCACTTACGCAGTGCATTGTGGTGATGATCTCGGACAAATATACTAACAAGCACTGAGGTTCAGTGTTTCCTGAGCAGCTTGCACCCTACCACATCACTGTTTTTCTTTTTTTTGTGAGTAGCAATTACTCGGTTTGGTCTATGTTAAAAGTGTATGCTTCAGCAGTTTTATTTTTGTTCTGCCAGTCTGACTTTGGGACTCTAGCCCAGATAGTTAAAAACATAATTTACAGGTTAAGGCAATTTGTAAGGGGAGAAAACAGTTTAGGCAGTTGTAGTTGGGTAACGAAGATGCAGTTTTCACAGTGAGTTAATGACCTTTGCCTCAGCAAGTGCAACTGGGTTCCAGTAGCGATTTTCGTGAGGAGAGGGAAGATTTGCATGTCCCTGCAGATCACTAGGTTGTCACTGCCTCACTTAGCACTGCTGACAGGCCAAGAATGGAGTAGCAGGTGGGCTATAGACATGGTAGGGTGTTGCCAGCCTGGGGTATATTGCACAGGATTTTGCCTGTGCAAACTTGTATCCAGTGGCTGATTTCTTCTTTCTCACAATCTGCATTCATAAAGGGGAGGAAAAAAAAGTTGTTGGGCAATTTGACGCATATATGTGTAAATACACATGTTGTAAAGGAGGTATACAGTTTGTAGGGATCCAGAAGGGGAGGGAGAAGAGTTGTTATTGTCCTAGACAGAGCTGTAGTAGTGGTGGTACTGCACATGTTTTCAAAGAAGTCAAGGAGAGCTAGTAGGTCTGCATCTCCTGGTTCTTGAGCAAGCAATGTAGTTTCAACACAGTTCAGAACCAGATCTGACGTGGAAGATGAGCTACCGTCGCTCTAGGATGTGTGGTACAGTGAGTTCCCTCACCTTAATCACAGGCAATGCGGGTTTTTTTTATTGTTATTGACATCATCTTTCCCTGTGTCCCACTCTGTTACCTTGCTTGCCATTTTGAATATATCTGAGATTGATTCAAAGCAAGTGGTTGAATTCAGAGTGCTTTTGTTCTGGTGCCTTTTCTGTGACAGCAGAGGAGCTAGTGTAAGTTTAGCTGTGTTACTCGCTTTCTAGATAACTGGTCATTAGTCCTCGTCCAGCTTTTGCTCTTCAGGAGCTGGCCTGACTGATCAGGCAGAGGTTCTGGGCAGCCAGCCTGCCTCATACCCCACTGTGGGGGTATTGAAGGTCCCCTCACCACCTGTCACAGAAGTGCACCAAAGGTGGCATCTGATGTACAGAAGCCTCTGATGGTAAGTGCAGAGGCTTTCTGGCTGGTCTGTGCCAGGTCTGCATGGGTAATTCAGTTGTAACCTTTTTTTCTGATAGGGGAATGACTGGCTACCAGGAGAAAGGATTCTTTTCCCTCCTGGCTTGACTGCTGGTTTCTTGGCTGCTTTGTCCGCTCATCTCTTTTTCTTTCTTGCAGTTGTTCTGCTGTTGCTCACTTGTAAGACCAAATACTGAAAAAAAAATGTTTTTTTCACTAGTTGTCTTGCACAATGACCACATCATTTCTTTGCATTATGATTTTAAACATCTGATTTTAATGAGGAGGTCCATATGACAAAAGGGGAAATGGGAGCTACTTAGGTAGCAAGGAGGGACCTGAAAAATCTGTAGACTTCCCAGGTTACAGTTTGCAGTGTTTTTCTTCAGGTTTTCATAGCTCGTTTAAGTTTTGCTTACAGATGGAACCCTAGCCAGCCTATATGAAGCAGAATTAATTTTCATTGACAGCTTCTCTCTTGTGAATCAAAACAGCATGGTCTGTATTTCAAATGGTAACCAGAGTATATTGATAAAGTATCGCACAAAAGGTCTTTGAAGAGACACGAGCTATAACCTGTAATGCAGTCTGTGTAACTTTCTAATGAAGAAAATGGGTGATTACAAATAAGAGTGTGCTTTTTAGCAACAACCCCTTCAGGGGGAGAAGCAGCAAGCTGCTGGTAAGAAATGAAAAGTCGGCAAACCTGCCATGAAAGGCAGTCTCTCAGTATGCTGCTGGGGCGGGGGAACATCAAGGAGATGTACAAGCGAAGGCAGGACCAGTGCCCACTACTTCTGCACCCGGGAACCTCTCACTTCAGCCCTCAATGTTCTGCGTCTGCAGTGATGCAACAGTTAATAGAAAACGTGCCAGAGTATAGCATTTGGGAATAAACTTGGCCCATGGGTGCTGGGCTAAAAGGAGTGGTTACGTAGTGTAAGTGACTGCCTTTATGCTGCTCTTTATAAATGCTGAGAATATCTACCTCCCCCATTGCTACTGTCATTCTTCCTGGTTTGTTTGGAGATACGGTTAAGGCTAGTTTCTCTGAGGGCTCAGGAGGAGGAGGGTGCAACGGACAAGGGACTGGGGCATCGATTTGTAACAGATGTGAGCAGGCGTTTCCCTGGATAGGTCTGAGCTTGGCTGGCCGCCTGTCAGTGCCACTGTCTGTGTCCGTCGGACTTCAGGTAGACAGTCTGTGGGCTTAGAAGTTGTCAGAAAGGCTTTTTTAAATGGTTGATTGTGGGGGTTTTTTTAAGCTGTCATGTAAGCATCATTGCCCTGCGCTTTGCAGCATGTCAGGAACTTGACAGAGCAGCAGTGTTACTTTTTCTAGGAAGGTTTTGCATAGTGTGTCTACTTGTTAAACAAGCTTGTCAGGATGCTCCTTAATACACGTAATGACCTAGAAGGGACCATGAACACCTTGCAGTCCCTAAGCAAATTTATCACACTAGTTAGTTAACATTCTTTTATGTTGTTATTCAGGGATACTATAAATATGCTGGAGCGTAATTGCAGATCTGTGCTTGCAGATCCATGTCTTTTTTTTTCACAAAAGACATTCCTTTTTGATATGACAAATACAAGCCCTTGTTTTCTGGTACCATTTCCACTCTCACAGAGTTTTCTCCTAGAAGTGCATGACTAATTCAAATGAAGTGCTCCCTCACCTCTGCAAATGATACTCCAATTTATCCATCCGGTTTTAAAACTGCATTTTCTTGTTGTTATTGATCACTGCTTTTTTTTTTTTTATACTGGGAGTGGTGGAGGAGTGAAGAGGGAAGCAGAGTACTTCCCTGTTTGCCCAACAGTGTGCTGTGACACACTGTAGAGGCAGCTCGGAGTTATTCATATCTGGCACCTGTTTTCTCACAAATAAAAATAGGCTGCTTTTGAAAAAGGTGGGCAACCCTTATCAGCACAACGCTGATAAGAGAGAGAGAGCCTTTTTAGTGCCTCTCCTCTCTGCACTTTGGCTCTCTGTTTGCATTTCCCAACCACAGCATTCAGTCTTCAGGTGTCTTCCTAAGTAGGAGAGGTGCAGTGAAGTCTCCATGTTTACTGAGAGTTGCAAAGAGTTATTTTTACAAAGTCAGCCTGCTTGTGTGGACACTGCTGGCTTCACTGGTTTCTTTCAGCTCACCATCAGCTCTGGATGATTCTGTGCTGATGATGTTCTGCAGCCACCTCCTTACAGACATAGCACAGATGCTACCTCTGAACTGCTGGATCTGTTGGTAGTGATGAATGCGGGGCTTTATTGACTTGTGCTGCAGTAGCCAGGATTGTTCTTCAGCTGGTTTTATATGGGACCATGAGAGAGGTGGATTCTTTGTATGGGAAAAGAAAGCTGTTGGAATCATGAGTATTTTTGTGTGGTAGGAAATTAGCTTCCCACTGAGATCTGTTACAGTACATGAAAAGAGACAGTACGGAGCTACACTAAGGAATCCACCGGGTGCATAAATATGAGTGGAGCTTGAGCCATATGTGGTCAGGAGAGGTGAAGGCCTTCCCAAACTGCTTGATGCTTCCCTGTTCAATATGCCTAGATATTTCTTGAGCAAATGTAAGAAGAATAGGCAACTGATCGTGGGAAACAACGAATTACCTTATAAATGCCTACAAATATCTTCAGGGCGAGTGTCAAGAGGATGGGGCCAAGCTCTTTTCAGTGGTGCCCAGCGGCAGGACAGGATTTTTGAATAGTGGCTCCTTTATTTAATGATATCTTGGGGAGCGGAAGTGTGTTTCTGACACAGCAGCAGTCACCTGCAAAGCAAATCTGGGCAAGCTAGTGAAGAGCTCGGGGCTGCATGTGCCGGAAACATCCTAGTCCTACCTGTCTCACCAGGCTTGAGGCTTTGTGGAGCCCTTGGTTTTCATTGCATAGCAAAATTTATTCTCAGCCTTGAAAAAGGAAAGCTTGCAGCCTGTCGTGTACTTTGCTTCTAGTTTCCCTCCATAGTTCCCCTAATGAGAAGTCTCATCTGTTCAGAGAAATTCTGTTGCCTTACGGCTTTATGAGGAGTTTGAGTTGGTAGTTTTACTGCATGTTTAGTGGTTTCATATCCTTTCTATTCCAACTAAATATGTGATTAGGTAAAGTAAGTTGTTGAAGGTCTCTTGTAGCCACGTACTGCTGGGTAATTTTGAAGTGCTGGAAATGTTACATACCATGTTAAAGAGAGGGCATTTTGGCCCTGACTTACATGATCAGCTCATTGCTTTCCTGAGTAATAGTGTGTATGCTGCTTTGGTGCTGAAATTTTGGGTTTGGATTCACTCCTGGTATCCTTGTCTGGGGTGACATTTCTGAGACACACACACACACATGCACTCAGCCCCCTGGGGAAACCAGTGGCGCGTCTTGCGCAGTTCAGTGGTGCAGTGTGCTGCCTTATCCCCTTTGTGTTTCAAAGCAGGCGAAACAAAACCCTCACATAATTCACCTAGATTTGGAATTTAACAAACGCAGCTTAGCTTTTTGCATTATTTTGCTGTGTCTTGAAGCTTAGCTGCTTGTATATTACTCTCTCAATCAAAGTAAAAAGGATGAGTGGCTTTTGTTCTAATACCAGTGGAGCCTTCTAAACAGTGCTGTTCCCTAGGAAAGAAAATTACACAATTGGCAGCAATATTACTACTTCATTATTGCACTGCCATTGCTAGTGACCTTCCTTGCCTTAAATTACACTGTTTCTCTGTCATGTGCCAGAAAGGTAGCCAAAGGTTTTCCTTCAAATTATTGCCAGCAGACTACAGGGATCAGTGGTGTAGATAACTTGGCAATCACTGTATTTCTGCAGTATTAGGTGTGCTTTTTTTCTCTATGTGATACTGAGAGAATTTTTGATTGCGTATATAAAAATGGTCATGGCAGTAGTTATTTTTACTGTATCACATCTTCAGGGAGAAGCAGAAATTACAGTGCTGCTTCTCCTGAGAGAGCTAGTGAGAATTAGTTGCTCTTTGGTTGTCTTCTGTTATGGGCAAATAGTAATCCCAGAGGAGGCTGTTCCAAGTGGAGATGATATTTCCAAGGTCCATATTGCACCCTTCGTTTGTGGATCTTGCTGCACTTTGGAAAGTGCAGTGGATCTTTTGTCTCCCCTCCTCTCTGTTCAAGTATTATCATCTCCATTCTGTGGAAACGAGGAAAACAACAGAGGGGATAAATGACTCACCCAGAATTAAGCAGCAGTTCATAATAGAAAGCACAGATCTCTGAAGGTTGGATCACGTCGATCCCAGGTACCTTTCAGACAGGGAGATGGTTTTGAACGCCTCTCTCTCTGGGACTTTGCAAACCAGTTACCCAGGGCTCTGTGCCACTGCTTTCTTCATCTCAAAAATTCTGCTGATGCAATTTCAGGATTCTTTTCCTGATGAGTTTCAGGGTGCGCAGGACCTATTAATACCACCTCCAGCACAGAGACTTACTCCTCACCGCAGGTGTCTGTCCCTTAATGTGTGACAGCATTAACGCCAGGTAACCATACTTACGTGGCTGGCCAAATAATTTAATTGATTTGTATGCCTTCTGTTGAAATATTTGAGAATACACAGCAACGTTATCACTTTTATTTATTATCTAATCAAATCTATTCTAGTTGTATTTTGTAGACCAATTGTATGTGACTGACATCCATGAATGAGGTGTCTCATTTGTGATTAGTAAATTGTCTTTCATATGCATTTCCAATGTGATGGGTCCAAGCTTTAAATTTACAGAAAAATGACTGTTTAAATCACCTCAGCTTGTCCCCCCATAGCATCATGAATGGATTTTGAAAATAATGTGTTGGGCAGTTCCTAATTTCAAACATTCCTCTTCATGATAGATATGGCTATTTAGTATTTTGCTTTCCCACCAGTACAGCTTTTTTCATTTCTTGAATTCAAGAACTTCCCAAGGGAGGTTACAGTGACCATAAGCCATTTTAAAGACGTGGTGGGGGAGGAGTATCTAGTATCAGCGCAGCAGTTTAGCAGAGTCAGGAAGAAAGCAGAGGTTTCCTAAGATCAAGGGCAGTACCTTGCCTAGACAGCAGTATTACTGTGTCTCTGCTGTTGTAGCTTTGAGGGGAGGTAGGGGTTATCTCTGTGTTACTTTCAAGTATTGCACAAAATAAATCTATAGATAAAAAAAAAAAATGGGTGGATTTTTTTTTCCCCTTTCCAAGTGGAAACTAGTTTTAGATATCTACACATAGCATACTTTTTAAGGTGGGGGAAAGTTGTAATGAACACTTCCACCTACCAGCCAGCTTCTGTTGAACTGTTGGCCTTTTGTTTGTACTGGTTTGGACAGCGAGGTGACACACCAGCCTGGTGTCTGGTCTGGTGCACTTGTCCTTTCCTGGAGTCTGCCTTGCATGCAGAAATCCCTATTGTCTGTATTCCGTTCACCACAGCAACTTTGAAATTCAAATCTCTGCTGTACTTTTAGTCAAACAGTTATTGAAACATTGTCATGTAATCTGTGTCCTTCCATGACAGGCTTATGCAAATATATAAGTACCTAATGGTTCTTGACACAGCTAAAAGAAATTTGGCCTTGATGACGTTGTTTCTCATGGGAAAAGGCGTTTACAGATGGGGTAAAAAAGGGAAGATATAACTCTTCTTTCTCAATTTTCTTTTTCCTGTTGTTTTCTACTAATCCACAGAGGACAACACAACACGTCAAATCTGTTTACTGCTTGAACAGTCCGGGGTGTTTGAATGTCTTTGTTGTAATTTAGGAAATGAACTGACAGATGAAATTGCGTTGGGTAGCCACTAAAAATATACACTGAAGGAACTACATAAAATCCCGAGTAGAAATTAGCTCTTTTTTTGCCAGTGCAATTTATGATGAGAAATGAGCTAAGCTTCTTCCTCAAAGTCACAGGTATAGATCAGCTAGAAGCTTGAAGGACTGCTGGAATCTGGAGAGGTGGCACATTGATCTACAGCTCTGAGAATTGTGCCAAGAAAGGAAAATCAACAAGATCTTCACCTGATTTATGTAGGCCAGACATCTGTGACTTGCCTTTCGAAGGTGATCTCACAGAGGCGTAATTAAAACTTGATGATGTTATTAAATAATCATGATGATTTGTATCCTTGCGTTGCAGCCGTGTGCGTGTTTTAATGTGCTTATAAATGTGGTTAGTGCCTGCTTGTGAAAATGAAGGTTAGAGAGGCAGGAATTTTGCACACAGCACTTACGTGGAAGGTCTCCAAATTATTCTAATGCTGGATTTCTCTGTTTCAGTTTAGAACTAGGCAAATTGCAAGTTAGTGGAAAAAATAAATCCAAGAAGTTTTTAATTAGTAAAACTGAGCAGCCTCTAAATTTGCCCACTCCGTAGAGAGAGGCAGTGCTCTGATATTGGAGATGCTGACTTGGGGCTGGAGAGAGTAGGGTAAGACAGCAGGTTGTGACTCAGTCTTACGCTGGTCTGGAGAACACTAGTAACAGTGTGTTGCCTTTTCCTTCATCCTCATCTTACCTGTCAAAAGGAGACAGAAACTATTCGGACAAGGGTTGTCTTTCATTATCTTGAAACACCGAGCAGAACGTAGATGTGACCTGAGCTGCCGCTTGTAGATATGCTGGAATGTAAACACTGCTGATGTGCTTTTATTTGTGAGTTTTTCCATTGAATTGTATTATTTTGGATAGAATGTTCAAAACATACAAAAAACTACATTTGACGTTGAGTATGGATTTTTTTTTTTTCCCCTACTATCTGGATGCTGGTGGGAATTTTGAAGAAGCTGTTTGTCATTTTCTTTTGAATGTTTTTTAGGATTTGTTTTGTGCTTGAAAACATTGATCCTGCTTTATAACAGGCCTAACTTTCTCCATTTATATCAATAACAGTGATTTTTACTCTTTCATTTTCAGACTGAAAAGGCATAAAACATAGTATGTTGCCTACTTAGAAGAAAATAAAAAAAGGCAGTGGGGAGGTGGCACTTCTGATTCTGCATGCAGAACACTGAACGTAGTAGATATGGTTAGGGGCTGATTATCATAAGAAGCATGAGTTAGAACCAATGATCAAGTTTCTGAGAATCCCTAGCCTTTCCATTAATTTTGATTTATAGATTTTTATGAGCAGGAACAGTGATAAGCTCTGGCTCTGAGGAGGATCAGAAAGGCCAGTGCGTGTCGAGGGTTATTGCCTTGTTTCGTGCTGTGATTTACACAGCGAAGGTACTGGCTGCATTCTTCTGCTTGGTGTTATTTTATTTCTACTAATCATTATAGTATTTCATGACTTAAAGACAAGTGCCCTCTGAGAGTCTGTTCTGTTGTGTCTCTGACATTATTACAGGCTGAAGGTCTGGTTATTGGAAGTGCTGAGCCCTTGCAGCTCCAGTGGAATGAATGGAAGCTGAAGGTGCTCTGAAAATCATGCCTGAGGCATTTTATTCTTTTAAAAGGATTGAGTAGTGCCTCATAAATATAGGTCTCTGCTTCAACTAATTTTCTCTTGACTGCACATCCATTGAAGTAAATGGAGTTTGTTTGATTAGAATGAAACCCGTGCTCCAGAATTAACTCTTCTCCTTGCTACATAGCTGCGGAATTGATTAGATCTTAGTAAATCTGATGTTAAAATTAAGCTTCAAATTTACAATTAAGCTTCAGAGTTTTGCTTTGTAGTTGGAATACTGCATGTTGGGAGAGATCAGAAACCCTTTTTCTGTGCGGGTTCGGGTGATTCTAAGCACTGCGGGTGTTCCTGTGGCAGAGCCCCTGGTGCAGCAGAGGGGACTCACGGTGCTGGAAGGGCAGTTTGGCCAGAAGAGCCAAGCGTTTGCAGGGAGTCAGCCTGCCTGAGCCATTCACGTGCTCCTGCAGAGTTTTAATTCGAATTTCTCTGGTTCCACTGAGAGAAAGCAGATGTCAAACAGTGATCCAGCCACAGGAAAAGGGTGATTTGTCCCAATGCTTGATAATTCCACTGTTCTTGCAGAGGAGGAAGCTTACCTAAGCAATGGCTGTTTGATCCTGAAGTAAGAGAAGGTGCTGGCATATAGAGATGTGAGTGACTGCTGGAAAAGTCCGAAGGAGCACTCATACAGAGGTGAAAGCTGAGGATGAGAGATTTGTGGATTCACAGCAGTCGTGCCAAACTGTACTTTTCCTTTCTGGGAACATCATTATTTCATTTTTTTTTTCCTTCCTTAAAGCCAGTATTTTATTAAAAAAAAAGGAAGTTTAGGTTTGATTTGGTTTATTTTTTTTTTTTCCATCTCAGATAAGGGACAGATGACAGATCATTGCTCTTGTTTCCAGTCATTTTCAAAGAACAAATTTAATCAGTTACATTATCGTCTGTGGGTCTGTCTGGATTTCTCTGGTTACCGCTGTGGTGTATCCATGTATGATATGGTAGATCATCTGCTGTGCCAGCTGAGTTTCACATTTCGGTGTGTACATTGATCTAATACTGTTTTGCGACTGATGGGGTTTGGTGTTTGGTTCTCAGCAGGCAATATGTTACATGCTGTTGGCAGTGGGGAAGGCTGTTGTTTTGATGAGGAGGCTTGTGCTTCTTCCCTGTGCCTCTCTGTCCCAGCCTGAACAACAAAACCTGGCACAAACCAAACACCCACTGAGAGAATACTCAGGCAAACAGGTAATTCCCTCCTCTTGTTCTTGCTCTTTGTCTCCTGCAGACGGGCTCTGTACTGTGTTTCATTGTCTTTCAGACTGTAGACCTTTTCCAGATGATGTTTTGATGTCCTTTGCCACCAAAACTGGGGTTCCTCTTAATTACAGTATTTTCTCAATTTTGTGGCTGATAGTATTTTATGTTTATTTTCTGAAGGTCCTGCCTGTACATGTTTTATTCCACTCCCCCTTGTTTTTCTGTTTTTAGCCAGTGAGACCTGCAACGATTTCCATCCCATGTTCTTCACCCATGACAGATCGTTTGAGGAGTTCTTCTGTATCTGCATTCAGCTCTTGAACAAGACATGGAAGGAAATGAGGGCAACTTCAGAGGACTTTAACAAGGCAAGAAAAAGGCTGGGGTGGGAATAACTGGGCAGGATGGTGAAACAAAGCCACGTGTTCTTCCCTAGAGGCACAGGGATTTACTAATCCCCCTGGTGCTGAATGCTGTGGAGTTTCATCTGTTCAGATTCTTTGCACGGCATTTAGAAAGTGGGGGTAGGGGATGTGGGATGTAACGGAGGTTCGTAGACCTTTTTCAATCATGTTGCACTGCAGACTGTGAAACTAAAAACCTGGCTTGAGGGGAAATTCTGCCGTTTTATGTTAGCAATATTATGCTGAAGTGCTGCAGCCTCCAAGGTTGTAAATAATGCAAAAAGAGTACTGCAGTGATAATTCTGTGCATCCCTTTCATGTGAGCACTAGAGTGGTAAAATATTCAAGAGTGGACACAGTCCTGACAAAGTGCTGTGCAGTTTAGCCAGCTAAAGCAAAAAAAAACCAAACAAAAAAACAACAAAAACCACCCCTCAGTATTGCACCCTTTTTGTTGTAAGACAGAATTCTTAAAGTTTCAGCCAGTCTCCTGACTATCAGCAAAGCTATGGAGAACAGGGATCTCTGTCTTAATGGTCCCTGGACATCCTGTTTTAACTGTCTGATTTACCCTGAGGCTGAACAGCGTCTCTGGCATTTTGTAAGAATGACAAAGGTGCCTTTGTGGCCAGCTGGCATCCTTCTCTATGTTGGGATCCTCTGACTGGATCTTGAACCTCTCCCTGAGACTAGATGTTGGTTATAGAGCTGCTGCTTGAGAACAAAAAGTGAGACTGCTGCACTGTGTCAGTGTGTGCCGTACCACCAGCCACCAGACTCAAATGTTAGGTGGGGGCTGGTAAGAATGATCACATCTAACTTCTAATTGAAACCGTGTATTCTTGAAGTGGCATAAAAGTCCATTTTTCACCGCAGAGTGAAGGTGAATCCTTAGGACACAGTGTAGAATAACCTTTATTGAGTTCTTTTAGGTAAGACAGTTGGCAGCAGTACCAAGGCCCTGGCCAAAGAGAGAGGGGAAGTCCAAAATACGTGCTGTTCTAGCTAGATGACCTAGAGGCTTGTTCTTGCATGGAATTTCTGATGTGCTTCTCTTACCTAGTGGTGCAGGAGCACAGAAGGAGCAATAGCAAGATAATTCACTGAATAGTATAGAAAGTTATAATCAACGGCTTAAAAAAGGTCAACAGCTTTTTAAAGACTATTTCATAACATGTGGTTGTTTTAAAAAGAATGTATTAACAACTGCCTATAAGTCTTCTGTCTCAGCAGAAGAAGGATTTGTGTACAGAATTTCCCACAACTTGAGTTGGAGCATTATTAGTAATCCTAGGGGATTCAGGAAGAGATGGTCCTGTTTCTGGCAACAGCCCAGATCATCCCAAAAAGAAAACAAAGATATTTACTTTTCAGTGTTAGACATTGCTATGGAGCTTCGTGGAAGATCAGATACTTTCTTCTGTGATCTGTCTAGTTTGCTGTTTGTGTTTTCTGTTGCTGAAAATCCTGTGACTCCACCTGACAGCTCTTTCAGTGTCAGCAAGGCGGGCATTAGGTCACTGAAGAGGTGATCCTTAAATCCGTGGGGCAAATCTGACACATTTGCCATCAGGCTACCAGGATTTGTGTCTAGTGGTGGCACTGTGGTGTGTGAGATGAACCCAGGATCTCTGCCTGCGGAAAGCACTCTTGGTTTTGTAACTGTTTTCTTAAAGGGGAGAGAATACTAAACTCTTGTCACTCTCATTTCTGGCAGTTCAGTAATTGTGTTCTGCTTATCTAAATCCTTTCTTTTAGTCATAAGGAGATTTTTGTGCTCTTATCCACTTCAAATGACATGTGGTGATGTGCATTACTCAGCTGATAAATGTCTAAAGAGATCTGTGAGTGAAGCAATCTGTGTCATTGTGTGGGCTTGTGAAGCACTTCTGGATTTGTGGGGGATGATACGTTGGATAGTGGTACCCAAGGTTGACCCATCTGGTTGGTGGGTGACAGCTGCCAGCGCTGATGGCTTTACCAAACCAAAGAATACCATTTTTAATCCTTACCTGGCAACAGGCTTTGGTGATCACAGCACGTTAGTATTCCTTAGGCATCTTTCTTGTGGGCTAAGGGTACCTGTTTTCTATGTGTTTACTTCTGGAAACTTGTCATGCGAAGGCCAGTGGACTGAGGGAGCATTCAGCCCCTGCTTTCAGGAGTGAACGGGGAGCAAGCAGGCCTCACAAGATGAGATAGCTTAGTTGCTATGAAAAAAATTCTCTTTTATCCTCTCTTTGTGTTATTTGATTGGCATAATAATAAAGCGGTGTTTCATACATGTATGAAACACCGCTTTATTATGGTTTGCTACCCGCCTGGCTGATGGGATCATTCATGTTCTTCCTTCTTCCCTTCCACCCCAAAATCCCCAAAACAAAATTGGACACTCTCAGTATACTGGATGGTAACTGTAGATTCTGCTGAAAAGCTAATCCACTTGCTTTGATCTTTAATCATAATTGAAGAAAAGGAGGTGGTTTTTTTAAGTTTAAACTTTGGATTAATCGCAATAGCTGGTACATGGAGGGGCTGTAGGAGATCTGTGTGCACATGTAGAGATATGTTTCCTCCTCTCTTGCGTTGGAGACGGATCTGTGCTAAAAGTGAGGTGATTGAATACCTCAGGTTTTGGTGCCCGTTCTCAAGGGTTTTTTAAGCCACAGATTAAGACTTTCTTTTGATGACAAAATGACATACTGTGCCATCGTGATTCCTCAGTTCGTGTAATGCAGATTTCATATAGGTTTGTTCATTTTTAAGGCTTCAAAAAAATAATTAAGGCAGCACTTTGTTCATAGTTGGAACAATTTTACAGTGTTTTAGTGAAACATTTATGATCTCATGCTTTGCCTTTCCAATTCTCATTCATTAAAAGAGACACGTTTTGTCAGCTCTTGCATTAGAAAAACTTCTTGGATCTCTGTGGTGATAGTATGATACTGTCAGACCTAAAACCTTTTTTACAGTCTCTCAATATACTGGTAGATGTTGGAATAGAATAATTCAGCCAGGCAGCTAAGCTTGTATTATGCCTTTATAACATTTTAAGATATACATAATTCACGTCTGGTGAGTTTTCTAGAGAAATTAGGACGTGGTTGAATAGACAGCCATGCAAGTGGCAAGAATTCCTTTTGAAACCTTTTTGTTTTTCTTTGAGCCTACAGATGATCAAAGGACATTTTACAAGCTCTGTCCTCCACAGTCATTTGTGAGCAGGCAGCATGGTTTATGACTTTGAAAATATAATCTTGTCTCCAAGCTTTACATAATTCTACATGTTTTATTGCAGCAGAAGAAAGCATTATGTATTGATTTTTGGAATCAGTGCTGACTGTAAGAAAGCCGGACTGAGTTATCTCGAGCTCCAACATCTAGAAACCTTCATCACCAGCCTGCACATTTAAATAGGGGCCCATCAGTCAGTTTTCCTTCCAGTGGGGACCACCTAGCCTCTGCTCAGGGTAGTCAGGCGCTGCTGCCACATAGACTAAGATGTGCTTAATCTGGTTAGAAGCGTTTTTTTATTTTCAACATGATGGTAGGTGGAATTCAAGGTAACTGCCCCACTGTAGAATTCCTTCCATGGGGCCAAATAAAAGCATACTCCCAATGGAAATTTTGTTGTTGATCCCCACTAGTTGTCCTTAAGTAAATGCCCCTCTGCTGCCCTAATAAGGATTTACATTGAAATGGCTATCTTGTTAGTGATCTTCTTGTAAAATACACATATTGTTTCTTGTGAGACAAGGAGACCACAGATAGGACATTATGTAGGGGACAAGATTATCCTCTTACCGCTGGTCTCCAGAGATTTCAGTCTGCTGCTTTTTGTAGGTTTGAAGTTCTCATGCTAATAGGAGGAAGGGTGACCAAATGGATTATTTTAATTGCAGGGCCAGCCATAGCTTGTCTTATTAGATCTACGGAAACAGTATGAGCAATTTGTTAAGTCTGTACCTAGTCTAGTGCCATCTTAAAAATAAATAAAGAAATAAATAAAGAATAAAAATTACTGCTTCCAATCCCAGTGTGGAAGGAAGAAGATGAAATTATTTGATTCACTTACCAAGGTTTTGAAGCTGCTTTGTAGAGAATGGGCACAATGATAGCTGCTTTTATGAGTGTGTTAATGTAGTTTTAGGCTTTTAGATGGCCGAAAATGACTGCACATAACAAGACATAGATTATCATTTCAACATGGCTAAAGTTAATTAGGGGATGCCAAAACTGAAAAACTTTGAAAGTCTTGTGGTGCACGGCACTTGAAATCAGTATGTGCTGCATTCACTGAAACTACAGATTTAAGGAATAGGAAAGTGGGACGAGGTTGGCTAATGATGCTACCGATGCACTTTTCTCATTACTGAGAACTCTAGTTAATCTGTTTTGCCCGCTGGCCATGTGTTTGAGATCACCATAGTATAAAACACCGGCTTTTAAGTGTTCTGCGAAAATTTATTTTGTAAGAAGCAAACTCTTCTCAGAAAACCCAAAAAACTCTAGTTTCAGCATTTTGGCAAGACTAATGTTCATTTCAGGGTGGCAGACCTGGCTACCCTGAGCAGCTGCACTGCGGTATCTGCCCATTTCAGGGACACACCAGCCCGCAGCGCTGGATCCCCGTGCAGGAGTGGGGTCTGATCAGCAAGAGGATAATATGTGTCACTGACAGGTATATGCATAGCAAACTGTCTTTGTGTGGTACTCAGCAGAGTAGACATTGTTCACAGTGGCAGCAGATGCAAGCAATAAATGCCCTACGTGAGTCCTGTAATTAAATACCAAAGCAAACACTGAGGCATCTGATAACCACAAAAGATGTTTATTGCTCATGCTCAGACCCTGTGAGCATTTTTCCTTGCTCTGTGACAAGATAACAGAAAAGGTAACCAAGCATAACATAAAAATGACGAATACCATTTCCTTGCTCGCTGACGGTTTGGAAATGCCATGCCACAGGTTTCTCAGCTTCTCTAGTGTTGTCACGTTTTCAGCAGCTGCAGGATGAATAGTCGTGTAAGGTTCGGAATACGACTAAGCGTTCAAGGGCAGGCTTTTAAGGAGCATACTTCTGTGAGTGGTGTTTTGTGTGTGGAAACACGTGTTGCGGACCAACACTACCATCAGATAATGCGAGTTACCCACAAGGAAGAAAAGGTATAGAGGGTCATTCGGAAAGGGTCAGAGCAGCAGTGTGGCAGGAGAGCTGGCACGAGCTTCTCCAGGACCTCTGCGATTTGGGGAGACTCCAGGAGCAGCCTGCGTGCAGATCCTGTCCGAGATGCCCCCCTCGCTGCAACCTAGTTGTCCTCGTGCTAATCCTTGCCATGGCAGCCCCATGCCTGACCTGGAAGAGGCAGGGCTTTGCCACACGCCTGGCAAAGGAGCAGGCAGCCTGGCATGCTCAAGCGACCGCCTCGAGCAGCACTGACAACATTCTGCACTTTGCCACTCGTCGCAGAGTTGGCTGAGCCTTGATTACCCCATTTTACAGGAAGGAGGCAAAGGCACTCAGAGCTCAAGCGCCTTGCAGTGAAGCGGTGGCAGGGCCCAAAAGCAGAACCAGAGTTTCTGGCCGTTCGTTCCAGCCCGCTCCATCACCCTGTCACAGCTCCAGGCTGCAGCAGCAGCTCCAGCCCCAAGGCTGCTGCTTGCATCTGTGCCTATGCCCCTCTTTCCCACCCCTCGCAGGGATGCTTGGAGGAGGACGGCCAGTGGTAGCTCTGGGAGGGTGAAAGAACCATTACCTCAAACAGGAGAAAAATGAATTCAAACTTGAAAGTAAAATCCCTTGGTCAGACTGTAAATCTGTCTGTCACCTGCTTTTCCTTTCAGTGATAAGGAGGGAAAGGGGTAATAAGTAGCTTTTCACAGACTAAAGCATTAATTGTTTCCTTATGGGTGTGTTTTCCACCAGTCTGAAGCAGATGAGTTTAACCTCTTTATAGAGAAGCTTTGGAAGACTGTTCTGGTTTGCGTTTTACTTGTGGGAAACACCGGGCTAGTGGAATGGTTGTGCCTTTCGTTAGCTTTATTGCACCTTGCCTTGGCAATGCTTTGTTTGTATCAGTCAGGGATACCATAAATAAATTATTTTCGCACCGAGTGAATTCAGTATTCCCCAGTCTTAGGCAGATTAGCACAAATTAAATTCCACATTTTCACACCTGAGGCCATTCGCACTTAATTAACTTTTATTGGAAACAGATAATTGCTATAAATATGTTGTATCATTAATTGTGTAATGCATGAATTTATGAAAAAGATGTGTAGCAATTAACATTTTGCAACTCTGCTGCATTGCTTGTACAGAAGATGTGACTTTTAATTGAAGGAAAAAATCACCCTCCAAATGCAGTGGGGATCCCCTAGAAGAGCATAACTGGGTGCAGGAAGGTTGTCAGGTCTATTCCATTAGCAACCACTGCCTTAAGAAGGGTCTGTTTCAAGCAGTGCAATTTAATGCGATGGAGGGAGAGCCTGGATAAGACATTTCCCTAGCATTTGGTCAGTGTTCCGTTTATGCTTTTTGTGGCCTGGATATTGCAAGTTTAGTCCTTCATCAGCTGCTCATTTGGGAATGGCTCTGTTTAGTCTTCTCCATCTTTCTGCGTTTATCTGCACCTGCCAGATCTCCCGGTGTGTCCCACTGCGTTTGTCAAAGCCGGTTTATTTCTCGTCTGCTGCTTCTGGCTGCAGCAACCTGAGAAGGGGTGTTTAAGACTCTGAAGATGAGGTCTTCCACTCACTGAGGCATTAGTCTGTAAAAATGAGATCTAAACTTAAATATTCATGCCTCAAAGTTTGTGACTGTCGAGCAGTATTGCACGAGTATTGCATTTTTAAATTTGGTTGGTTGCGTCCTTTTTGAAAAGTTTTCAGTCTTAACTAGCATCATCAAGAGTAGAAATACATTTTAAAAAATTAATTAGTGAAATGTAAGTACTTAGACTGGATAATGAAGCAGTAAGGAGCAACACTTGCCCTTTCTCTGCACTTTGTAGCTTATGAACTATTTTTCTAGTTCAAAGATTCTTTTTTCATTAAAAATAGTGTCTTTACTATTGTCTGTCTTTGCCAGAAGGCTTTGAAAGTCTTTAGTAGCAGGGTCACATCTAGTTATTATCCTAGCTGAACTGTCCTTCTCCAGTGATCACATATGCAATGATTTCATGGAGAGCATAGGCTTAAAAGGAAGAGTGTTTTAAAGCTGAAATTCTGTCCCTTTATATGCCAGGCTGGGTATGGCGAGAAAGAGATGAATTCTTGAAGCAAAAAGCAAGGAAAGGAAGGGGTAGCTGAACAAAATATCTGTTATTTAAAAAAAAAAGAGTATATGAGTACAATCCATTCCTTGGTCAGGAGCTTGTTTGTCTTATCCTTTATCCAGTGATGAAATTCACTGTTGGTTTCAGCAGTGAAATCTCTTGTTTGGGAAAAACCTAGCCGCCGTCATGGGCAGAGTGGATTTTATCCCACAGTTTTCTAATGAAGTCTGTGTGTTACCGTAGAACGCGTACGGGTCTGCTTAACACCCTGGGGATGGCAATTTTTAAAACTGTTGGTACTTCATATTTTCAAAGCACTCTTCATTTTCATCTCTGTGGGTGCTGATCAAACCAATAAACAGCTCAGCCTTCAAAAAGATGATGGAGTGGAAAGCCTGATAACCAGCGGAGAAACACTGAGTATGGGTTATCTGTGCTAACTGCTTTTCCTGTACTCTGTAGAAACCTTTTGCACGGGGAAAGAATTCCTCGCTTGCATGTAGTGTGTTAGTCACTAAGGGAAATGATACAGCCTAACTGGAACTGTCACCAAAACAGCCTATTCTGTGATATTGCCCCTGTCACTCCTGTCTTCAAGCGTGGATAATAATCAGATCCCGGGAACCACTCTTGTCTCTGTATTTTTATTTCTTCTTTGCAGTATGTGTTTTTGTAGTACGGTTAAATCAGAGGTGCATGGCATATGGCTTTTTG
>Ga0181612_166565_pt1 | contig 31224 bp, 15 predicted proteins | sample HoacroProtozoa21_FD_119630 | JGI IMG/M metagenome (GOLD analysis project Ga0181612, IMG submission 119630) | Hoatzin crop microbial communities from Cojedes, Venezuel. Combined Assembly of Gp0051906, Gp0051904, Gp0051908 | reverse complement strand
CAGCCTTCTCTTCTCCAGGCTGAACAGCCCCAACTCTCTCAGCCTGTCCTCGCAGGAGAGGTGTTCCAGCCCTCGGATCATTTTTGTGGCCTCTTCTGTGCTCCAGTGTAGAAATCTTGAGACTTAACGTGAAATAAACAAATCAAACAAGCAAGCTGTACGATGAGGCTTTTTCAACTGCAGAAGATGGTGCATGGCTTTTTACATGATTTAACACTGCTTTTCACAAGGCTCTTTACACAACACCTTTTTATCAAACAATATAACTGCAGAAAGAAACATGTCCAGTGAGTTTCCACTGACTTGGGGACCTCAACTGGCACCAGAGCAGGGGCTTGCTTTCCAAAAGATACGATAAGATACACAAAACCAGCCAAGCCAGTCCATTTGACCACATCAACTTGTAATATAAACGCAAGCACTCAAGAATCCTGCTTACTAAATGTGGATTTAATCATATGGCTAAGTAGTTTTCTAAATTGGGACCTATGCTGTTTCTTAAAAATCTGAGACATCCTAAAAATAATGAGTCTCTTTCCTTTCAGTGGATTTCGTGCTGCTAAAAAGTCTCTTCAACCACCAATGAACTAATGAATTAGGATGTGTGCTGCTGTACCAAGAAAAATGCACCACCATTTCCTTTTTAATGGCATATCAAATATACTGCGCCAATATTTTGCTTTGTGTAGACACCAAGATTTACAAGGGTTTTTTTTTAGTTACATTAATAGCAATAGTGCTAAAATCTAAAGAACTAAGTAGCATTATATTTAATTATCCTTCTATAATTACACTGATTAAATACAGCATAAGAGACCATAAAGATAGATAAAACATCATGGCTAAAAAACTTCTCAAAAATGACCATAAAATGATTATTAAGCCTGAGGTGAGAAAATGAATATCACAAGCACAATTTTATAGGGTTTTCTTACACTGCTTCCCCTTCTTAGAGCATCTCATGTGCAGTGGCAGCAGAATTTCCTCCCAGCAGTAACGAAAATGAGAACGAACTATAAAAAATGTTGCAACTTGAAAGGGAGGTCAGTTTAGCCCTCCATACCAAGGGAGAGAATTTGTGTGCTTGATGCTCCAGGCAAATGCCAATAAAACATATTAAAACACCTCTGAGCACACAGGCTTAAACTTGGGTAATATTTGTTTCCCTCTCCTTTCCTTTTGCTTTCTCTTCTTTTACAAGTACTCTGCATGACTTCACAGCAATGAAGCAAGAATCAGCACAATGTAACAGTCACATCTATTTTCTGAGTAATGATCTAACAAGAGAGATCCAAGGATTTTCATATCAGATGACCAATACTTTTATAAAGATGAAAGAATCCCACGAAAATTCTGACCAAGAACTAATATTAAGGCAAAAAACTAATAATGGAAATCTGCAATGTCTACAAAAACAGAAGAGACCGGTTTATGAGGTTATGACTGAGCACAAGAAAAATAAAACAGATCTTTCTGACCTATGTATCAGATAAATAATTTCAAGTAATAATTTTCCTGATTCTTTGAATTATATGTTTAATTAATTTTATTACACATAATTACCAAAATGTATCATAATTATCTGACACATTTCAAGAAACATGGTCTCATTTTACTTAATTATATGATTAATTAACTATGGTACGCAATTGCTAAACTTCAACACGATTACATTTCTCCTTTTCTTCCAAAATTCAGAAATCATCCTGAAGTGCTCCTGCCTGTGACTGCTTCACACAAAGAGCTCCACGGTCATCAAACACACATTTGTTCTGCAGGAAAGAAGCCCACAACCTCCCGCTTCTATTCCTTTTAACTGTGTCATATTCACTCGCTCATTCTCACTTCTTAAAAATAGCTACAAACATTTTTTTCCATAATGGTTGGCTTCGATACAGACACTTCTGATTGTCTTAGAAACCGTCACGCTCCCTGGAAAGTCTGCTGTAACATCTCCCAGCCCACTTGCTTGGTTCGAGTGCCTGTAGCACACTGAGGGGATGTCCCTGAAGGGACAAGACTGGTGCAGCCCTTCATCCGGATCGGGTCAAAAGCAGGAACAGCCACAGCATGTCACTCCCCAGTTAACGTGGGTTGGCAGAAAGCACCCTTACAGCAGGAGTGAACTGAAGACAACCTGCAGTGTCTCAGATTTATCCCAAATCAGTCACCAGCTGGGTCACAAAACCAGCACATCTGCATCTCTGCCGCGCATTCTCATTCCTGCTGCTGCGCTTAGCTGCTAGCCATCACGTGAACCGGGGTGCAACATTTTGGCCGTGCACACACAGAGAGCTCAGAATTGGAGCAGGGAGAAAAATTACTAAATCTTACTAATCCGTGACAATCTAGATGAAAATGAGTAACAGCACATACTGTATCACAGCCCCCAGTAGATACAAATATATGTTCTGGGAGCTGTGCATCCCAACCAAGACTAACCAACCAGGATATACCACTCAAGAACGACCAAGAAGGAAATTTTTGTAATTCAACAACTAGACGAAAATATTCTAAGGACAGGTAATTTACAAGATTAAGAAGAGCCTTAACTTGTGATACTTTAATATAAATTGATTGCCTATATTTCTGATGTGTTAGGAGAATTATTTTACAAAATCATTTCATCTCAACTGAAAATGTATAAATGCATCCACACCTCAATCAACAAAATGTATTCCTGCATTTTGAAGAAAATAATAAGTCATTTATTAGAAAGAGCCTTCCCACTTTTCACTAGGTTTACGCCACTATTTAATACCTGGCACACAATCTCCAGATTTCAGTTGCATGCTAGACACTCCTAATCCAACTAGTGCTGCCAAGAATCGAAGCAAAGACTGTCTAATGCAGCACGATCTTATTATAAGCCAGTCCCAAATGATACTTAAAAAAAAAAAAAAAATGATCTTTTTTTATTTTAAACCCCATTTTCCCCTAAATAACAAACTCCCGATTCCTTTACAAACTGATGAGGTGCCTCCTCTGCAGGCCACGCACTTCAGACGGTTAGGGAGCAAGACAAGCAATTGGGCACGAGGAGCTGTGGTGCCTGGCTGGACCCAGGGGCCACCCACTTCACTGCCTTGCCAGGTCAGTCACACATACTGCTCCATGTCCAGTGTCTCCAGGTACAAAACTGCTCATTACCCATTCACCATCAGATCCTACACTAATTTTGTTATGCATTATTAAAGACACATATTTCCAAACTTCCTTGGTGTTTTTTAGCAAGGTGGGAAAAAAAAACCGCATTGCATTTTCAAGATGCAGGACAGATTATGGAAGCCAATACAATTTTCAGGCCTACATGAGCCATGGCTAAATAACAAATAATTGGAAAATAATCAACTTCTTCACAGACCAAGTACAGAGAGAGCACTTTTTCTACATGGCATATCAATCAGTCACTGTTCTTCGCTTACCATAGATCTGGATGAGCCGCTGGCACTCATGGACGATCATCCCCTTCCATACCTAGAACTCCCTATTCTCACGCCCTGATATGAGTCGCCTGTTCCTACTCCTACACTTTTGGAAGCAGCAGATTCAGAAGAGCCATCACACGCAGCCTTCTGGAGACAGCTTCAGACTGCAACAGTGACCCCACCTCCCATAATTCAGAGTGCAGAGGTGGTTTAGGACTACATCTGCCTTGCCAAATGTGCGCTGTGGATCCTGAACATGGACTCAAAAGCCCTTGGGAAGGTGGAAAGATTAACAGTCCACTTTGGCCATTGTAGTTTAATTGTCTCCTGAATGCAGAATTCTTTCTCACTGCAGCACACCCGAGTATCGGTAAACATGACTAAGCTCTCCTCGCACCTCTCCTCATTCTGCCTCTAAAATGAGAACCAAATACCTTACCAGGGACCTTTCGTTATCTGTATTAATTGGAAGTCTAACGGCTGTACTGCTCTTCGGGAATGTGGGAGATCTTAGGCACATGTGATGATACAGACAATGTCAATACTAAGAGTATCGGCCGGGGAAAAAGGGGGAGCCAGTAATGGAAAAGGGGAAGCCTGCGTTCATCTATACATTTTAGGACCTCAGATTCTACCATGTGTTCTCTCAATGGTTATACTGCTTCTAAAAATGACGTACAAGGCTGGACTGCAGAGCCTGCAGTCAGGCTTATCATAGCACTACTTCTATTTTAAAGCCTTTTCGTAATGCCTATTCTTTTCTTAATATGAAAATGACACCGCTGGATTTATTTCTGTTCTGCTTCAATAGTCATCCAGAAATTGGGAATTGTCATTTTTGTTGTTTTGTTTCAGTATCTAGACATATGTAGACACATGTTCTGCCAGGTGGAATTTTCTGATAAACATATTTCAAGGTATTACAGACAACAGAGAGACAGCGGAGGCTGGTACACTGACTCTCTGTCACACGTGTTCACCCAGCTGAGGAAGAACATGTGGCAGGGCAGATCAGAGAGTGTGCACCATCCCTACTAATTGACTCCATTCAGCACACCTACCTACTCACCAAGGTGAGGAGAAGACACTTGCCTTTAGTAATAACTTACCTCCTTTCAGTTTTGGTCATTCACCAGACTTCTGGATGTCTGGTAGCCTGGGAAATCCTCGACAAACGGCTGCCGTCCTGTACAGAGCACTCTACATCTACGGCACAACAAATCAGACCTATCTCAGATGGGGCAGTGAATCAGCCCCAGCATTTTCTAAGTCCAGGACATCAGACTTCACAAGCACACGCAGATCAGCTGCAACATATGCAAGGACGTCCACCAAAAGATGCACCTGACAATGGTGTCAGGCTTACTAAAGCTGGAAGGCCCGCCTAAACCACACCTGGGAACAGCCTCTTGCTGTTGGGGCAGACAAAGCGTAAAAAACACATGGTTCAAGCCACCAGACCTCCCTAAGAACTCAACAGCAGTAGGAAACATAAAGCTCAACTTAAGATTCCTCCCCAAATTTAACCGACTTTCTGGATTTCTTCTACTCTTGCCTTCTCCCATCCTCCAAAACTAGAGAATTTGTTCTTGTACATTTTTATGTTGACTAAAGTAAGGGTTTGTGCCTAAACTTCTTATGGAGGGTCCTCGATGTTATCATTTCTTTCTTTTCTTTTTTTTAGGATTTTTTGTTGGTTTGGGGTTTTTGTGATTTTGGGGTTTTTTTACAATCCTTCTTTCTTCAATTGCTGCAGAATTTCAGGGCATCTGATTCTCTTTTCTAAAATACTGACATAAATACTTCAGAACACATTGAGATAAACGTATGTTTCATTACAGTTAGATTACAATGGAACTTCTACAGAAGCACTTCTGACACAGAATGAACCTTTGTGATCGATGCTAACAAAACATTCCATCTAATAATCAGGTGCCATAATGATTTCAGTGTTATTTTAAAGTGTTACAAAACCGTCAATTGCTTTGAAAACACAGTGAGGCCTTGCAGCAGAATTTAAACACACGCTTTTTATAACACTTAACATATTGCACTATATGAATTACAGTAAATAAGCCAAATGGGAATGTTTACTGAGGCACAAAGAAGTAAGATCTGCAGAAGGAACTAGTTTATCATAAACAATACAAATATTTACTCTATTATTTAATGTGTGCCCAGCATGTCTATCCTTAATGCAGCACTAGCTGACATCAGGCATATGCCATATGCGCAAATAATTAATTCAAATTATGCTTTCTTCCAGTGTGTTGTCTCAGAAACGAGCTGAATTAATGTAAAGATATATTCAACAGTAAATACTGAGATGATCTCTCTATGTAACAATCCAGCCGTGTTTGCCTTTGTGAGTACACGGTTTTTAATACTTCACCTTCATTGCTATTCCAGTGCCAAGGGCTGATGGTATGTCAAATGCTCCTGCAGCGTTCCTTATGTAATCACCAGGATGACTAACGTAGTGATTTAAAAAACTGACTTGGCTAAACTTTATGGTTTTTATAAGACAAAGCTTCAAATAGCAAAATCTTCAGAACACATCCACCTTCTTTAAACCAAAAAAACTCCAAGATTAAACATGTTTTCAAAGCATCCAGTAGACTGGCTATAGCAGTTTCCCACCATGCAGAGACAGACCAGCCGTCCGTACAGACTCAGGTGCTGTGCAATGGAGAGACTGGCAGATGATTTCCAACACAGACAACGCAGCCCGTGAAGGCGGTCCTGTAAGTAATTACACTGCACCTTTCCACAGTGAGTTACTGCACTGTAACGTTCTGTTTGCGTGGCACTTCAGATGCCATTTGCTTAAGAAAAAAAGTTATGTTTAGGCCTGAAGTGCTACATAAAAAAAGTTACAAGCACTTAACTAATCTTTCTATAATGTCATTCCTGGAAGCCTTTATTCATGTCTTCTCTGAGCTGCACGTTACTCCTGTGCTCTTCTGTATAGATGGTGCTACTGCCTGCTCTCCACACCTGCTGGCTCTCCTTTCCTCACCAGCTTTTCAGCTGATCATGAAAAAAGAACTGACTGCTGAAAAAGGAATTTCTCCATCCCAAAATTAGCTTGGAGAAATGCCATATAGAGCTGCTGAAAAACAGCTTGCCTTGACCACAACAGCCATCCAAGTAATACTGTCTTTCGGTCCACTCGAAAAGATCCAGGGAAAGGAAACACTGAGATAAGGCAAAGCAGACAGCCTTGTTACGCACTTGCAGAACCTCTCATGTAATGGACTCCACCTGGTGTTTTACATCTCCCTCATACAAAAATTCGTTTATTAGTCATATTTTAAAAAGTTCAGCCCTAATAATCTCCAAGCTGTTCATGCTCCCCACAAATAGAAGCTACGTATTCATCCATTTAAATACACAAATTTACGATGACACGTTTAGTTCTACTGAAGGAGTGAATCCCACAACACTCCAGTTTTGCGCAGCCACTGGGGAGAGGTACACCCCGGCTTTCTGTGACGTACCTGGCTCCAATTTGGGCCATGAAAGATGTGGAGACAGCACCTTACAGACAGGCACTATCTATTTAGGTACCTCAGGATCCGTAAGCCCTTTCTCTCCACTCCTGTGAGGCGCCTAGAAGCACTCGTAGGTGCCTTGCGCCTTTACAAATTTGGCCTTTAACATCCGTCTGCTTCCAGAGACGCGTTGGGCTTCTTGGCAACAACTCCCTGCTCATCAATTCCGTGGGGCTCCCTGCGGTTCCCCAGGCAGAGCCTGGCACAGAGGCGGCCGGGATTTATAACGCACTTCTTGCTGCAGGAAGCGAACAGACTGATGGGCAGGGCAGACACTTTTCCCAACCCGACTGGGACAGCATAGCAAAGCACAGGCTCTACCCATATTTTGGCATTACAATATGAAAGGGAAAATACAAGGGCTGGCTGCATACAGTTCAGCTAGGCAAGGACTAAAGTAGGGACTATGAATGGTGTTAAAATGTCTACAAACATCTAAATAGCAATATTTGAGAAATATGAGTGCGCCCAAAATCAAACTACAGAGATACAGAAAGAATGAGGTAGAAATTCCTTTTTTACATTTAAAAAATGCTCTACATTTTGAGCTCCTGGTCACAGCATGAAAACCTAAATCAGAAGGAAAATCTTTCATTTTATGACATTTCATATTAAGCAACCAACACAGTACCATGCTCAAATGAAAACCCGTACCAGAAATGTACACAGCACCATGCCAAGACCTGTGACACCGTTTTCTGCATGCACTTCTACTAAAAAACAAATTATTGACACACAATTTTGAAGGTGTACCTAGTTGCCAGTTTTATCATGCTCAGCCCCACGGAGACACATTTATCCATTTATTGTTTGAAAAAGCTGCCAAGACTAATCCAGAAAATTTATTTTAGACTCTAAGCTTTATTTTACCCTCAACACAGTAAAGTAGAATCATAGAACCATTTAGGCTGGAAAAGAACTTTAAGATCATTGAGTCCAACCACATACCTAACACTGCCAAGTCTACCACTAAACCATGTCCCTGAGCACCACATCTACAAGTCTTTTAAATCCCTCCAGGGATGGCGACTCAGCCGCTTCCCTGGGCAGCCTGTGCCAATGCTTGACAACCCTTTCAGTGAAGATATCTATCCCAGTATCTCCTCTAAACCTCCCCTGGCACAATCTGACAGGAAAAATTGTTCTAAGCATGCCCACAAAGTTATCAGGAACCCACTATTCTCTAATCGAGTTGTCCCCCAGTCCATTGCTATGACGAAGGTAACCCTTAGCCATCTGGGAGGGCATACAAAAAGCATTTCAGGTTGCACAGCGACTGTTGTTACCAGTCTCCAACTCAAAGCACATCTGAGCAACGTCAAAGCGAGCGCAAGAGGTCCTCTACAACCTACTGTAGGTGACCCTGCTCCGGCAGGAGGGTTGGGCTAGATGACCCACAGAGGTCCCTTCCAACCCCTACCATTCTGTGATTCTGTGATAAGTTATGACATCCCACTCCTTTAGTGCCCAGTGGGTCCAGAAGTCAGACTTATGAAAAGGTTGTAAGAAGGTGATTCATAAGGCAAGTTCTGCATGGATTTTGAACGGGGCTTCTCTGCGCTTGAGGAAAAGTCAGAGTACCTATTCACAGGAATTACACATGCATATTTATGATGCAGCATAGTTTTCCAGCAAAAGAACTTTGGAGTGGCCATAACTTGAACAGAAATAAATAAAAATGGTTTGAGATCTAAAGATAGCGCTGGAACTTAACACCTAATTCTTGGTTTTTTCTTACATGTGTTGCAGCAACAACAAAATTTTGACATGGCCTCAGTCATTTGTTCTTTTCCTTACCTTCATGGTCCTTTGAAGATACCAGTCACTAAATGCAGGACCTTTCACTTCTAGTCTTAGTCCTCTGTACTTATTTTTTTAATTCCTCAACTCCAGATTGTGCTGTTCTGCTGGGCAAGTCTTTAGTTTAATCCAAATGACAATCCTCGTCCCCTGATAATACAATTCTTTGTTCCCGTCCTCCTAAAGAAAGTACATGAAACTTATAAATGCAGATACCAACCCAACACAAACCCACAGCTTGCCTCCTTCACACTCTTCTAGTAAGTCATGAATTCTACTTTGGCAGCTCTCCCAATTATTGGTTAGAAGCAGCTAAAAGCTTTGAGAATGCCAAGAGCCAGCCAATAATTGAGAGGTTTCGGGCAGAGTGGCATCTGACTGTGAGTGTGCTTGCAAGGAGGTGGCCATGAGCCCATGTGAGGTCTGCATCTGGACTGAGGAACTTTATGTACTGCACTACTTTAGGAGAACTGGAATAACAGAAGACAGTGGAAATCAGTCCCGGAAGAGGGAGATTCAAATAAAGACCAGATGATTATTGCATTCAGTAAAGCTGGCTCAAGAAGGTGTGAATTACACACTTTCCTGCACCACAGAGGCCTCTTGAGCTGTAAGCAGCATTTATCCTCTGGGAACACAGGTGATGATTCCACCTCTGTCCCCAGCTGGATTTATTTTCAAGGAAGCTTTACATTCCACCAGCAATTCAGTGAGTGGTTCACCAGTGGAGGCCACTAAGGGAAGGTGAAAAATAAGCATGCTCCTTCTTATTTCCCTGGCATGCCTCCACTTTCTGGTCTGCTTATTTATTTATTTATTTATTTATTTATCTGGCATATCTGCTCTCCTGTACTTTTCCTCTTCAGCATTTTTCCACTATAGACTGTCTTCTCCTGACAGCTTTTCAGCTGCATTGGTTTCAGGTCTATTGTGTTGCAGAATTAACCTTCTAGGAAAGCAAGAAAGTTTCCTTCAAGTGAACGAGAATGCAGTAAGTGTTAAGAAATTTACTGACCATGAAAATCCTTCATTAATGGGGAGAATAGGCTTGATGACCTTTGTATCTTTTTCTCCTTCTTTCTGTTGCTTTTAAGCTTTACTCACCTTTCTATGCCATTTCTGTGATAAAGGCAAATTTTACAACTCTTTCAGTTGGGCCATCCAATAAAATTGGCTCAGATGATACCCCAAAGAGAACAGACTACATTACATTAATATTCACAAATACATGATATGATGACAAGAGACTAATAATCCTTTTTTCATTCACCCAAACCATGACTTTACCACTTCCAATCAAGAATTACTTTTTTTAAACTATTTTAATGCTATCTAACATTATTTTTCTGTAAACATACAAACAATATAAATTAATATTATTAACGATTTACTGTTCTACCAATGCTCTAATTTGACCGTGGTCCTCTCAGACATCTACCCTGATCTTCTCATGATCTCATTCCTTGACTATGTATATAAAACTTATCTTTATTTTTCAGTAGCATGTTTCATAAATTTATTCTTACTGCTTAAAATATATATCTAATGGCAGAGAGTTGTCAAAAGAGTTTAAGAATTATAATTCAATATAGAAGTTGCTTATACATGGCATGACATTTCAGCCAATCACTGCTGCTTTTGTCATTGCTAAAAATAAAAATATGCTATGGAAGAAGAAAAATCTTACTATGGTGCAAAGATCTCCCTGGGCTGCTAAATTAAGACTTTTCATAAATGTCCACAAAAAAGCCTACAGCAATTTGAAATGAGCCGTAAGACTTTTTTTTGTGCTGAGAGAGGGAAAAAAAGAGGATGTATGGTGACACATAGCAAATTTGACAGTGCTTATGTAAAATGAACCAACCTACAACAAATTCTATACTCCGATAATTGAAAACAAATTCATGCTGTTTTACCATGACCACTTTATATGGAAATTTAGGGATATAATTCAGAACAGAATAACAGTAATTATCATACTCTCTGCATTAAATTAAAACCAGAAATGTTGATCTGTCTAATTGTAGGCATTAGAAAACAACTAGTTTCAAAAAAGAGAGATACAAATGGAAAGATGCCCTGATGACATTACTCTGTCTTACAAACAATTCTGCCTTTCTCCTGTGGCTCTCAGTAGTGAACTGTTGTCTATTCAAGCAGATACTTGCTTTTTCTGGTTGCAAGGAGAGTGTTATATTCATGTGAGCTATGTATTTAAATATTGTGGGGCAGGGGGAGAAAGCAGCAAACCACACCCAGCTGGAAGGAAAAAAGCTACAGATTTCCACTTAGATTGGTCCTTGCATCTTTACTGTTGTTTGTATGATAACAGATACTAAAACTCGCTCAGCAAGTGATAAAAGTAAGTTGCTAGCAGTCTGCATCTTGGGGAAAAAAATGCACATCTTAAACAGGATACCTTTCGCCAGAGGGTAATAAAGAACGAGACGTGCTTCATTCAGTCCACACCATTTGTATTTTTCCCCAAGCATTACTGTGGTAATCATTCATGTTTGCAACATCACCTCGATTAAACTGTGGGCTTTATGAGCCTGGCTCTGGCACTGTTTCAAGAGAAGAGTGAGTTCAGTGGCTTGTCAAAAGGATACTAATCTTCACTGTAAAATATAAAGACACTCTTTTTCACTGACGGTTATTTCTTTAGCTGATTTCTAGCTTTCGTCATTAAGGCTCTGAAAGTATGTAGCAAAGGTTCTAAAGTGTTTTCTGCAAGATATTTCAAATCACCTTTTCTTCTCATTTTAAGAAACTGGAAAATCATATTATCTGAATGGGTTTTCGTAAGGGAGTAGAAGAATTTGAAGCATAGATGTTTGGGTGATAAAAAACACAGGACAGAGACAGGAAGTATATGAAAGGTGAACTGTAACTGATGCTTATATTCCCCCTACCACCTTGTCTGGGATTCTCCCCTGAAGGCAGAGCCACCATGTAGAGTGTGAGGCTTGTCTACGGGCACCAAAAGATGGGAACACATCACCGTTTTCAGTTGCCAAAGAATGTGTGTGCAAATTCTAGAGATAAAGAAAATACTATTCTGTTCCCTAATATCCAAAGAACTTTCGGCCTCTGAAATGTGGATGCACGGAAAGCCATATTTCAGCTTATATTTAGCATCAGTGTTCAACATAGTTTTGATAATGGTGAGTCATATCTTCAAAGCAAATGCTGGTTGCATATGTTGCTGGTTTTCTCAGTAAATGATTATGCTAAACATGATAGGCAAAAGCAGAAATTGTATTCCTAGAAGCTCCCTAAGTATTCTTCAACATTTTACCAGTAGACATACAACAGATGTACTGGATGAAGGCTAGAGAACTATGTTATGTCTATTTACTCCAATATTAAAATTTTTTGTACCTATGTTCTTCGTCCATTCCATTGTTCCAAAAAGTAAACAGTATTGTCTCATTGGCACAAATGTAAACAGAAAATCAATTTAGAGGTCCAGCATCTGCTACTGAGATTTAAGCTTCCACATGTGAGCATGATCATTGGAAGTGTATTTCTTATCCAAAATCAAATTGTTTGAAATATAAGGACTACACTTGTTTGAGTCCTGATACAAAGGCAGCTAGTGAAAACCAGAAAATGCTCTTATTGCGTTTTTTCAACAAGAACTGTGCATGTGCATCATGTTTGCACCTGGGTCAGAAATATGTTTAAGCATCGCACCCCCAGATTTCTGAAAAAGCAGTGAATGGGAGCTGGGAAGAAAAAAACATCTGAATTCTCTGGTACTGCCCAAGCTTTTTTTCCTCTGCTATTTTGCCAATCCCATCAGCCTGACCGTGCTTCAGGAGCTGTGTAGCCTGAGGGCTGAAAGGCTAGCATGCAACTTACCTGCAGTTAAGCAACAGCTTGGATTTCAAATGCTGACCCAAGTAATCAAATAATTTGAGTTCTTTCAGTCAGTCTTAAAAAACATATGTAATTTGCCAGCTACCTGAACACAAGGAGTAAATAAATCCAGAGAAATCCAGGGTTTTCCACAGACATTTTGCGAACACCAGGAAGCTAAAATAGTCAGGCATTTTTGTGCTTGATCTCGTCTTTACCTCTCAAGTGAAATAGTGAAAAAATATTAATAATTTGAAGAGAGACGGGAATATTTTAATGAAATGTGCCAAGTGGAAAAACCAGGGTGGTGGAGGATATACGGTTTGCTCTTCATGACTAGAATCTGTATATAAGAGGAGAATGATGGCAATCCACAGCCGTGTTGACAATTCAGACATACAGGAAATACCCTTGTAGGAAACTAATACCATCTGGGTTTGGCCCAAGATGTGTGAATGAGAAATATGTTTCTTGTTGAGAATGCAAAGATAGTTTTGGACATTGCAAAGACGGAATGCGTTAAGCATGCACAGTTATAAAAATGAAATAGGGTGAGGCATTGCATGCATATGGAATAATTAGAGGAATATGTTTGTGTGCGTCAATAGCCGATACAGACTTAGAACTTCAGAACTCATTCGTCCTAAGACAACCAGTAAATTACCATGAAAAATGTCTTTGGTATAAATGGCCAGAAGTTTTCTGAATAAAGACAGTATTTGAAAATGATGATTTGTCTAAGCCACTGCGTTCCCTGATAGAAAGGGAGGTTTGCTTGTGACACGTTGTATGTTGGGGAAAAAAACAAAGTAGTTTTGAAATTGTTGAAACATGCAGTTCTAATATTTGTAAAATTGTGAATTTTAATTTTTTTCCAGTGAGTTGTTTTCACTTTAGAAATTAGTTTTAGTGAAAAGAATGTCAACACCGAAATGGAGTATTTCATTTGGCCCTTCCTGAGAACCTTTCAGTCCACACTTGGTGAGAGTATGTTTGCAAAATCTCAGAATATTCTCACTCCTCTCTATCCTGTTCTTGCATTAACTGTCTGAGATTTTAGTGTCTGTTCTTGGCATAGGAAGGCTCTCTGGTTTCTAATGAAGCCATTGCCAGCATTCTGAGGTTCCTGAGACTCGCTGCCTGCGGGATGGATTTTTGCCTCTCCCTTGACACCCTCATCTACTTGTGAAAGCCCCAGCAGTGCTGATTTTTCTGTTATTTGTGAGGCTAATGAATGCCTTGCATGGACAGAAAAAGTTCCAGGCTCTCTTTTTGGTGCACATTTGACGACTTCTCCAAGGCTAGCCTTTAGTACTGTCGTCCTTTCTCCAAGTTCAGGCTCTAAATGCTCTTTTTAAAGAAAATTATTGCAAAGGTTTGCTAGTCTTTCATGTCTGTCAAGAACCTGGATTAACCCTGTTCCAGGTTCAAAGACACTCATTGTACAAATTACCTGTTCCTTAACTGAGCAGTACTCATATGATGACAGTAAACTGTCTGTTATTGTATCTTCGTCTTCATTTGTTTTCCAGCAGATTTTTTACATACCTGAACAGGATTATTCTTATCACTGCTAAACACTGCTGGAGACATTTGTTTAACATGTATTGATTGTTTTAGTGCTTACCCAGAAGGCACAACGCAAAAAAAGATGGAAAATTAAAGTGGCCATTTTGATTCTATTAGTTTCCATTCTTTTTCGTTACGCATTGTGCCTGCATAGCACCTCAGATCTTTGGACAGGGTGATCAAAGTCTATTGAATCAAATGTTACTAATACACTAATGGCACACCATTGCACATCTCTGATCGGTGCATTACACTCAGGCTGACACGGGCTATCCGAAGATGCAGGCAGACCACAGGTATGAACAGCAGCCCACTAGAGAGTCCATTGCAGCTGCAAGTTTGAGTAGATCTGAGGGCTGAGTTCTGTGCTTGTGACCTAACAGACTATGAATATATGACTTGATGGTAAAGCCGTTCCTTGTTCTTTGAAGATGAATTATTAGTACCTCTTTCAGCTTGATTATAGAATTGTGTTATATTAGTTCATCCTTTGCTAGGCTGCACACAAAGCATTGCTTTCATTTGCATCTACTGTGGAACATGCACATCTGCCTTTCAGGTGAGAATTTATGACTGTGCAAGGCTTGAATTTTCCAAGCTGTTTATGCTTGTGTGTTATGCATATACTCACTACACACACATATACACATGCACACGCATCCAGCATTTAGATGGACACAGATTTCCTTGTCCCTGTAGTTTAAATTCTCATCAAACTTAATTATCTTTTGTGGTCCCAAAAGCGGAATATGAGTGGATATAAACAGTGCACACATGCTTGATTTGCATATCTTAAGGCTTAAATAAATGGTGTTTGAACTATCTAAAAAAAATATTTTATAGTATAGAAAAATTTAATATCGTTGTGCCTACAACGTTCAATTCCAATGTTGGGGAAAAGGGGTTCTGAAAAATGGGCATTTCATGTATGTGCCTGTGTTTCTTAAAGAACTCATTAAATTATGGTTGTACTACATATTTTAAATATTGACATTTCCGAGTGGGGTTTAATTTTTGTTCTGCCAAGTGTTGTAAATTCCTGTTTTGGATCCTAAGGATTTCAGTGGAGGTGGAAAACCACTAATAATTTCTTCTTGTTCACGCAACTTTTATTCACTTGCATGTTTTAACTCAAAGCAGTCATTTTCTGTTGATGCTAATACCACTGTTCGGAGTATAAACAAAAACTCCTTTGGCATAGAAAGAGTAAAGTTTCCTCTAAGTAATAGCAATGTTAATTGCCTTAATACAAAATTTTGTTTCATAAGGCCCTAATTCAGCAAACATTTAGGCATGTGCCCAAATTCCACTGATTTTTTTTCTAGTGCAAAACAGGATACCAAGAGGCAGCTGATTCTCTCTACTTCAGAGTTTACATGACTGTTGGTGTCAGTAAATGAGATTTTGTACAATGGTGATGAGGGAATTTCTCAACCAAAAATGCTTCTGACTGAGGGGGAAAGAATTACTAGAAAAAATTGGAGACTTTTCTCTTAATGAATCTGATCCTGAGATTTCATAAACTTTTTTTATGGAGTGTAGCTAATGTGGTGGTTATGCAGCTAAAGGCATTATCTTCACATCATTATAATGAAACATAACACTGATATCCCTGACTTTATTAGCCAGGCTTCATTGGTATCTGATGTTATATATTTCCCATTATAAATCTAAATAAGAACTTACATTGACCTGCATTAGACCAAACATTAAACAATTTACTAAGATTACGACTTTGAAAGGGAACTTAAAAAAGTAAAAAAGGTCTTTTAGACCACCAAGAAACAACCATAAATTTAAGGAAATATGAGGTTTCCACCATGTGACTTCCCCTGCAGAGTTATGCAACAGACTGCTGTTACTTAAAGGTCATACATAAAAAATTTATGGTACATTTTTTAAGAGATTTATAGTGTTTCTATTTATACAACTTATATGTCAACAATTTAAAGGTATAGTATACTAAAATAACAATTTAAAGTCTAATCCTTTTGAATCCTTCATAAAATAGAATGTTCTAATATGTCATATATAAAAGACGTTTAATAACTGTATCTGTATTAATTGATGTGGTATGTGTGATGTAATGATTAGGTGTTTATTATCTATCACAGATCATTTGTTCATTTTTATCCTGAAAATCATTTGCAAATGTGATTGATGAGGGGAGAAGTCTTTGTCACATAGGCCCATTACATGGTCTTGTAACTCTCTGTAGAAGAGCTCTGCTAATCAGTCTCAGAACTAATGTTCTTTCAGTGTTGAGATGAATGATGCCGTTGATCCTATCTAGACCTCTTGTTTCAGAGTATCTTTGAACTCAGATACATATCATTTACCCAAAATATTGTTGGATTCACTGGAAGTAAAAATCTGTAGCATTATATGAAGGTACTGCCCCTTAGTGATTTGCTGAACTTTATTTGCTTTGCACTGAGATGAAGTGGGAGCAGTTACATGGTTACTCAGCTGAGGCAAGAGAAAGACAAAGAAGACAGAGAGGGGGTAATTTCTCAAATCACTAGAGCTGCTTTACCAGTTGGATTTGAGCTCAAACACAAGAGTCACATTTTCAACCTTGCCTTTGCACACTTAACCTACATATTTATGTATATTTGCGTGGGAGTTGAGACCACAAATGCATAATTTTATGCCAGGAGTCGAAGCCGTATATGCAGGTCTGGCAGTGATTATTGATGCTAAATTCATCCCTGAATTTTGCATATTAAAATAATGCATGAATGCGAAAATTCCATTGGGGCACAGTATTTAAGTACCCTAATGTGTGTAAGCACTTTGGCACCACAAATATTCATTTCTCATGAAAACAAGTCTTCATAGATAAGCAAAAGTCCTAGTACATGACACACCTATGAACATGCTCGACCATAAACACTTTGATAATTCCATTGCCTCTGAGGTCAAATATAAACGCAGTGCTGAATGGGAGAATAGCATTTGGAGAAAGATACTAGTATGGTCATAGAGATTTGTCTCTGCCTGATATTGTAGCCTAATCTTGTCCTCAGTAAAGAACCTAAGAATGCAGTCCAGTGGTGGAAAGTTCCTAAAAATAGGGAGAGGAATTCTCCACAAGACAGAGCCTTTGGGTTGCTGTGCCACCCACCAGGTTTTAGTTATGGAGACTCTACTGACTTGAATTGTCATATCTAGTCCCTTGATGACTCACAGTATTTCTGTAGGGATGCCCTTTGTCTGGGCTTGAAAAATGTTTCTTGGCTTGCCGTGGGAGATACCGTTCTATTGGTCTCCTTGGCTACTGCTATCTCCAGGTCTGAAGATAACACACAATACTCAAGCGGCTCTTCAAAGCTGGAGCTGATACAGTACTTCTTGGTAAGATGTCCTTGGCAAAATTACCCAACAGACCTCTGCAAAAAGTACTTGTGCAACGCTGGATTGCTGTGTTTTTTGCTGTAAAATAGAGTTATACAGGTTCTGCGGATTATGGATGTTTCTAAAGTTGTGGTACCATGCAATTTGCCTTTGCCGACTGAAGAAACGTATCGCTGTTCCTAAGCTGGTCATCACCCCTTCATCAGCATAATTCATTTCCATAGTAAGAAATTGTTATAAAGAAATTTGGCTACAACTGTTCCAGCAAAGTTTATAAGTTCATAGGCCAACCCAAGCAGCAATTAATTTAAAAGAAGATGTGATCATTTCCTATCTTTTATGAGCATTAAATAATACTCTTTTTTTTTCTTTTGGACAAAAAATATTTGACGTGTCAAATGACTGTAATACGAGCTGATAGCATCTATGGTATTTTAAAATATTAATATCTTTTACAAATACGAAAATCGCAAAGTGTTAGAAAAGAATAACAGGTATGGCATTTTAAAAGCTGTTTTTCTTTATAACTGTAAGTCTAGAGTTTCAGACAGAAAACACTAATAAAAATTAGTCAGTCATCATTATGATGTCATTCTCATAATTTCCCTTGAAGTAAACTAGCAAGTACAAATAATATTTGTAATGTCTGACATCATCTATGTAGATTTCCATTGCTCAGACTTTGGGTGAAATTTAGTGATGTTTCCCATTTGTTAGAGAGAACACTTTCTGGGTGGAATGGATTCCATTAAGAAAACTTCTCTGAAGTTAAGCCATCTTTGTAACTTGTTTGAAACAAAACAAAACAAAACAAACCCAACCCAAACAGGCCAGGAATGATAGGAGTACAGCAGTAGCAATTTGTAAGAATTGTAATCATCTGCAAGAACCAACGTTTCAGTCCTGAGTCTCAGTGCTCACATGAAAAAAGCAACCATGCTTTTCAGTGATGCTCTCTTGAAAATGAAATAAGCATCATCATAATTGTTTTACTAGGGAAACAATACTCCCTTCCATGTGACAGATGCCTGTTTATCATAGTTTGACCTGAAAAGGCTTCTTAGAATCGCTCAAATTTTAAAAAATGTTTCAGAATAGCCATGGACTAATTTTTTGTTGCTTCTGCTTTAAGATGTTAAGCATTAAAGAGTATTTCTAAAAGTGATTCCTTGTTTTTAAGGTTTAATGCAAAACAGATAAAAAGCGTATAGGAATCACAGAAAGCACAATCAGTATTTCCTCAAAACTAGTCTCAGATTGACCATGAGCACTAACTCACATATGAAAATCTTAGTCTTATATTTACATTAATTAGAATACTGTCTGTTAGGTGATAATTTGTGCATATAGAATGTCCAGCTCCTGCATCTCCTTTTCATTCTAAAGTTTTTTACATTTTTTAAATGGTAACTTCATTTCATTATTGCTCTCTATTAGTGACACGAGATATGTCAGCACCACAATTTTATCGTAATTCTATGCAATAGCATATGCTAATAACATATGTAGAAGATGACAAAGTTGTATTTCACACGAAACAAGTCTTGTTCTGCTTGTGGTATGCACAGTCTTGCTTCTTCTGCCTGTTGCCCACTGTGTCCTTTCCCAGATGTAGGCCAATGATGTCTGAGCCATCTCTCCACTCCCAGAAAGGAGCAAAGAAGCAGGAGAGATGGTGATGAGACATGATCCCCAGTGCCTTCCCCAAAATGTCTGTGCCGTTCTGCTCCACAGCATGGCTCACTCAGCAGCATCTTTGTCCTTAACATACTTTTTGATCTAGGCAAATATGTACCAATTGAGTTCATATTTAATGACATTATCAACTGGAATTATATCTTTCATTACTAGTTTTCTTTCCAAGATATGCAGTACACAGATGATATGGATCAATTTAATCCTAAGACCCCTGATAACTTTTTCAGAAAATACATTGCATTACTTAATATAAACTTGAAATTTAAGCAAACATTATTCATTATTCTTGATTTTTTTTGTTGTTGTTGCAAGATTCGGGCATCTGTTTTAAATGATGTCATTATTTACACATGATGACTTCTGCATTTGAATGGACATTAGCTCAATGTGACAGCAATTGAAATTCAAAGTAGAAAAAATGTCTGGAGTTGTCAGAATGTTGTGATACACTGATTCATTATTCCTTGATAAATGCCAAAATTTTCTATTACCCTCCCCCCACAAAAAGGAACAAGGAATTTACCCATTTACAGTCTATACTGAAGTACTGAATGGAACATTTCCTGAAAGAAAAATAGCTAACATAAACACAATTTCTTCTTTAGAAATACGAGGTATGTAATAATTAGCAGAGCTGCACTGAGCTACGACAGACATATTCCCTTAGGAGAAAAAGAACAATAACTGCTGAAAAAAGTGACAGGCTATACACAATTTGTTATATCTGAAGAATACAAATATAACTGCTTAAACATATTAAAGAGTGGTAATTTCACTTCCTCTCTAAACTAAACCTTCCTTGCAATTGTTCTTGGAATTGATAGAGGACAATCTCCCAGAGACACATGAAATGTAACAAGCGTAATATGAAAATTGCCCTTTCTCATATGGAGATTAAAACAAGACAGATATTCTCCAGAAAACCAGCAGGTTTCCCTATTCTCTGCTCGTATGGGCTCTTCCCACAGTCTCACTGCATGAAGGACTTACGCACTTCATCAGAGCTGACTGTATGGAAGCAATGTGGACGCAAACATCTGAAGGCATGCTACAGAAAATCACCAATCCAGTCTCTTGTTAATTACAAGTAATATTTCATTATGTTGTCAAATTTTCAGCTACATAGAGGTACGTACACATCTTAGTATGTAGTGTAGCCAATGCCTACAATTATATTACAAGCCTTGCAAAGTATAAGAGGTGTACTGAAAGCTGAAATTAGTAGAATAAAACATTGCTGTGGGTTTTCAGCTTGTTAATTTGAAACCTTTAGACTTCATGATTGCAGGAAGAAGTCTGAGAACACAAATCAAGCTAAAAAGTAAGGAGGCAGTGAATTTCCACTCCCTCTATTTCCAAACGGAGTTTTCAAGCACATGGCTTTTAAGCCAATTTCATGATTTTGGAGTCTGCCTCATGAGTGTCTGAATAGACAGGATTGAAGGTACTTTATATGGCTTATTTAAAAATAACATCCTAACCCAAGCTGTAAATCAAGCTAAGTATTTAATGCCTTATGTATATAATAAATATTCAAGTCTAAGTATCTGGTTACAGCAGTGATTAAGAGTTCTGAAAATCAACCCCTTAAAAGACGCTCTTCAGTGGAAATACTGTTAGCGGCGAGGCTTCTTTCACACCCTTCTATGCACATGTACAGTTCACAGTCATTCAGCCAACAGTGTGACAGCATCTGTTATTTCTGAAGTGTTGTGCACATCTATAAGCTTGCAAATCTCATTTGAATACTGGGTTTTGAGAAATTTAAAAAATTCTTAAGAGAGAGAGAAGCCAGCCTGATATGAAGCTCTGTACCTTACAGTGGTTAAAGCAACTGGATGGGTTTTATGGTGGGAAGAGGGACAGAAGGATAAGAAAGATATCTCAGGGGAGGCCATGTCTAGATTAAGGTTTTAATGAGAAAACTTGATCTTCACTGAGTTGACGAAGAACTACTTCTGGCTGGATAGCCACCGTCAGAAGGAATGAATTGGAGCTATGGTTATAGATTACTGCAGACTTTTTCAAATCCTGTTACATTTGCAACAACACAGGCAGGGGACTGACTGGCTGTGGGCAGCTCTGCTGAAAGGGACTTTGGGGCCTCAGCAGACAGCAAACTGAACATGCGCCAGCAGTGTGCCCTGGCAGCAGAGAAGACCAACAGCGTGCTGGGCTGTATTAACAAGAGCGATCATCCTCCCTTTACTCTGCACTCATGAGGCTGCATCTAGAAAGCTGCATGTGGTGTTAAGGCCCCTCAGTACCAGAACGGTATCGATACACCGGAGTGAGTTCAGTGAAGGGTGGCCGGAGACTGGAACATGTGCCCTGCGTCGAGAGGCCAAGAGAATGGGGCTTGTTCAGCAAGTGGGCCAGTTAAGTGTGGCAACGAATACAGAGAATTGCATCACTAATGCCAGTCTAGGATTTTTGGCAAAACATTTCTGTGGCAGTTATTGCTAGAAAATCCTAATCAGTAAAACACCTATGTAAAGGTCTAACCTGTCAACATATTGGTTATGTTGTTATTGACTTTCTCTCATTTTCCTTTTCCGTTTTTACTAGAATTTCTACTCTTGACCTGAGAAGGTTTCCACACAACAGTTTCCTTAACATCAGAAGAGGAATTCTGCCCTTGATTCATGGCAGGGACTATAATCTGTAACTTGCATAGTCTGAATAACTTCCTTGATCATCTGTACAGAGCAATGAGTTTCTTTTACCAAACAATATTTAATTGCACACAGCAGCACAGCAGGTCTCTTTATGAGCAAATGCCGTTGACTTTTTATGTGCCTTTGGAGCTGCTTCTCTGACTTTCATCTGTCTTCTTGTATATTGTCTCCAATATTTTACAATTTTATAACTGTCCCCAGAATTATATCTTGACAACTCTTAGTCACTCTTGATAGCCTTGGAAATGCTTATTGTTGCATCCAGCCCTGGTATAAAGCAGATTTTGTATGTGAGTCTGATAGCCTAAATGAGTTCCCAAGTCACCTAGCTTTGCAGCATATTCAAAGTTTCACACAAAAGATAATCTTGAGATGTCTTGGTTCTGCTCCACACAGAAAAGAAAGAAACAAGCATTAACACTAGGATGTTTCTGGACAAAGAATCTGAAGCAAAGATTAAAGATGACAGTTGTATAGACTACAACACCAGTGAAGCTAAGACCTACCTGGACCTGGTTTTATTGACGTATGACCCGATTCCCTATCAGGAAAGCTACATGGCTGCTGTAATTTTTGTAAACAATCGGATAATAAATTATAGTAGTAGGAAAGCTACAGGCGAATCATTCTTTAATTGGTGTTGAATCAAAACTATCAAAGCAGCAGCATGTAACAGACAAGTGATTATGTTGCTCAAATGTCATTCCTTTTACGTGTGACAATTCAATTTGTTAAACTTTTTCATCAAAGAAAAAAAGAGAATGAAAAGGCAATATTGCCTTCTCTGAAATTTATTAGTTCACCTATTTCTGCTAGACCTTATTGTTTCCAAATTAAATACATTTTTTAGATGCCACCAAACAAAACCCCTTTTCAACACTACTTAATCCACTGGTGTCTTGCTGAACTCCTGAGGATGCTGCTGGCTTATATTGTGACAGTGTTCGTTCTCCAAAGTACTTCAGACCCTCTTTTACATACTGGTTAATACCTACTATTATAGTTGGGTAGCTACTCAGAGTTGCCACGGATGCTTCTTAAATATTTTTCAGGACAGAATAGAATATGGTGAGAGCTCTTTGTGTATTTAAAAATTCTTCCTGAGGTATGTTATATTGAATTTAGTGTGCCATTTCATTACCTAGATTTAGAATATTTCTCTCGACTTCCTACCAATGTATTCTGATCTTGTATCACCGGCAAATTCTACCACTTAGCAATCATGAACTCTTCAAAGTAACAGCTGATTTTCTGGAAGCAGTACTAGATTATACATTTTAAAATTATTTTCAAGATATCATTTATTTCTTCTATTTCTTTTTCACCTCCTCGTTTAGCAGCATCCTGGAGGTCCGTCCAGAGGCAGTGGTACAGAGCATTTATTCCCTGAGTGCAGTCAGAACCACAACAAATTTTTTTTTATCTTCTGACTAGCAATCTCTCTTACTACTGTCTTCAGAGACACAGTATAAAAACTTCTAGAAATGTAAACTATTTTTTGTTCATTACCTTACTAATTCTTTGACAGAATTCTCTTTGTGGCAGCAAATTAACACTTACACAAGATGCTTTTCTGACCTAATTTTACAATTCTCTTACTTTTTCTCACCTAGGATTTTTCTAGGTTCTCACTTCTCTGTAATTTGCAAGATGACCTTCAGAGCCCTTTTAGAGCCAGACTCACAGATAACAGCTGAATTTTGTAAAAATAAATAGTACAAGTTCATTATCTCAACTACTCCAATTTTTAGCTCCTTTAGAGCACTTATTTTTAGGGCAATTTATGCTGGTGCTTTCCTTCTCCCTCTCTTTTTTTTTTTCTCAGGCTACAGGTGGAGAAACAGAAAACGTTAAAGATGAACTATGAGGTGTGTCTTTCCCAGTCTCTCTTATGCAAAAAAATCAAGCTGTATCTTTTGTTTTTATACTCTACTGGTCTAGCTAACCAGCCTCTGCCAAAGGCCATTGTCTAGCTTGAGGAAGTTCTTCTTTTATCATAAAGTATTAAAAATTTCTCTGTGTTTTTCCCTATTTGTTCTTTAAATTTCCTCTGAAACCTCAGAATGTTGTTCTACTATAAATGTTTATGGGAAACTCCTACTTACTTTGCTAGTGAAACAATGGCAGGATATGACCCTTACTCTGGTGTTCTGAATTTATATTCTGCTCCATTAGTGTCACTTGAGTTGGATTTCCATTTTATTATAGGATTATTATTTTTTGGGAGCCTGAACATTCCCTTGTACCTTGCTATATTTCTCACCTTCTTGATTCCTAATTGTTCCAGTATATACATACTTTCTCCGAGTCTAATAAGGTACTTTTAAAGAACCTCCACGCTGCTTCTATGGATTTTAATTTCCTAACTTTCCCCTTCAGGCTATTTCTAACTTCCTCAACATAAAAATCTTCCTTTTTTGAAAAGTACTGTAATATTATTACCTCATGGTAGGATCCCATGGGAGGATGTTGAACTTCATTCTACTATGGTCATTTTTATTTAGTGGCTCAACCACATTAACCTCCTGAATCAACTCACATATTTCACTCCAGACCTGCATCAAAACTTGACATGCCCTTTCGGTATTCCAGAATTATTGTAATGATTGTCTTTGGTGTCTACACACTATTCCAGTATTGTACTGAGAGGGCTTAAAAATACGTGCCTGTGATATACATGAAAAAGCCATCAGGAAATACTTGTTTATTCAATGCACTTTAAAGAGTGCCTAAAGTCTAAAGGGCTTAATTGTCAGTGAAACCACATGGAGTTTTCTAAATTCAAATGTTCTTTCTCTGTGCATGAATCAAACTGTATGTTTCGGAGGTCAGTTACACATCTAACTCTGCATGTGTTGAAAATCATGTTTGTGCAGCATGAATTCTTGCAGGTTAAATATCCCACAGTCATTTAAAATCACCAAATGCAAATTACTGGTTCTCTCATGGCTTGAGAGCCTAAGCCCATTGAAACAGCGGTTGGTTCCTTACGTTATTAAAAAAAACAACCCCAAACCCAAAACTGTAAATTAATGATTTTGTGACCTGTAATAAATAGACATTGTGACACCTTAAAAGTGAAAACACATTATGATGTACAGTAATGTATCTCAAGTAATCCGTTGTCGCTAGGCTAAGATTCAGCTGAAAACAAACTTTCGTAATGAACTATATGGTAGTTTTGAAAAGCAGATTGAAATATGGTTTGTCTTTGAACTAGATCCACTGCTTCTCTGAACTTATAAACATGACTTTGAAAGAATGTACACTGTTTTCCTGATTCAAAGTCCCTTTTCTTTTTTTTTCATTGCTCATTTATTTCAATCCCAATTTTAAAATGTAGCTCATTAGAAAAGCATTCAGTAACAGAAGTTGAAACAAATATAGACATGTGTATCCTCGTTCAGCACAGTGCAAGACAGCTATTACTATTACATGTTATAAGAACACTAATATTTGTCTGTACTAGACTAAATTTCTTTATTCTTTTAAATCCCAAAGTGACTACTCTTGAATCTAACTTTTTCTTAAATTTGCCAAGTGAGAAATGTTTGCTTCATTAATGTTATAATTTGTGGTTCACATTTCGAAAGAAAGCTAAAAATAATTTCTGAAATAGTGTGTCTTGCTGACGTAAACACAGTTAACATATTTATGCAGTTTCCACGATTGTTTCACTTGTATAAAGCAGTAGAAGTATTCTTCTCTTTCCATTTTTCTCGTACTATAAGAACCAAGAAAGCAGGAATTTGTTTAGCTCATTGGCTCCATTTATCCTGAGCCAAGACCATGATCTTGGAAACCCTTTAACTTGGCTGAATCCAGTACAAAGTTCCTTTCAAAAAGCCAGTGCAATTAGAACAACACAGTGTATGTTCAGTCTCAAAATTAAGACGATAAAGTTTCAAATAGCTAGAACTGAAACACGGAGTATCATGGACTCAGACCTTTAATCAGTTAGACACAAATCCTAATTCTGCTAGTTTCTGATCAAATGAAGAACTGTGTAGTTGGGGACAGCCTTAAGAAAACACTGTTCTAGCTTTTTGCAAATGGGCACAACAATGAACACAGAAAACAAGGAAACATAATGGAAGAAGTGTAAGTTTTGTGCAGTTCAGCCTTGGGAGCTTCTCTAAATACTCCAGACAGAGTGATACTATAACACAAGCAATACCCTTTGCACTTTCTATTTCATCACTGGTTACTGCTGAGTGATAATACACATTTGCTAACCAAACTGGCACATTGCAGAGTCTGTTTTGAAATTCATTTTTGAAGCTGCTTTTTCCAAAAACCTCTCCTTCATTGCCTATCAAGTACATCAAGCGCATGAGTAAGATACTCTTTTCTGTTTCCATGAAAACATCTCTAATTGGTATTTTGATGAATTACAGCACTTACGAAAATCAAAGGAATCAAATTTAGTACCGGTAGTTGAAGGTACATTTTTTTAAATTGAACAAGGGTAGGAATTCTCAGGCCTTATTAAAAGATAATTTTAGCAGTGCTCAGATTGAGAGCAGAGTAGTAGTTTCTTTCATAGATTTCGTTTGGGGCTTTTTTTGACCATTCATATAAAGTGATTTCACAAGTTGCTAGTTACTAAGTAGCTAATAAAGTTCTTTTCCCTTAGTTATTTGCCACTGTTTTGTCCTTAGAATACTTACTCTTGGAAGTTGAAATATTTATGCAGATAGTAAAATAGAATAAAATTTATACACATTGATAAATTGTATATAAATTTTATACAAAACAGAGGATTATATGAATTGTATTGAACTATGTTCATTTTGTTCTTTTATTTGTGCCAGACATGTATTTAACATACTATTTCAAAAGCAAAATTATTGAAAGGTCTGTATAATTTGTAAGGAGAATGTATATCTACGAGATGTGCAAAATGTTGCAAGTTGCAAAATACTGACTCAGTAAACTACAGCCAAACCACAGTTTTGAATGCTTCTTCTTCAAGAACTGAAATTACTTTCAAATTAATAATTGATTACACAACTTTTTACCAAGCATTTGTAAATAAAGGGTTTGATCCAATTTTATCTGTGGCCTTCCCAGCCCCACAGACCTTTGGAGAAAAATGGATACTGGCTGTGAAATAGTTATCATTTCTCCCAGTGAGGGGCAACCTAGCAGAGGGGGTAAAACCTGACAGAGAGCAGATCCTGTTAGGCAGTTCCCTAATATTCTCTACTTTTGGATTTGTCTGTTGCTTTAAACTTTTGACATGACATTTGGAACTTTGCTGTATTTGGCAGGGCTGTGCTCTGTAAGTAACTGTAGGGGCAAATTTAAGTAATCTCATAGGTGGCTTGTTAAGTTTCATTTGATCTGACTTACACACACACACACGCTTGTTAGATGAGACCACTGACTGCTTGCTCTTTCCCTCAAAAAGTCACTGTAGCAATAGTGTCCTGACAATATTGTCCCGTCATACCCTGTAAGGCATTTATGGGGAGGAAAACAGCAGTAATAGAACCTGCCAACATTTTGCACTGCCTTTCTTCTAATATGAAATTCTATTTATTTGACTAGATCTGTAAAGTGTTCAGGGCTTGGTGCATGCATTAACATACTTAAACATTGTCTGATACTTGATAAGGAGAGTCAGTAGTTCTTAGTCACATCTTCAACTAGGCTCCTATGAGGTGTACAATATCATTTTAGATTAATTTGTCACAATTAAGTATTCATTTTGTAATGGAAAGGTATGTATTTTCTTTAAGGAAGAGCTTGAAATGATGTCCTGAGAGAAGCGAACTTCCTTCTAATGTGGTTCCTCATGAAAACTGATCACACTTCCAAAAAATGATACAGATATTTCAAGTTTAAGTAAGTAGTTTTCTTATGTAGTTTGGCAGAAATAAAGAAAAAAAAAATTCTTCTCCTTCACACTACAGTGTGACTCAGATCCATTCATCTACTCACACTTCTGGTATGTTGTCTCTGAGTTATTACAGTGATTGAGAATTTAGCTGACAGAGATTCACAGAATTTTTAGGAATGTCAAAAATACAAAAGCTTTTGCTGATTTACTCCCTCTTTTACTTCAAGGCATTCAGTTAGCATAAAAATAATGAATATTACATAAATTAAAATTGTTGCATTTCAGCTGTGGAGATTGCAATTCAATGCCAGTAAAGATAGATCAAGGTTTTAAAAAGTATCTGCTGTAAATTGAAAACAAATGGTTGAAAGTATTTTGCAGACCTCCCTCCCACAGATTGTATATTCCTTTTTCCAAATTAAATCTAAGAGAGAATATTACTTTATTGAGATTTATGGAATAATTTCTTTAAAAATTCCAGCAATATGAGAATGCAGGCAGACACTGGCAGTGAACAAAAATAAGTGTCAGCTACCAAGTGGTTTCATCTTTTGGAGGGCTTTTTTTCAGTAATGGGAAAAATTAGTTCTGACTGTTTTTTAAAAATAAAATTATATATAAACCATTAAATTAGGGACAGATCATTTGTCTAATTTTAACTGCAAAGGGGATAAAATGAGTGGAAAACATGATAATATACCAGTGCTCTGGTGGAGGAAGTGTTCCTCCCTCAATCCAACTTGCTGATCCTGTCTAAGGAATAGGACTTAAGAGCTTGTGAGAAAATGTGTGTAAAAGGATATAGAGGAAAATTGTTCTGTGGCATCTGGGGGAAGTATATATAGGAATAGCAGTTGGGCTATGTTAACTATGAAAGTATGTATGTTACTCAATTTTTAATCTCAATCTTTCAAGACAAAGACATGACCCATTTTCTATACGGCATAGTACAAGGAATACAACACCAGAGGAAATCATATAACTATGATGGACAGGAAAGCACATAGAAGTCTCAAGGACATGATACTGTTTTTGAGAGCTCCAGTACTTCGTGGGTTCCCTGAAGTATATTCTAGGACCTTATTACAGAATTTGGGGTGTCCAAGAGCTTGAAGGGATGATGAATCTTGGAGCCTTAGTGGACTGTTAAACCTCCCCCCATTAAAGAAAAACAAGTGGTTGAAACTGTGTTGGCTAAAAAACCGTGGAATTTTCTGTGTAACTTTATTCCTGCTTTGACGTTTTGTGTTGGATGTCATGATCTGCCTGTTATATTTCAGCAAATGTAATAATTTCCTTTTAATTAGATAATTACAATGTTATTCATTGGTTTTGATCGCTTCTAAATTCAGCTTTTGGTTTTAACAAATACAGTTTCAGAAGATGATGGATTTTTACATTTTTAAAACAGCTAAATGTTCAAAAAGGATTTGTAAATGTAACAAATCTAAAGTAGGGATTATCTAGCACTGTGTGTGGGATACAGCTATAATCTATACAGTGCATGGAAAAGAAACTGGCATTCTCAATTGCACTGCACACATCTCAGTAATAACAGGGTATGAGGCATACAATTTCATGGAACACCCACAATGAAAATTATTCTTTCCAAACAGAGAATTGTTTTGGAATAAGTTAGGTTAATTGGCACCATGGGATTCCTCTCAAGGAAACACAGAACACTAAAAACTACACATGTGCGTGTAAAATGATAAAGTATTATCTTCTTTCCCCTCTCAGCTCCTCAAATCCAATACACGCTACCCAAAATCAACAGAAACAACTATGTTTTGTTGATTCAAATTTCCTTAGAATAAACTGGCAATTCTTCATCTGGTCAGCTTACAACCTTAGGGCCACTGCACCGTTCCACAATTGCTAGCTTAGGTATGGTTATCTAGTGCAGTCTCTGACACAAAAATAGAGAGCTCTAGAGCTTTTGGCACATGCTTTTCAGAATTGCAAGAATCTTTTCTGTGAAAGAAACAGAGCTATATGGTGGTAAGATATAGCCTCTTTCAAAGGACTGTTGTGCTCCTTTTAGGATTAGAACCAAAATCTGCAAATGGTTAATGGGAAATCCAGGCAAATTTCACTGTCATTACATAGTTCTCGGTTAAAACTTTGTTTGCATTTTACAGTTTCTGAATAGAGTTGAAGTATATTAAGTCCTCTGAAAAGTATTATCACCCTCTCAAAAATCATAAAGAACTTACCACTAACAAAGAAAAAATCTTCCTTTTCATGAAGAAGGCTGAATTCTCATGCAGGATGTTGTGCTGTGTGCATTGTGTCTGTTTTATTAATGTTTGAGGTCATCATAAACAAGGACATTCTACTTGGTTTATGTTTAAAATGTCCTGTACTTTCACATTCAGCCATTTGCACACCTTAACCATTACTTCTTTCCTAGTTTTCTGCCCCAATTATGTGAAGACTTTTAAACCCAATTAATTGTGATTCCTAGTGAGCACGTCACACGTGAGGCGTGGCCTCAGAAATTATGTCTGTTGTGCTACAAACCTGACTGCAGCTCTTCTGACCTCTTGGATGAGTGAGAAACCCCTGTGTTCTGTGACCCCCACACAACTTCACATGAAAGTCCTCTGCTAAGAACAGTCTTCATCACTTTCCCCTCTGCAGTCTCCAGTGGAAAGCTGAGGTGTATATTAGTTGCCTTGTCATTTTTGCAACAGCACAGATAACGTAGCATTTCAGCTTCTCACCGAAGACATGGTAGAGTCTCCACTTTCATAGTCTGAAAGAGGAGTTCCAGGACACCCAAGAATACCCCAAAATGTATTACCGTTACATGCCAATACTTTTATTTCCCTTGTCACTCTGCCTGGCCCTATGCATGTATCTTCATTTAGTTAGTCTTAGAAGTACAGAAGCAAGACAGCATATAGAATTTGCTCCTAGCATCGATGGAACTAATAGTAGAATGAAATGAAGATGATATCTTACACTGCTCATAATAGCATGTATGTCATATTTATATTCTGTACTCTACCTTTGTTATTTTAGAGGGGTATCCCTATTCTTCACAGACAGGTGGGAGCTTGGTCTGGTAGAACAAAGAGGGTTCACCTTCCAGAGTTTTCATAGACAATGTTTCTGAGTAACTCTGAAGAGTTGCAGTCCCGTTAGCTTGAAGACAGCAGAAACTTAGATAGGATCTCCCAATTCTCCTTCCAGTTGTAAAGCCTGGAGAGAGGTACATCCTTCCACTGCTCCCCTTTCTCTCCATGCATCAAAATAATCCCATCTGGGAGTAATTGGTCACAAAATTAGTAGCCACTGTAAGTTTGGATTTTTAGGGAGCAGAGAGCAGAAGATAACCTTTGCGGAGAGCATAAGCTAGTGCTTAGTGGAGGAGACCCCAGCTTGCTCTGTGATGTCAAGGCAAAGAAGTTCAAGAAATGTCCCTTGAT
>Ga0181612_181869_pt1 | contig 31238 bp, 11 predicted proteins | sample HoacroProtozoa21_FD_119630 | JGI IMG/M metagenome (GOLD analysis project Ga0181612, IMG submission 119630) | Hoatzin crop microbial communities from Cojedes, Venezuel. Combined Assembly of Gp0051906, Gp0051904, Gp0051908 | reverse complement strand
CAAAACACAGCAGCTACTGGGAGGAAAACTAACTCTATTCCAGCCAAAATCAGGACAGGGTCAAAAAGTCATACCTGAATTATTCTGACATTCTTAGTATGGCATAATTTAGCCTGTCAGCATCCTGGATGTAGCCACATAAATTTAATATAAACTAAAAAAAAAAAAAAATCCGAAGGGATAACAAACAGAAATCTGTGATGATGACAACACTATATCTTTATCCTTCACAGCTTCCAGCTTTGCTTAAAGAGAAACTCCATCAGCTACTGAAATGGTTCAAGGAGAACCATCATACTATCTCATGGATTAATTTGGACCACTGCTGCTGCCTACTGATTGTCCATGCAACAATAGGGAAAGCTATATCTGAATAATTAGCTGTTATTATTAAGAAATTATGCTGACATCCAAAGAAGGTCTCAGCCAGCATTAGAACAAGAACACTGACATTCCCCTTGGTGCCAGGTTTCTTCCTGGAAGTATCGCTAATGCTCCTGAGAAATTTCAACACTATCCAGCATTGAGGGGAAAACAAACAAACAAGCAAACAAACATGTACAGGAGCAACTATTTTACTAATTCTGCTTCACAGAAAAATGGTAGTTTCAGTGAATTTTATAAAACCCAAAGTCCTCCAAAGGCAGAGGATATTTACCTGAGAATCTGTTTTTTGGAGCATAAATTCAAATACAAGGGTAATGTCTTCTGTGGAAACAGAATATAAGCTACATTATATGTGGACAGTGAGTAAAAAGATTGATGGAAATGAAGATGAACCTATGAGCTTATGAAAAGTGATGACAAAAGGAACACTTGACACTCATAAGTGGTTTTCGAGCTGTTATAGGCGCTAAAGAAAGACAAGCTTTCTAAATGGAGAGTGAAATTTCTGTAAATCTTCAAGAGTTCTGTTAAAAACAGTGGAACAAATTACAGACTGATATTGACAGAAATGTATTGTATTTGCTATGTATATACGTTAGGGGCATAACTCTTATATTCAAAAGAACTGAAAATGAAGTCATTAAGGTCATAAGAACTTTCTGAATATGTCAGCTTAAGATGCTGTCGCATAAATTTTACCCTCCATAATAAATCCTCATATGCTCCCATAGGATGTGATGTAACGGACAATAGAGTTCATGTCCATGAAATTGTGTAACCCAATGGGAATCGTAAGAGAGAACTTGTTAAGCATCGGCCAGGTTTGAATGACTGTAATTAAGTAAGCTACTTCTCCCCTTGTGTTCCACCATGACAGCTGAGGTCAGCTGCAATGCTTGAGTCCCTAAACATAAATGTCAGGGGATGTTGACAGAAAATTCTGAACAAAAGCCCTCCACCTCTGGAATTCACTTCTCTTATTATAGCTCTGACAGAGCCCAGGAAGGTTGACAATCAAGACGTAGAGCAAGGTCTCTTTCATAATATTTCCCAACAGAGCCATAAAGATGCTTTTTAGTATTCTACTGTGGCTAATTAGTTACTTAAGCACACTGAATTAAATAACAAACCGTATTCTGACTTCCCTGTATTTTCAAACTTAAACATGCCTAGAAACTTTGCATTTTTTTTTAAATCTATCAAAAATCACTGAGAGAAGCTGTATCTTAAAGAGCTGAATAGAGAGATGACTGAAAACACAACAGACACACAATGTTTACATCTGTAATGAGAAAAGCCAAGAAAATGTACAGTAATGAGGGGTAATTTAGAGAATAATCAAAGTAATATTGTAATGACTACAACCAGCATATCATGCCTGAAGGGAAATATCCTGAAGGGATATCTTGCCTAAAGGGATATGGTCTATACCACAAAAGCTTGGAGCCATTGAAACCCCTAGAGAAAGATGATAATGGCCTTACATAAAGTATAATTTATTTACAATTTGAGGAAGGCTTCCATCAAGTCCCTAATGACAGGCTTACTAGTTCTGTTGAAAGCTGTGCTGCTTCTGATACAGGCATGAAGTCAACAAAGTAAGCAAAAGGGATCTGCAATACAAGGAAGAAAATGGATGCTGCTTACTAGGCAAGCAGAAATAGAAATCTGGGTAGCAACACAAACTTTAAAAGAACCCTCAGTACGTGATCTCATGGCAGCAGACAGACTGTACTGACTACTCATAAAGAAGCATGATCTGATGTGGATCTAACAGCTCCATTATCTTGGAAATACTGAGAGACCATGATAAAGATCCATCTGTGTATCTTTTTAAACATTTTATTCTTACTCATTCTTTGCTTCTGTTTTTAACCGTTTGAAGGAAAGGGAAGCTGAAAGGTCTCTTAGAAATAAAGTCTTCTAGCTATTTTCCCAGTGTCGCTGAACAAATGAGGCACCTATTGACAAATAGATGTGTAAGGATAAAAGAAGGAGAAACTTCACAATTACTGAAAAAGACAATATACCACATGGAATAAACAGCAACAACATGAAAGTGAAAATTAGCATGTGAAATCTATTCTGCATGAGAAATGAGTATTCTGTATTTCAGTAACATAAATCAGGAGATAATCCAATGAAACCAAGCTGGTGGTGCTAGTGTAAAACTAGTGAATAAAAAGAAAGTCACCCCCATCAAATTCAGACTTGTAAAATGTTGCTACAATACCAAAAGAGAAAAAAGACCACCCGCTTGACAGAAATTGGTAGAGTTCCCATTAACTTGCACTTATTTCCTGTCACATTACTACAACACATCAGACCTGCAAATCTCACCAATCTTTGCTGTCCTGCAATCAGTTCTGCATGGTGCTCAAAACTCATTCTGAAAAAACAATGGCATTTTAAAACCATTCCCTGCTCTCACAGTGATCCTAATCGTATGTCATTACCTATCTATGATGAGATGTTAACAAAGGCCATTAAAAACCATAATAACAAAACAGAACATATCTTCAAATACGGTGTAAGTATATTGTTTTCAATATATAATGATTTTAGAAATGCACACAGTAATTTCAAACTACCACCACCGCAGCTACAGCCAAGTCATCTGAACCCATGGAATATTTAATATTTAAAATTAAAAATCTGATAGCTTGATCGCTCTGTAGATCACACCTACAAAGGAGATCTCCTTAAGGGAAAAAAAATGCATTTTTACAGTCATAGGTTGTTGTCACAATTTCTTTGGTTTGTAGAATTAAGCAGTTTAACAAAATAATTAGAAGACTATGATCAAGGCTTCCACCCATGGTTTTCTTCCAGTTTCTCACAACTGAATGCTTTTCACAACAATCAGTAAAGGAAAACTTCTTCACCTGCCCACTGTACAGGTTAGTCCTTGCAGACGGGCTGGAACCAAAACCTTACACCTTCTGCCACACCTGACCATCAAACCTCAGGGCTGAAGGATCATGTTCATGGAGTTCACCAATGAATCCGTAATTCTTTTATGCAAAATGGGTGGTGTACCCTTAAGGACAGGAAGGCACCTACAGGCCAGAAAATCCTATGCAGGACTAAGGACTGGGAGATTATGCTAAGGAACCAGTAAATTCTGCGGAGGTGGAAAAAGTGGATTTGAAACTACATCTCCCACATTTGGAATGCATATAATTTTAAAAGCATGCTCTTCTCTATATTACATAAAGGATTTAATACTCTACATTCCTTATGGACATATGCATATTCCTTTTGGAGATGCGTGTCTCCATGTAAGTCAGGCATGCCTCCCTTCTGAATTTCCTATACCCTTGCTTTCCCAATCAGTGTGGTATCTGCTATGGGTGCCATAACGGGGCCTAACACTCCCCACACATTCAATACAGATTTTAGAGATCTCACTTAAGGGTCTCAATATCAGCCTAGGAAGGAGGCACCTAGGATTAATAAATAGCTATAGCATACAGCCTATATCCATCTATGATTTTAGTCTACTCCCTCAAAATCATATGCAGGACCTGAAAACTAAACCTGAGGTATTCAGGAGTCTACATCTTGACAATTTTTTCCTTGAGCAGTCAGTAAATTCTAGGTACAGAAATGTCAAAGGAATAGGATGGACTACAGAACAGAAAATTTTGGGTGTGTAGCAGGAGCTGTAGCAATTGGTCTCTATCACAAAAGTATCATAGAGATATGTTACTTTTTCCAAGAAGGTTTTAGTCATGAAATCAGAGCAGAAGCATCAATTGTGAGTGGTAAGCAGGACTGAAACTTTAAAAGGAAAATCCAGCAAGATAAGACAAAGGAGTTTGTTCGCAGGTAAATACGCAAGCTGGAAAAACCCACCCCGATTCTAAAATTCAGAAAATGGAGAGCATGAAGAAGACTGGGGTTTCAGAGGAAAGAGATGTAAATGAAATATTGCCTTCTCATGGTAGTAGAAAAAGACGTAACACAAATAGATAGTCTAGAAAATCTGTAAGCATTCATAAGGACTTCTTCACTCATGTGAATGTACTCCTTGGGAGCAGTAAGACAGCAGGAAACGAGGGAGACATTTATTTGAAACTGTAAAAATTGAGAATAAGAAATACTGTAATCTTGAACATCCATCAGAACATAATTGCGGTTTTCCACTTAGTGGCAAGGTATGACTTTCCAAGGGCTGTTAGAAGGATCACTGTTTCACAAGGACAGCTCTGATGATGAGCGATGGTCCTGGTGTCCTAAGAAGAACTTTAATATCTTTTTTCCTTCCCTTGCCTTCCTCCCCTGGTATGCCATGCTGCCAGTTATAAAAGCTTGGTGTAATCCCCAGAGTTTATAGAGAAAGTGCATTAGATGTAAGGAGGGCAAGGCAGACATTGGCTTTGGCAGTTTTTGTGAGCTGATGAAGAGCAGCAGCAAACTCCCTCGATGGATCAAAAGAAATGCATTCCCCTTTTTGAATCACTATTCAGACAGTACCAGAACAACCAATCTGAGTTACAAGTCCACCTTATTTGTGTGTAAAAGCGTAAATTCCCATGCGTATCAGTAATATAGACTTCCACTGGAAAATATATCTTTTCACTTTTTTCTTGGTTTGCAGTAATTCTGTACATATCCCTACAAACTTCCCCCAAAAACAATTAGAGTTTAAAAACCTGAGTCTAATAAAAAGCAAATTGAATCTTCTGCTTATAATTATATAATGAAACAGCTACCAAAGTGAGAGGCAGAGAATTTAAACGTTTGGGATTCTGACTTTGATACACTTCTGGAACTGAAATCTCATCAGCAAGGGCGCACGCAATTAGAACAGCTTTCTTTTGCATTGGTTCATTCACATTAAGCATGGCAAGTTATATACAGCAGAAAAATCTCAGCCTAGATTAGCAATACCATATTTTCACATTGTGCAAGGAGAGGAAAGGGCACACAATTAAAACATAGTGTAAGCAAGCAGAAACAGATAGCTCTGAAAAAAACCCCTAGTTTTAGACAGCAAAATAATGCTGCAAGCTCACACAAATAAACATTCACTTTATCTCATCCTTCTAATAACACAGCTTCCTCTTACATCGTTGTTATGAAATCTTCCATTCTTTTGAACATAAGCCATGACGTATCTAAAATCTAATAAGAGCTACAATGGAGTTTTGCTAGATTCCTTACAGTTTGATGTCATGTGGTGAAATCCATGTAATTATTTTCTGCCAGTGTCTTTGTGTGCATTCTCTCTGCCATGCTACGCTGCATAGCACAGCTAGTGAATGTATGGTATATTCAAAGGTCCTCAGTAAGTCATTATATAAATACTAGAAATAAACCTCCTTAGAAGCAAAGTGAAATACAAAAAAATCAAGACCATTTTTTTTAAATCCTTCTGACTATGAGGAGTTTGAGCCAACAGAAATTATCCCACACTGATGATATTAATAAACTAGTACTGACAATGATGCTATTTAGTTGCAAAAAAAGTTTCACTGAATTATGAAAACATCCTGGCAACTCATAATTTAAAAAAAAAGATATATATGAATTATTCCTTCACCATTCCCATTTGCATCAAGCAAATTTCTTGGATTTCATCCTCAGTAGTTTTATTGTCATGCCATGAAGATATAATTCTCTCTTTTTTTTCCTGGATCCTTAGTCACAGCATTAGAGAGGTTGCTTCGCAAAGATTCTGTACGTGTGTAAATGCAGCATTCTTTCCTTGCCAGAATATCAGTGCTAGGAGATGCTAATCATGGACCATGCAAACCTAAACAGTAGTGCCTACCCTAAACTCCTTACATAACTTTAAAGTAAGCCTGAAAAATGTAGACAGCCACGTACTTGCTTCATCAGTGCCACTTAGATGTAAGTATGGAGAGCCATTAGCTAAATAAATTGCTAGGAAAGACAAGAATTCTTAGTGTGTAAACTGTTGCTTGTTAATGTGCTTGAATGGTTCAAAGTGCCTACAGAATTGTCTGCCTGTGACGTTAAGAGAGCCTTAAATCAATTCTAGTCTGACAGTATTCATCTCTTCCTGAAGAGCGACCCAGAGACTGATTTTAGAAACGTTACCTGGAAGCGATCTCTGGAGGTTATCCAGACCAGCCTTGCATTCAACGGTAGCTCTAATGCTTTTCTTCTGGTGGGAGTCTCGACAGAAAACCTTCCAGTACATTTAACGTCTGTAGTGTGCGTGTGCATGCACTTCCACAAGTGCACAGACACTTCTAATGAAAAAGTTTTAAGACATCAGTATTGTACCAACCAAGGAAGTATCAATTATTCTTTAACAGCATGAGAATTTTTATTTGGTACATGCTTGAAAAGAGGGGAAAAAAAGGTCCGCTACTTATAGCACCCTGTAAAGGACCTAAGGTCCTTAAAGGATGTTTCCTGCATGCCTCTTTTCACACATCGTCCTTGTTGCCAAATGCACACTTCTGCAAAAACCCCCAGAGGGCTACTACGCAAGCACACAAGCTCATGAGAACTCTGCAGCACAGAGTAACTCTGCAGTAATGAATCATTTTGTAACTCATTACATGCTGTGACAAGTTTGTAGTTGTACAACAGACCCAAACCTCTACAGCACCCATCTGCCACAGTGTGCAACTAGTAAGGCAGAACAGCAACGAAAGATTTCAGGGAAGTTTCTGATATTTTTATGTTGATGAACCTCACTGCTTCCATGATAAGAACTGCTCATGCTTCTTAGCAAAGCAACGATTACAAAGAGTAGATGAGGTCAGCTGTAGCTTTGTCCAGGCAATTGCTAAAAGCCTTCAAGCAGATTCTCCAAGAATGGAGAATCTTGGTTGGTCAGAAGTTCCAGCGCTGCACTACCTTCCTAGTAAAGATGTTTGTCCTAATAACAAAGCAACCTGCAAAGCCACAAGACATCATAATGTGGGGCTTTTCATCCGCTAAACCCCAGCTGATTACGTTCTGCACAGGTACAATTTTACCATGGCTCATACTGAAGGGCCAACTGACAAGTGATTGCTATGACTGAAACTAGAGAACAAATGCAGTTTTGAGTAGAACTGCATTGTCTCGTCCTATTTAAATTAGATCCAATAAGAACTTAAAATCTCCACTGTCATCTGTCGCTATGTTTACAAAAGTGTTATAACTATTGATCTGTGGGGCTGAAGAGCTATTGATTACCTCGAGAAGTAAGGCAGCTGCAGACAAGAGCTGTGGAGCAAGCTGGACTCTTCCCTTCCACTGCACTATACCTGGCAGTGGGAAGCAGCGTGCCAAAGGAGGTTTTTCATTGTATTTTTACAGTTCCATGACATCTACCTCAGACTTCACTGTTTTCTTGCTACTTGATTAACTAGAGGAAAAAGAACCCCAAAAAACAGTATAAGAAGTATGAACGCATATTTGTCGCTGAAGCATGTGATAACAGCTTTCCATCCAGGAAAGCAGTAGGAGTCTTTTCAAGTGTTTATTAATACAAAAATCATAAACGGTCTGCACCACATAACAGGCATTGACTGACACAGACTAAACATGTTTTAAACTATACTGAGCATTTAACAGGGAAGGTATGGAGGGGACAGGCTAGGCCATGGGAACTACAGCCTTGATCACTAGTACCACTGTGGCACATGACAGGGCACAGTTGTGTAACTCTCCTGAACTCATTCTCCCTGTGTCCCGCTATGCAGGGTGCTGTACCACACTAGTCCAATGTATAGATATGATCTCTCATTTAAGTGATTATTCACCAGCCACAGCTCTTCTGTAGCTGGAAATCAAATATGTTCAAAAGATAGTTACCTACTACCGAGATTTATGTAAAAAATACAGTATTTCATGGCTTAAATACAGAAATCTTTCTGAATCCAATACAAGCTAGATAGTGCATCACTTCCATAATAAAACACTTCAAACTGTTGACATCACTACACTTCTGAGTGTTCCTTCCCTTTACAGCTCCCAGAAGTTTAATGGGGCACCATTATCATTACCTCATTTGCCTCAGTTTTATATATGTCTTAAAAGAATGCAAATAGCATTGTTACCTGTAGTGCTCTGATGTAGCACAACACTTTTTATGCAGATTTTTCTATTCTTATTAGAGAAACAGCTACAGAATCTTAGGAAGGGCATCCTAGCAAAGGAAGAATACTCAAGGTTTCTGAATATCCCATGAAGCTAAGTGGTAGCTCTTCTAAATTCCATAGGTAAAGTTTGATCGCCTTGTATCCCCCCCCATATTAACCTATATTATTTTTTGTAAGTTCTAAACAGGTACACTGTAATAGCTGACATTTCAGATATGCAAATGATATTATTTTATTTGAATATCAAACCCACCAAACTCAAAAAGTGAAGGCAAAACAGAGAAAGAAAGACATGCTCAATGATTTCAGAAAGTATACATGCAATAGGGAGAAACAGAAAAAAACCAACTCTAACATTTAGAGAGTATAGAGAGAGACAACATTTGGCATGGATGAATTGCACAGTCTCAAATGGGAAACTGAGGAGCACACGGATATAACAGAGCTTAAGGAGGCTCTTGAACGATAGGAGTGGTGAAATCCTTTCTGAAGAAATACTTACCATTTGATTTATGGAAGTTACAGAGATCTGTACACAGATAAAAAAGCTGCAGCAGCTGTGAAAGCACTTAAATACAATACTTAAATGCACTGTGATGTACCATGTGGTACAAAAGTAGGCAACTGGTATTTACAGCAGAGAGTTGATCAAAAATAAGAAGGCTGGAGACACAAATGGGTACTATTTACGAGAAGTGTATGATCATGTTCACCTTAGGAACCAAATGGTTGGTGTCAGCCTGTGACATTCATCTTGAGATGGCTATAATAAGTGATAATGATGAATGTAATCCACACAGCCAACAGCTTTACTAGCAAGGTAAATCACATTTAGTATTCCCCACTTTTGAAGGATGTGCCCTAAATATTAATTTACAACCTTCCATTGCTCTTATCTTACAGGCCAATATTATTCATGAACTAATTTTTAGCCTTTATATTATCATATTATTCTTCTGGATACTTTTACGCAGCACGGAGCCCACTCAACCTTTTAAGTGTTGCCAGACATTTTCAGTGCAATGACTTCCTATATGCAGTAAACTAGGCCTGGGCCTCAGACAACACCACACTTCCCAAAGAACAACTTAACTAGTTGAGCTAGAAGATGTAGCTATCTCCTAAATGGGGAAACAAGACAAAATAAGAGGATTTCATTACAGATATCCTTTCCTAGGAACTGAACCTGCTTATTTAGATGTCAGAGGGAGAGAGAACCGGACTCCTGATCAAATAATTTCTGTCTACTACCAGTTATCATGGAACAATGCAAAGCACATAAACATCTTTCCATCACATTCATCCAGCCTTCAATAAATCCGTGAGCTAGAGGCATCATCTTTGGTCTTCACAGCATTTGAATGACTTTTCTTTCACATTATCAGGTAGTTTTAAAAAGCCATATGTAGTTTGAGTAGTCACAGCAGCCTGTGGGAAAGAAATTCTACAATTTAAGTTTGCTATATGAATAGAAACGATTTTTTTATACCCACTGCTTTCACTTGATGCAACTTTGGTTTCATACTGGAAGGAATAGTGAATAACTACTCAATTTCTATGTCTGGAATAATTTGACAAGCTTTTTTCATAGTCTTCTCCGAACTACCTTTTTCGTTTAACTATCATAAACCTAAAGCCTTGATTCTGAATATTAAGTTATAACCTATGATGTAATTCATAGTTTTCCTCAAGAAATGTTCTTAAAAAATTATCAGGCTATTAGCTTCTAAATTTAACAAAAATATTTCCTTCCTAAGAAATGTATTTTGTTATTTTGTCTTTTTTTTTAACGGTGCAGCACTAAATCTGATCAGTGCCTCAGTTTGTCAACCACTTATGAGGTTTAACCCTAAAAAAAAAATCACCTTTTAAAAATGAAGAAAAAACTGTTCAAGGAGAATATCTTGCTCTGTTTCTCCCCGCTTGTGCTCCCTTCATGCATGTCTTGCTGTTGTGGACTGTAATTTTTTACTGGTGTTTAAACGGACACTCCTTATGAGAAGGATGTTACACTTCTTCACTTGCTTATTTTGCATAGTCTCTGGTATTTTATTCAAAACTTGGTAAGACATCTTTCTTAATCCCTTTCTCTTCTTTAGAACCAAGAGCTGACCCTATCTCTTCTTACCATTTTGACAAGACTAGCATGCCTAAGTTGCCTGGAAAAAGCATTCCAGCAATTCTTTTCACCAAACTCTGCCTTCTGAAACATCACAGAATCACTGAGTACTCATTTCACTCGGGCCAGCAGATTCTTAAGAAACAGCAACCCTTTTGGTCACAATGTATCGAGACAGCATCTGAAAGCTTAAAATTTGTTTCACCACCAGGTCTTCTGGCAGTTCGGTTCAGAATTGGAAACATGCATCTCGACTCCACGCTGCATTCTGAATGGCTACACAGCAAGAACCATTATAAAGCGAATGTTTGCAAGACTTGGTACTTCTCCAGTTACTGCAAGTATGCATACTATATACAGAGGAATTACAACAGGCCATTACTGATGATTAAATTAATCCTTAGTACAATGACTATATGTCAGTGTCATAGCAAAAACAGTTGTATATCTATGGCAGGAGACAAAATAACATAGTTCCTTAATCTTATGTCCAATAACAGTATGATTCAGTGTAAGATAATGTATCAAATAGTGTGTCCTACTCTTTTTGGACATTAATCCTGACAGGAAAATCTTTAGCTTTGTATGGATTAGTCAATGCAAATTCATTAACTACTTGTCATGCTTCTAATACAATCTGCCCTGACCCTAAAGACTCGACAGAGTAGTGTTAATCACATCTGCATGAGATCCCATACAGACAAAACAATCTGTTTCAGGTTAGACAGCTATTTTTGTTGCCCTAAAAAATGAAAAAAAAGGTTGTCATAAACTATGTGAGAAGAATATTGAAAAGCATGACTCCAGTTAATATTTTTAAAATCCTTTAGTTTTTATAAAATTATTCAGTTTTCTACATTGTAAGGAGAAAAAAAAATCAAGGACAATTTTAGTTTGGTTGTCTAAGACTTGAATCTAGAAAACTGCCACTTTTTAAAATTTGACCTTACAAAGAATAAAGTTAAAATGTATTTTAATTTCAATGAACATGATTCCACCACATGCCCCACCCCCCCAAGAAAATATTTTTGGGAATATTGTGGAAATTTGTATAATTTCATGCTACTCAGACACTTCAGTATTGCTTTGATCTTATTTTAAAAAATATTAGTCACTGAACCCAAAGATACATGAAGGAATTGTGTAGCATGAGTGCATAATATCTGTCTGCCCTGAACTCCTAAGCCCAAAAGATCAGATACCCATTCACGACTGGATTAACTAAGAGCCTCTTTTAACTGAAGTCTGGCGCTCACACTGGCAATCCAAAATGGAACATATTATCTCTTCTGCTTCCATATCTCATAATAATAACAGGTAGTGTTAGCAGTCTTAAATAAATGCAGCTTACAGCCTTATATTGCAGACCAATCTCTGTTTAGTTTTGACTTGAACCTCTTAAAAATCTTTAAACAATTGTCAATAGTATTTGTCTAATCAATTTTCTCAGACATGCCCCAAAAGAAAAGTATATAATGGCCTAATTATCAAAATAATTCCACTGAATTAAAAAAAATATATTTTTCTACACTTTGGCTTGCAAGAAACTTCAGTCAGAATAATCATATACAATGGCTTTTCCTGCAGACTTTCATGTCTAACCGCTGGTGCCAGACATTTTGTTTTACCTATCTGACCATGACTTGATATACAAAAGCTTTCTAGTTTAATTGACCCCTACCTTGCTTACTCTTACTGAAGTGATATATTTTAGAAGCTGAATACTTTCAGGCTTGCTAACAACAGCTGTATGCACTCACTTTCATAAAAGTCCTCTATTCCAGATGCAGCTAATTAGCAAGGAAATGTCATCAGTTACACCACTCAAAGTTCAGTGCTCTCTATTCCATTGCAGCAGTAACAGTTTACACAAACCAAATATGAAAAAGCATAATTCTGAGCCTACTTCAGTGTATAGCCAACAGAAATCTGCAAGTAACACATAAATAATATAAATAATAATTTCTCATCTTATTAGTCCTTTGAATTTTCTTTGTAACAAAGTAAATCATGTTTCTCTAGTTGTTCCTCTAATTTAAAAGAATATGAGAAACGTTATAGTCCAGAAATGTTTTTATCACCTTTATTATTTTTACAGGCCTATATCATGTAAGTTATGCTTTTCACCTCTATCAGATGTAAAATCAAGCACTAAAAACTCATAATGTGAATATTTTAATTTTCATGAAGACCATTCTGGAGTTATGGTATCAATAATGGTAGCTCTGTATTACCAGTAAAAACAACGTTCAATACTAAACTCTCATGATATTGTAGCCTCTGAAATTATTTGACTTGGATTTGGCTGATATTTCTTTTGTCAGCAATTAAATGAAACAATAAATAGCAAGATAAACAAATTATTCATTCCTAAGCTATGTATAAAGCCTAGCAGATAGAACTAAAATGAAAAACTGAAAATACTACTAGATATTTTAACTGCAGATGGTTATATACATTCCATACTCTAGTGCAGTAGCATAGTAGAGAAAGCTGTTAGCAGAAACAAATGTCATTTAGAAAAGTATGAATGACAGAAACTTAGATATGTCTAATTCCTCATTTTACCTATAATCTTTGCCTGTGACAATACTGAAATGCCATTTTGTCCATCTGCTTGAACTTGGAGAGCAAGACCAATATATTAAGGCTATATTATCCAACACATATTGGAGAAAGTGTTTTGTGCCTTACATCATATAAGGGAAAAGAGTCTGTAAAGAAACAGTAACACACTACGGGCACTCAGTCTGTGGCATCAAAGCTGTGATGAGATTTCATCTGCTTGCAAACGCTACAGCTTAGTACAAAGCATGGCGTTTTAGGATAGCGTGCAGAGATTCATCACCAGAGGAAAGATACTGAAATAGTGGCAAATAAGTCTGAGTTGTAAAGAAGTAGGTACAGCAAGCTGGTCCTGAAATATCAGCTAGGCTAAGCTAGTAACAAAAAATGTTGATCTGAACAATGAATAGCTCCTATTTCCCTTGAACAAAGCTTCATAGTATTTTCTTTCACAATATGTGCAGATCTGGTACAATCTTGTCCAAGTGCTAAATTTTTTCTGTGGAGTCAGATAACTTGACAAAACCAAAAATGTGTTACAAAAATTTGAAACAAGGGTTTAAGAAAAACCGGGTTACCTAGAAAATTCAAACGCTGCTCTAAAACAATTGCATGGTAAAAGACTGAAGGAGCTCCTTGCAGGCAACTTGCTAACAACAGAATCAATGCAACGAAGTGTTGGCTTTGTACCTACCAAACCAGGTTCAATTTTAACAGCTTGATTTTAGTTTACTCTTTGTTGCTTTTGGCCACAGATGGAATTCACCTCCCTGTTTGGATTTTCATCTGTTTACTCACTGTTTTTATTTTGTCATTTTTTACTGCTTTAATTTCCCTTCACAAAAATTTTGAAGTAGCTTCTTTTTGCCCATGGAGTCATTTATGGATTTATCTTCATAACCAAAAGCTGTATTCCTAAAGTAATTTTGTTAGCTTCTGACTTGTTCAGGGCTTTTTTCCCCTTCTATGCTAGCTCCTTAATCCCTCATGGGTTTTTGGTGGGGGGGTTTTTTAAGATTCTGCTAGTTACAGTAGCTATCTCAAGATAGTCTTCTGACTGTAATTCATCCAGAGTTTTGCCTGGAAGGAATTAAATGTATAAGTCTCAGCCTTGTTATCATCTAATTTCATAGTTTGTTTTACCTTCAAAAAGAAGCGTCTTTAAACCCATGGAAGTAATCTCTTGCGTAGTCATTAGATCTGCACTTAATGACATGCGTGGTTTTAGAGCTTCTGTAACAGTTTTTCTTCACTGCCGAGAGATATCTCTGACACCGAGGTGAAGTCATAGTTATCATGTAGGCATATGGGGATTTCTCTCCTGAACATTTAAAAGTTCTGTGTAACAAACACCCCGATGACATGGATGGGACTGCTGCTGGATGTTGAAGGTATATACCATGCTTCACATTGAGACCAGCCAGTTGTTAAGGAGTGAAAAGCCAGCCAGATAAGACCGTCAAGTTGCTATATATAACATTTAGCACCTTAATTAACTGCAAAATGGTGCTTTATAAGTAATAAAAGTAACACAGGATTTTTTAAAAGTGTTTAGGTTACCCAGGAGTACTCTATGCTCAAGCACTTGGGCCCTTTTGAACAAACTTTCCCTGGATAATTTAGGAAAAGGCTTTAGTAATAAAAAGTAAACAAAGTACAATATACTCATCTTATTTAACTAAACTGAAGTACCATTGTCCCCATTCTTTACACATACAGTCAATTCATTTCCATGTTGGGAACTCCTAATGGTTCTCTTTCTCATTTACCTGCTCTGAACTCTCATATACAAGATGTAAAGGGCAAGGAAACTGCTATCTGCTGTCAGCCCTTTGCCATTCAAATTACTGCCACACACTCAATCGCAGAAGCGTAGACTTGTTGAGGTTGGAAAAGACCCTTACAATCATAAAGTCCAACTGTTATCAAACCAAAGACCAGATATTCAGCCTTGCATATTGAGAAAATATTTTTGGTCTCTATGTATAGAACCTCAGCAAACTGATACTAATAAAACACCACCTCTAACTTGCAGTGCACTTCTTTTTTAACAAATAAGGTTGCTCCTCTAGAAAATGACTTTATATACCTGGTGTTTCATTTCATTTTTTGTTATCTCAGATATATTATGTCTGAGACTTTGCTTTTCATTTATTTTTCCTGCTGTAATATTACTGACTGAAACAAGGTGTTCCTTATTACACAAAGTACCATGAAAGAGGATGAAATGAGGTCCATGTCATGACTTAGATACAATGTAAACCTGAACCAAGGAATGCAATCACTGCTTTGCAAAGCCAGTCACTGAGAACTCTAAAAGCTTATCATACATAAATTCACTCAAAGGGTGAAACCTTAAGAACATTTTCTGCTCTGAACATCCATCATGACACACACATCATGCTCCTACTCTACTTTCCCAAAGAAACAAGAAAGTTATGGTCAAAATCAGATACTTCAAATTCTGAAATAGTTCCTTTTGATATAAAAATGGCTATAAACACGATGGAGACATTTCTGTGTTCAGCTTTGTGGAGGAAAAGAAAACACATCTTTCTCTCTCTAATGTATATATGTGCAAGTTTATTTTTTATATTTTTATATATATACAAATATATGTATAGGTAGATTAAATTGCTAGCAACCAATAGAAATTCTTATATTTTTCTACAAAAATTCAGCAGATATAATATGAAAATATTGATAAAAATTTAATAAATTTTCAAGCAATTGTGTTTAACATATGTTTGAATTTATTCTCTGCTGCACTCTGTCTCATATCAGTCACCAGATCTGAACACAGATATCTGGGTAATTTTCTTCTTATTTTAGGAAATGATGTTTACTCCATTGAAGCATATTCTTTTGGTCAAAAAAATAATAACTTTAACATAAATGCCAGTGTTTTAACACCTCAATGACTGCACTGTCACTGTTAAGAAGTCAGCTTCTCAACCTTTATTGTCAAATGCCCACCTCTCCAAAAGCAAATTCTAAGTCCATCAATTTTGTCAGGTAGACAGATTATGCAACCCAAATGTGGTATTGGTTGATCGCAGACTTATGTTCCGCTTGTTTTCTTCTCAGCTAAACCTCTACTTACACTCCAGGGAGTAACTTAGAGTTTTCAAAAGCTTAATTAAAAGGTCTCACATAAAAATGTTAAATAATTGATTTCAATATATCATATTGATATTATATTATTTTCTGGAAGACATTAGAAGAAAACATGAGGAAAGTGCTTGTGGAATGGAAAATTATTAAAGAAAAATAGCAAAGCATTTTATATTGCACCAATCCAACTGATTGCTTCACAAGTTTTGGTACCTCACAGGTACCTAGCATTTATTCTCTCTCTGTGGGCACTTGTACTACTTTTTGCTATAGCCTGTATCTTCTACGAAATTAAAGCTACCTTTATACAGCTACTTCTTGTAGAACATTCTGTATTCTTCGAGAAATGTTTTAACAGAGAAACTCCAATCAGTTCTATATCTGTTATGTGAGATCCATAGTGTGCAGATGAAGAAATCATCACCAATATGTCTCAGAGCAGGACTGGGTCTCCAGTCATACAATCATGAAATTTGTTAAATTAGGAGGAAAAAGAGGATTTAATTACTAATCAGAGTTACCCTTCTCTGCTATGTTGAAAAAAGTCTTAACAGAAGAGGTGTCATTAAACTTTTGCCCTGGAGATTTCACAATGCTCCTCTTATTCACCTGTCTTGCCACACTTTCTTAAGCAAGTTATCTCTGACTTAAAAAAAATTCCTCCTTTTGGACTTAATAGCCACGGGTCTGAAGCCTCCTTTGCTACTACAGAAAAGCTGGGAGAAAACTTCAGTCTTAGACATCTTGAAAAAAAAAAAAAAGAGACAAGAAGTGTCATAGAAATTACTACGTCCATGTGTTGTCTGAAAACAGAGTATCACTCATTCCTGAGTAGCTCTTTCATTCTGACAGCGGGACAGTCATTAGTAAAGAAGACGGAATTTAGTCCAGATCAGACATCAGCCTGTTACATTTAAAAAAGATGTCAAATGCAGAGTTAATTTACTGCTATATTGCAATGAGATTAGCCCAGACATAGGTGAACTGGGGTTTGAAACAAATATGCTAGTGATGAGTCTGTTCAATGGTTAATAAGGGGTGTCTAGTTAAAAATTAACACAGAAAAGAGTTTATATAATTATTAACTGAAGACTATATAATGATTGTAAGGTAAAAAATAAATAAGCTAGTGAATAATTAGCAAGGGAATTAACTCATAATTAACTCAGATAAAAAATTTAATTTATGTATGTTACCTTAAAAGTAGTTAATGTGTAAATCTGGTTATGGGTGGTTAATACGCAATGAATTAACAATTAAAGTGACCAATGAATGAAAAAAGTAACAACTGATTGGGGAATACCAACTAACCCAGACTGCTAATTAATGAGTCATTAACTAATGAAACTAGTTAGCTTGGTGAAGAACTGCAGCTTCTTAACTGAATAAGTACATATTTATTTTTATGTTATCATAGCTTGAATGACTCTCGGATTTGTATTAGTTCTGCCAATTCTAAGTAAACATTTTAAGTTTTGGATTGCTGAGATACATACAGACTTTATTTATTTATACACATCACAGCTCATTGCTCACTCTTGGCAATGTGTATTTGATAAACAAAAATGAAATTATTTTGAAATACATGTTGCTATTTTCCCCAACCAAATTAGAAACTTCCTGCCCTTATGTTCAGCAAACACAGTGGGATGTTCATATTTAAAGACTTCTTGCATATGTGCAACTTGTTGGGAAGTTTATGAATATTTACATATTAATAGGTCTGACATCTGTCATAATTGCATATTAATTATTTTGGGTTTAATCAGATAATTGATTTATTATACTGCTGTCTTCAATTCTAGGGGAACATTCTTGAGGGACAATGCATGTGTACACATGAATTTGGTCTTCTCCCTGCAGCACTCTTCTACCGATGATCTGAAAAACTTTTGCTGTTGTTTTTTTAGTAGAAAGAGTTGTATTTTAGAATTTGATCCAGTGCTTGTTAAGAGCCAGCTGAAAGACTTCCATTGACTTCAGTGAGCTTCAGCTCAGGCCTTCAGTCAATGCAACAAACCATTTCTGAAACCGCGGAATGACAAAAATCAATGGGCTTTTTGATTTTAAATCAATGGAGAATTACAATCCCAGTATATAAATTATACTGGAAGAGGAGATTAGGTTACAGAAGTAGGAGAGTAGCAGACACTGTATCTGAAATATGTACTGATTCTGCATAGAGATGGCAAACCGCAAGTGAACAAAAATAATGTTCAGATTCCTAATTCACTTGAAGTCAACTCTTAAAAAGAATTCGCTATGTGTATGAACTTCAGTAAACTGTATGTACTCTTTCTGAGCAGACGAACATGTTTTGCGCAGTGTCAGAAAACCAGGTCAAGCAAATATACTGCTATAGCATAGCAATAGTTTGCAGGCAATGCACCCAGCAAAAGTCTCAGAGTAGGCAAGAAAATGCTGGAATCTGCTAAAACCCAACTATCTCAGAAAAGATGGAGAGCATTTGCTCTTGTTATAGCAGACCTCTAACAGTGCAACCTTGCAAGTATTCAGGTGCAGGAAGGCTATGACAGCTGTGTGACATGCTGTGACACCCCCCCAAATCTGACTCCTTTCTACATGCATAAAGCCAAATCAAAGAGCCTGAACTGTTAGCACCTCCCCACCTAAGCAGAGGGAAGAAACATGTGTTGGGGTTCCTGGCACAGGAAAACCAGCCCACTACTCACATAAAAAGCCTGAGCGTGATGTTCCCATGACAGAAGGCAGATTGGGGTGCCCATTTCATACAGGGTATCCCCTTTGTGCTGGCAGGGTGAGCAGGAGAGGAAGGAAACAACACCAGAGGCGATACCAAGCTACAGCCATAAGTAAGCTGGGGCAGAGGAGGCCGGAGAAGTAAAGCAACTTGCTTCAGAAGCGCCAGATGTGGGTTCAAAGCAATGAGCGTCTAACAGTTCATCAGATATGGCACATCTCATGCCTAGCCCCTCGTCCTCCCCCTCATTTTTCCTCAAAAACGTTCATTTTGTGCAAAATCACCCTTATAAGCAAAGCTAACTGAAGTTTGAACCATTCAAAATCCAGAGGCACAAGTAACAGCTTATCGGCGTCTCCACGACAATATTAAAAGCAGGAATGAGAAAAGCCTCAGGGGATGTCCTGTCTTTACCACATGGCAATAAGACTGCTATATATTTCACTTTACATTTCACTGATATAGTCAATTCCAGTAAGCTGTATTACATCTTTGAACTGGCCTATCCTAACGGCATCCAACATGGATTTGGACTGGCACCAGTATCCCTTCAGACCCTGCCAGGTCCCTTAGCTGTACCATTTGTAACATTCACATCATTTCTCACTCACAGTTTGGACCTTGAGAAGAAAAGGAACTGCATGGCAGCCTGCCAAAAGGAGTGTTTATTGTTTATAAATTATGAACAACGTGCGTATTTCTGCAATTGGCAGTTTCTCTCTTAAAGAAAGCAAGCTTTATTTATAAAAAGTTAGAACATCTTGTTTTGTCCTGTGTTATGGCAGATTGTCTTAGATGATACAAAACATGTATGTATGAGCCACAATCAAAACTAAGGCTTAGTTTGCCCTGACCCAAAGGGTATGTTCTAGTTCTTATATTGCTAAAAGTCATTACCACTAATTAGGATACAGAAGTCAAGAAAACAGGTTCAGGAAAGAGGTTCATAATATTTTATACATATCTAGTGGGAACCTTGTTAGTTTTCATGGTATCTGCAGTTTTCCTAAATAATCCTTCGTGTTTGCAAACTCATCTGACTTTAGTGCAACTCCACAAATGGAACATGACATATCAGATACGCTTAAAACATTACTGAAAATGTAATTTAAAAATATTTCTGTTGTTTCTGCTCCATTTTATGGAACACCATCATATTTATTTTGTCTAACAGTAACATCAGAACTCTGCAGACACAAAATAAGTTCATTAACTTCCTGATCTTGATTATAAAATCTTTTCTATTGTTCTGTTTCTTATGAAGATCAGAACAGAGAGCTGTTCTGAAAATGCCTGCAGTAGTGATAGAAATATTGAGTAGCTCTGAACCATTAATTTCCAAATAAAATCTTGAAACAGTGATTTCAGTCCCTGAGAGCAGAGTCCAGCAATATTTGAAAGCAATTAGAAACAATATTTGCTGCATTGATAAATACCTTGGGAATGTTGCCACAAAGTATTGTGGCTTTTTAAGAACCAGTACGATAAGGTTTATTTTAAGAGCTAACTCATATCTAGAGTATATCTTAACCACATAATTCAAGTTTAAAGCAATCACGTATACATAGAAAGAGCTGGAGCAGAAGCGGGAAACAAGTGAGATAGAAGGAAAGGAAGGGGAGAATTAAAGCAAAAAAAGACAGAGAGAGAGAACAAAAGAGTATCTTAAGCCACTCTCACCCTGTCCTTCTTCAAGTTGCAGGAGACAGATGATCAGGAGAGAAATGGAAGAAAGAAGGGCTGGTGTGGAAGCTTATATCACATAATGTGAACCAGCTGAGAACAGGAGTCCTCAAACGGTTTTGTAAGGAAACTCTCTAGACAGGCAAGAGCGTTCCCCTTCTCGCTGTCAGGAGGCATGGCCGCACACCGCTGTGCACCCCAATGGCATGCTTCTCCACCATCACTGAGCTATCACTCTTCAAAGCTACCTGGATAGACAAAAGCTGTGCTAGCCTCTTTATTTCTTTTTGGTCTGGTGTTAAGAAGGAGACTATGAGGGCAATGGCAAGTGTGGGAATCACGTGTATGGCGATAGAGTGGAATCCACAATTACAAAGCAAATTACTCCCACAATTTCAGAGCTGAGTATTACCCAGCGTGGGAGGTGAATGTGTTGCCAGTCCAGCCAAAGTACGGTTCTGGGGCAAGGAGGGCTGACCCTCCCACCAAGGAGGGCCCTGCCATGCTCCCTCACATCCCTGAGGCAGGCTCTGTTCAGGGTAGGAAACGGGGCACAGGGAATGGTGAGGCACGAAGCCCCAGTGGCACCAGCTGCAATGCAGCTGAAATAAAAAAAAAAAAAGAAGGAATCTCAAAAAAAAAATGGAGGAAGGAATTAGGAGCTAGAAGAATGAGTGAGAAGGTGGGAAAGCAAGGTCTGCGGGGACGCAAACACAATGCCACAACCCTTTTTGTACCTGTATCATATTTTGCCCTCATTCAGAAAAGAAAAGTATGTCACAGCCTTCCCCCTGTATTAAATAAATAAATCCAGCTATAGTATCTTCGGTCTGTTCTTTACAACCCTGACAGCTTTCATTTTAACGCTATTTTCACCTCCACCTGTCTGGAAAGTGAACTCAAAAATAGCTGCTCCAGCACCTTCTTCCACAGACCATTTTGGGAACCCTCTAACACTACTAGGATTAGAAAAATGGAACTGCCCTCTCTGAAGCCAGACAACCACAATGGTGAGAAAGCCATTAACTCATTACTCCTAATTAAAGAAAAAGAATAAGGAAAGCATGCAATTTTTTATAGAAAAAAAAACAAAATCCTGAAGAAATAGACATGTACGTGTAAAAAAATAGAGTGTGATTTATATAAAATGTCATTTTTAGAAAGATACTGGCATAATACAGTCCCGACTTCACAGTAGGATTTCCAGGCATACATGCAGCTAGAAAATTTTCTCCTTCTAGTCTCTGACAAAGACAATTTTAAGCAAGTTGAAGACCAAAAATTTTAACTCCTTTTAATTTCTGTGTATGCCAGCTGTGCGCACCTAACTTGGAAATCCAGTCTATTCCTGAGTGTACATGGAGCTCGTGACAGTACACAGCACTGAGGCAGTGATGTGTTCTGCCTGTTATTCTGACATGGCATGACTAAAACAAGTTTGTAATTAAAAGCTAAAAAAACCCCAAACAACTATGACATATCCTCCCTAGATCTCTCAGAATATTTTAATATTCCTGCTAGAGGTTTCTAAATGGCAGCTATTTTAATACAGACAGCATATTTATAGTCCTTATATTTCTGTCTTCCATCCTCCAACAGAGGTAGCTTCTGAACATATGTAGACTTCGGTCCTATTTTGGCCCTGTTTGATTCATTCGATCTCTCAGTAGCCAGTAATTATAGCTATATGTATAACCTTTAGCTTGCCAGTGATATGTGTAGTTACACCTCTCTTCTCTTCTGTAAAATCCTTTAGCTGAGTGTTCTGAATTCATTCCTCTTTCGGGGATAATGCATGGCTCAGTGTTTCTGCAAGGGTACAGATCAGGGGCTATGGTGCTAATTTAGCATCAGCATCACTACCAGGGAAACAGTTATACTCTGTATTGACTAATTTTTCTCTCGTGACTGTATTGAACCTGCTCCTCAACCTTTTCTTCACGGAATGCCATCACCATCTAAGTAATACATCATCAGTGCAGTTCACTCTGATGATGTATTATACTAACATATCATTAGTGCAACAGCAGAGCAAGGCACTTTGATGATGTATTAATGCAATACATCATCGGAATGAGTCACTCCGATGATGTATAACTCAAAAGATGGTACTATCCAGGGAAAAATGGACATTCAATAAATCAGGAACAACATTAAAGAATAAAATCTAGGACATCTTCTAAGGAAAAACAAAGCTTCAGAAAGCTTTGGATGAATACAGCATAAGATTTTCCTTAAAGAAAAAGATAGAATGCATATTCTAATTTTATCAAGAATGTAGATTTCTGTTGAGTACACTTTCCATGCCATTCAAATTTGAATTCTTTTCTACAATGACACCAGATATATGTAGGGCATTTTAAGATAGTGTAAGATGGTGTGATACAATCGGTGATATAATCATTTGAGACTTATCTTATCCTACCTGGAAGCAGAGAAAAAGTGAAGCAAATGTAAAAAACAAGTCCCTCCCCAGCAAAAAAAAGGTTGAAACTTTTTCAGACTGCTGAAACGACCAGTTAGAACTCAGTGTGAAGATTTACTGCACACTTTACATAAATCTAACAGATCAGTCTATTGACATTGTACAAGCAGAAATGGCAAACTTTAAATAAGTATGGCATTAAGGATTAAAAGGCACTTAGTCATAAATATTGATATCAATATGCTAGTTCTGGTAGATATACTTAATAGAAAAAAACCCAGTGCACATGCATTGATTTACATGACTGATTTCAACCTACCAGAGCTCAAATCCGAAATACAGTAACTGCTCACAGGAAAGATACTAAATGCAATGCTGAGTCACCTGCAAAATTTTACAGGAAATTTAATTAGCAAATTAAAAAAAAATAATCCGACTTTCAACATCCTGAACAAAACTAACATAAAACAAGAGGGCTTCCACTGGTCAGAGAAACTATATATTCTGAAAAAAACAGGACAGATGTTCTTTTTCTCCCATCCTTCAGGTTTTATAGCAGGGCCAGAAAACAACTACTGTAAGGAATATCAGATGGCACTCTGATTAAGCAATGAAAAGCTCCTCTGATGTTACATATTTATTTCTGGGTTTCTTATTCAAACAAACACCCAGCTTTTGCTCACAGACACAGGCATCCTACTCACCCCATACCTTAATGTGCTTAAGGGGGGGGGGGTAACTTCTAAGCATGCCTTTTATACCATCAGACCTATTGTTCTGCGAACAGCTCTGCAAATCCTCCTTTCCCCCTCACCAGAACAGGCAGGTTTTTTTTGTGTGTGGTGTTGTTGTTTTGTTTTGTTTTAAATTGGCCTCAGCTGCATTTGATTGCTCCAAGCTTGTGGAGATTCTCCAGCTGAGGCCCTGCAATCCCCGTTAGGATTTAACTCCTCAGTCTCACTTTCCCCAACTCCCTAAAGCCCAGCTCTGCTGACACGAGTAACGGACGGGCTCACATGTGCGTGTAGGACAGAGAGAGAGAAAACCTCTGTGTTTAAATTGTGGCCCCTGAGCACCTGCATTCGGAGCGAAGCCTGACGCTGCCTGTATGTAGTGACCTGTGGGGCTTGTCATGGCCACAACATGGCCCCAGCAGGGCCCCGGCCAGCGCTGCCGACTGTCCTTTCTCGGGGTGAAACTCCGACGTTTCGAGACACCCCAGTCACTTTATGAAAGAAATCACTTTTCTTGAAGCATTTCAATTAATTGCAGTCTGCAAAAGGAAAATGCATTTAAAACATATTTAAAAAAACCCCTGAAGATGCAGTGGAGGCTTGTAAGAGTTGATGAGAGGGAGGAAGTGGAGCCGCTTCACAGAGGCTCATTTGTGAACATCGGCTTCCTTCAGCCCCGTCAACCGGTGCTTCAGGATCACAGACCCCAACACGCTGACTCTATGTGCACAAAACCGAAGCTGTAGGTGCTCTGTGGCTGGAGAATATCACCGAGCAGCCCCGGCCAGCCAGCGTCCATTACAGAGGCAACGTCTGCAACATCTGCCTCAGGGGGCACGGTTCCCCCCTCCCTGCCGTCAAATGAAAGAGCAGCTTCTCCCTCCTGTGACCCTCTCCGGCTGGTGATAATAATGTGAGTAAATGTCATCGTCTGCAGCGAGCTGCAGCGTTGCTGTTTGTGTTTAAAGCCGGGCTTGCTGATTCAGAGCTCCAGGCCAGCCCGGCTTTAGCCACAGCGCGGCGTGTGCTGGGGTTAGAGAAGGGTCCGCTCCATCAATAAAACATAGTTGCCCTGAGGGGTATAAAAAGTATATGGGGTTCTTAACTGCCTCATCAGTAGTTAAGAGAAAAAGAAGCTTTCATTATTGCTCACTGAAGAAATTTCCTATGCTCTTTCAGACTGAACCAAACATATATCCTGCCGGCATTCCTAGGGAGCTGCAGTTTCTTACAAGCATCTAAAAACCTCCCTAAAACTCAGAAAGTAGGTGGAGTAAATTTACCTTGGTTCAAGGAAGAGAATCCTGAAAATACATTTAAATCCAAACCATTCCGCAGACAATAATCCTCCGAAAAATTTTTCTTTAGACGTTCAATCTGGGGCGGTAAGTGTTAAGTCATTCAGGGGACTTAGTTCAGAATAATCTCTGGCAGTATGCTAGTGTCTTTATGTCAACCAGAAACAAGTCTCTTGAAGTCAAATCTTCTCTCTGGGCACTTGTCCCTGGAAGCTGAAAAGATAGATTTATTTATTTATTTATTTATTTATTACATCTGAACAGAAAATACTAGGGACTCTGCCCAAAGCTGGCTTTAATCCGCAGACGGTTATAGCTGCTTTGGCAAGGGTTTACACTTCTCATTAACTTATGCCACTGTCACACAATATTTTATTACCATTTTTCATATGTGTCTCCTGGAATGCTCAAACAGGAATGCCTTCCCACTGCACTGGCACCTACATTGGACCATAAAATGGCTCTGCTTTGAAAACTGTGCTTTTAGAAACAGGAGGTGGCACTGGGTCCAATAAAAAGTGGAAATTCAAAGGGAAGCAGAATAGAAAGGATCTCCTGATTCCACTAACAGTGAATTTCATTATAAGAGAAATCTCTCTTTGGTGAATTAATGTAACAGGGTGTGTAAACGGATGAGCATATACCTGGTCCAGTTCTAATACCAGTCATTAAATACACTGAAGTTCTTCTGTGGGAAAGTCAACGTGCTCAAGAGGTTTCCCACTCATGTAGCAATAGGTAGACAATAAGTTTTTGAGACTGACTGTTGGCAAGTAAGCTACCAGGCAACAGCACTATGCACATCTAACCCTTTTAAACCTTTCTAATGCCATCTTAAACTCAGCCGCAATAAATAAAAATCTCTCCATATTATTTCTTCCCAGCAGTTTTACAAGATGGAAGTGCAAGTACTAATGAAATATATGGTTTAATTAACTAAACTTATGCTGTAGTGTACATTAGAAGTGGATGATTTACAGAGTGTTATCCTCTTCAGGACAGAATAATGCAAACAGCATAATTAAAAGTTGATGAGAAGTGTATTTATTGAGCACACAGGAAGAACAGACACTTAGATTTATGATACAGAAAGTGTACCTTTCATTTGCAATATTAACATTTTAAAGTCCAAAGCATCAGCATAATGCACCCAAACTGTTCTGTGCAGCATTCATATAATTTAGCCCTGTTAATCCTCACACAGCTGATGGTAAATTATATGACCTGAACATATACTAGTGTAATATGATCTATTGTGATATCATGATTATGTTCATTGAGATGTCTGTGGATGACATATATCACATTTGCCCATCTGTAAGACATGTGAAATAGTTGAAGGGCCAATCATTTATTTGTGACACGAATTTCAGGGCTATCAGTCATAGATCTATGAATGTAAAAGAAGAAGCCACTGTTTAATTTTAATGACGGTACTTTTAGAAAATTCCTACTAACATTTATGTGGATCAGGGCCTACTGAGGCTTGAGTACTTGACATACTATTTTGAAAGTTAAGAAAGCGCATAGATTTTCTAGAAGATAAAATGTATATTGTTACCCTGGGAATTTTCAAATATGTAAGCTAAGTAGACACATCACAAGACACTTATTTTCTCTTCCACCCTAATAGTAAACCCAGTCCTTGATTCTCATATTTGGAAAAATCAATTTTTTGGGGTGCAGAGACAGATACTATGTGCATCAATTATTATCCAAACATCCACACTACCAAGTTCTTTAGAGACATGCACAGATAGCATGTGTCAGTCTTTTTCTGGGAATCATCAACATCGGACACGTAACATGCACAAGCTTAGCTTACTTTTGCTTAATGGGCAATGACTTCTCAAGGGCAAGTCAGCATGTAGCAAAGGATAGAATAAATTATGTTTAGTGATGGTCGCTTTGGGATAAGGCTAATTTTTCCTAAAGAGATCTGCGATATCCATGTATATTAATGCAGCAGCTAACTCTATGCAATTTCTCAGGTTAATAAGTTTTTTCTTGGAAGTAGTGTCTGCATATCCATTTGAGTGGAATAATCTGCTGATGTCTTTTTCTGAGGTTGTGACATTTTTCATGAAACAGACCTTTAATAAAACAAAGACTTCAGCCGAAGTTTAGAAATTGACTATTACTCACTCTACTTTCTTGGAGTTTGGCATGAGGAGGCTGGTTTCTAGCATCCTTTTTCAGTTACTTTTCTTATGCTAAGGCCCCTTTCTAAATTAGTTTTAAACACCCGGTACTTTTGCAATGACAGAAATACTGGGCTTTCCATACTTTCTGTTGTATTCCATAGCATATGAGTCATGAGAATCAAGTAAGGGCTTAGGTATGCCGATGGAGATAAACTGACTAACCTACAATGTTATAAATAGCCAATGTGACCCCTAGGGCATCTGCTTCAAAACCAATTTCACTTCAGTTATACAGAGGTTGTTTTTAAAGTTGTGTCTTTTCACATGTGGCATGCTCAGGACCTGGTGCAGGTTGCTTTCTCTCTGTGTGTAGCTGGAGCTGCATAGCATACGTTCCTATCTATAAAGTATTTTACCTTTTCCGTCACGCCAGGAGTCATCTTCTAGTCACTCCTACTGATGTCCATCCTCGTTGGTGAATATACTGTGATTTAGTGTGTGACTGCTTTCCTTTGCTGCAACCTTTCCTGGCTTCCATCCATGACCTGAAGTGCTAGTGGTGTCTCTTACGCTGTCTTAATGCTACAACGCAAAATTGCCAGACATGCAGAAACTTATCTACAAAAAAGTAGGTTGCCTGTAATACCTTGTGATAGCAAAATAGTTAGAAACAAAAGCAAACGAAGCAAACTGACATAACCAAGTTCATTGTTTTCTCCGTGCATTATCACCTATGCAGGTGAAAGAATATTAAAATGAGATCTCTAAAAATACTTCTAGCAAACAAATCTGGTGATAACTGATTGATTTTTTTCATTCGTATGTGAAATCAGGTTACATTATTATCTCATCTGTGTGGGTAAATAGTTTCTCTCAGGAAGAAACAGACACTGCACAAATATTGTAAATAGAAACTTTTGCCATTCACTCAGCAGCAGCTCAGTTACGAAACAGAAGTGGCAGAGATAAAACATTTTAAATTCTGATAGCAAGACCCGATATCAAGAGTTGCCTCTGGAAATTGATATTGATTGATGTGAATATTGATGATAAGATACTGATATACTGAGCTGATATGATTAGCAATATTCTACAGGAAAGTAGGTTGTCAGAAAGAGATTGTAAATAGAGCTACTTAATACATTTTCATTCAGGTAGATCTACTCACATCATGGTGTATGTATTGTTTTAGACTTCAGTCTGAAAAGTAATACGCTATTATGAAGTTTACTATCATAGGAGGTGTGAACAAGGAAGTATAGGAGCAGTTATAAGGAAATATATTTGGAGGCTGAGACAGACAGTGACGGGAACAGATACCCACCGCAAATGGACATCAAGGGGCAGCCAATCTGAAGTGAAAGCTGCTGTGCAGAAGCAAGGTAGACATTCCATGTTATCCGCGAACCAGAGAAATAAAATGATTCACCAGTTATCTAGATTAGGCTTAGATAGTTCTGCGTTTCCTTTGACACAGATATAGTGTTTAGCAAATCATGTACATATTTTAGGGGCCTGATAGTGCAGTTTACCACTCAACGTGAAGAATATTTTACAGCATTATCGGCAAAAGGGCAAACACAGAATTGCACAATACCTAAGCTGTAAAAGGAAAGACAGATCAGAAGTTCTACTAACTCAGTTAAAAAGGCTTCTATTTGTGGTCATCTGACATGGTAAAAATGCTGGATTCCACTTGGTGGTCTAATCCCAAGACTATAATTCAGTTTTTCTAATTACACAATTAATATATCTTGTGTCTTCTATAGATTTTGGCTTTGATTATATTTAGTCCTAGATATTGGTAGAGCAGTTCACTCTTCCTTCTTTTGTTCACTTGTTAACAATTTCCATACACAAAGTCAATAGTTCACAGATTTCGTTAAACATCAGACTTCAAAGGAGAATTGGCTGGTAACTAAAGAGGGAGAAGAGACTCCACAGTGCAGAGAACTCAACTTAATACTCTCTACTTGTCAAGACTCACTTAGAAGTGTATGTATTTGTATATACCTTTAGTTTACACAGAGAGCACGGAATTACAAAGTACATTTTAGTTTGAGGAATGCAATAGGTATAACAGAAGTTAATTTGGACTTCCAGCATCAGGACTGCAACAAGCATTATTAATTTATTATTCATTTTTTGAGTAGGTAGGCTTCTGGAGGTCAGATGCAGGGATGAGATTCATACATACAGTTACACGCGGAGGGAAAAGAATCCAAATTAATGGGAGCTATGCCTGAGAGGGAATTTTATGTATACATACAGAATAGTTTTGGGGCAGTATACGCTCACTCATTTTTTTTGTTTATAGTGTCAGATGGTGACTGTATTGTAAGCGGTGTTATCATGTTACTGTAATCCAGTTGGGAATACCATTGAAACACAATAATTGGAAGTAACACAAGTCCAGCTGGTGAACAAAACTTTTATCTGTATTTTGGTCAAAAGAGAGAAATGGTCAAAAAGAACACTAGAGTCAAGCACCTGGGATTTTTCTGACCAAGGCCGGTGAGGAGTCTGAACTTGGATAAGAATCTGAATGTCATGGCTGGCTCTTGCCTGCATTTTAGACCGAAGTCCTGTGAAGGCAAAGAATTCTGTTACTCTTTGAAAAGTTCATACTCTTTTTCTACACCCATTTCTGATACAAAACAAACTACAGATACGAACTCAAGCCCCTAACTCTGTTTATCCTGCCCTCTCAAGAGTTAGACTTCCCTCTTCCCCACATATCTGGGTTAGATTTGGTTGGTTTGGGTTACGCTTTTTTGTGATTTCGCAACAGACTAAAGCCTAGTAACAAACTATGTCTATCCAGAACTGTTACTTTCTTCCTATCCACCCCTAACAGGTGCCGAGTACACCTCCTGCTACGATCCTGCAGAAAGCAAACATCAGCCGATGCTTCCGCTCCCTCAATTTCTTCCCATCCCAGGGTCACAGAACACCCTTTTGTGAAAGGATAATAGTGCTCAATGAGAGTCCAGTGTGTTTTTTTGGCAGCGGCAACCTGACATGATGCATCCTGCTTTTGGATTCCCTTCTTGTAGCAGGGGCACGAAGTGTGTTCAGGGTCTCCAACCGGACAATCCATTACAAATGCATTCCCAGCTAGAGAAGTGAACTCAATGCAATGTGTAATTTGAACCAGTCATTCATCAGCACTTCTTATTTTTTTCCTCAAAAATAGTTCAGAAGACAAAAATAAAACAGATTCTGAGCAAATTTGTGAAGTGCAAATGATTTAAACAACACGGCTAGGAAAAATCCTCCTGGTAACAAACCCTACAGTAAATTAATATTCAGGATAGTATTGTCTAAAATTAGACTGACTCAAAATGCAAAGGATATGAGAAACAGAGCACTTCTGAATGACGCTGAATGATCTGAAGGTATCTCAGTGCAGGAGATATAGTTAAATGTAAGTGTTTCAGTTCTTCCTACTTTATGGGCTTAATTTTTTAAGGCCATTGTGTGGCTATGGTGACCCCAACTGATAGCAAAACAACTGAAAGGAAAAACAGAAGAAAAGGAAATGAAAGAGTGCTGGGGAAGAAAAATAAGCAGCTCTTCCCCCATGGTAAATTGCTGTAGGTCTGTTATCATACACTTACACCAGACATCTGCCAATGGTCAGACAGTGGGAGAGGAGGACAAGAAAAAAGTTCATCCATTTCAAGGCTTGCCAAACAATCCTACCACCTTGTGTAACTGAGCACTTCTGACTTCGACTCCCTACAGTTTGTGTATATTCAGCTTTTCACTTTTGTTTCCTTTGCCAGTCTCTGCAAAGCCCCCTCCATCCCACCTCGAATTTTCAAGCCCAGGGAACTGCTTTGGGAGGGAGGGAACACGTTTCCCTTTGTTGTGGGTTTCTCCCTACAGGCTCATCCAGCTTAGCAGATGGTAGTACCCCAGACCTTTTTCTTTCTTTTTTTTTCTTTTTCTCCTTTCTTTTTTTTTTTTTTT
>Ga0181612_119036_pt1 | contig 31242 bp, 23 predicted proteins | sample HoacroProtozoa21_FD_119630 | JGI IMG/M metagenome (GOLD analysis project Ga0181612, IMG submission 119630) | Hoatzin crop microbial communities from Cojedes, Venezuel. Combined Assembly of Gp0051906, Gp0051904, Gp0051908 | reverse complement strand
GGAGAAAAAAAAAGAAAAAAAGAAAAGGGGGGGGGGGGGGGGCGGAAGAAAAAAAGAAGAGGAGGAGCAGCACCTGAACTGCCTCCTAATGGGAACATGTAACACCCTAAGACAGGTGCCTCAAACCTCAGACAAGCACAAATACTGCAAGCCTGTGAACAGTCTGCCCTTACCCTGTCATAAAAGAGACCAGTTCTGGACCAAGGCTGGAAAATACCACCTCAGGGCAATAAATCTCCCATTGATAGGGTCTGGCAAACACAAGCTTCGAAAGAGGTTGAAGTCAGCTCTGAAGTATATAATGACTCACTTAGGATTGAGGGAATTAGAACGAAAGGTGACACTCAATATAACAGCGACATTAATAAGTAATCGTTGCCTGCAAACGTCTGGGCAGTTATAAAACATTGGCAAGACAAACCTTAATCTTACAAGTCTGGCTCAGCTACATACAGCAAAATGTTCTTTATCAAGTAACTCTGGGGAAAGTCCTCCACAGGATCCATGCTGATCGATGACCACAGGTATCTGTTACACCTCAGCCCACACCTCCATAAAATCCTGTCATCCAGTAAAGCCAGGACCTTCCTCGGGGCTCCCTCCCAATCTTTCTGAAGATGCTTGTCAGCTCTCCTCCACCCTCACATTGAGTCCCAGAAGGGAAAATTATTCCTGGCCAACTCCTGCATGTTGCACTGTATTTTAAACAAACCAAGGTGCTGGTAAGTAACACACAGCATCGGCGTAATCTGAGAAATGAGCTTTTTGGTCATTAGAAATGCAGCTAAAACAAATAATAAATATGGTGCAGTGACATTTATGGTGAAAGCCGCCAGAGCTTCGCAGATTTCCCTGCCTGGTGCTGTAAAGGCCTACCAAGCACTAAAGGCATTTAAAGCTAAATTAAAATCCTCATTAGCTGCTCTTGAGTGTATTTGCATTGATGAGGTCCCTGGTGGATGTGGTTTTATGGGCACGGAGGTAAACCTGTGTGGCATAACTACAGAGAGAGCTTTCAGCTGCAGTGATGTAACCTGCATGCGATATGCCAGTGATCAAGATATTCCATCGTTAGCCAACCTAGTATGAGTGCTCCATGCCACAAAATAAAAATAAACCAACTAAAAGCCCACACACAATTGTCACTACGCTATCCGATTCAGAGAGGAAGTTGTAGGTTTAAATACAGGCAAGGATGTTTATCCTTACACCCTGATACACGGAGACCTCAGAGCTACTGTTTATGTTCACAGTGAAAAGACTGACCAGTACATTTTGTCCAACTCTAAACTGACGGGGATACAACCTGTTTGTACGAAGTGACCATAATCGCCCCTTCAGAGTCTCTCACACCGCACGTTTTCTAGCAACAGCTGGATTTTTAATTTAACTTTGCTTAATGCTATCATGTGACAGTGCTAGGTAATACATAAAAACCTTAAAAAGACATACTGGCATATTAAACATATCCAACCAGCTATTGGTTATGCTTAAAAGAAAAAGGAAGTTCAAGAAATGCTTCTGAAGCACCTTTCCGAGAAAAAGAACTCTGTGTGGATTGGGATGAAAGGAGAGAAAGACTGTGAGAGGTACTGCATACGGTGCAGAAACTATGGGAAAACAAGCCCTTTGGGGACCTCTAGATGTGTGGTTTGATACAAAACCCCAAGATGGCTGTTTAACTGTGGGTGTCTAATTTCATATTAGAGAAGCACTGTATCTTGCACATATATCTCCATTACCATGATGAAATAACCCTCAACATCCTGGCCAGGTACTGGAGATGAAACTCCCTGAAGGCAGAATATCCACTTGATGTTACGCCGTCTTGCTCAGCGAAGAGCCTGAGTCAACCTATACAACAGGCGCTGCAGCGCTTCTGCAAGGGAAAGCTAATGTTTAAATAAAATCCAGAATAATTACACTCTACTTCTTCACGATCTTTCTCTGACTCCTTGGGATACAGGACTGTCTGCTTTCTGTCTAAATAGGTTTTGTACATTTTTATAACTAATGCCAGTTTCTATCTCAAATGTGACTGCCTTTTCGCACAGGGTAAGCACCTGTGTGCATATGTATGTGTGGGCACGTTTTACATAGACGCTACTTTATACTGCCGTAAATGGGTTTGTGGTTTGCAAAATGGGTCCCATAAATCATTAATTAATGATAATAAAATTATGAATAATGTAGAAGACAGAAGGGCAAGAGTCACCACTCCAATCTTCACCACCATCTTGGATGCTTGGATAAGCAATGTGCCCACAACAGTCTGCCCTGCCAAGAGCACCATTACATACAGAAATGCTGAAGAATCACAAAAAGACTGCAGTGTGTACCACGAGCAAGGAAAGGACTCTATCAACAGCATGCTAATGCAAAGGGCTTTAACTTCTTAAATCTTTCTGTCTGGTACGGTCAAATCCAGGTATTCAGACTCCCCAGCTCCCCCTCCCTCAATGGTGGTTCCTTTTGGTCGATGGAAATATGAGATACTGCTGCATCCTGCTGTTAGAAACTGCAACTTGTGAGCTATTCACAAGTTCACAAAGGGAGTTTTCAGTCTTATCTTTATTAACTGTGAATTTATCTCTCTTCCCAGATACAATGTTGAGAGAGAAGGTGAGCTGGAGGGGGTCATTCCTGCTGTACAAGGATCAAATGCCATAAACGGCCCAGAGTGTGACTGTGTTTCGCTTGCGCCCTTTTAATTGCCCCCGTTAAAGCACACATTCAACTCTCAATCCCTGTGACCAAAGGTAAGAGGGAGTTTGGGTGTAAGCAAGCAATCACTTGATAAGACAACAGCATTTCAAAACACCATAAATTAATTCCCTAGGCTAATTTCCCTAAGAGAAATGGAGATAATAAATCTCATTGTTGGCGTTAAGGGTGACTGAAGAATCTGCTTCATGTGCCTGCCAACACGCTACCGGAGCAATGCCACAGAATTGCAGCTTGTTGGCTTCTCCCAGAGAGGAGGAAAACAGTACACGTGCAAAAACGTGCTGCAGCCTGTGCTGCTGGGACAGGTTACTGCTACCAGAGAGAGGGCAGCGGGGGTAAAGAAAACACGAAAAGGAGGGTTCCACCAAATGAAGCCGAGCAGGGACATTGCACATGGCAGACTGCAAGAGATGCCCTAAGAACAGGGCCGTCTTTCTTGAAGGCACAAATTTAAGTTACTGTGGATTGATGAGTGAAGAACAACAGGTCAGAAGGGGAATTTAAGGACACACACTGTCCTTGATCAACGTCCGGAACTCCCCTTGAAGTTTGCCAGCAGACCCTTTACACATCAGTTACAAGAGGCCAATCATTCTCACACACGCCCACGTGTCCACGCTGACACTCTTGCTCCCCACCTCTTTTTCATGAGTGTAAAACACCCCCCAAGTCTCCCATTTTCCCTCCTGTCCTTCCAATATACATCTGCTCGCATAGAAAGCCAAGGTGGAGCAACAGTGGATATTACAACTTAGAAATTTGTCTGACTGCTTCCTTTTAGGTTTACACTGAATCCATTTTTTTTTTCCCTATAGTGGTTCAATAAAATCAAAAACTCAAAAGCGTTTGCACAACAAATACAATTGGGCGCTACACAAGCTACCAGCATGAAAAATCTATATCCACAAAGTTCAAGGCTAACTCTAAATCTCCCTTATAACAGCTTAAATCAAAAACAATTTAGCTAACAAAAGCCAATATGGTAGCAGGATGGGATCAGCCTGTCGACTTCTCCTCCTGAGTTACACCAGTTTGTTTCAGAGAAGCAACAAGCAGATGCAAAGTCCCTCCCTTCATGCCAATGGCATCTCGGCTGTAGCTGTCTGCTCAGACCTTTCTGTCCAAACAGTGGACTGTACTAGTTTACTACTGTTAGAGTTGTTCAGAAATTCATTTGAGTATCCTTACAGCACATGTAACTAGAGGGCTGGCAGAGGCACAAAAGGAAAACACAACTTGGAGACACAACATTAACGCTTTTTTCACAGAAGGGTCTCCAAAAGCCTGGAGACTGCTCCAGATGAGCAGACAAGACCTACTACTCCTATAGCTCCAGAAATCATATTAAAGAAAGTTGGGAAGTGATAAGCCACCCCCATGCCCCAGTGCATGCACGAGTGGAGCTCTGCTGCTTCGAGACCCCATCAGCAATGACTTTTGATTTTAAAATCCAGAGGTTTTTTAACTTAGATTATTAACATCATCAACAACGGCTAAACAACCTTGCATTTCTGCTATGCATTTGAAAGCTCATCTGTGTGTTAAGTGAATAAATAAAAGAATTCGAAAGGAAAAACAATATAAATTCCATTTATATATACATATATAATAGACACACATTTTGGGGTTATATTTTCCTAACCATATTGCATAAATATATCTTTATTAGACCCACTATGGTATGTGTATATCATAATGCACTGAAGATTTTAAAAATAATTTAGAAAATTGGCTGGTTTCCTTACAATTTAGCTTACACGGTACAACATAATATATTTTAAATACCATGGAAATTGGCCAATTTTCCAATATTTAAATATCTGCGATATATCATTACAAACATTTTACAAAAGAAACATATGGCAAATTTTGCATTCTTTCCAAATGAGTGATATCCAGACCCTCTGATATATGAATGACATCCAGAGAGTCCTGCTTTTTCACTATTTTGAATACTTTGCTTCTGATTTGGAGTCTGTCATTGAAACTTTGTCAATTAGAATGAAATGCTGGGTCTCTAAAATTAAAAAGCCTTAGGAGTGACAAGTGGTTCAGCGAGGGTATGCAATCCATTCATTCAGCTCAATCTAAAATTTAGTATTAATTACGTTCATCCTAGGCATGTGACTCCCCCTCTCCAACGACAGTTCTCAAACCATCGTGCCAATTCAATGCCTGTTAGAACAGAGAGTAGAGGACCCTCAGAACACTCAGCTCCTCCAAACTTCAGGCAAACAAGCAGCCAGGGAAGACAAGGGAGATGGTGCCATTGCCTCACTTAGAAAGACCACAGCACAGCTCGCCCTCAGCAGAGAATCCACACAGCAGAGCCACTCATTCAAGTGCTCACGAACTACCCGTTGAACGCTGCCTTTTGCGCCGAGCCAACCTCAGCAGGGAAGCTGGTGATACACGTGCGGGGCAGTACCAGTGATCTGTGTCACAGGAAAAATAGTTATCAGATAGGATCAGAACAACTGGTCAAACTGTATTTCAAAAAACCCTCGTGTGCTATAGGTAGAATCAAGTGTAAATTTACAATCCAAAAGAAGAGATGCATTTTCTTGTAGAGAGTTTTGCAAAAATAACACAAGCATCGCCAGAGCTATACAACATATTTAACTGGGTAATGAGGGAAACCCCAAACTGAAAGCCTGAAGATTTTATTTAAAGCTTTAAAAGTTGCTTTCCAATAGAGAAACTAATTCCTTCTTGAAGGAAGGGGACGCCTTCTAGAAAAAATGTTCATTTCAAATGAAATTAATTTTCCTGTGAGGGTGATTTTGATCAAAAATATTTTTTTTTCAACCAGTCCAGTACTTTCAGTACCCTAAAGGCAGGCACTGCAACTGCGGGATATCGCACTCCGCAATACCCAAGTAACAATATTAACTGAAGAACATAGACATCAATGACTATGGGCTTTGGTTATCCATTTCTACTCCCACCTCTTTGCCATCATCCCCCGGGCAACACCCTCCACTGCTCTCTAAAGAAAGAGCGCACACACACAAAAGCGAGTGGAAAAGACACTCTCTGCTGAAGCGTGTGCACGGCTGGGCGGCTGGCAGCTGCACGGCCTGCGCTTGTTCATCTGCGAGCTCTTTCTGAAGAGCTTTTGAATTCTTTCGCTTTCATAAAGACCTGAATCCAGGATTACCCAACACAGAGAAGCAGTGTGACTCTGGCCATATTGTGTTCTGACAAAAGTATGAATCCAGTAGCGGATGTGCTGGAAGGTAGATGTGAGAGAGGTCAACGATTTAAATATATCGAAGAACTAAGATGGGAAAAAGCTGGCCTGGAAAACTACTTCTATGTCATTTTGGAATTTCCACGATGACCACGATGCCAATTAGCACAGGAGGAGCCATACACTCGGCCTCAGTAGTTTTTTCCTTATCACAGGAAGGAAGAACGCATTTGAAGATGTCAGACAATGTCAGACAATAGCCAGGCGATTCCATAACTGGAAACTCACCAAGGTCAGAGGGAGGGCAAATGTGCAATATAATGTTAATTATATCCACGTGCAGGATGAACAATACGTGCCAATCTCCCTCAGGTATCTAGTCAAGGTTTTCCCTGATACGGAGAGAACCAGGAATCCAATCGCAAAATTTCAGTTCACAGGATTTCCATTTCACGTCTCCCTCCACACCTTCTGTTTGTACTGTTCAGCACTCAATTGCAACCAAAACGAAACTGTTGGAGTTCCAAAAGAGGTTCAGATTCTGGATCTATTTGAGCTCCTCCACATTACTAACATTTTGCCTAGAAGACCTGCTAGCACTCCCACTATCCAAATACTTTCCAACAGGATTCTAAATTTGTGCATAAGAAAAGCTCGTTTAGAAGTTTAACCACATTTCGGGATGGATTTTAGTGTTGTCTTAAAAAGAGAAAGAAAAAAGTGTAGGCCGTAAGTGTCCCTTGCACACGGATATAGCCATTACAAACGATTAATTGAACATAAGACCCAGAATAGTATTGAGTTTTTACTCACGAGAACTGGGCAAATAGGCAAATAACTTCTGATTCCATTCACACGGGTTTCAAGCAGGCCAAGAAGTAAGCGATGACCGTGGCAGACGGCAACACATCTGCAAGTATATTAAACTTTGAGGTAAAAAGGTCTAGCAAAGCTAAGGTGAAATCCTTACCTGAATGTAGAATTAATTTCAAAGACTGTGGCAAAAAAAACAACCCACAACCCATTAAAACAGACAGAGAAAATAATTTGAAATAGCCCATCCTAAAGGATTAAAACTCACAAGGCAAGAAAAAAAAAGTCCATCGCATCTAGTATTGCAGAGATACACCATGGAGCTCTTTGCTCAGGACCTGGTAAAGGATTTCATCTGTCTGAAGAATAAAATTGCAGCGAGACATGAAAGGGCAAGCGGATCTGTTCAAAGTATACATTTCTGAGCTTAGCAAACCAACTGCTTCCACTTGCCCTGCTCACTGCAGCTCTCCTGCGTTACTGGAGAGCCTGACAGAAGAATACAGCACCCCTGTTGGAAGAAGATAGTTTTCAATCAACACCGTTATGTTTTTAAACCCGGTTTTGCCCTGCGTCATCTGCAGTGGGAGACAGATGACACTCGCTGTTATGGCTGTTGGCTGTTTTCCATTCGCAGGCCACCGATCACAACCTGGTGCAAGTGACAGCTTTCAGATACTGCAACCCTCCAGCCAACCCAGCACAGCTCTGTTTAGGAAAATTTGCTGCGATTCTCTCGGCTCGTAGCCTCCTGCGTCTGTTTTTCTAAGAGACAGAATCCTAAAGGCAGCATTTCTAGGGACAGGAGGAGATGACATATTTCCTAGCAGTTAACAGCGTCTCTTCACAGCACCCTAAGCAGCACAGTAACTCTCAGCCTACAGACAACACCCTTTTTCTGTAAAAGACTCAGTTCTGAGGAAGTTACTGTCAGTATTGATTTATCTATCACTAGCACCTTGAACCTTCAGCTGATCTCAAAGCTTGCTGCACTGGCTGTTGCACCAGCCTGCAGCGAGGTGCAAAGGACACACATGGAAAAAGAGGAACAGAAGCATAAGATTTGTTGAAGGTTACCGGCTGAGATAGAGACCCTGTCACGTATCACGTCATGCTGGACAGCTTGATACCCATGTTCACCCAAGCTTAAACACCTCAGTGGAATTGTAGCTGTAAAGATAGGAAACCTGCACACTAACATTGTTCAGTCAAAAGACATGGAGAATGGCTGAGCAGCAGTGAACAATTACAACGAATAATACCAGAGCAAGATAGCAAGGTTTCCAGCTCAGAGTTGTACACACTATAGGTTCATATTAGCACATAGCCAATACCCTTCTTATCATCAGCAAAATAAAGAATGAGTAACCCTACTGACTTAAATAAAATTATACTGATGCAAAGAGATTGGACTGACACAAAGTTTGAAGACTTTCAGTTTCTGGGAGTCTTCTAGACCCCTTGAAATTCTTTCTTTTCTAATAATCGCAGTCTAAATGATGACTTTCACATGTGAAAGGTGAGTTACTCCGAGCACCTGTAACAGTTCTTCAGAAATAATATGTACTATACTTTAAAGAACAGTGTTTCAAGCAGAGCATGGTCGCCAGGAAGAGGTTCATGAACTTTGGGGGATGAAAAAGGAAGAAATCTATTTCTATCCTGTTAATTAGGATTTTTCCAGAGGTTGCCTAAATCAAAACACTGAACAATTATCATATTAGCACACCATTAATACCACCTTCAGCAGCAAACACTCAGCTGACCTAAACAAACGATGAAACGTGCATCTGAATTTAGAAAACATTCATCTAATGTTACCACCACATTCACTACCAGGTGTTTCAGTTTTCAACATGCCTGAATGTCAGACCTAAAAGACTACAGGCCATGTCTGCAGCCCAGGGGCTATCTCACTTTAATGGGACCTGTACCTCTCTGCTTTCAATAATTCTGTAGCTTTCAGTACCTCACCACGCTTGTACCCAAATGAATGCACGAGAGCATCCGCATGAGGAGAAATCTTACCTATAAATGCTGTATTACCAGGCTCCTTTGAGACATAAAATAACACTGGAATGGTCAGCCTCATCCTGCAATGTTGAATAGTAATGACCTTTTTGTACTATTCAATGAAAGCGAAAGAGAGAGTTTTTACACTCTGCTAAAGCACAGCAGAGAATTTGGGGCAGAAATAGCGACCGCTGTTTAACAATGCACAACATCGTCACAAATACACGTTCAGTTCCCGGCGGAGAATGAGAATGCCTTTGCATACAGATCAAACAGAAACAGGAACCAGAATTTTGGAAAGGGCATTTGCTCAGTCCGGTCAAAAAGCACCTCCATCTTTGTGACACAGGCCACAGTTGCTTTAGTAACCGCTGCTAACCAGGACCACAGAAACGACGCTCTCTGGCAGGCTGGGGGCTGTCTGGCTCTCTGTCCCCACAGTTGCTGCGCTGCGACATCAACCCGGGTCTGCTGCAGGGAACGGGCTGTGGGGCTGCGCAGTGGGGTGTCTGCTTCTCTCCCACCTCAGCTGGCAGCACCAGCGTTCAGCAACAAGTGTTCACTTGGAGCGGCAGGCGACAACCTCCTGAATCTGCCCACAAGAAACCAATTCCTGGGGCTTTTTCTCCATCAAGTATCCCAGAAGAGTGCTGCTAAGCAGGGGCAACCCTGGTAACTTCTGTGCTATCTACTAACATGCTACTGTTGATATGGTTGCAGGCCAGTTTTTTGTTTTGTTTTGTTTTTAAGGGGTCTATTAGATACAGACTTCTACATATTGCAACTTTCCTAATCTTTCCAAAGGGTCAGTTTTATTTCCTGAAGTGCCTAAATATCACAGGCCAGGCTCACCAACTGCTCAAGAAATTAGGCAAGTTTAAATGTTTTTGTTCTTTTCCCAGGAAGATATTTTTGCACGGGGGTCACTGAACAAGCATCGCCGTCCCCTCCACCCCTCCGCTCCCCCCACTCCACCCCAGACCCTGGGGGATTCTGGGAATCCGACTGTAAATGACACTACCAGCTGAGATGTAATGGGTGTTGGAGCAGCAGCCGTTTCCTGTCTAGCAGGAACCCGAAGGTACAGGAATGTGGGAAGACTCCAGCGAGCCTCCTTAAGCAGCCAGAGCGGGCTGGGAACTAGCGAAGAGATAAGGGATGCCCTTTCCTCCTCCACCCACTCCAGCAGATAAGCATCATACGCCTCAGACATCTTGTCCACTGATCTGGGCTTTTCAACTGTGTCTCAGTATCTCTGACTCTACCTCCCTTCCTCTGCTCCCAAGCACAGCCCTGCTTAATGAGCCAGTCCACCCAGCGGACTGATAACGGGCGCAGGGTGCCTGCAGCGTGACGGGCGCGGGGTGCGCGGAGGCTTCGCAGCCAGCAGACACCTGTCTCTTTCCGGGGAAGGGACACGGATAAGAGACTCGGGCTCCACAGAAAGCAAACCTTGTTTGAGGAGACAGGTGTGCTCCTACGGACGGAGCCAGAGGCTGTTTGTTCAGGCAACATCCACAGGCCAGGCTCTAAAAGCAATCGATTTATAGTCTGTTTGTAAACCACCACAATCACGTACAAATAAAAAGCTAAGAGTGCCACGAAATTGCAACACCTTTCTCAGCATACTGCAACAACGCGCCGCTGCCCGGGCAGGTGGGTAACCACACTGGCTGGTAAACAGCAAAGGGACCGAGAGGCAAAAACTCGAACCGAGGACGCATCACTGTTCTCAGAGCTGTATACAAAAGGAGAGACAACCACTACTGCCCTGAGTCTGCTATCTGGTGAGACAATACAGAAACGGGGCCAGAGGATAAACAAGAAGGCACTAAGTTAAAAGCAGGCAGGAGGCAGTAGAAAAAACTGATCATAGATTCCGTATCTTCTATGTCTGGAAGGAAGGCACTAAATAACGGACTGTTCTGCCTCGCAAACTTGCAGGCTTCAGGCCAAGATAATGACAGTAACGCAGGCTGCATGTCATTCCAGAGCATCCCGCGATTCCCAGACAGAAGTCAGCAGCCAGTTAGGCAGTAGGGGAATTTAGGGCCAGGAGAAACTAAAGATAAAGGAGCAAAATTCTTAGAAAATGGATCTGGGGAACCTTAGATCCTGTGTACAGAAAGAAATAACCTTTCCACCTAGTGACCTCCTCCCCAACCGGCCTAAGTAAAACTAATCTCAAAGTTAGTTCAGATAAAACAATCCTAAAACTCTCTGGAGATTCAGAAGACCAGAAAGCCTGAGCTTTTTACACTCTTTCAGGTTGCTCATTTAAGTGTTTGTCAGAGAGATTGTGCAAAAGAAAGAATTCTGAGTCCCTGGCTTATCGTTGGCCCTCCTGCAAGAGCTAGAAGATAAGAGCAGGCAGGACTGGTCCCAGTGAAAAGACTCTTGGCTCTGGCACTGAAGTTTTCCTTTTGGGTGAAGAATTGCTTGGAACTAAGGAATGTTACACTGACTTGAAAGGGAAAGCCAAAAAACCCACATTCAGCAACATTACAAGGTCTTCCTTCAGACAAGAGGAGAATGTTCTTTTAATACCATCTTTCCATTTTCTCCCCTGCTATAAAGCCTTCTTAAAAGAGAAGTAGTGGCATTTCAGCCCAAGCCCTCAACTACTTTGTTCTTCAAAGTTTCATTATTACTGAAAAATTCCAGCAATCTTCCAGATGCTGCTGCCTTCTTACTAAGCCTTGCCTTGCTCTTAGCATCCCTTCTCTTGAACTGAATATTCAGGGTGTTCTGAAACGACTACCCAACCTTGTGAATTCCTCCTCTTCTATGTTCCACCTGACATAAAACTGGAAGAGCTGAAGTACTATTCAAGTGGTGGGTCTTGGGCGCTTTCTACCTCAGTTTTGTACAGCCAGCTTCGAAGCAAGGCAGTACAAAGACAATCCTTATCTGAGCAAGTTTCTCCCATTTACTGCAGAAGCTCACGCTGACCACTTCTCTGACGACAAACCAAACCATTCAGCTCTGCACCACACCCAAGCGTGGCAATGAACATCCCATGCGCAGCCCATGTGTTCGAATTGGTACCCACAGAGCTGGACTCCAGACAGAACCTAAACCCTTCCACGATGAGCCTGCTCCCAAGATAAATTCAAAAATGTATTTGTATTTCCACAAAGAGGGGGTCGCTTGCTACTGCCTGCCCATTTACAGTGGTATCTTGGGAATTAGGACTGTCCGCTATCTGGAGGACAGTGGTATTTTGCTGTCTCTGCCTGTCCCTAGCCCTCCCCACAAACATCCTCACACGCCCTCCTTTGTCAGCCTCTCTTGTTTGGCAGTGATTGACAGACTCCTGAATTATGAAAAGGTAGAAAGAGCATTGGTGAAGCACAGGGGTATTTTTATCGCAGTTTGTGGCCCCCCACCCCCATCATATATATCTGAGAAAAAATTCTTTTACACATGGAAAAAAAAAAAAAAAAAAAAAATCTATAGAGTCCTCGAAGGAACAGTTTTTATAGTCCTCTCAGCAGCCTGTCCTCAGCCTCGCTGCCTTTTCAATGGGCTGCTGGCTCCTAGCTGTCTGCTGATAGGAAGGATTAGCTACAGAAATGGCATACGGAAAGAGTCAAAACTAGAGGGAAGCACAGACCTCCAGCCCACCCAAGCAATTTGTTCATATTCAGCCACAGTTTCATAAAAGAAGAAACTGCAGGTGCAGCAATATTGCCTTTCACTCTGGCTGTGCCGTCCCTCATAAAAGGGAAGAGTCAAACGCGCTCAAAAATCCCGAGAGATTAAAATAAAACAGGAACATTTAAAGTTATTAATGTATTCATGCTTTCTCCCTTTCTCGCCATTTTTTGTTTTAGGGACTATGTTTTCAAGTTGTTCTTTACAAACACGGACTGTTATTTTAATCTGTTTTCACACCAAATACTGAGAGGCAGAGCTTTCGAACCTGGATGCCAGACATTACAAAGCCAGACTTTGTAAGCTGAGTTAGTCATTATTCCTGAAGTGTTGAGCATTCCCCCCTCACTGCCTTCCACAGGAATCTTGGGAATCTTAGAAGCCAAGTCATTTTCTTTCAGATACACAAAAATAATGTAGGGGGTTACATTTTAGACACCAGCATTGCTGCACAACCAAATCAATGGAGCAGTTGGGAGGCTGGTTAAAAACAAGCAACAAAAAAGATGACACCAAATATCAGGAGACTTAATCCACATTACCTCCATTTCTATGCCTTCAAAATACATGCTGTCTTCAGCTGAGCAACTTTGCTGCTAAGGAATCTGGTGATTCCATTAACCAAAAGCTAGAAATTAAACGGAATTCAGAGAAAACAAGAACTATTATCATCAGGTGCATGAAAGGACACCCAGTAACTGGAAGGAAAAATAGCTCCTTCAACAGCAAACACACAGTCCTCAACCTGCCAGTCTCCATCTACTCCTTGTGCCCACAGATGGCCTGGGCTCCTTCCTAGCAGGACCTTCCAGTGCTCTCCGTCAGCAAACCGGGTGGATACTGAACCCTGTAAATATCCTGAATTCTGAGTCGAGACTACCTACAAGGAAAACACAATGCCAGACCTAAGAAATGCCCTGGACTCCAATACAATGCAAGTATCGCTAGTAGGACTTCATCCTGACCTCTGGGTTAATTTGATCATTATTTGGACCTCCTGCACAGATATCTGTAGTTAGATATCTGTTATCTAAAGTACAGTGAACAGAGAATCAGAGGAAAGCCACTTCTCTTCAGTTTCTGCTGCAGCCAAAAGTCAGTTCAACATCTTCTCTCTACTTCAGCCAAATTTTTCCCTACCTATTATCCCCCATCCACTCAGCCACATGAAGAAAGGTAGCTCCAAGACAACGGCTCCTAAATTAAGTGAGAGGCAGTTAGCTGCAGAGTTCATGTAACAGGATGCACAGCAAATTATAACGTTACCTGAGAACATAATCCTGAGGAAGAGAAGCTGAACCAGGTTCCTCTGCATCCCCACAGACAGAAACACCATGCAAGTGGGAGCATACCCTCTCGAAGTTCACACTCTTCTCAGGGCAAAGAGGTACTAGCTGCATATAACATACATTTTACTATTTATATAACACATCCACTGGTTTGGAAGCGCTTTCAGTCTGTACTAGCTTACCTGAGAGAGAATTATTTAAAAGCTCAACAATGTTTTCACTCATCATGGAATGCATCTACTTTGGTTTGAGAATGAAGAAAGATGATTCAGCTGCTGATAGTCCTCTGATGCCTTCCCACAGCTGCTCCACATTGACCAGGAAAAGAATGCTAATGCAATTTGTCAAGCAGAATTAGGGGATAGTCTTCCTGACACACAAGGAAAAACACAGGAACAGCACCATGAGCATGGTATTTCTAGCTGAATGTTCAGATAAAAGGGTCGACTACCACTGATGTTCAGATCTGGGTGTCAAACGTCACCATCAGATGAGCAGAGACAAATCCTTCATAATTTTTCCAAGTCACACATTAAGACCCTAGCAAAGTCAGAGACAGAACTTCAGGGCTTTTGACTGCACAGGGCAATTCCTTCCTTCCCCATATGCCAACTTTTCTGCACTTTGGACATTTTTTTTTTAAATCACTTTGGAATTGTTTCATGTATTTGTCACGGTGGCCACCTTTTGAACGAGGCCCTCCACAACGCTTTGAAAGACAACTCTTACACCAAACACATGCAGCACCTCGGGAAGGAGCTGATATCCCTGGTAAACATGCCATACCTCGTCAATCACTCAAACCTTTACGATGCTTGCTCTATTACATACCTACTGCCTCTCAAAGCTCGCTACTATCAGTCTACGCTGCTGAATCAGCTCTCCTTCTGCATTCCATATAACACAAGAGTTTTTTATGTGAAAGAATTATTTTGTGGACAGAGTATCCAAAAAGGCACTTCTGTGCCTAATTCCTGTTGAAGAACTATGAGGCTCAGGATCTTATACCTTCAAAACTCTCTCTTTGCTCCAGCAGAACATATATTGTATATACACCATGCAGTTTTGTATTTATTTCTCAGCAGTGTAAAAAGTCATCTTCTCACCATTTTAAGTACATGAGCACCAGTAGGCCAAGGCCTGCCTTCCTGTTTTAAGAAGTGAAAGCGCTAGGGCAGACTGCCAGAGGACTTAATATAGTTTCAGATCTAAATTTAACAACAATAACATGGCTCCAGTCTGACCCTACAAAGAAAAGTTTGGAGAGAAAAAAAAAAAAGCAATTCTTCACAAATTAAGAAAACAATAAAGGTCCCTTTCAAGTGTCAAGGAATATTCTTAGCCAGCCTGCAACACCTAAATCAAGAGAGAGGTTGTTAAAATGGCATAATACCAGGAAATTCGCCTACAGGGTCTACTTCCTCCTTGGAGACTACGGCCTAGAGTGCCGGAGTCAGTGTGCTTGCGACGGGGGAGGCGGGAGGGAGAACCGGGGATCTGACTAAAGTGACTATAAAAAAAGCCAAAGCTGGATATCAACACCACAGTCTCTAGATCTAAGATGATACAACCAGTCTTCCTGGCCTGAGATTCCGAGTCACATCAATAGCCTCTTTAATCCTTTCCCACCCAACATTTCCTGACACCGACCGCAAAAGTCAACAAGTTCAAACCCAGCACAGAAAATTAGCGCTTGCACACAATACAGCCAAGTGATAATGCGGCTGTATTTATAGCACAGAGGCAGCCCCCTCAGAGGAGTTATTAAAGATCCTGGTGGGAAGAAAACACAACTAGAAGAAAGTTATTCAAGTCAGTTAAAGATACACCTGAACCCTCCCTTCCTCTCCCACCCCTCTCTGAGGTCATAACATCACAATATAGTCTCCTAAGCAAGGACGCTCCTCCGGGACACTCTGATAGGGAAAGTGTGAACAACAAAAGCCCATTGTTAGCAGGGACCGGTGGTGCCACTTAGACCCTCGTTCAGTTCCCCAGGGGCTGGGGTTTGCGTTATGCAGGCTTAAAAATAAAAGGCACTGGGACAAGGGACAAACAAATAATGAAGTCATTTCCATTTACCTAGACCAGCAAGGGGGTTGCCAAGCAGGGTAACTGGTTATTGCTGGGTGTTAGCAGCATCTCCACCCTGGGACTCCCACCTCCTCTACTCTACGCTTTTCAAAGCGAAATTTTTCACACTGAATTACTTGAGGAGTTCAACCCAGAATTAGATGCGGATGATACCCTTAGACCAATATGACATCTTCCAAATTGTATGTATCTTGAGATTCTTCTTCACCCAGCACCAACAGCATAGTTGACTGATCCTCCACAGAACAGCAATACGCTTTTTAAGAGGGCTGTGAGCTTTTCACTGGGCATCGTTCCTTAGTTCAAGGAAGATTTCTAAAGGAATACCTCAGTTGCGTAGTATAGTTCATTTGCCTACCCTCAAATTACTACTCCTGAGCCACAAGCACGAGCAGTTACATCACCTAATACTATTCCAGCTGCTGAATCTGAAATTTGCTTGCATGACAAATACCATAACTCTTTGCGCTGCTGAGCTGCTCCACTGATTCTTTCCCAGTCACCTGCAGGAGAATTTTCTATCACGCCCAAAGAGGAGCTGTGAAAGGGCTCAAATGGAGCTGCCTTGAGTCCAGATTAAAGTAGTGGTGTGAGTGGCTGGCAAGGTGCATTAATCAAACACCAGCACCTCCTCTTGGATCAAACCGTCTGAATTAACAGTACTGCCACATTGGAGTGGAAAGTTCTTTTGTGTGGGTGAACCTCATGCTGGAGGCAATATAAGCGGTATGAGCTGATTGTGCAGCGAAGCCAAACCTCTCGGGCTACATCGGGTCTGGCCCTCGAGGCCCAGCACAGTCCTCCCTACCTTCCTCTGTGATACACAACAGCTGATCAATCAATTTAGACAGCATGTTGGAGAGTCCTCCGGAAAGGGTAACACTTGGGTAGTACGGAACCCATACTCACCTCCATGTTGCATACACTCCTTGCAGCCTGAAAAGAAGCATTTCTGCATCTACAGTGATTAGTAAATGCCTGAGTAGAGGGAAATAAAGACGGTACAAATGCATCTTCACCATCTGCTCTAGCTGCACTGAGTGCTGCTTCAGTTCACATCAGGGGCACCACCACAAGCTTCCTCCTAGTCTTGGCTCTGTTGAGCTGTGAAAACTATGCACATGGAGAAGGTAGGTGCTAGAGGCATCAGTACTGCACTGCTTGTTTCCTGCACCTTAACCTTTGGTGTGGACTGCCAACTGAAATCCTCCCTCAAGTACACAGTGAGGACTGGGGAACCTCAGCCACATTAACTTGCATGGTTTTGCCCCAAAGTTTTCAACACGAGCAGTCTGAAAGGATGAGTTTCCCTGCAGCCGTGGTTCTTCCCACTCCAGGCCTACCTTCTCCCCATATGGAAAGAGTGAGAGAAGGCAATTTTTGGGTCTGGAGAAAAACAGAACACTCTGGAGAGCTGAATTACACAACTTTCTATGTCAATTCAGTGTTGGTTCTTCTTCCCTCCTGCAGTTTACATGCCCTACAACTGGAGACAGGAATTCTTTTTGTAGGACCTTACTTGTCCCACCCAGTAGGGCACTGAACAGCCAGCACAGGAACAACTCTTTCGTATCTAACTCACATCTCACTCCTATACAAGTGCAGACAGCATTTTGAAGACTAATTTCATTCCTAATGACAAGTCCTCCAAGCAGTTTCATTTTGCTGACTATTTACAGGTTTAGTTCACTGACATTATATAAACTAGCAAAAAAATCAAAGCTTCAAAACCTCATACTTTGGTTCAGCAGTTGCCCCTCAGTGTTAGTGGAAACAGCTCTCAAGAATTTAATTTCAAACTTCCTCACAACATTGGTGCCTGGATTCATGTGATTACACAAGACTGTCAAATTCCATCAAGAAAAAAATAAGAGTTTCTAATCGTAATGGTTTCAGGGGACAGACTGAAGGCATAAGACCCAGGAGGAAAAAAAAAAACCAAAACTGAAGGCAACTGTAAAAACAACAAATGTGGTTTTAGATTTTTTTTTTTTTAATCTCATCATTTTTAAGCCAGTCTCCATTTTGGAAGGCCTGATTCATGTTTTCAAAGGCTTGTGGTTTTCAATGCTGCAAAGCCGAAAGGCCAAAATGGCCCTATGAATGCCTGTGGGTCTGAGCTAGCTGCTGGCTACCGCTACAGCTGGGAAGCTTCTGCACGTCTGCTCTCCTGGTGGTCAGTGCACGGTTTGGTGCCCAGACTGGCCATGCTGGCAGGGGTCACTTCGCAGTACAGCATGCCTGCCATTTTCCCACTCTTCTGCCTTTAGCACAAAGTAAAATGAACGTTCACCACAACTGAATACTTGTGAAGCTTATTTAACATTTGATTTCATTCCAATCACAAACCACTAGAAAATCCCACATGCCATGTCTGCTTCCATTTGACTTCTCCTTGCGTATTTAAACATGTGGTTATTTCCAGCCATAATTGATTATCAGTAATCACAAGAAAGTTGCCCAATTTAATCCTGAAATAAAAACATAGAAAGCAGTTGTTCCACCCAAAGCTAGTCCTCTTTTTCCCAGCAGCATGTATCCTCCATGTGAAAGCAACAACACTTATATCTACAGTTTCCTGTAATAAAGCATTGCCACAAAGACCTACTGCAGTCTGAAACTCCAGCCTCGGCTCTGTCTCATCTCTAAACTGTTCTGTGATCCAGAGTGAATCTTTTTTTTTCTCATCTCCCTCAGTTTCCCCATTTATAAAAACAGTATTTATTTTCATTGTGGGTGGGCCAAGAAAGACAGTTTTCGGATGCTTCAGTATGCAAATAAAATATTTATACATACGAAGGATTATTTCGTTTACTGTTACAGTAGAACTAGCAGCTGTGTCAGGATTAAGTCTGCACAGCAATTTTCAATTATATTGGAAATTTCATAATGTGAGAACACCACACTGTGTAATCACTACCTTAATACAACCTATTACTAGAAAAAGTCTGAAGGTTTGTTTCACATTTACACTAAGGCTCCTTTATACCATTCTGGCAGTAAAAAAAAAACACCCAGATTTCAAGTTTATTTAATACGTCAAGTCTCTCTGGTACTACTTGTAACGGGGTTTTTGTAGTAAGGTAAATCGGACTCTGAACTTTTGACTAGTTCACAGTCAGCCTGTTGAGGAGATGCAAAAATAGAAGACTTTAAAACTGACTGCTCCCTGGGAACTAAGCTTGCCCTCTGAGGTCCTCTAAGGCTACCTTTAGGTAACTAATGGTTTGCCTCCACCCATCAGAATCCCTAAACACAGATACAAAATCTGAGATGAAAGCTGTTCTTTCAATAAAATAATTCTAGTCAAGTTCTTATACATGATAAATGTTTTCTGCCTAGGCCCAGTAATGCTGACATACCCAGTCAGGCTTTCAAAACTCCCAGCTTGGCACCTATAAACGTTTCCCAAGCTCTTCTGCAAATGCAGCTCACATTTTGAGCGCAGAAGCTTGGAAATCACGGCTGAGCTCTGCACCCCGAGGAAAGGGAAAGGTCATTCTCTGCAGACAACTGTCAAAGACTTGAAAGAAGACTTGGTGAAGACTTCTGCATAGGTCCACTGCGGGTGATGACCACTTGGCCACATTAGCAGCTACACGGGGGAAATACATGCACAGCCTTGAAGAAGATGCATCATTTTATCTTTATTTATATTCTCATTTCATTAGGAAGTATACCTCTGGATTTTGAGGTGCATTTTCTAAGTCAGTGGAGCCTTCTGCAGCGTTGTAGTCAGTAATATGGCAGCTATGAAGAAGACTCTGGGGTGGTTCGGGATTCACATACAGTTCCGGATATGAGGATCAAATGCGCCACACAATGAAATACATTTGTTAAGGAAATTGGCACCGCTAAAAAAGAAACACTCTACGGAGAGCCAAGTAACATCTAAGGCTCCTTAACCCAATTAGCTAAACACTCTTCTGCCACTGAAAAAAAGAAAACAAAAACCACTTCGTGAAATTGAGATGAGTGAGTCTGGGGTAGAAAGTGAGAATCTTGATAAACTGTCGGTATCTTTGCCTGCCAGAGCTATTAGCCCAGAGTCTGCTGAGTCTAGACAAAGGTTTGATTTTGAATTGAAAGGGGAATCATTTGCAGAGAGTAAAGCAATTTAGGTTTTGAAAAACAACCATGAATTTTTAACTATTAACCCAAAAGAGAGACAAGGAGCCTCTGCAGGCACATAAGGCTTTTAAATATTACCCGCTACCACAGGAGGTCATTGAGATTGGAGTGATTTTAAGATCAGAAAGCTTCATTAGGCCAAAACATTTAATGTACCCGAGGGCTGGAGGGAAGAGATGAGATTGGTGGAGTCAGCAATGTGAAGGGAGTATTTTGTATGCACATCATTTGCTGAAATCATTGGTTCTGCTCCATATGATACTAACAAGCAGCAGCTGACAGTCATGAATCGCAAGAGGTGATAAGCATGAAGTACCAGATTGTCCCCGTTCCTTGCATGACTGCACAGAAGACAGGGATCAGAAAGCTTGTTTCTTTATTAGAATCCCTGAGTGGATTCTAGATACAAAATTATTTCCCATACAAGAACTTCTTCCTCACTAGGTTGGTTTCAAACAGAAATAAGGCCTGGTCTGGGTCTCTTCAACCATGATTTTTTAGGAGATCTATGTTGGAAAAAAGTTAGCAATGAGGAGACTAGAAACACAAGACAATGAGGGAAAAGAAAGTGAAACATGCTGAGTGCAGCACCAGGAAGAGGCCCAAAGCCCGGGACAGGAGGAAGAAAAGGGATCCTTTAGTGCTGGGATGCATGCAGTTGCCACTGTGAGTACGCAGCCCCAGCAGATTACATCTGTGCTCCCCAGCCCTGTGTGCAGCCGTGGGGAGAGAGGAAAAGGCACCACAGCCTCCTGTTCATCCATCACGAAGAAATCAGCGGTAGGCTGCAATGCTTGGCCAGCTGTGTAGGCTGATGTCACGATGAACATAAATGATTCGGAGCCTTTAGCAGCTTTTCATTCTCCCCGAGGTTATAAACACAGCTGAAGACATCCCCATTCCAGCCCACCCTGGACACAATGGAAGTGATAACCAGGGAGGCTTTGCCTGCTCTCAGAACACCTTCCAGGGGCCAGGCAGGCAGGAGGCCCATAACCTTGCATCTTTAACACAGACAGCACTCGGGCTGCAGCTAGATGGGCAGATTGGTAGGAAAGCACACATGGCCTTCCCGCAAAGCAGAGAACTCCAGCAGGAACTGTGACTCTCCTCAAATAGTTTCATCAGATTATTCTACGAACAGTAGAGAAAACCACTTTCTACCACACAGAGCTTTGCAAACAAACCAAATGAAAGGCAACAACTGAGACGAGGAGATGCACATGAGACCCAGAGCAGCACCAACCCACTGTCTCAGCGTCAGCACACTGCTGGAGGAAATCCGACTGCCGTTACATCCACCACACACGACCAGCAGCACATCTAATCACTGCTGCCAAAGGGGTCCCTGACTGGCATCAAAATGACGGATGGGGTTAGGCAGTGCAGGCTGCACTTCTAGGTTTTGAGTCTGAGGAGGCTCAATGGGGAAGGGCTCTGTACTGACCTCACGTGCCGTATGCTAGGGCCGTGTGAGCTTATAAAATTAGCACATACCCCTTTGAACGAGCAGTTGTTTTCTTTCAAGCCCCATGGCACAATGTTATAGGAGGCTGGAGATGAGAACAGGGCACAAAGCAATGGGAAACGAATGGAATAACGAAGAAACAGTCTGTTCACCTTCTGTAGCTCTGTGTCATGCAGAGAAGCCTAAAGGCATCTGGTTTGATCCTGGTTTCCCAAAGCTAGGACATGGTTTGATCGACTCCTTTGGTGGTTTAATAACATCCAATTGCTCTGTGCCACGTCGGTCATCATTTCTCAAAATACGAACCATACGGCAGATGGGGAAACTGAGGCACCCGAAGGGGAAGGGACTTTCCTGATGTCACTCAAGAGTCCACTGCCTGTACCCACCCAGTCTGTCCACTGTACAACAGTGCCTTCTAGTGGAGAGAAAACATTTACGCATGGAAAAAGGGGGTGGGCGTAAGACGCCGTAAAAGAACAAAAAAATTATCTACGTCTAAACTGCTGTAGGCATGCATCTTGACTACCATCCTCTAGGAACTGCTGCTCACTTGGCAATTTTGCTTTGCATATTCTAGCCAGGTTATCTGAGACAACCAGGAGTCACTCTGGCCTTTGAGGACCCCTGGTAATCATGCATCAGGAAGTCTTCATTTTAGTAGCCACTAGCAGATCAAGCCACATCGTACTCCAAAGGTCACAACAGTGCAATGGGACAAATACATTTTTCAGAAGGCACAAGGCATTCAGTCTCTGCTTTTGTGTTCTCATGACAATGATTGTAATGACGCAGCTGGAGTGGGAAATGGCCCAGCATAAATCCATCCTGGCAACAATACTTTGTAACAAAAACTGTAAAAGGAGGCAGGCATGTTTAGGATAAGTTGGAGATAGTAATCTGGTTATTATTCAGAGGCCCCACTCAGACACTACACTGAGGAGATCCTGATTGTGTCCCCTCGGCCCCATACCGCACATATCCTTTGCAGAAGAACAATGTAGACAGGAGTCTCTTGGACCATATGAAAATCTGGGAGATAATTCTCAAAACAGGAAATTACATTACACAGCGTGTCTGCCACAATCGCTAATGGGGCTGCATTATGCAGCCAAGTAGTTCAAACTACAGCTCCTCTGCTGGTGTGAGTTCAGGCAGTATTGCCGAAGGCAACTGAGTTACAGTGATTTGCACCCGTGGAAGAGAAGTGCCGGAGACACACTGCCACAAACAAGGCGAGGAACAGCTCTGAAAATTATGTCATGAAACGGCTTAACGAGTGAAGAGAAGGTATTTTATCCAACGGGAGTTCTCCTCGACTGTTGTGTAAGCAGCTCATGTTCACCTCTAAGAAAACAGAGGAAGACAGTAAGGGCAAAGCAACTGGTCAGTGGAGAGCTGGTTGGGAATTTCTTGATGACAAGATCTTCTATTGGAAAAGTCAGTTATCCAAAACAGAAACTTTCCTCCCAAGAATGCAGCAGCACTGAGAAAGCTGTTGTGGGAACAGCATTCTCAGGTTCATGAGTGAACTTCCACTCAGAAAAAAACCCAAAGCCAGAACAGATAATAAGCTGCTGCTTGGGAGAGTCCTTGAGCTTCAGGAGACTCAGGTTTCCAGCTTGTCTGCCCTCCCCCAGCAGAGCACTGGTCTGTTACCTGTTTTGGGGGACAGCTGGGCCAGCTTGCTCCCAAGGAGGCTTTTACTCATCTGCAAGTCTCACCCAGTACTTGCCAGCAAAGGCACTTGGAGCTTTGATGTCTCACCTTCCCAGCTGACATCTTGGCCACCAGACTTCGGGCTGTATCTCGCACCTCAGAACTTCTTTCCTAACCCGAGGGCAAAGTTGCCGTTGGTATTTCAAAACAGCTTAACTTAAGTAAGACTATCCATACACATTAAGAGGTACCAGTATAATTATACCAAGGAAAACAGAAACACCTCTTGTACAGGGAAGCAGTTGTTGATGGACTGAATGAAGACAGGTGACAAATGGAAGAAGAAAGTCTTCTTCTAATGTGCGCTACAAATACAATGTGTGCAATGCTGTTTACATTAGAGAATACCTATCATGCACTACATAAAATGCAGTTATATAGGAGCACGTGGTGAGAGCTTTCATCAGCCCTCACTGATGCATAGAAAAACAAAAATCATAATCCTAAACCTTAATTCTTATTACAGAATTTTCCACATATAGCTCCCAAAAAGACTTTATAAACAAACAAGAACATCCTAAGGAAAACTGAGGCACAGGAAGGGATAACCTCAGGACAGACACTACACGAGCAAGCAATAGGGGCCAGCCTCTGCCCCCCAGCAGAGACCTGCAGAGATGGAGCTGCACTTGCTGGGCAGCATCACACGAGGGCACCGGGGGCTCTCCCAGCAGCAGACAGGGCAGAACCATTGCCACCCGGACAAACCCGGCCTCTCCATCCCAGTGGAGATCCAACCTAGACGGAGCTCAAAGTGGAAAAGCAGACCTCGCACTTGTACAATGGAAGTTCCCGGGCTGATGACAATGACATCTGCTGCCATAGCAGGGATCTCACTTCTTCGTACCTTTGCTCGCAAAAGGTTGTAAGTAGACCTGGCTTCGGGCCAAGACCATGTTTAAAGTCAGCTCCTAAAATCTGATTTAATCACTAAAAGCATTTCTGATATCAAAGTTTTAATGAGAAATATGTTTTCTACCAAAAAGAAAATGCAAAGATGCCTTATACCAGAGCATACAGGTCCCATACAAGACCAAATAGATGAAACCCCTCACACAGAGACAACAGCAGCCACAACAGAAAGACTTTATCCCTTTAACCATTACATAACTCCCAGAACAAGGCAGATTTCTAGATAATTACATGATCCTTGTGTTGGAGACCCAACACAGGAGCTGATTTTCAGAAGCAACCAAAAACCATCAGCAAACCAAACAGCTCCCATGGAAGACACTGAGATCATCTGGGTTTACAACACTTCCACAGATCAGTGCCCTTGGGTATGCAGATATTGTAAATCAAGCATCTCAGTCCTCAGTAGTACCACAAATAAAAAATTTGCTGCACCCTGGGGAGCACATTCCAGTGCAGGAGCTAATCCAGCGCCAATCTGAACCTTCTCTGTTCAGCAGTGCTTTTGTAGAAATTGAAAACTATGACATAATGTGGACGACTGCAACCACACGTAGGAGAGCTGATCTCCAGTGTGACCAGGTGGTTTCTTGTGCTCTTAATACCCAAGCAGAAAACAAGCCGAGCACATTCCAAAAACATTCAACTGCCACAGCATTCATTGCCCCAGCATAAGAAGTACAGCCAGTGAACCTTTTGGGACCATCTTACGCAGTTCATGAGTTCTCAGTGTCTCAGCCTGACAGAACATCACTCATGAAACACACAAAGCTCCACTCGGGCCTCCTTTGCAAGTACTAACTCATACAGTTTTCATTCCAGCTGATCAGTCTACCAGTGGCTGCAGTGTAACGGGTACGATATTTCAGCACAGATACAGATACATAAAGATAATTCTCTGCTGGCGCAGTTCATTTTTAATAAGCCTTTTTTGATATTGCCATCACTGAAATCACACTGAAGAAATGCTTTCTCTCGAGTTGGGAAGTAAAATTAAGAAAAGCTGCATATTTGCCCAACACGAAGGGGAAAAAAAGATTCAATTCCTGCCGAACTCCTCCAAAAGCCACTAATTTTGCACTTTTTTTAGATACCAGGTTGAACTCACAATTCAGAAGGTTTCTCTGTTCTTAACTTTGGCACTTGTCTATTGCCCTTGGACTAATTCTTCTGGATTTGCATTTCGTGCAAAGTATTGTCACCTCCTGCTCTTTGGCTGGGTCCATTGTGATACAGAAGAGGTGCTAATCCTCTAGTAATTAGCACCTCATTGGGAGGTCAAGAAGAGGTCATGACAGGGGGCTTGTTTATTTTTTAGAAGAATTCTGGTTTGCTCCTTGTTTTCATTAAGGCTGTGAGATGTTGAGGTGTTCCAGCTCCGAGCATGTTGTAGCTCTGCAGAAGAATAACCGCCCTTGCTCTAGGCATGGGCACCATTCGGAGCAGTTAATCTCCAGAGCAGAAGGGAGCTCAGGAGAGGAACACAGTGATGTGTCTCATTTTGGCACACGTAACCCTCATCAATCATCTCATGACAGGATCCCTGATACACTTGGTTTTCAGTTCTGTCTGCGCTTGGTCTTCCTCCAACTTTCTGCATGCAAATAAATGCTTGCACAAACTTTGTAATCATGTAGTAGACACAAATACATTCACCTGGTCAACAGTATCATAGGATTTATGACTCCTGTCTGAGAGAGCAATAATTTACATAGTGACTCAGATTTAGGACCCAAATTGTCTTTAATACTTTTCCTAACAATAGAATAGGACAATTTAAAGAAGCAAAGAAAATTCCATTCACCTTCAAACCAGGCAGCAAGGTCATCTCGGGGGAACAGCGGTCTTCCTTTAAAAGCTGTTCTCTGTACGAGATCTCCTTCTCCTCCCTCCCCAGCTGCTCACCTATTCTAACGTGGATGAGGAAAGCAGGCCCTTGCTGGTGTCCACCACCTAACTCTCGAATAGGACCAGCTCTCCTCACAAGTCTTCAAATGACCCATACGCCTTTTTACCGTTTCTAGAACACTCCTCCTCATCGTTCTAACTTGAGGACACCAATTTGCTTTCAATTGCCATCCCCATAAACACAGTTTCCCTGGCAACACATAAAAGGTCCATCAGCAAAGCAGACCATCCCAGCCCTAACCAGAAACATAGCTACAGACAACGTGTGTGCTGTATACACAGCACGTATATGGAGCTCTCGGTGGAGCTCTCATCTTCTCTGAGGATCTAACTGCTGCTAGAACATGCAGGGAAAGTTAGAGAAAGCCCTGGATCTTCCACAGCAAAAAGTTAGGGTCCCCTGCCCCACGCCTGTCAGAGATATAACAACACACCCACAAAAACTCAAAAGGATAATTTAGACCCTGGCAACCTTCCAAAAAGGGGCAATTGCCGGGTTCTAGATATCAAGTGTGGTAGTGCTGATTTGGAAGGTTATATCCACCATCTACAGCTATTCTACTTCTACTTGAGTTTTCAAAACAGGGCGTCACAGTAAACTCAGCAAACACAAAGGACACAGGAATCCCAGTTGCATTCTGCCTACAGCTCTGCTCTAATCACAGATAACCCTGTCAGGCTGTGTGTCATACCGCAAAAGGGCACTTCCCAGAGGATCTAGGGCATCCAGACATGTCTGTCTTATCTAGAGAATGCTTATGAATGCCAGCAGAAGCTAACAATAAATGTTTCCATGCAAAGGCCAGGACAAATGCATTCTCTAAGGGGTCACATCGCTTCTCTAAGACTCACTGTCTGAATATTCAGTCTCCAGAAATTTCTCATTTCTCTAGAAATTGCAAGCACTTGCACGTTTCTCCATCTAAGAGCCATCACAACCACTCTCGCTCCCACTCCCACGTCCATTCTCAGGCTAATCCAGAGAGACTGGAGAGGAAGAAATGCTAGGACTTAAATCAGCACCAGCAATGCCAAGGGAGCCGTTACTGTTAGAATTCACTGTTACTGAGTGGTCTCTATTAAGATCAATGAAGCCTTGTGCAAGGCCCAGTACACAAATTATTAGCTAGCAGACACGTTAACTATTACTGCAGTGTCTATAACGACTCAGCATCCATGATCACTGGTTTCCATCAGGAAAAAATAAAGCATGGCTAGTATTTCCCATATCTTCACAGCAAGTTTCCTTGGTATCTATTTGTGAAAATGATTTTTAAATATGTAATGTATAAAACATAGACTTAAATTTTTTGCAGGTTTGGCCAGTTTTCAATATTTTAGTATATATGGAATGATCCAAATATGTTTTCAATATATTTCAACACATACAGTTGTCATACACAGACCTCTATATTTTACTTACTAGCAAAACTGGCCAAGTATGTGCTATTTTTCAATATATTTGCCCTATCGCCTCATATATTTTAGAGACATGATTGTACAGCACATTTTAGGAAAGATATTACAAATGAAAAGAGATCATTTTTCTCTTACAGAAAGGATGTGGTTTGCTAAATCGTTTGGAAGACAGAAGAGAACCTGAACTGGACTGCTGCGTCACCTGGAGCGGACTCTGGGTACCAGAGTGACCTGCTAATGTGCTGCCTACAGCTACAGTGTTCGGAAGAGCTTTTAAATGCAAGACTACGGAGAACAGTAATGCAGTGTATCTATCCAAAATGGACTTTGGGTTCAAGAAATAGAGAAAGATGTATGTTTAGAGATGACATAACCCAATTCCCTTTAAAATTATTAAGCTGGCATCACAGTGTGACTGATCCCATATGGACATCTGATGCCAGCACTGCCCAGTAACTCTGCATTGCCCACAGACCTCACATTCACTGAACAGTGAGAAAACCAGTGACTTGCTTACTAGTGGAAGAGACCTACAAGGAAAAAGGTTAACAAAAGTTGCAAGGAGCAAGGCCTCCAGACCTCCCAAAGCTCTTTGGTCAGCGAACAGCTTTGAATGTTAAACTGAGTCTGTTGGAATAAAGAGCTGACCCAGGCTGTGGGTACATTCTTTGGATTTCCAAAGCATGGATAGACAAGTCAGCAGCTTTAGTCAGACACATCAGATCAGCAAATTAGAAGCTGCCATATTCAAGCATGCTTGGTTTTCTCAAGACTTGCATTACTAGCATAGGGTAAAGAACATCCCAGAACAAGAATGATCAGCCAGGACACTTTGCACAAGCACTGCCAGTTTGAAATGTCTGTGAAACTACATCCTAAGTCCTCTCACTAAATTCCAGGGACTCAGCTACAGCTTTTCTACAAGACTTGTACAGAAGAGGCATAATCAGATTCTTCGACATCTGTAGACCTGAAATGAGTATGGCTAACGTGTCCTGCATTGGATTAATGGTGTCTGCAGCACAGCGTTTCCAGATGGCCTACAGCCAGAATGCTGGACACCAGAAATCCTGAAATCACCAACAAAAGAAGGAGGGCAACAGATGAGAATTAAAAACAGCGGTGTCCTGAAAAAAAACCAAAACAAAACCAACAACCAAACAAACCCGCCCACTCCCCCCCACCCCCCCAAGAACTCTGCAAGCTTTCTTATCCCTGTGTCATCCCAAGAGCATCCCAGGAACATGCCAAGAATTGCATTCTGAGAGGCTCTACTCCCTCCTTTCGCTTCAACTAGCAGCATTTCACAGCACACATCAGACAAGCCCAAGATTTATGCCTTGCAGTGGAAAAGCTGCCATCTCAACAGCTTCGGCTAGGTACTGCCCCTTTTCTCTCTTGCTACTTCTTTTGAAGTAGACGGCTCACGTATTTAGACAGCACTAGGTGTTGCTGGCCATGCTCTTCATGGTTAGTGAAAGTTTCTCATGTTTTCTCTTGTCTCCTACAGATTTGCAGATGTTTCAGTTGCTCGACTGGATCCCCAAACTGTCCTCCAGACAACGTTTTAATGCTCATTTCAAAAGCGGTTCTTAAGGTTAGAAGACAGTGCAGGACAAGGAGAGGCTTGAACTTTGCCACCACAGGAACAGAATCATGAAACTGTAGACATCCCTAGGTATTTACATTTGAAATGAAGCCACCACACATATCTCAAAAAAGCCCAGACGTCTTTAACTTTCAAATTTTGTACCATACCCAGATGAAAAAAAGCAGCATTAAAATTATGCAGGAAGCGTTTTGCTTAATACAAAATATATTTTCTTGATTTCTTTTGCCACAAACTGAAGAATGATCCATTGGTTTTCCTTAACAAATCAGAGCACATGCTTGCTGCTAGACTGAGCACCGAATTGAAAAGTCCTAACAAGAATTCCCATATCTGTGGCAGGGAATTCTCTCAAGCTTTTAAGTTGAAGAGTCTGATATATCCATAGAAAAGGGTTTGCTCTTCCAAATGTGTCTATTTCTAAAGGGCTCTAAATCACTTGCAAATTTGGAAAAAGTTTGCAAAAACATCACCAAACTGTTGGAAAGAACATGCTTGCACTGCATGGGCAACTGCCAACACCCTCGGTCAAACTGTCACGCCACCTTTCACACATTCCACAGCACATTGGGATTGATCGCTTGTGTCCAAGGGGACCACAAGAGCTCATCTGGGTTTCCAAGAGCTCAGCAGCCAAGGTGAATGTTTCAAAAGTGCAATACCTTATACAGAAAGCTTATTTTGGGGGGAAAAAAACAAACAAAAAATCATAACCAAACTTACGAATCCTAGTTCACTGCACTGTATGGGTGCTGAGTTCTTTTGAAAATCTGGTGGATGCTATTCATTCCATTTCCCTCACTCACTATCCACACCCCTGCATCTGCGGGAACAGATGAATAGTGCGTCCCCTCCACAGGAACTGATGCAATTCTCTGTCTCCTACACCACTGTAACAACGTAAAATACAGGGGGAGAGTGGAAAGAGAGGCAAAAAATTAAATAAATTATTGTACTATAATTTACTAGGTCTTAGAAGAATGATATAAAAATTCTCCCCTCCATCAAAAAAAAAAAAAAAGAAGCATTCTCGAACTCTTTAGGAGTTTTAGAGAGTGCGTATATGTAAGTACTTAAGACAGACACTCATCTTTCATCTTTGGAAAAAACAACAGATTCTAACATCCAACACAGACTGAAAGAGTAGCCATCACTGGAAGAAATCCTGGCTTGGAGTCAAAACCCAAAGGTCTTTGCCACACCAGTTGCACAGCCTTTGGGCTCACAGATTTTAATGAACGGAGACTCAAGGCTTCTTTGGATGTCCAAAAATAACCCAGGCTGCCTGCTGCCTCGCTGGCTCTCCTCCGATCGGCATCCTTCCTCTACTGCTGACAGGAGTAGAGCCTGTCTGACTGCAAGCCCCAGAGCAATGCAATGACCCACAAGATACCTCTGCACCCTGAAGGCAAATGTTCCTGCACCCCAGGGAGGTGAAGGGTCATTAGAAATCCAGGAACGACGACTCCTAACGACATCATCCGATTGTGATATGTGATCGAGGAAAACAAAAAATGGAGAAGCAGCATTTTTCTTTTGTTTAATCATCTTTTAGTTTCACCTTACAGTTTCTTTGTAGAATTTGCTAATCTGTAAGAACAGAGAATACATCCTAGCAATATAGAGGGACTGATAAGGAAAGTCCATCTGTCCTTCTCTTATCCCCGTTTCCCCTGATTTCTAGGTTGCATTTTATTTAAACAGAATTTACAATTCAAAACTCCTTCAGGAACAAAACAGTCATGTTCACTACAGTAATTCTGAAAAGCAGGAAAAAAAACCAACAAAAAAAGAAATGATGCTCTCCCTACTATTTTTCCCCTCACGTGAATACGAGGCTTGCACAGTCCATAAGTGACCTGCCAGTCACTCCTCTAAGGCTATTGATGGCTACACTAAAAGCACGGTTTTTTCTAGACTTGCAAGTTCCTTCTTCAATGCTTCCCGTTGTAATCTCATAAGGTGCAGATGAGATTCTGATGCCTATACCTACATTCAACCTAATTGATAAGCCTGCACCTCCTTGCAATGAGCCCTTCCAGTCTAAATCTCAGGGAAGGATGACACGGGTGCTCCCTCTCCTCCTTCATCACAAGGACAGCTTGATACACTGCAAAAAGATCTAGAATTTTGTATGGCACGGTTTGACTGGAGAGAGCCCAGCGGAGGGCTACGAGGATGAGGAGGGGACTGGAGAATCTCTACTACAAGGAGAGGCTGAGGCAGCTGGGCTTGTTCAGCCTGGAGAAGAGAAGGCTGAGAGGGGACCTTAGAAATCCTCTAAATATCT
>Ga0181612_139255_pt1 | contig 31262 bp, 11 predicted proteins | sample HoacroProtozoa21_FD_119630 | JGI IMG/M metagenome (GOLD analysis project Ga0181612, IMG submission 119630) | Hoatzin crop microbial communities from Cojedes, Venezuel. Combined Assembly of Gp0051906, Gp0051904, Gp0051908 | reverse complement strand
GAGTCTCCATCCTTGAAGATATTGAAGAGCCCTCTGGACACAGTCTTGGGAAACTGGCTCTAGATTGTCCTGCTTGAGCAGAGGGGTTGAACCAGGTGACTTCCAGAGGTCTCTTCCAAGCTCAACTGCTACGTGATTCCATGTAGTTTCTAGTTTGCTGTAGCAGAATAAAAAGGCTCTGACAGTAACCCATTTAGTGCTCCTTACTGCTTTATCTGAGACAGCTACCATTTTTGGGAAAATGACTTTTAAAACTCTAGAATCTGCTCCTGTCCTTAAACATCACCCCATCATGCAAGAACTAAATCCAGGGCAGGAATAAAACTCTTTGCTAACAAATACAGCAGTACCATAGGGTTCAGGATCTGGCTTTAAAGCAGCAAAGAGATGAAAACTAGAGCTTCCCTTTCTCTCCTTCTTCAGTGATGGGAAATGATGCAATTTGACATTACAGCTTATTTTTGATGCACTCAGGGGAAAAAGAGGCATAGTTTAGATATGACAAAGTCTTTCTTAAAAATAAAACTGTAAGATATGGTTCAGCCAACGTACTATGTAGGAGTATAAACGGACACAAAACATGTTTTACGCACTCCTACAAAATACCTTTTTATAAATACTAGATCAATGTTTTCTCAAATACTCAATCACAGCCTTCCCAAGTCTCTCAAAGGGGTCATAAAATGTTACTCAGCAGAATCAGCAGCAGCTCTGCTCCCACAGGGCAGAGGAATGTGAACAGGCTGTAATTGCTGGCTTCAAGTGTTGTCAGTAGTCAGGGACCTATTAGCTATCATTAATTGGTGGCAACAGTTCAGGCAATTGTACAAAGATGTATGAGCTGAAAGGACATTGCAGGTTCCAGAAGTAAAAGAATCACAGCATCAGAGCAATGGACCTGCTCCAGCAAATCGCAAACATACCCTATAATCTCCCAAAGATACTACCACTTGTTACAAATCTGATGGCAGAAGAGGCATGTGTTACTGCCATTAAACAAGTGTTGTGTAGCATTGCCAGCTGCATTGCTTTTCCGTGTTGCACTTGAGCAGTGTTAAGGAGACCTCATGAGCTAGGGAGTGAATAGTGGCTCAATAAGGAACAACTCCAACTGATGTCTTCTGTATATGTTGTATTCAATAAGCAAGGACACAACTATTGCAGAGCATCTGAAATACACAACTCGTTAAAGAAAGAAGACTCAAACTAGGGAGTCTCTACTGAGAAGTGGAGTCCCATGTTCAGTGTCATAGCAATGCACTCAAGTAGAACAGGTTCAGACAAGTATCTTGATGCTGAGCTTCCCAATGTTGTCAACTATTAAACCACTGGCCTCAGAGGACAATAGGACAGGCATTGAACTTCCAGTCGCTGAAGAATGTTGGACCCTAGACCCAGTTAATTGTGACATGGATAAACCCCTGCACTGAAGCATTACAAGGGCATTACCACAGCTAAATGCTGTCCATTACACAGCTTTTACATCTTTTCTTCCTCAATGGTTTTACCAGACTTTTTTCCTAAACAGACAGTATACTCTGCTTTCCCATTTAACTGACTTAAACTGTTTAACAGTGTCAATTCTTAATGCAGAGTTAAGATTAATTATAAAGTTACAGGTAGTTCATGACACAGGAGTATAAACGCTAGAAGACTCACCTGTATTTTTGTATTGTTTCTTTATTTTCTAGCTTGTTAAATACATTATTGTTATTTTACTATAGTTTTTAAAAGATTTTACAGTCATTGGCAAGATTGTCTGAAGACACATACTATACCCCATCCATGATGAACAGAAGCTCCCATTAATGTCATTGAGAGCTCTGGATCAATAGCAAAATATAGCCACGGAGGTCTCAGACAGGCTATAATAATCACAGTGTCTCCTTAATGGGGGTTGGAGGGCTGAAGGACGAGAACTGGTATAACTAGACAGTATTGACATAGTCAGATCCTGTATCAGGCTGGTCACATCTGACCTCAGGTCTCCTGGTGACAGAAAGAATCTCTTCCAGAACAATTGTTAGCCAAGATTTTATCCCTGAACTTTACAGGCACCACTGAGCTTGGATTTTCTACACTGTGTACCTTCCTAAACTGTCTTTCAGATTATCCTTCGAATCTGTCTTTCATGCAGATCTGTGATTAGAAAGTCTACCTCGTGCTCTCTTTTCTTCTTGCGGATATTTTTTGAAGAGTTCTGGCTTTCAAGAATATATTTTTTTCCTTTTTTGTTTTTAAAAAAATGGCTTTTTTTTAAATAAAGATTTTCCCTTTCTAAAACACTATGTCATGCTTTGGCTTTCATGCCTCTGACTGGGCATGAAGTCATGAGAGCTTTGCCATTTACTTCAGCTGGGAGAAGAATTAAGGTGTTTGCATGATCTTCTTGGAGGAAGGACTATATTAATCTAGGTCTTGCATAGCTCTTTGTATATTTATAAGGCTGTTTAATGGATTATTAATGAAGTCTATTCAGATATTAGACGCTGTCATCATATTCTCCCTCTGTTTCACCAATGATGCCAGCTTGAAGAGATCATTAGTGGAATTTCCTACAAGAATCTTCTCATTTTTTTTCATGCCTAGAATATGATCTCTGTGAAAGTGTATGAAGTTTCTACAGAGCCTTACTCTAACTTTTCCTTGTAACTTGCATCTGCTATGATTCTGTGTAAAGGGCTTGATAATGCTGTCATTCCTGTTACTCTTACTAAAACCATTTCTCTTCTACCTTGTGCAAAGACCATCTTTTCATTATATGAGTGTATAGTACCTGGGGGACTGTGTGGTTTCAGTCTGGAAAAAGCTCCATCATATATTACTAAAATTGTGATCGGTGCTGATTTTAGTCATCAAATTAATAGTATGTCATAGTTTATTAAAATAATCACCAATATGTTATTCTTTGAACAGTTTTAAAACAGTTATTAGTATTCTATGTTTATACACACATACATTTTTAGGAGGGCCAGATGAGCTCTAACAGATGTATTTTTTCAGTTTTCAAGAAAATCTTCATTGTTGATAATTTTTGAGTCAGTTCATGGAACATCCTATACAGCTGTGCGTCTAGGAGCATCAGAAATTCTTTGTTTCTGCTGTTCTTCTGCACAACTGCAACAGGTATTTCCCTGGGACACAGGAAAAGAAGAAAATACATTATAAGGAAATGGATGCTCTGCCTTCAATTAGATCCACACAAAAAAATTATATAGTCCTGTCATCTTAAGGAAAGAGGCAGGTCATGTCCTCACCCTCATTAACAGTGGGAAAGCTACAAATTGGCAAAATAACCCAAGATCATGAATGCCATCGTGGTCTTTATATACAGCACAATTTGAGGACAGCAAGACCACTTACTCAGGCTTGTTCAGTCACTGAAGGCTTAGCCCTAATAAAAATGATAGTCCTTTATTTATTAACCCATAGGTCATTGCTCAGCTAAAATTGCTGTAAAATGTCCTGCTTAGATGCTTGCTACACATAAAGGCCATGATTTGTCTTAGCCTCATGTCCCATTGAGAACAGAGAAACGTATCAAAAACACCTGTGAATTTCTGAAACTCTCAACTGATTTTTATCTGACCTTTTCCTGAAGCATTATCACACAAATATGTTTTTCCAGTTAGACCTTGGTTCTAAATGGATAAAAGGACCAGAAAGAAAATAGGATGTTTCATTTTGTTGCTTGATTGGGATTTTATATATATATAACTCCAGTAAATAAATCTCTGAATGAAAAATTGATGCAGGTTTTCTTTTTTTACCTTTCTCATCTTATCAGAAGTGCACTGAGCCTTATCTTGCTGAATATATTCACTGATCTTGGCTATTCATTAAAAGTAATAGAACAGCTAAATAACTTCGGTATACAGCAGCTCCAACATCTTTTGTTTAGTTTCTTCAATAAATCATATTGTCAGAGGTTACTTTATTTTACTATTGTGTCACTGTAAAAGAATGAACTATATTTTGAAAATTTCCATCCCTGTTGCTTAAGCTCTGCTCTACTAAGTTTAATACCTTGACAATTCCAGCCATAATTTACTCCTTGGAACAGGTCATTAAGTACGCATTGCTGCTTCAGAGTTTTTCTTTGATCCATTGCCTTTTATAAAATATAGAAACAGTCTAAATAGTCTCCATAGAAAGAATTTTCTTTTAGGTTGATATTTAACTATGAATCATAATATATAATTCACCCACCCATCCAGAAAGATTTCTTGCACCACACAGACATGTTGCTTTCATTCTCAGAAAGCCATATGGTGCTTAATCAGTTGCCACAGTGGACTGATTAAGAAATAATAAGGTTAATCATATTACCATAGTTAAGTGACCAGATATGCTGGTAAAGCAGGTAGTATCTTTTGTGTTACCTGGAGATAATACAATTGCTTTGTGGCAGTCTGCCAGCGATTGTCAGAGTCACTTATGGGAATCTGATGTGATTTGGTGTGTAAAACTATCAGGGTAGCTTGTTTGGGGATGCATGATAGTGTTGTAAGCTTCTCCCCTGAGCAGATCAAAGCAGTTAGTAACACATCAGGGAATGGTCACTGTGATGGTACAGCTAATCTCTAGGGAGGAAATTTAATCTTTTTCCTCCAGAGAATTGTACTCAATCACCATGAAGTAAGAACATTTATGAATGAAATAATCATGCTGCAATTATGGGATCACTTCTGTCACTCCCAAAAACCTTAGCCTTCAGAGCATCCTATTTGGTTCTATTAAATTAGTTTAAGTATTTTCAGGACCCTCCATAGAGAAAGCATATATTTCTACAGTGTTAGTGGCTCAAACTTCATTATCCTTACTACGTTGATTGTATTTCTATACAGAAGAGGTGTGTTTCAAATAACAGCCCTGAAACCGTCTATAGGGCCAGAAAGTTTTTAAGTTAAGAGAGTTTTTTCAGAAAAAACTGTTGTCTGTAAATATACATGTGATAACTGCATAGGTAATTTCATCCTCCTAATACATAGACAAATTTTGCTATCCATCATCTAAATAGTCCATAAATCTTCACCCAACACTTCTAGTTTATCCATTTTTCATGTTTATTTTTTCATAGATATTAATCATTTAAATTTATAAAGGCAATGTATTTACATGTCTAGACATCTGAATATTCAAGCTCCATTTCTCATTCCATGCAGCAAAAAATTGATTAGCCGTACCTAGTGAAAATTTGTCAGAGGGTAACTGCCAATATTAACATCTGCCAGCCAATCTTTATAATCAGCATCAAAAATAAGTGATTTTGCCTCTTGGGAGAGCTTTCAAGTTTTCCTGTCTCAGTTTGCAGTTTGTATCTCTCAGGGGTGCGAATATGAATAATATTACAATTCTCCATAACTTCATCTATCAAATGTGTAAACTGATGGCAGGATCCTAGTAACAAAGCACTGGGACAATGAGATCCCCTGGGTTGATCTATTAAGAGAAAAAACAGTCAGCTTAAAAGACTTCTGGTCTGAAAGGAACTCGTGGGGTAGAATTGACCCAAGGTGTGCAGGGTGATAAAAAAGAAAAGATCAGTGCAAATACAGAAACCGTTGTCGTGTCTCGGTGAAAACAGTGTTAGATCTTAGCAGCAGTATGCAGCTCAGGGTACGCACACTTCAAACAAGCCAACAAACAAACAAACAGAATGTTAGAGCTGAAATAGCAAAACCACAGAGACTTGGTGGATACCAATTCCTATTAATTTTAATGGACTTCTAGCATCCACATTCCTTGGGATCATTTGAAATTCAGCACAAAGCATTAATAAATGCTTGTGTTCCCTCCATCCTCCTTATTCATGTCAGCAGTGACTCTTACGGAACCTAGCTAAAGGGAAGGTAGTCAGGGTGTAGCAGAGGTGTGGTGGTGCCTTGTCAGGCCATGGGCGCTTGAGTAGTTTAGTAATAGTGTCATTCCTTTCCCTGTACTCAGAGTAGGAATCTAGTAGAAAGTGATCCCTTTTTGCTGGAGTGCTACAGTAGTCCTTGTTATGCTGAAGAGTGGCTGACGGAGTTCAAAGGCAGGTCCTCATGAGCAAAGATTGGCAGTGTGGGAAGCCACCAGCAACTGTATGCCAGTCACTAACAGGCCTGGATATTTCCACACGCTCACAAACCTAAGGCAGATATGCTGAAGCTCGAGTACACATGCCTCTGTCCATAGACATAGTAACCTAAGGGAGGAGCTGGTTTGCAGTGCAGGTTAAAAAGCAAAATCTTAAATCTGCCTGTCTGCCTGCCTGCCCTGAAAAGCCACTGCCCCCAAAAACGAGGCTGTGCACCTTCTCTTCCATACACCCTGTGTGGTATTTGCCTTCCCTGAGCTTGGCAAGACACCCACCCTTACTGAGCCCACAGCATGCAAGAGCACATGTAACCACACCCAGGAAGGTTACAGTGCCTAGGATGCTACCGTTATACCATCTTTCCCCTCCTATAAGCCTGCATATTATGAGGACTGGACTATGCATCAGGGAATTTGAACTCTAAACTAAAAGGTTATTCCAGAATTCACATTACGTCTCAAATGGCACTTCACAGAACTGTTGAAATTTTCTGGTCTTTAATGGTGACCTATTTAAAGACTGCATCTGCAGTGCTTAAAGCAACTAGCCTTAAAATCTTTTACAAAAGGAATATTAGAATTGTTTCATTTATTGTATTAATTTTCTGCTGTACCATTCAATAGCAGAGCAAAAAGCTTGAGGCAAACTAGTGGTTATTGGTCATATACAGTATTTATTAAGAAAATGTGTCGAGAAATAAATTTATGTTCCTTAGTTATTTTGGGTTGCCTGAAAAAATTCTTCATTGTACTTGAATTCAGATTATAAGAACTAATCAATGAATCACAAGTGAGAGCGTATACCTTGGCTGTAAAGTATATTTGCCACCACTGTAATACACGCTCATAAAAAAGGTAAAAAACAAGTAAAATCACTGATCTCACTGTGAAAAATAATTGCTTGTAGACTAGCCATCACAATCAGGAAGTAACTGAACAAAATATGTCCTCACAAATAGTTGTTAATTAAAATAGCTTCATTGACCTCAGTGAATTCAGACTGATTTACAGCAGCATCTGTCCCCTTGTACTTATAGACTAAGCAACTATTTTATTCATAAGTGGTTTTTTCTCAGATATAAAAGGCTATCTTTCCACTTGTCCTCCCCGTATTTTTTTAAAGAGGCTGTTGGCATATTATTTGAAAAGCCAACAACTGACTGAGCTCTGCTCAATATAATGTCATAATTTATACTTTGACTTGGAAACATGCACCAAGATTGAAGTTATTTCACTCCCACTGGGGTAACGCTCTATTTTAAGTGCCCATTAACTAATCCTAAACAGCAGTGGAAAATCAGTGGAAATACATGTGACATCTACATGAATACCAAGTGAATTCATGAAGATCACTGCTGAATACAAAATTATTCTGCTATAGAAGCGATACTTGAAAGAAAAAGTTGCTGAAATAAGGAGCTAGTAATAAAAAATATGTCTTTCAGTAATAGTTCTTCTATATTATATGGCTTTATTCATGGCAGTTCGTCTGCATTTCTATTATAAATCCCAGGCTGCAGGGGCTTTAAACTTGCCTATTAAAACTTAGTCCATGACTTGGTAGTAACACGTATGTATCTGGGATTAAATTTAGTTTTAATAAGAAAAAATAACAGCCACTCATTAAAGTTGAGTAAAATGTTAAGAGATTCAAGTGCTGTTTGGCATTGTTAATATCTTGCTTTTAAAATAAAATTATATTGATGTTTTTATATATACTTGTTACTGATTGGTCCCACTAAAACAGTTCTCTGGAGAATTTCAGGAAATGTCTGACTGCTCACATGTCACTGACTGCTTGAATTTCTCTTGATGCTAGTGGAAGAACAGGATCTATAGAGTCTATCAACATGAGAGGCAAAAACCTAGCTATTTATTTAGCTCTCAGCATCTAGTTCATTGTTAATAGACCTCAATTTGTAATGGTTTGGGACTACTTTGTTATCAATATTTAGATGCTTAATCTGTATGTAGGAAGCTTGACTTGGATTTTAGAAGTGATGAGTTGTCCCAGCATCCACTGAGATTAAACTGGGCCAACAAAGCCCAGTGGGTATCACCATAGGTGCCTAATTTTATGTTCTAAGATTTGAATATATAGTCCCAGTTAATGGGAATGGTTGGTGCTTTGTCTTGCTAGATCCAATGCTATCTGAATTTTTATACAATTACCTCACAAACTGTATGGAAGGCAGAGCTTTAACTCACAATGCTAGCACTATCAGCAATAAGCAGGAAGAGGTAAAAGAACAGATTTGTATGCCAACTCCCTCAGACAGAGTTCACAGGACAATTAAATTCTGAATGCAGAATCCAGAATACAATATGCAATATGGGAAAATGCAGATCTGTAATTACAGTGAAATCAGAGTTGCTGTAATCTAGACATGTTCAGAATGATGAAACACATTTAAAATCTGTATTGTTATTATCTGCTAACCCAATTTACTACACAAGTTGATTTTCCAGTCAATTTCTCTGAGTTAAAATGACAAAGATGGAACATGTAAGACATTCACTCATATTTATTCCAATATTTGTATATGAAGACAAACAGTTCTCATCTCTAAAATTTAAAGATATCTCTTACACTCATTCTTTTATACCCTCCACCCCAGCATAGCCTTTCTAAGCAAACATTCTCCCAAAACATTAGCTGATGTATTCATGTCATTTTCCCATTTTAGACACCCTGAGATGATCGTTCTTCAGGGAGTAAGCAATGTCGAAGCTCATAAAATTACAGGAAAAGGGCTTTTATGGAAGGTTAATTTATGCTGGCATGATTTGGGGTAGAGACAGTCCTATTTGCAGTGTCTGCACGCTATGTAGCAAAGGGAGATCCCAATTCAAGACCAGGAAAAAATACGCTACCACAATATAATACAAATTATCTTGAAAGTTGTATTAAGAACTAAACAGAAAACAGCTGAAGTGCTTACCCTTCTGACTATTTCTGCAAAACAGAGTAAAACAAGATAAAATCTACAGAAGGAAAAAAATAATGGATGAAGTGAATTGATCTTAGGAAAAGATGTCATATTTTGGTAAGAAACACCTTACAAGTAGTAGCCAAATCACACACTGGTTTTGGGTGGCTAGGTTCCTTAGTTAACACACCCTGCTTTGATTCTTAAAACCCTGCTGGAAGTTATTATTTTCTGCTCATTTTCTGTGATTTGTAAAGTAGACCCCAGACATAAAAATAATAAAAAAAAGAATGTAGATGTAGAGATACAGATAACTCAAGTTAGATTGAAAGGGAACTGAAGGGAGACCCTCATGACAGCCCAGTTTAAGAGGTCATCTATAACTGCATTCTTTGTTTCTGGCAGTCTGCATGTCTACATTTCTTATAGAATAACTATGTACGCTTTAACCAGAAAGTTATGAAGATCTCGGAGTTATACCTAATCTAACATTGAACTGGAGCTCCATTTAAAAATCTGGTTTTATATCTTGACAAGAAGCAAAGGTAAAATAAAACATACTTCTCTGACAAGGGTCTCATATTCTGAGTTAAACAAAAGGAAACAGTTGGAAGAAAAAGTACATACCAAACAATGTGAGCATAACACATCAAATCAGTTAAGATCTTACAATTTCTTCATTTAAATAGGAACATGTAAACATGTACCTAATAAAATTAATTTTATAGTCCTCATTTTGTGAAAGCATATCTACTTTATCTACTTTCTTGATTCACTTTCCTCAAATCCTTTCATAGAATTTTCCACTTCCTTGATCCTTATGAAAAACTTGACAAAAGCTGAACAGCTCCTGTGTTGTGACCCCACGGTTTCCATGTTGACCAATACTGCTGCACTGTTTTCTGCGAACTCTCCCTGACCATTTTTTTAGTCCATCCGTTACCATTTCTATTCTACTTCAAAAATAATGTTCTGGAGTCAGATCTTGCAGTATTTGTTCTGTTTGTACAGTAGCTTCCACAAGAAGATCATGGGGGAGGAATATGGTGTGTAATTGTTTCTATAATACACTTCATGGTAATTTAAATATTTAAAGCTTTGTATATTATTTTAAAGTTTTTTATAAACATTGTGCAAAAAATCTGTATATATAACCCATTATTCCTGTGTACGCAGTCATTCATTTGTGGTTTATCTTTTGTCCTTCTTCTTAATGTGTTAAATCATAGTTGATTTAAGATGGTGAAAGAAACACGGAAAATTGCAGTTACTTCTTTCAAAATTTTGTATGGAAAATTACAATTACTTCTTTCAATATCATGTCTAGCTGCCATTTTCTTGCACATTGTATACGAAGTTGAAAATAAGAAAATATCTCTCACCAATTTTCTCCACCATTTTTACAGTTCTCAAAGAAATTACATTGCGCTGAAACTACTTTGTCTGGATCAAACGTTGTGTATGCAGCTTTTTTTTATAATCCCATCAGTACTAACTGGACAATTAAGATTTTTTTTTGTTAAGTGCAATGGTTTACTGATTCTGTTCTCCTCTTTATACCCTATAGGTATGCATTACATGCAGTGCATTTCCTGTAATTAAATTACCAGATTTCTGTCAAGCCAATTGTTTTATTCAGTTATGAGATAGAAGTCATTTTAGGGGCTTTACTCATTTCTTAACTGAAGGTAGAGTAGCTACATATTTTACTTGACTATAACCTACAGGAATCTAACCGCAGCTGAACAAAACTGTGTAAAATTGCTTCAATTTTTACGCACGAATTAGCCTAAAAGAAGTACAACTGCCAGGGTTTTTTTTTTAGTATAGTTCATCTGAGAGCACAATCCTACAAGCTCGGAGAGCTAAGGTATGTTACCTATTTAAGGACAAATGAAATCAAAACACACAGCCCTTTGCAGAATAGAGCTCTTTTGGAGGCAGTCAGGCACATATGATTAGCTGGGACAAAGTTATCCTCTCAGGAAGGTGGCTTGCATTGCTGTTGTAATTCCCATACCTGCTGCTTCTCAATCTGACACAGTACTTAGCTAGTGCATCAGCATAGTCACAAATGTCTTACACTTCTGCTCACCTGTCATTTAGATTCCTTTCTACGCTGGCAGGACAACTTAGTTTGTGGATTGGTCATTGAAATAAACAAAGATATCTCATAATAAAACCAATAAAGAAGTGAAAGCCGTTACTGAAACCTCCAAATCTGAATTCCTGTTTAACATGTAACATCAATAATTTTGTTAAGAACTTAAACCTTCATTTCAGCTGTGTTCTGCATGGTTTAGATGACTGTACTTGATGTGGAACCACCAGTTACTGCATGGAATGCTTCAGTCATTAGTTGTCGTGAGAATGGCTTTTGTTCACTAGTCTGAGTCAGAGCCTTTTAGCTTTGGTGGTACATGTATATCCCTGCATGGGGTTGGTGCACGCTTTACTATGGAAATAAGAAAGGTGCATGTTTGTCCTTATTCACTGGTGATGATGATGAGGGCTTCAGCACAGAACACTGGATATATATTTGTTTGCTTCACAAATATTTGAACTGCTATTCTCTTACTGTCCTTGATTAAAGCTATATCTACTGTATTTTGTCAGCAGCCTACACTATGATCTTAGTGTAGCTATAGCCTTTGCAATTCTGGGACAAGGTTAAGCCCCAGGAAGAAGAGTATCACATTACACGCAGAATGTTGAATCCAGCTTTTGAAAATCCAGATCCTCTTCAATAAAATTCAGAGCACATTGTGGCTTTCCTTTGGCTATTGTCTACCACTCCTACACGTGGAAAGAAAGCAAAATTATTTTCATCCTGCATTTTTTAAAGAGAAAACATTTTTATAGGTGTCACCGAGAGAAAGTATTTAGCCAGCATTCCAAGCAGCCTTTAGGGGAACAATATGTAAGCTTTACATCCTCCTTTAACTTAGCATGTAGGCATTCTCATCTTATTTATTAATGAACTCTTTTCATTTTTAGTTTTCTTCAACATTTATCTTTAAATCCTGCGGTAGTTTTTTTTGTGTTGAGGGTTATTTCCAAAAAGGCTGTATTTCATTTGGTATTCCACATGGTCTATTTTTCCTAGGGTTGATTTCATCTCTCACTCATCTTCCAATGTAGTAGTACCCACAAGCGTATAACCCTGGGGCTCCACTTTCTGCAATGTCTCTTCACTTAATACAGTATCAAGGTTATTGCAATGGCATGTAAAAGTTTTCATGGCACAGACTGAAGTTACCAGGAAAGCCGTATCCCTCTTTGTAACTCTAAGCTCCATGGTTATAAACAATAGAATTCTCTACCACTAGACATGATTAGTTAGTCTCCATTATTTTCAGCAGTTTCTGATCTTGAATCTTGCTAGTTAATACATGTGAATGAGCATGTAATGCAATTTAGTGATGAAAATCAACATTTTCTGAATTGGCAATGGTATTAAAAAAAAAATATCATGCAAGAAGAGGGCAAAAAATGCCTTCTTGTAGAAAGCTGGGTCACTGAAACAGATCCGAAGATTTTAGTAGTTTATGTTATACGTGATATAACTGTAACGCATTAATCTAGATGGCATCCAAGCCTAGTGAAATGGCAAATCACATTAACTTGTTAGGCCACTAGGTCAGAATTTCACCAGTAGATTTTTCAAAATGAGAGAACAGAGTAAAAAATACTCTATAGATAATTTGCTTGTATATGTATTCCTAAATTTTTCTAATATGAATTGTAAGGCCATTATATGTATTGAGTAGCGTACTCTCTGGCTGCCTAATTGTTTTCTGTGTATATGTAATGAACCTAAAAAGTAAAGGTTTTGTTAATACTAATGCTAAGAAATGCATAAAGAAAAGCATTGGCCATGAACAGCAATAGCAGATTTTACTGATATGACAAAACTGAAGCAAGCTATGTACTTCTGACTGCCATCTACTGACATTTCTTTCATTAATACTACATGCATTCACATGTAGAGAAATCTTCTAGTAGTCCAACAGTCTAACTCATAATCTGTATCATTCACCTTTTTACCTTTCCTGTCATTATTTTAATTCTGGCCTTATTTTCCCAGTTTGTATCTTAGAGCATGCAATTCTCAGCTATTTAAGGTTGCTTTTCATTTAGTCCATCACCCAGACAATAGTGGTCAAAGAAGTAAATACTGTGAATCAAAACTCAGAATGAATCATTATCATGTTTTTATCATTACCTTGTAGTGTTTCAAAGTATATGAAGATTGCATAGGACAAACTTGTGATTTGATCTCTAGCTTCATCATGTGCTGTATTAATGAGAAATTAAAATAGTCAAGAATTCAAAGTCCATGGTTGGCTGGAAAAAAGCAGTCCTCACAGACAATTTTCTTTTGCAGAAGTGTAATAATTTGCTCATGTACTCCACACTTCATATTTATGTTCAGTATGTCACCAGGAAACTTGTGGTAATAGAGTTTTTTCTGACCAGATTGGATCAACTCCAGTATCATTTTTCCTGCAGTGATGAAATCTGCCTTGAATATTCTGTCCTCAAAATGCATTTCCTAGTGGAAGTGTGGAATGATGTGTATGCAGGGGGTGCATGTGTGCTCTGGTAAAGAGATAAAAACAAAGAACTGAAAGCCCAGCCATTCATTAGTCTCTTGCTTGCTTCTTCTGGAGGACAATGAAAGTATTTGGATGTCTAACTTGCCATGTATCAGCCTGTATTCCTCATCTTATTTTCAAACCTCTAGGCTTGGATACAGCTGCCATGTCATAAGGGAGGACTGCCATGATGCTCTTTCATACCATATAAACCCTGAGAATGGGCTTGACAATGGGCAACGTTAACTAGCATTCATGTTGTTTTTTCCATTAGTCTGTGTGAGACCCATGCGTGAAACCTATTTACTACATTTTTTGTAGCTTTATTCTAGTCTAATGCCTTTATAAATATCTGTGTCTATGACAAAGATATATCAATAAATGGCTTTCTCCATGAAAAATAACAAAAAAAAAAAACCCAAACAAAAATTGTGGACAAAAGAGCAGATTCTGGTAGACTTCCTCACTATGATTAATATCTTACTCATAAAAAGTTTTATTTTCATACCCCAGCAGGGATTATTTCCTGATATGTCTTGACATAACATTTGCCATTTCGTGGTCACAGTCATATTGATGGTTCATAGTCATTCTGTGGTCAGATAATAGAGACAGATCTTTCTCCACCTCTGTCATTTTCAAGCTAATGAGCTCCCGGTTGTACCAGAAATTCTTGTTATTCATCCCTAAATGAATGGTTATGCATTTTGTGCTATTATATTTCATCCTATTTCCATTACTCCAGTTGCAAATGTTATCCAAATTGTCCTGTAGGGTATTCCACTCTTCCTTCGCATAGATGACGTCTCCCAACTACGTTTCAGCACCAAATGTCACGAGCATTGTCCCAAGGTTTTGTGTCAGCTTTGTAATTAAAATGTTGAATAGAATGGGCCCTAACACTAATCCAATAAAAAATTGCACCAGCAATCTTCCTCCCTAACTAGGCATTTAACCTGAGCAGATGAGTAACTCTGTTGGATTCGGTAGAATTAATTTTTCTTATGGGGAGTTTTTATTCTGTTGTAGTCAAGGTAAATGACCGGTCTTGTGAGAAGGGAGAGCTAAAATCAATGGTAACTACTTAGATGCTTAAAGTTAAGTGTGTGCTCAAATCTTTAGCTATAAATATCAGAGGTAAAATTTTCCTCTTAAACTTTCTGTCTTGAGTGGAATCTTGTTGCCTGTGCATCCTGTTGCCAGAGCAACCTGTACCAGCACTGGTACAGTGGCAAAGATCAGCTACTGCTTTCAGAACAGACATAACAACATAAATGTGTGCATTAGGTTTGGTTTCTTAAAACACTCATACCAACATTATCTAATTCTATTTTCCTTATTTCATAAAGCTATGGAAATTTTTTTTCACATCTGAAGTTAGTAGGGAACAGTGAACAGAATTCCTTAGTAAGTAACATCTACTATTATAGCTTTTGCTAAGTGTTTAATAATGAACATTATTATCTGAAGTATGCAGGGAGAGGCAACATAATGATATCAATCTGATGTCCACACTGATAGTAAATGCAAAATTGTAAGAGATACAGCTTGTGATGATGGAAGACTTGAAGGAAAATTTGCAGAAAGATTTTTGATTCAGCCTTTGATCCTCAGCTATACTCAGATCACTGGTCCTACATGCCTAAAACTTCCTAGGTTTACCCCTGAAAAGATAAAGGAAGCTCAAAGCATACAATATAGGTAATTCCCATCTGAACAGAATTCAGGCAGAACATTTCTACCTTTTGCAGCTGAATCTCCTCACACATACACACTCCAGTGACTAGTCAATTAGATGCTTGGTTAGAATTCTGCTTTTCACTGTTTCATCTGCTGCTGTAGAAAAAAGAATTAATAAAATTACACCTAACTGAATGTCTAGCTATGTTGTTTATTGTTCAGTACTTTTGTAATAAAAATAGCAAGTACTAAAAATTGTCAGTCTTAAACAATAACCATACTACAGAGAACAAAAAACCCACACATAAATATTGAAGGATTATCTTGTTTTAAAATACAATGCAGATTATAGTATAACATATACAAGATTTTAATGTTCAATACAATTCAGTCTTCTGCTGTGCTGTAAACTTTACTGAATATGCTGGTGAAAAATAACACAAAAACTAGACAACTATTCCCAGCAGTCTTTGAATGTTTTTTCTGGATGTAGCTGCATAAATTAGAATGAATTTTGTTTCATTACAAACAGTAAAATGAAGAATTAACATGGAAATAATTTTCGGTGAAAGTTTCTATCAAGAATATAGAAAACACAGTGCAACATTAACCAGATAATCTGAAGAAAATTTTGGCTTTTAACATTATTAGAAACACTATGGTCTTTATTTTAAGGGCCTCTGACACAATTTTTGTATACTATTTACAATATTTTTTAAAAATCCTTCAATTTGATACAGAGCAATTAATAAAGACAGTGATCATCTCTGTTTTGTAATGCTGGAGATACCAGTTGGTATTGTTATCCTTTTTGACGTAAATTGTGTAAATCTTTACTCACAGATACATTCATCAGAATACCTTTTCAATCTGGAAATGTATCTGTTTCCTCTCCTTACAGTTAATCTTATGTCACACCATATGATGAGACAAAAGATCTGTAAAACAGAAAGGTCCCTTACATAAGCTGTCCAGAATTGTTTGTCTTTGAAGTTAGGGTCATGTCTGATCTGGACCTGTCAAAAGTGCAGTACTGCATTTAGACCAGATGTTCTTAACTAACCACGTAACAGTTCAGCAAACACCTGCGCGTTTTGCCTGAGTACATCAGGGTTTAAACACATATCTGAGCCCAAGCTGTGAGTAACATTCACATGCAATGTTATTAATTTTGATGCATGAGCATGTGTTATCTCAAATTGATGCCAGATATTTAGAAACAAAACCAAGCACTCATCAATAGTATTATCCCTTTCTCCTGAATCAAAACCATTTATCTACTTTGCTCAGTTTTCCATCAGCCCATTTTCCCCTGAAATTATATGAAATGTTCTTTCACTATGGTATGGGGAAATTTACAATCACATGGTCTCTTACACTTTCTTCAATATTTAATGTTTGTCAGCTTATCGAGTCTGAGATATGTGTTCTTCCCTACAGGATGATACCAGGCAGCAGTAACCAGAGGCCACTGTTTATGCTGATAAGTAAAAAATATATATATTCTCCCATGTCATCATTACAGAGCAATCAGGTATGATGAAAACAGAAAATGATAGGAATGTTTTCCCACTGTACATTCTGCAATGCAAGAGAATTTAGGATTTATCTAAGTTGGTCAGAAATTTCATAGTTAAAGACAAACCAGAAAACCTACTTCATATCTACCTAACCTAAATAAAAGTAGATCTTCGCACATTATTAGTTTCCAGTCTTCTACAGTTTATTGCTTCTTCTGTCTTCATTCATTAATTAAATACAAAACCCAGCAAATATCTCATCTCACTCCAGCTTACTGACAGCTCTCAGGTGTATCACATTCTTTGCTCTTAGCAAGGTTTACGGCATTGGCCCACAGCTTTAACAGAATTATTCCTGGAAATAACTGCAATTCAGACTAAGGCCTGCAGTGTAAAGTGTAATGTGTTTGCTAAGAACTAAAATTAATACTAGCCTGGTTTCTGTATTCTCAGCTTCTTACCTCATGCCTTCTTCCATGGATGTTTTGAAAATTACGTTAAAGGTCAGTTGAAAAACTAGCTGCAAATGTACCTCTAAGTCTGAATGATTCTATAGATTCCTGTGAGAACTTGTCTAATATTGTTCACCATTTTAAGCACAGTTGCTGAGGTTAATTAGATTTCTGACCCCTAAAAATTTTAAGTGTCTCTGATGACTTACTTTCCAACAGATAATTTTGTGTGAGAAACACAAAAAGAATAACAAATAGACTATGAATAAATTCTTCATATTCATTCATATGAGGACAGAGAATATGTTTCTGACATTTAATTAAATATCCAAATGTCCACAAGATCTATAATAAACCACTTCGCAAGACGTCTAAATGTCAGAGAAAAACATATTTTACATGAAATGTTTTTCTACCAGTGAAGCTGTGAAGAAGATACAGCATTTTTTTAAAAGACACAAAAACAACAAGCACATATTTTATCTTGAAAGTACTTTTTCAAAGGCTTCTGAACAGCTAGTTGTTTGCAGTATGACGAGTGGAATTATTTTAATTTATCACACAGGAGTTTGAAACATTAGTTTTACAGATATGCCAGGCTGTTCTAATATAATTCAAGTCCTGGGACTCATGTTATTCAATGCATAGCAGAACACTGGAAACGTTAAATTGATTTTCTTACTTAAGTTCACCTGGCACATTTCACTGGGATCTGAAGATTCTTTTCTTGTGTGTAAATGCTGCGGAAAAACTGTCCTAACTTATTCCCCACTTACACATTACTTCTTCCTTCCGTTTTTGTCAAAGTCTTGACAATGTCCTCTGACCTGCTCAAGAGATGTGCTCTGCCCTTCTAAACCCACCCCATGGCTGTGATCTGGTTAATGTCATTGTAGTGAAATGGAACAGTTTCCTACACGGCCTTTCACATCATAGGAAACAAGGGGAAACCGCATCTCCTTTCCTGCATTCATGATACGGCAGCCCGTTGTTAGAAAGTTGATTTGCGAAGATGACAAGTGTCACCAGATTTGCTTTGACTTGTCTCTGATTTTTACAGATAAATAAAATACAGGGGCAGCTTGTGCAAAAGGTGCTGATTTTATGGTCAGAAGAAGATTCATATGCAAATCTTTTTTTATGGTGGCATAGCATAGCATTGCTTCTGAAATGCTGGGAGGTTTTCCCCTTGCATCAGGAAGATCATTGTACATTATGGTCATAGGTTAAATGAAAGATCTGCAAAGTGGCCCAAACAACAACTATAGAAGAAAAAATATGTGTCATCATTTTCAGAACAAACTGCAATGGAAGAGGCCACGAAGAAAATCATACAGACATTGTAAAGAAGAAGGCTCAGGCTGTCGTTTTACTTCTCTGGAGTAGTTTTATCTCTGCAAGCATATACTTTTGCACTGTGCTTCCTTGCATGAGGTATTAAACTACTCAAAAATTATATACATTCCACTTGACTCCGATGTACATAGCCAGTATTTCCCATTAGTTTAGCAGTGACATTCTGGCCCCCTGTTTGGAAACACTGGCTGCTACACTTGACCTATTGGTAAATCCCTCCCAAGTATAGTACCGTCTCCTTTAAACTAGCAGGTACATCATGACAGCATTGCGTGGAGTTAGATCATCTCCAGTGGTGTCATCCTACCTGTCCTGTCCTAACATCATGCACATTAACATAATAACAATACCTTTGCCACTTTGCATCACCAGCCTGGACGGTTAGACGCTACTTCTTTCCAAGGGCATCTATTGTAAATGTCATTGCACTGCACACCGTGCCAAAGCAAATGCAATTGTTTTCACATGGCAGTCACCACTGTGTGTCTGCTGTTACCTGTAGTGTAAATGGACAGTTAATTAAATTGCCTTCATAGAGCTTTGTAAAAAATCTATTAAACAAAGAATCACTGGTGTAAACAAACAAATCTGGGTAATAGTCTCAGCTCTTTGACCTCTTTAGTGGATTTTCTGTTTTTATCAGGAGAGCTTCTTTACATTTTTCCCTAATTTGCCACCAATATTTTAAAACAGTTTGGTGGTTTGTTTTTTTTTAAAGAGAAAAAGAAGGATAAGATTTGGCACTGATTACTGTTAGTCTGTTCCGAATACAAGAGGAAGGTTAATTAGCTTTTCTGACCTGAAGAGTCTAGGAAGGTATCCCTGGTGACTCACTAATTGCTGCTCAATGCATAATAGTGTCTGTGAAGCAAAGTGCATGAAGCTAGACACTGATAATAATGTTACTTTGATTTAAAACTCTATACCTGCAAGGACATAATGATGTTTCAGTACAGCATGCGCTCCACTGATAGATCTAAATATTCCCCAACTATTTATTTATTTTATTGGCAATGCTGGTCACTAATCTTAATTTGAATTTATACCAGAACAACTGTATTTCTCAGATTTAAGTAAAATCTTATTCAGGGTATCATTAAAGCATATTCTGAATGTATTTTCTCATACATAACAAACATGTTTTCCACTAAGACTGGTATGTGTGCTGGAGGTGACTTATGTATGCTGATATGTCACACTAAGAATATATAATTTTTAATAATAACAATAAAGACCGTGCATGTTAGGAAAAATGTCTCTAAACCGTGAGAGACAGAAACATTGCGTTATCTTTAATAATGGTGTGAGACCATTATAGCATAAGGAGTTTTAGAAAACATATGGAATCAAGCTCACAGAGCATTAGAGAATTGTTCAGTGTATATGTCCTTCCTTTTGATATCTATCAATTGACACATAATGATGAGGATTTTAATAGACAACATAGATATGTACTATTAGTTCAGTTCATCAGCAGCTGTCAGGTCTGGTATTTAAAAGTCCAGAAGAGAAGAAAATACAAATTTGCTCTTCTTAGGAGGTCCTGTAGTGTAGCTTTCTTGAATAGCTTTTTATTTATAACTATTTTATTGTTTATTAACTATGAACACATTTTTCATGTAAGATTTCTCTCTGGTGCTAGTGGTTCAGCTTTCTTTAAACAGGTATTCTACAGATGCTCATTGGATCAGTTATAAAACATTTCTTCAGCAATTTGTCCTGCCATAATAGATTCCTACATGAACATTCAAGTCTCATTTGCATCAAGTGTATTACTTCCAGTTTCCTGGTCAGTGTTGGAAGAGCAAGTGTGTCATTCACAGTTTTGACTACATAAAATTTGCTAAATCAACAAGCCGCATTCATTCAGTGACAAAACATAGGCTTAACTGAAAAATTTCTAATAATAATCCTGGAGTTCTGGATTAACAAAAAAGCAGTTTATAATATGTTTTCCCTCTCAGCAATTTATGGGATATAATTTAAGGGTTTTTTGTAGCTACCCTCATCCATTTGCCACTTTATTCTTCACCTTCCTTCCTTGCATCTATTCTGCCCTGAGCCGGGTGATAAAGTTGAGCCAGACTTATACATTAGGAGGATGCTGACCCAACAGGAAAACCTCATGTTCCCTTGCCAACACCTCTCTATATAGGCAGTTGGCAGTAGCAACCTAGCCTGCAGATGAAGCAGTAGAAAGGAAAGAATGTAAATGTTCAGACATTTCTTCTGTTAAGGCTGGCACGTTGTTTATTACTGTTCTACTTCTGAGCTATAAATCGAAATAAATAGCTTGAATGATAATTTGCCCTGCCCACTGTTTCTTTGTTAGGATAGTTTGCCAGTATTTCAGGCAGTAAGAGGACTATGGATGATTAGTTTCCCTGGATGCTCCATCTCAGTCACAGAACAAAATACCAGTTCTGGGAAGGTTTCTGCTTTTTCTGGGGAGACTGTGGGCCTCCTGCTGCATGGACATACAAGGACATGCCATCACCAGTACTCCTGTTCTTCAAGGAGCACCGTTCGGCGCTGTGTGAGGGAATGGGATAGCAAAGTATTGCTGGGACAAAAGAGGAAGAAATAGCTGGTCAGATCTCCTTTTCTTTGTGTTCCCCTGCTCATAGCAGTGGTACAAATGTCACAGCCTAGCATCCTGCATACATTGGTTCCAGACACAGTCCCTGATTCTGTCTGTCTGCTGGCTATGGACAGCAACAGGAGCAACATGGGTTTTCTTCTGCGTTTTGGCAGACTTAGCCTACAGCTCCTGGGGACACTAATGGCTTTGCCTGAGCAATCTGCAGGATGATATTTACTAAATCAGCATTATGGAAACCATATCTTTGTCCTACACTTTTCTGTCCTTTCAGCTCAGATATTCAGTAACTTGATGGGTAAGACGTTGCCAAATCACAGAAGACCTTACCTTTATCTTGAATTTCATGACTTACCTTATTAAGCTACAATCTATTGCACAGCTAACCCGACATAATGTTACTCCCATAACAAAAGCCAAAGACATTCAGAAAGTGACTCTTATCAGTTAAGCAGGTCTCAAAGAAAACAGGCAATCAAGTCAATTGAATCTAGCATGTATTTAATTTAACAAAAATTAAAGCAGATGTCTATTAATGTATGGGATATTACTTTTTTAGGCTTTTTCTGAAAAGTATTCAATCTGTAATATAATCCTTTATTCATTACATTATCTTACTGCTCATTGAATTTGAATTTTTTTCATTGCCTAAAATGAAATCCAGAGTTCTTGTTCAGGGCCACCTTTTCTTACCTCTATTCACCTCTTAATTAATGTGCATGATGTGGACACAGCATGACTTTCCTGCCCCTCCGTGAAACTGCTTTATGTCACTTCCATAAAGTCTCTGCTTTTGGTGATTCGGATGAGGAAACTAGTAGCCTAGCTCACTGTTCATTTTGTTTATTAATGGGATAGTGAAGATTTGCTCACTTTCCAGGCCTCTGTGCTGTACAGTTATAAATTTCTGCCAAGTCCAGCAAGATTATTTATTGTCACATTGCAGCTTTGGTCCATGCACAGATTTTGTAGTTTGCTCTGCAAATACTAAGGTATTGCTCCATGCACTTACAACATGGCTGAAATGAGCTAATAATCCCAGCCACATTTCCCTTTGATCCTGAGTTTTACTTTAAATTAATATATGTTCTCTTTTCTCTGCATTCTATTCAATTGCTTTATGATTATTCTGTTTTCATTTTCCTATTTTTAAGCCTTTTTTAGCAACAAGGAGAACTAGAAGTGTCATTTACTGAAGCTCAGATTTCCATTGCATCCATGGTTTTGCTTTAAAAACAAAATCAAATTACTTGCAATAAAATTGCGTGATGTGGTACCATTAAGAGACATTTTCTCTTTTGAAATTTCACTGTTAACAAAACTTATATGCCCTTCTTATTGTCGTACCCTTCCTTTAGCATCTTATAACATAGTTTTAGAAGCATGCGTAGTGAGGTATATTAGGTGCTTTTAATATTTTTTCAGAAGATGTAATTGCTCGGTTCCGTGAAACCTGGGGGCAATTATATTTGTCAGTACTTTGAGACTTACACTTTCAGAGGCATTGTTTAGATACTCAAGATTTACATATAAGACTATAAACTAGCAACAAGCAAAATCCACTTTCCAAGCCTAAACTTGGAAAATTTAGTGTGGTTTATGCATCGTCTTGTAAGCCGTATGGTTAGGACACCAGCGAGAGAGCCATAAAGGAAGAAAACATCTTGCAGATGGGGCACTCTGAGCAGGAACTTTAAGTAAACAGTCTCGATTCTCTGTATAATTTGGGACACATATGCTTTATCTATACACTGTATTTCACTAAAGTTTAAACAGTTCACTAACTGCAACAACTGAATCCAGACTCAAACCACCAGGAGGAAGGCTGGTGCTTTTTGTAAGACATATTTCTGTAGGCTTTCCAGGTGACAAGCACTCTGCTACTGAGCCTTTGCTGCTGCCAATTTGCCCAGTGCCACGACAGAAATGCACAGTAAAAGGGCACTTCTTCAAGAAAATAATGTTGTCCTGAGACAGTCAACATTCTCCATGTTCAAAGGGCTTACTCGTCAGCCCTGTCATGCATAAATGCTGCCTTGATTCTTTGAGATGGAAAAAAAAAGATTGAAGGATGAGGAAGAAATGTTCTGCACAGAGTTAAATGGTGTTCCAGTACAGCTTAGGCTCGTGTCGGTTCTGCATCACCCACATTAGTACATGGTACAGCAGAGACAGCAAAAATAACAGGTCAGGTTGAGAAAGAATAGGGAAAGCATCTCTTTCTTAATCCTTTTCTATATTATGACTTTGAGACAAACATCATGTCTTTCCTCCCACTCCTGTTCTAAATGTCCTTATGTGTGTGTACCTTATTCTTGGAGCTGGTGTCTCTTGAGTGGAGAGATTATGAGTCTGATTCTACACACCTGAAATAATTGAAGCCTTTGCTGTGAGCTTTAGTATAAGTAGAATCAAGCACTAGACTCTACATCTGTAAGCAGAAACAGATCAAAGCTTTCTCCTCTCTCATAGGCAGCCTATGCCTTAGAGGTGAGATGTAGACTTGCCTGTGTTTCAGGCCAGACTTACAGAGCTGGCCTAGACCCACCAGGAGTACAGCCCTTACTCAGGCAACACAGATTTCCCTCAGTGCAAGTAATTTCTAGCTGAGACATGTTGTCCCTAACCCAGTCATCTGATGAGTTCAGGCAGTCCAAACAGCATGAGAAGGTGTGACAAGACAGCAACTACCACTGTAAGCATTACTTTATTATACACTTAAGAGTGTGAGAAGTGGGGGGAGGTTAAAATTGCTGGTGGGATACTCTAGCAAACTAGGGTGTTACCTGAGGGAAATTGCTAATTTTTATCTGTAGTTTATCCAAAATTTCTTTTGTTCTCAATACAGCATGCTTTGTTTTATATCAGTAAAGCCAGAGCCTTCAGAAATATTACTTGTTAAGAGCACCTAGGGGAGGTAATTTAGTTCTCTCTGGTTTACTGGGTGGGGGCTCACACTAGAGTTGTTTAATTTTTCCAGCTGGAGCCTCCAGGTAATTGAACCTGACAACACCTGGCAGAAGGGTTCTACATTCATTGTGCAGAGGCATTTTTATGTCACCTCTCATCACAAAGTCTGAGTAATGAGGACACATATCTTCTTTGGGGTTTCTTTTTTGTCTCCTATCTTCCCAAAACACTACCGTAATCCTGAGGTAACAACACAGCAGAGGCAAAAGATGTGCACTAAAATGGGGTTCTTATCTGCAGTTTTATTATTCCATGCAATATTCTCACAGAAAATTACTTTCTGAAATGTGCTAAGCTGCTCTTTGTCTCTCCAGGGCTCTGTTCATGATTTTCTGTAAGTGATTTTTGTTTAATTTGTAGCAATACAGGGATAGATATCTTTCACCCTGACTGCCATCAACTTAATTGTAGCTATAGAAAATGTAAAGGCTATCTGACTGTTTTTATTACTGAGAATAAAATAACGGGGCAATGTTTGCTTTTCCATTTCTGTATGGCACAGTGGCTAAACTGGTTCCTGAGTTCACATAACTTTGTCCCAAATAAATGCTTTGTTTTAGTATTAATTAATTTTTAGCTAAAGGCAGATCATATTGGCTGTAGTCCTTGTTCCTAATTGCTAACTTGCTGCATGTAACTCAGTCATCAGTAACCCTTAGCTTTAAATCAATTACAGGTGCATGTATACGAAGGCTGCCTTTTGCTGATTTGTTGCTTCTTTAAGAACAACTTTAGAGACAGAAAGTGCTCTAGCTGTTAACAGAAGCAGACTAGCTTACCTTTCACAGTTTGTTCATTTTGTGCACATTTGCACACTCAAGCAAAGTAACGAAACTAGGACAGGAACATGAACCAGGTTCTCCTAAAAGGACAGGAGGACACAGAGTCTTGGCCTGCTCTGTTGCAACTCAGATTTTGCATCAGACAGAAGAACAGCCTACGTCACCGCTGCTGCGTTTCTGTAGAAGAGTGTAAAGACAACCAATTCTGGCACATCTCTGCAAGATAACAGCTTCACAGCAGTGAGACAAGGTAGGGGAGGAGCTCAGGCTGCTAGCAGCCTTTAAAAGCAAGCAGGGGGTTGGGTCTGAAGTGTTGGGACCGCAGTCATGTCCAAGGAAGTAAAATGGTGGGGAGGCTAAAATACAATATGTAGGTTACAAGGAGATTTGGATGAGCAGAAGCTGCTAGTTTCCACGGGGCACACTCTACCTTTGTCTTTCTAATGTAAAGGGCTCCTGTTTTGCTGTGAAGAAATGTAGTTTTCGCCCGTGTTTACTGCATCCTCAGTCCGTTTTCAGAAAGGAGAAAAGTAAGTGTGTGTGCTCCCATACGTGTTTTGAGGGAAAGCCCGACTGATTTTAGTGTATTGATACTCACAGCACTTCGACAGAGTTTACTTTAATAAAGCCTTACCTGGGGTAATATGTCAAACTTGGTCACATCTCTTCAAAATGTAGACAGGCCAGAGAAAAACAAGAATGACCAAAAATGTACAGGAAAGACTGAAATGTTTTGGATTATTCAGTCTAGAAAGAGAATTTTTTACCCTTTACATGCCACAGAAAGGAGAGAGATAAACTGGTTTCCACAGGCATGCTGGAAATGGCAAGAAATAATGGGTTTAAATTGTAGCAAGAAACAGACATCAGGAAAAACTTTTTTTAATGGTAAGGATAGATAAGCAACGGCCTCAGTAGGCAGGTTATGAATTCTCTGTCACTGAATTTTTTTTTTTAATATACTATACAAATGTCTCTTGAAAATGCTGTATGTACTTTCTTGCAACTGTAAGAAAGGACAATGTCAGTTAGTGTTTTGCAATTACTTCACATCCCATTTTCTTGTCACTAATCTTCGCTGTTATAGATGGGGAAAGTAGGTATAGAGAAGCTAGTTCCCTTACTGCCAAGGTAGTCTCACTCCTTAAGAAATCTCCTGTTTTAAGACCTGTTCTGAACATAGGTACTTTGCAGATTTGGGCTTGGGTAAGGAATACCCTAAAAAAAAAACCTACTCAAGCATAGTCTGCCTGATGAGGTTTTCCATTTCTTATTTTTAGAGACTTTTATTTTAGGAATGTGTGTAGGATCTGTCAGTTTCATGATAATGTGTACTGTGAATTTTAATGTTACAGGATGGTTCTGCAGAGAAAAGGGAAGATGCCTCACCTTTGCCATCTGTCTTATGTCTGTAGTATTTTTAGGTAGCATCTAGCAACATGTTTTAACCTCATCTACTGTATAGGAAGTTGCTGGTTCTTTTTTTTTTTTTTTTCCCGTATTGTATCTTCAAGGGTGGATTCTGTGTCACATATTATAGAGAAGTACAATCTTCCTGGCTTTTGGAAATTCTTTGCAATATTTCAAACTAAAATGCTTTCATGCAGGATGTTGGCACGTTGCTTGTTGCATCAACCCAAAAAAAAGTACATAGTGATACTTTTTGGATGGATTTTTAAACAAACCTTGCTTGTAGCTTTGAAAACATTCCCCTACATCCAATGAAAAGCTGAAAATATCTATGAATAAGTTAACACCTGAAAATGTAGGTTTCTGTACATGGCTTACATAAACCATAAAAGGAAATTTTTCACCATGTTTGAATTTCATGCATAAATCTCCTTGGGAAAAAGTTCCATCCCAGCGACAGCGAGTTTTAGGCTATAGCAAACATTTTTCTCTGAAAATGGCATATAAATATCTTAATTCAAAATTACTAGCTCAAAATCCACAGCTTTTTTTCATTTTTCCCATGGTTAATCCCTCTGTTCTCAAGTAGACCACTGCCAGAAGCTTTTCCAGCAAACAAATTACGGTTTTCTTTGTTTAGTTTTATTGTAATTACTGATTCAATTGCTTTGAATAAACCAGTCTGATAATGGTTGACTTAAAAAATTATATTTCCCCTCCCCCCAGATGTCTTTGTTAATCTCTGATTGATGATATCCAGGGTAAAAAATGAGCAAAATGAAAGCTTTTTAAAAACCTATTTCTAAAAAAAAATGAAAACAAATAAACAAAATCCAAACCCAGGATTCAGTCCACTGTAAGTAAATAGGTGATTTTATTAATGCTTGTAGAATACTTTTACCAAAATGTAACATAAACCAAACCATGTTTAGATATTCTCTGCTCTTCCTCCATGGTAATTCATAATAATGTATTAATATATATCACATTTTCATACCATTAAGACTCCATACTGTGACTAATCTTATTCATTTTTACACTCCCTAAAGGAGCCATTACATTGTACTCTGCAAAAAAGCCTTTCATAAATGTCTCCACAGGGTAGATTGACACAATATACCCTAATGGCTACTTGGAAGGTTTAGTAGTGTGTCCTGAGGATGTTCTATTTAATAGCTTATTTATGCTGTGGACTGAACTCACAAAATGTATTGTGCCAAGAATCTGTGAAGTGGCATTTCAAGGGTACATCAGAGCAAGCTGAGCCATGATGTCCTTTGATGCAGTAAAGCATCTATTTGGACATTTCAGTGAAGTAGCTGTCCTGGCAATTGACAGAAATGTACTTGTAGAGAAAAGGTGGAGAGGACCTTCTGCATTCTTCATGTATCTTACCTGGACAATAATAGGCATGAGAGATCTAAAACAGCATATGCTTCTCTGAATCCCCTGAGATTTGGTGTTACAGCCCACCTGAGTATCTTTCTTAGTTCTCTGCATAAGAACAGCCAAAGTGGAGAGTCTGCTGAAAGAGCCATTTGGTTGGAATATCTCCCTCCTATAGACCTTCTGTGGCTTTCTACAACTGAACAGGTTTTAGCATAGTTATAAGACTGCTTTAATTTGTACCAGCCTACATGCTGGCAGAAATGTTATGTGAAATTAATAAAAGCTCTCAAGCACCAAGAAATCAGAAAACGCTTTCCTTCTTTCCTATTTCTTGCAAATGACTCTAGCCAACTTAATTCACTACACTTTTCTTCGAAGTTCTATCTTCAGTTCAGAAAAACAATAACATTTGCACCTGTCAAAACTCTGTTATTGTAGATCTGCTATTTCTGATGACTTCTTTGAACAATGAACATTCTGTTTACACAAGGTCTTAGCAAGCTCTTCTCTAGCCTGAATCATATTTAAAAAAATAAAAAAGTATGCAAGGCTCAAATGGCAAAAGGAATTTTAAAAACACTTACAAATTTCACTAGTATGATAACTATATTTCATCTGAATGATTTGCTTACATTAATTCCTCAACTTATTTTTACAGGTTTATTCAAAAATCCAAGACTCATCTAAGCAAATTTGGCTAGGTGTCTAAGCCACTCCAAAATCACATCTGAATTTGATTCTGTTGATATAACATCTGACCTTGCTAAAGCAGATGGCGGAGCATGTCATTTCTGGCATGCTGAAAGCAAAATTATTTCTCTGCTAACATAGTGGCAAAGAAAAGGCAATGTATCAAATAGTGAAGTTTTACAAAATATAGCAGGTGAACTTGGAAACTACCATACATCACATGATATTTTGGGGAACAAATCATCAAAATCTTCAAAGCATAATCACATTTTTCTGAATACTCATATCTCAGGGCATTCTTACAGTCATTTGCTGGACTAAATGCTCTGCACACACATACTGCACCCTTTATAAAATGAATCTCTGAATAGTCATTGGAAGCTTTTATCTATGTTTACTGGTCTTCAGTGAAGCTCCTGTTTTGGTCTTTATTGATTTTTGTTTTAAAAGTGTTTCTACAGAGTTTCAAGGGATTATTTTCAGCCTGAGCTTGAGATTTCAGCTCTCTTTAGGTCTCTATTCCAAGCCCTAATGAGACTCATAAATGGTTACGTGTTAGGCATGTTTTCGTCTTATATATACTTATTTAGTGGATTTAAACAAAAACTACATCAAAGACATTGTAAAATATGAAGAATGAGATTTTATTGCTGTCTACGGCTGCGCAATGGGAGAGTAGAAAGAAGGTGCAGCCAGACTCTTCTTTCAGTCCTGTTGAATAATACCATCAGTCTAATACTTCTGGCTGAAAACATTTCTTAACAGGTAACTTCTAATCACTGAACATCATGGAAACTCTGCATCCATAGCAGAAGTTCACTAGATAAATTTATCTTGGTTACAATAAAAGCAGTTGAATTCTTTCCAGCTCTATATAGTATGCTAAAACACAGCTTTGCACTGACCATGGTTGCTTCCAGAAATAAAAGGATGTGTAAATCTTGAGAAAGAGAAAAATGGTTTAGAAATCTATTCCTTGATCTAATCCTCCATCAATAAATTAAACTTCAGTCACTTTCTAGGAGAATGTGTTCTTTTTATATGTTCCCATAAATTGTGCATTCCGATGTGGTGTGTGTCTTTTTTATTATAGGGGAAGGAAAAAATTTAAATAATCAACATAGGCAGTATTTCGGCTCCTAAAAACTAAGTCATCTAGACACCTAGGCTGCATCAGGTCTGAAAGTGGAATATTATTGTGACTCCAAAAGATAAAATTCAAATCTTGTTTAAATTATTCCTCTTACAATGGGTGTATTAAGAGTACTGATTAAATTATGGCATATCACCTTGCAGAAACAAAGTACTACAAGGCAAGTAAATGTGTCTACCTTGAGTAGTTTTTCGTCCTAATTACTTACCATCATTTTGAATAATCTGCTGGGTTGCAATATATGTCTTTGTCATAGTCCTTTTGTTGCGAATTTCATACTAAGGAGTACCATTTGCTACCACATATGCCATTCCCTTTAAGTTACTCATTAGCAGTCGCAGTGGATGAAAATTAGATAATTAGCTGCTTTTGTATAACTCATATTTTCATAACTAGTTTACATCCTTAGTGTTTTTCTGTGCAGGAGTTGAGAAATTGAATACAGATCAAGTATAAACAATTCCTCTCCACTGTACTCAGTCCTTTTACCTCAACTAGCAGGATGCTTGCTTTGAACTTTGAGTGACCAACTTCTTCATTCATCATTTTTCTGCAGTACAATTATACTCAGCACTAGGTATGTCTGTCTTAAAACTACCTGTCCTAGTAACTTTTACTAAGATAATGGTTAAACGGCAGTATTAGCAAGTCAGCGATGTGGGTGTCAGTATCTAGAGGCAGATAGGTGAAGTAGTTTCCATTAATTCAGATACTTTGAAGTACAGAAGGCAGAAATTCATACAGCATCCTGAAATTTTTCATCTAATGTCTTCATATGTGGAAATGGCATGAGAACTAGTAGACGACAGTCTCAAAATTGTAGATGAAAGAACAGCACATTTGCGAAATGGAATGTCTTGGTAACTGGACTGCTATTAGAATTTGAATGTAGGTTGAGATCTTGTTGCTGGTAAAGGTTTTAAAGCCTTGTTGGACAGTTTTTCTGATGGATTCCTACAAACTCTTCCCATGGGAATTTAGCAGAGGAATATAACCAATAACAAATTCTGAACACTTCAGATATGAATCTCAGGGCAGTACAGTTTGCTGCGAGTCTAATCGTTATGTAGGTAGTGTGTTTCAGCAGTTCACTTCTACAAGCCTCAAATGCACTGACCTCATGTTGACGTCAGTGGCGCTGCTGTTTACTAAGCACTCCCAAAAATATGACTTGCATATGTAAAACTGCAGTCTTGAATCTTATCTACTTCTAACCTCACAATTTTTTTCTCCATAGCAGAACTGTATGAAGTGAAATGTAAGTCAAATACTGTTCAAGTAAAATGCATTTTTGTACTTATGCCACTTTGCATCTGTAGCTTTGTTGTTGAAATTGTTAATGAAGACATACCTAGAAGTGGTGTTTTGGTAATCAAATATGTAAGTAAAAGGAGTGAAGTATTGATACCTCAGCAGCTACACAACTTTTTCTGGAAGTCAGCTATTCAAAGGTGGTGAACACCTTCTGCTTCTGAATATATAAATATACTCATTTCAAAAGACCGCAAGTGCTCAGCTCCCTATAACGCTAGCTATTACTGAAGGCTACTTCTCCTCAAACGTTCCTGTGGAAAATCTGGGATATGGAGTAATTATGTATTTTTCAGAAAATGTCTCCTGACCAAAGAAAGCATACATTTTTAACCAAAATTTTT
>Ga0181612_174784_pt1 | contig 31270 bp, 20 predicted proteins | sample HoacroProtozoa21_FD_119630 | JGI IMG/M metagenome (GOLD analysis project Ga0181612, IMG submission 119630) | Hoatzin crop microbial communities from Cojedes, Venezuel. Combined Assembly of Gp0051906, Gp0051904, Gp0051908 | reverse complement strand
TTTTATTTCTCTGGCGTATAAATCGAGATTTTTATGTACATTTGCACCCAGAAAGGCCGCTGATATAGAAGAGTAGCGCCGTAATCGGGTCCAGCAAACTATTTTGGCGGTTCTTTCTTTTAGTGTGTCATAACTGCCATATTGTAGTCGAAGATTGAGCAAAATGGCAGCAAATAGGAGGAAAAATAGCCTTTTGGATAAAAAATAATGAAAAAAATCCTTATTTCTTTGGTGGAAATAAGGATTTTTTGTAACTTTGCCAACAAATAAACTAAAAAATATTACGAAGAGTGCAGAATGGTTGCATAATTAAGTTTTACTTTTGCAATGGCTAATAAAAAAGAGATGAAAAATGACGTAGATATAAATGAATCATGGCTTCTTTTAGAGCACCCAGCTGTTCTAAAGCGTCTGCTACGTTGTCATTCAAGATTTGCTCAATATAGGGAGCTGCATCCTGATGACTGGAAAGGTCATGAAGACGAATGTCATATCATCTGGGCAACGGATGATTATGCTAAGATGGGGAAAGGCTTTCACTTTCACGATCAAATCGAAATTGAAAATATCACTGGCAAAAACGGACTTGTCATCCGTCCCCGTGCCATTAAGTCTAAAGAGGTACAGAGTCAGCGTTCCAAGAATATGGCGGAGGTGTTTACTCCAACATGGATTTGCAATGCCCAGAACAACCTCGTTGATACTGCATGGTTCGGACGAGAAGGTGTGTTTAATGAGGAATATATGGAGAACGGTGAACATAAGTGGAGACCTTCTAAGGGTCATATAGAATTTAACAACGACAACCCAGAAAAGTCATGGAAAGCTTACGTCAAGGAGCAACGTTTGGAGGTAGCTTGTGGCGAGGGTCCTTACCTCGTCAGCCGATACGATGTTGTGAACTACTCTGATAATCTTATTCCTATAGAGTTACGAATAGGCATCCTTGACCGTAAACTACGTGTGGTTAGTGAGAACGTTGACGATCCTGAGAAATGGATGAACTGGGCAGAGGAAGCACTGAAGGCAACCTATGGTTTTGAATGGCAGGGAGATAATCTTCTTCTTGCTCGTGAAGCCGTGTTTATGACCGTATGCGATTATTTTGAAGCCAAGTTTGGCGAATCCATCAGTGCTGATAAGAAACGCAAGGCTCGTCTGAAATATCTTGCCTATATCATTTCTTGGAATCTATGGCAGATGGACGGATTAAAGATGGTCGTTCCTAACAGTTGCAAGAAAAAGAGAGTAATGGTGAACAAGGAAGTAATAGCCAAGGCGAAAGCAGATGCCAAACAACTTAATTTATTTCCAGATATGGAGGTTCAAATTCCTGAACCCAAGTATGAGATGTTTGAGTGTGATGGTTGCCTGTCTGGAGACTACAGCCAGCATAACGGAATTTTATGTCGCATTCGTGACTGGAATTATGATGGTAAGGATTATAATGAAGAGCGTCCTTATTTCTATACATTATTAAATTAAAAACTAAAATCAGATATTTATGGCAAGTTATACAACAATTCAAGAAGTAAAGCCGAAGCAGAAAAAGAACATAGATTTCTTAGACGGCAAAGAAGTGGAAATCATTCAGTTGCGTGAAGAACAGCGGGATGCCATAAAGCAGGCAAAAGATCATTTCAAGAAGAAGACTGGCAATCAATTCCTCTGGAATGCCAAGATGCGTTTCGGCAAGACGCTATGTGCGCTTCAACTTTCTCGCGAGATGAGCGAATGGAATAAAGAACGTAAAGTTCATCGTACTATTATTGTTACCCACCGTCCATCTGTGAGTAAGGGATGGAAGGAAGAGTTTGACAAGATTTTCGGTGACAAGAAACACGACTATGGGTTTGGAACCAAGTTTGAACCAGAAGCCAATGGCGAGGATCAGAGTGTGGGTAACTTCTACGACCTTGAACGTATGGTCAAGGAAGATGGCAAGCACTATGTGTTCTTTGCCTCCATGCAATATTTGAGACGTTCATCGCTGGTGGCAGAAGACGGCGACAATGATCAGTTGAAGAAGGACATCCTTAATACCGACTGGGACTTGGTTGTTGTTGACGAAGCGCATGAGGGAACACGCACCACACGTGGTCAGATAGTCATCAACTATCTGAAGAAACCTGGTACAAAGGTGCTTCAACTTTCGGGAACTCCTTTTAATCTTTATGAGGACTTTGGCGATGACGAGATATATACTTGGGATTACATCAAGGAACAGACTGCTAAGCGTGAATGGAATGAGAAACACCCCAATGAACCAGTCGAGAACAATCCATACAGACAGTTGCCTGAAATGGAGATACGTACATATAGCCTTGGTAATCTTGTGAAGGATGAGTTGGGCAAAGATGTTACATTCCAATTCAAGGAGTTCTTCCGCACATGGACGGGAAATCCCAAGACCGACCATGCTATCATGCCCGAGGGTATGAAAGGCCGATTCATCCACGAAGATGCCGTGAATAAGTTCCTTGACCTGCTATGTACAGACGATGAGAATAGTTATTATCCCTTCTCTAATGATGAATATAGGGCTTTGTTTAACCATACCCTTTGGGTCGTTCCAGGTGTGAAAGAGGCTAAGGCTTTGGAAAACTTGCTTTGGAAACATGAAGTTTTCGGAAATTTCGATTATATCATCAATGTAGCTGGAAACAACGAAGATGATGAGTCGCGTGCGGATGCTTTAAGCCGAGTGTTGGATAAGATTGGTGAGGACAAACGCCCTGAGCTAACTTACTCCATAACAATCTCTTGCGGGCGACTAACGACGGGTGTCACAGTGAAACCTTGGACGGCTGTGCTTTATCTGAAAGGATCAGAAAACACCAGCGCCGCCACCTATATGCAGACCATCTTCCGCGTGCAGTCGCCTTATGAATATAAGGACGATGGCAAGGATATGATGAAGACCAAATGCTACGTGTTTGACTTTGCACCCGACCGCTCACTCAAGGTGGTTGCCGAAACAGCTAAGTTCTCTACGCTCACTACAGCTAAAGAGCGTGCTACAGCCTCTGCTACCAGTCGTGAGCAGGACATCAAGAACATGGAACAGTTCCTTTCGTTCTGTCCTGTTATATCCATGGACGGCGGAAATATGGTAGAATACCAGCCAGAGAAACTGTTCGAACAGTTGGAGCATGTGTATATTGAGCGTGTTGTGCGTAACGGCTTTAATGATAACAGCCTCTATGACCTGCGAACATTGATGAATCTGGATTCCGCAGAGATTGACGACCTAAACGACCTTGGCGACGTGATTGCCAAGACCACTAAAATGGAGAAGCCAAAGAAGGCTGTTGACATCAGCCGTAACGGTCTCTCCGGTCGTCAGAAAGATGCTGCCATAAGAGCCAAAAAGAAACAGGATGAGGGCAAGAATTTAACAGAAGAGGAACTTGCTGCTCTTGAAGCTGAGCGCAAACGCAAGGCGGAAGAACGCAAAGAGCGCGAGAATCGCATCTCTATACTCCGTGGCATCAGCCTGCGCATTCCATTGATGATGTATGGCGCAGATGTGGACGACAACACCATTAGTCTGACGCTCGATAACTTCACCGAACAGATAGATGCCGCATCTTGGGCTGAGTTTATGCCTCGAGGCGTGACCAAGCAGAAATTCAACAGCTTCCGCAAGTGCTATAATGCGACGGTGTTTGCCGCCGCTGGACGTCGTTATCGAGAGTTGGCCCGTGAAGCCGATGAGATGCATACAGAGGAACGCATCCAACGCATTGCAGAAATATTCAACTGGTTCCACAATCCCGATAAGGAAACCGTGCTTACTCCTTGGCGCATTGTCAATATGCACCTGAGCAATTGCCTAGGAGGTTTTTGTTTCTTCAACGAACGTTTCGATGGTCCTAATCAAAAGGAAATTCCGTCAACAAATGGTCAGCTATTTGAGTGTATTGACACGAATGAACCAAGATTAGTTGAACGTGGAGTAATAACTAGCAATGTTTTTGATGATAGAGGTGCCAACATACTTGAGATAAACTCCAAGACTGGTCTTTATCCCTTGTATATGACATATACCCTTTACCGCAAACGCAAAGAAGACTTCGTGGCGAACGGACTTATTAAGGATGTAGAGAATTATTCCGTTGAGGAAGAACAGGTAATTTGGGATGACATCCTTAAAAATGACATATACGTTGTTTGTAACACCGATATGGCTAAACGAATAACCATACGTACACTTGCGGGCTTCCGTAGCGTGGAAGGACTCCACATTAAGAATGATAAATTAATAGAAAAAGTAACAACCAACCGTGACAAACTTATTTCAGAAATGGACACATTGGGTTATTGGAACGGTACAAGAGATAAGGAACCAATGAAATTTAAAGCAGTTGTGGGAAATCCACCGTATCAGATAAAAGTCGGCAAAGAGAAGGATAATTATGGAATGAACATCTACAATTATTTTGTAGGTATTGGTAAAAGTCTAAAGCCTTCTTATGTTTCTATGATTACCCCATCTCGTTGGTTTACTGGAGGAAGAGGGCTTGAAGATTATCGTTTTGAAATGCTCAATGACGATGGGATTCGTTATATGCACGATTTTGTTAATGCAAATGATTGTTTCCCAAATGTTGATTTAGCAGGTGGTGTTTCATTCTTCCTCTGGGATAAGGAATATCATGGTGAGTGTGATTTTGAATGCACATTCTCAGGCAAAACCACACGAATGATGCGTAAGCTGAATGAAAACAATATCTTTATTCGCTTTAATGAAGCTATCAATTTACAGCGGAAAATGAAAGAAAGTACCAATAAGTTTTTGGACTCCTATGTTTCGACCCAAACTCCATTTGGATTCATAACAACTTTTAAGGGTAAAAACAAGAAATTTGATGGAGCACTTGAATTATTTGGTAGTAATAACTCACGAACCTGGGTTTCAAGGGAAGAGGTAACTAGAAATTCACAATGGATAGATTCATATAAAGTCATATTTACTATGGCTGCTCCTGGTGGAGGAAGACCTGATAAGAATGGACAATATCTTCTTCTCACTTCCTTGCAGGTTCTAAAGCCAGGGCAGATTTGCACACAAACTTTCTTAGTAGGTAAAATTTTTGCTTCAGAAAACGAAGCAATAAATTACAAAAAGTATTTGTGTACGAGATTCGTCCGTTTCTTTATTGAACTGACAATGACTTCGCAGCACCTTGGTGCAGATCGTTTTATTTTTGTCCCTGATCAAGATTTCTCTTCGGAATCTGATATAGATTGGAATAAGTCTGTAGCTGACATCGAAAAGCAGCTATATGAAAAGTATACTTTATCTAAGGCTGAAATTGACCTCATTGAGAATATTATTAAACCAATGAAATAACAATGAATCTTACTGAGTATCTCTCAACGAACTGTAGATGTTTACCCTATTTGTTTAAGGCAAATATTGATGAAGTGGAACGTTAGGTATGATTAAAAGAAAGAACCTAATTTTAAAAATTCTATTATGGCGCTATTTAAGATAAAGGACAATGTAGTCCACTTAGGAACAGGAGCTCACGGAATGGTAGTAGATGTGCTGCCAGCCCGTCGTGGTCGTCAGCTCTATAAAGTCAGTTTCCCTGCTGGTATAAGCGATGTCCTTGAAACAGACTTAAAAGCCGACTTCAACGAGAGCGATCCTTTTGAGCGGTGCAAGAATGGCATATTCGGGTCATATTCTGATTATGCCAAAAAGAACACCACTTTTAAAATACGCAACTCCAACAATAGTACCATATCCTCGCTGAAATCGTCAAAGACTCTTTTTCGTGCCTATCAGTTCAAACCTTTATTAAAGTTTTTGAACTCTCCCAACCGCCGACTGCTCGTAGCTGATGAGGTAGGTTTGGGTAAGACCATAGAGGCCGGACACATTATGCTGGAGCTCAAAGCTCGAAAAGAACTGAACAACGTGCTTATTGTGTGCCCAAAATCCCTTCAGGAGAAATGGAAGAACGAACTATATGAAAAGTTCGGGCTGCTGTTTAAGATATATGAAAATTCAAGAGAACTCATCATGGACATTAACGAGCGTGCCGGTACTGTTCGCGCCATTGTTAACTATGAGAAGATACGTATTCGCAGCTCCAAGAAAGCCAAGGAATATGCCAATGATAATCAGTCCAGCAACCTTGTTGACTATCTTACCGAGACCTCACACATGTTCAGTTTGGTTATTTGTGATGAAGCCCACAAGATGCGCAACCGAGAGACCCAGACTTATCGCGGTGCCGAAATTATAATGAATAATGCCAATGCAGCACTATTCCTTACGGCGACCCCCGTAATGATAAGCACTGAGAATCTGTATAATCTGCTTCATCTGCTTGACAACACCCGATATTTTAACTATCAGATTTTCGATAACCGCTTGCAGGAGAACCGCCCATTTATAGATGCCATATCGAGTCTGAACAGCAATGTTCCACTTATGACCATTCTAAATAATTTGGCGAAATCAGAAGTAAGCCGAAGCTTCTCGGTGATTGACGAGAGCAAACAAGAGCGCGAAATTTTCTCTTCACGGTCGAGCATTGAGGAGTTGTTTGAGAAAGACCCAGTGTTCAAGGAGATAATCGAGTTGCTTCAAGGAGTGGATACGCCAAAGACGAGAGCAAGGCTGCAATATTTGCTTTCATCCATGAGTGTGATGAACCTCGTTTTCTCCCGTACACGCAAACGTGAAGTGACTACCGATATGTCACAGGCAGAACGAAGTCCACACTTGTGCAAGATAGAACTTCATAAAGACGAGAAGGAAGAATACGACAAGGTAATACAGGACTACGAAGAGGCCATGGAGGAAGCCGCCTATTATTTTGAGGAATACGAGGAAGAAGGAGAACCGCGTCCCGGTCCACTCGGATTCGTGCAACGCAAACGCCAGATAGCCAGTAGCGTATGGGGATTTCTCAATCTGGAGCGCGACCTCGACAATGGCATTGATGCTTACGAATCATACCCCGACGCTAAGGTGGAGAAGTTGCTCAATATCATTGAAGAAGTGTTTAAGAACGGTTCGAAGAAACTAGTGATATTTGCTATTTATCGCCGAACATTGAAATATCTACAGATACGGTTGAAGAAGCACAATATCAATTCGCTTATAATTCACGGTCAGTTGAACAATCGTGCCGACATCATTAACCAGTTCAAGCATGACCCTAACATCCACATCCTTCTGTCATCAGAGGTTGGTAGCGAAGGTTTGGATATGCAGTTTTGTAACTCAATGGTCAATTATGACCTACCTTGGAATCCGATGGTTGTGGAACAACGTATCGGTCGTATTGACCGTTTCGGTCAGAAGTCGCCTGTGGTAAATATATATAATATGGTTGTTGCAGGAAGCATTCAAGAAGAGATTTATATCCGTCTGCTCGACCGCATAGGTATCTTCCGTGGCACCATAGGTGATATGGAAGCTATTCTCGATGCCCCTTTCAAGGAAGGCTGTAGTATGACCATTCAAGATGTGTATAACAAGATGGAGAAAGAAACATACACAAAGAACCTCTCAAAGGAAGCACTTGATCGGAAGATTGCTGAGGTGGAACGTGCCATTGCCAATGAGAAGGAAAACTTGCAACATCTGCAAGAAGGCTTGAGCAACGCCCTGACCAACGATGCTTATTTTAAAGAGGAGATTAATCGCATACTCTACAACAATGCTTATGTCACCGATGTGGAGTTGAAAAATTATCTCCAGTCGATAGTACGCGAATACCTCACTACTTGCAAGCTTTCGCCCGTGGAAGAAAATGTGATGGAATTTCAGATTTCGATGAGTCAGCCAACAATATTGCGAAATTTTCTGGCACAATATGCCATCAACTCTACCGATGACAGCCGCATAGCATTGTCGCAGTTCAAAAGGCGCATTGACGAGGAAGAATCATTCAAGCTCACCTTCAACCAAGATAAGGCATACGATGACTCGTCGCTAAATTACCTTAATATCTATCACCCGATGATTCAGGCTTGTCTGAATTATTTCGTGTCGAACGAAAATCCGAATGACACAACTTTCAGTTATGCACTCATGGCTGACGAGATACTGGAGGAAGGACATAAATACTATATGGGGTTATATCAACTTACGACCCATCGTATGGTGCAAGGACAGAAGAAGAAATCGGCAGAGTTGATGCCCGTGGTTTTCGACATCGAGAACGCTAAAATTGTGGAAGACGAGGAAATAGTGAATCGACTGTATCGTCGTTCACAAGTGGAAGGAACAGAACACAATGTTTCCAACGAAGACCTGAGCAAGGAAACCATCGATGATATGCGCTATGATTTTGCCGATTACGTGAGAGTCGAGATTCAGAGGCGACAAGAAGAGGTGAACCGCCAGATGGAAAGTGACAGACTACGCAACATTCAGCAGACTGAGGAATACTACAAGTCGCGTATCGACAGCTACAAGAGAAATATCTCGCAATGGGAATTCAATCTGGAGCTGGCGCAGAACGATAATAAGGAATATCAGCGTTGGGCAGGTGCCATACGACTCGCCAATTCCAACATTCAGAACATGATGAAGGAACGCGATGAACGTCTGGTTCTGATTAATGAGGATAGCCAGCTGACAATAGAAGACAAAATAATATCTATTAATTTGATAACTATTATATAAATATGATAACAGTAGGCTTAGACTTTGGTACACATCAAACAAAAGTATGTGTGGAGAATAAAGAAGGCGTGGAGCTAAAATACACCTTCTTCAAGTTTACCGACACCAAGGGTGGCAAACAATATACGCTACCATCCATCATTGGTCGAGGCACTGATGGTCGATTAGCTTACGGTTATATCAAAACAAACCAGTATAGGGACATCAAACGCTACTTTAAGCAGCCAACGTTCAATACTAGCATTCCTGAGCCCCAAAAAATGGATGCTATGTTGGAATCTGTATGGTATATAGCATATATATTGTTCGACCTTGAAAATGAGTTCGATAAGGAATTCATCATTCAGATGGGTGTGCCTACCGATGGAAATCATTTCGAGCATAAAAAGAAGCTTGCCACACGAATACTGGCGAGTGCCTACCAACTTGTTGAAGACGTGTTTCATAACAACAAGGAGCAGTTTCTTGCAACTCCAGAGGAAGAGTTGCGCAAGAAGACAGTGATACCCGAATATTCTAAAGAACTGAAGGATGAATATCAGTTTTTGTTCTTTCCCGAAGCTTACGCCTGTCTGATGCCCCTTGTGTCTTCGGAAAAAATAGCAAAGGGAATGTCGTTGATGGTTGACATCGGCGGTGGGACTACCGATATATCCTTCTTCACCATCAAGGACAACCATCCTCAAGTTTACGACTTCTATTCCATCGACAAAGGATTGAACTTTCTGACGGAGTCTGACCTACACCATTACGACCAAAGAGCCAACTCCAACGTGAATGACGCATCGGAAATCAATTCCGAGAGGACGCAGAGCTATACCAACGATGTTAACAATGTGTGTAACAATTTGATTATAAGACTACAGAGGGAGTTTAACCAACAAACAAACCTGAGTATGGAACGACTGATGAATGCTCTGAAGACCCGCCCCATCATATATACAGGTGGTGGCAGCACGTTCTCAATGCTAAGAAGAGGCTATGAGGGGTTCATTGATATAATCCATATCTCAGATGAACAATGGAAAAAAGAAAATGTAGAAGATTTGATGCGAATAAAGAATTTTGGGCTGTGCCCGATATTGTCAACCGCCTACGGACTTTCCATCAGTGTACCCGACGATGACATCAACTGTGAATCGTTCCAAGATTTATTCGACAACGTCCGTGGTGCCGAGGAAGAGTACAATGTAACAAGAAATTATGTTTATGGAAGAAGTATCAGCAGCGATGGATTCGATTACGCAAGCGATTATGATGCTTATAAATAAAATTGTAGAATGAATGAGACTATACATAATAAGTTTATAGCCTATCTGGAGGCTAACGCTAATTTTGTAGCTGGAGGTGATGCAGAGAGTATTGTGGCCTTTACCGAAACGGAATTACCACGTTTTATCCGTGTGCATTTCCGCAAGAATTTCGGTGGAATCTACGATGTGACAGATTCTGCCTATTATCAAAGCATTCAGAACGAATATTATCGCAATGTAAGGGCAAAGGATGAAGACAATGCGAACGGCAGAAAATACACAAAGGCGTTACAAGTATATGTGAAGTTTCTTGGGTCGAAGGCTTTTCGTGGTCGTACCAACAAGGCTACACTTACCGATGCAGAGAAAGAGGCAAAGAGTAAATCAGTCAAGGTACAACCGATGAAGTCTAAGACAGCTCCCGACCCGATGATGCCTGAAGATGATGATGACGGTAAGTTGACTGAAGGTCGCATCCATCAGGTTCATATTACCAAGCACGAACGCAACCGTGCCTTGCGGCAGAAGTGCCTGCTGCATTATGGTTATGTGTGCCAAGTTTGCGGAATAAACTTTGAAAAAGTCTATGGAGAATCGGGCAAGCAATTCATAGAGGTTCATCACTTGAATCCTATTGCTGATACCGATGGCGAACATGTGCTTGACCCAGTAAACGGTCTCGTGCCGTTATGCAGCAACTGTCATTCCATGATTCACCGTAAACCTGGTGGTCAACTATACACATTACAAGAATTAAAAGATTTATATAAAGCACCAACATGGGACAAGATAGAACAGCAGATGATGGACTAATCCGTTGCCGTGTAAACGAAAAACTTGCGACTTTGGATTTGAGTGAACCATACGTATGGCGATTGGCTATCACCACAGATGAATACGATGAACTGAAATCGTCGCTAAGCGAATATGTCAGTTCGGCAGGAGGGAGCAAAAGTTCTCTTCTAGAAGATTATGCCCTGCTTGTAATGACATATCTTGCCGAATGGTTTAAACGCGAATACACAGGAACTGGCGATGGGGCAACAGAAAGAACACTCAACCTGAGTACAGATGACATCAAGACGCTTTGGAGCAATTCGGGCATCAATGTAGAGAAATATGTGTATCTGTCGGATTCTGGTTTACATCTGTGGCAGTATTCAATCTATGTGCTTGGAGGACTTGCCATTAATCAAGAATTGAGTAGAAATGATAGTGGGCGTTTCCTAAAAGGACTTTGTCGTATCTACCATGGAGAGGACGATTCGTTGGAGAAATTAGTCGATGCAAACAGAGCAATAGCTTTTCGCAAGTCTATTTCTCAGAAAGAAAGTCTCTATGAATACTTTCGCATCATCCTAAACGGCAATTACCAACCACATGATGACACGACTAAGAATTTTTTGAAGCGTGTGAAAAGTGCCAACGACGAAGTTCTTAAATTGAAGTTCCGTTTCGAGTGGATAGTGAACAATCTGCAATACAACGACTTCGTAACTCGCAGATTGCGTGTGTGGTTGAAACCTGAAGAAGTTGGTGGCGGATTGCACCAATACTTGCGTTACGACCGATTGGTGGTTTGGGGTATTCCTAATCCGGAACAGCAGAAACACCTGCGATTCTATATCCGTTGGTGGAACGATAAGGATATTGTTCAGGACATCGACGTGAAACATCCGCTCATCGTTTATCTGAATACAGGCAGCGATAATGGCTTTATCACAATGGGTGTAGAAAGGTTTGTCGCCTGCAAGATAATTCCAGTACGTCAATTCACCAATTTTGATATTGTGGTGCTTGATGATAAAGACCAAGAATATGTAGCCCAGTCTGAAGTTGTCACTGACTATATGCAGCTCTGGAGAGTGGATAAATGGGGAGATGAATGGACAAGTCGCCCAATGAAACAACATCAGACGGCAATAATATATAATGAGCATTGGACAACTGACCAAGAGCCTGATTCAAGGAAACCGTTCAGAAGCAAGAAAGAAGGGACGGGCTCACACAAGTGGAATTGGAACTACATCTATAGCGAGATAACCCTCCATGATACCAATGGCCATACAGTAACCTTTTACAACCGCGAAGGCTATGATCGGATTTATGCCCATACGTATGACAATATAATAAGGTATGAACAAGGTGGACTCGTGAAGTATTGTATGGAATATGACGAAGAAGGAGAAATCGTTGATTATTTACCACTCATATTCAGCAAAGAGGATATTCGTGTTCGCCATTTCAAGACCAAGGATGATATACAGGACGCCATGCCAGAGGAAGAAACAATAGCCGAGAAGGTGGAATATAAGCAAGACAATGGCTTGTATGCTACATGGAATGACAATGACAATCCACCGTTCGGTCTGATAGAAGTAAGAGTCATCGTAAAGAAAATCCCATCGGTCTTGCAGATGATTTATTTGCCTTCAATGGATGCAGAGAGACCATTTGTTCGAGATCTGGATAATAAAACTATTAAGTATAGAAATTATGCCGGTGAGGAAATTACTTATACCGACGAAATCGTTCTGAACAAGCAACCGCTTGCTTCCACCGTGGATATTAGATATGGAACGAATGCGGAAGGATTCGTAGTAAGCATCTATCGTCCGACGTCTATAAAGGAAATATATCTTGACGGCAATATCACTGGCTATCTTGAAAAAAATGATGATAAGTTGGTAGTGCCTTACGTGTTGAAAAACAGAATTAGGTTGGCGGATTTCAGCGAAGAAGGCTACAAGGTGTATGACTTGAAAGACTTTGGTTCCCTATATAATAAAATTGGCGGTAATTATATGGCACATCTGAAAAGATGGCAGGATGGATTCGTTTGGAGTGCCCAGACATGGGACAAAGAAGCCCCAGCTTGTCTTTATGTTTCTATCGGTAACTCATGTGAAGCCAACAAGACAGGATTGAAGTTCTACTATTGGAACTACGATGAAACCACAGAACCTATAGAGGTTCCTTACGATTACGAAATGACAAATGGTAGTGTGCTTTTCCAGAGCATGATGCAGACATATATTCCTTTTACCTATGTGGATTCACGTTACAAAAAAGCGTTTATCAAGAAAAGAGCAAACGTGTCTATATTGAAGTGCTTCGAAATAGCACGAGCGCATAAAATATACTACTTTATTTTTGAACCACTAAGAAACATCGTGGAGAAAAAAATGGTCGTAGAAGAACTATACCAACCTTTGCTAAAAATCAGGAATGGAAGATTGACAGAAGATGACATAACTGAGCTGCAACGATTTGCAGACGACTATCGATTCGATTGGAGTGAATATGGTATCAACTTAGAATAATTAAAAATATAATATAATATGAAGTTTGCAAATTTATATCAAGCTAATCGTGACTCTGTAGAAAGAGCCATCAGAGCTATGTGGTGTGGCGAATCGGGCAATGAAAGTCAGAAAACTTATGCCACTCAACTTAGAGAGGTAATCAAGAATATATTTGCTCCAAAGGATGCCGTTCCTGTGGTGCAATGTATGAACTCTTACGAGCCTGTGCATTCAGTGAGTGTGGAAGAAGCAAAAGCTGTGGTAGGTGAATTATGGAAGAGTCCATTTGACCCTTACGAGCATCAGTATCTCAGTTGGAATACGCTTTTGAATAAGACGTATGATGGCAAACCTATGTCTATATGTGTAACGACAGGTACGGGTTCCGGTAAGACTGAATGTTTTATGATGCCGTTGGTCTATGACCTTATAAAGGCAATGAAAAAAAAACAGATACAGGCCTTGTTTCTTTATCCTCTTAATGCCCTAATGGAAGACCAGAAAGAACGTCTAGAGGAATTGCTGGAGGGAACGAACCTGACCTATACGGTTTATAACGGCGACCTTCCAGAAGATGAGCCTGACGAGAAAGACCAGTCAAAAGATGCAGAACGCCAGCGAAACCACATAAGACAGATTAGGGGATATAATAAGAAAACGGGTAAGTGTAAGTTTAATCGTATGGTTTATACCCGCCAGATGGTACGCAAGAATCCACCTAACATCTTGCTTACTAATCCTACTATGTTGGAGTATATCCTTCTGAGAGACAAGGATTCGCACCTTACTGAACCTGCATTGAAGAGTCTTAGGTGGATAGTTATAGATGAGACTCACACCTATACAGGGGCCGGAGCTGCTGAGATTGCAATGTTACTAAGACGTGTCCTTCTGGCATTTGGAGTAAAAGCCAATGATGTTAGATTTGCCACATCATCAGCTACCTTTGGCAATGGTTCTAATCCTGATAAAGAAAAGGAACAACTTCAGAAGTTTATTTCTGGTATCACTGGTGTAAGTCCGAAACAAGTTGAAGTCATCGGCGGAAAGCGTATTGGCGAAGACAAAATACCTCAAAATGAGGATGAAGAACGATGGAAAATGATTTTCCATGATGAATTTGTGCCCTTGGATAAGCTATATTCTGATGGAAATATCGAGGAAAAACTTGTTCAACTCGATGCAATGTGTGAACGAGTACCGAAAGATGCAACTGGAATGCCTGTTATGAAAGCAAAGGCTCACTTCTTCTATCGTGTGCCAAACAACGGTCTTTATGTTCGCCTTACCGAACACGAAGATGGCGCCTTTAAAATATATTCGCAAACTACATTGGATGAAGAGGAAGAAATGAATCCTCTGCTGGAATTAAGCCGTTGCAAACATTGTGGTGAATATGTGGCATTGGCAAGATATGAAGCGTCAGGTCCGAATATTGGTGCTTACCATCCTTTGGAAAGAATAGACAGCGATATGTTTGACATCGAGGAAATGGAAAATATGAGCGATGAGGAATCGGACATGAAGTTTGCTATCATAGGTCTGTCTGACAAGGCCAACGAGAAGGGCGACAATAATGTTCAGTTTAACCTTGTTGATGGTAAGTTGGTGCCTATGGGAGCTGGAGATACAGCTTCTGGCTGGCATTTAGTAGCCAACACTCAGTTCTGTTGTCCATATTGCAATAGTAAATTATCGACTAAGCATGATGGCGATGAAGAGACAGATGATGAAATAGCAGGAAATATACAGACGGCATATCTTCAGAAGTTTCGTCTTTCTGCTGAATTTATTTCAAGAGTTATGGCTCCATCTATTCTTAATTGTCTGGATAAGGGAGAATCTGCCGACTCTGATAAGGTTGTTTTACATGATGGTCAACAATACATCAGTTTTGCTGATAGTCGTCAGATGGCGGCAAAGTCCACGTTGAATCAGAATCTGGAACAGGAAAGATTATGGTTCTATAGTACCATCTATCGTGAACTGTGCAGAAGAAAGACTAAGGAGGCTTTAATCAGAGAAAAGATGAAGCAACTTAAAGCCGTGATGCTTGATGACGAAGATGACGAAACCACCATTTTGGAATATGAGAAACTTAAGAAGTCGCTTCGTGGCTATATGGACTGGAATGAAATTGCCCAACTTATCAAGAATGATAAATATTGTCCCATCTTCTGTGACCAGTTTGTGAAGCGCACGATGGATAGTGACGAACTTGATGAGGAAGGTAATATTCTTAATTCTGTGATAGAGAAATATGTCCAGTCTATCATGGTGATGTATCTTGCTAACCGACTAACATCACGTCCCTCACCAGAGACTATGGGATTATTCCACTCTCATTACCCACAGCTAAAGAAGGTAAAATTACCTGAGGCTGTCAACGAATATAACGAACTTATGCAAAAAGAGGAAAACAAGATAACTGAAGAAGACTGGCATCATCTGCTTCAAATATTTATGGATTATACCGTGAGGTCTAACCAGTCAGTATTCCTCAAATTGTCAGAAGATAATCCTATCGACATCTTTGCCTGCGAGCGTTTCGCGACAGAGAAACCTCGCCGTCGTCCAGTTACCAAGCCTAAGATGGAAAAAGACAAACTTACGCAGTCGCGTGTAGTTCGTTACCTCTGCGCATTGGTAGTAAGGGATGATTCTTCGTTGAAACTGAAAGACGTTTACAAAATACACTTCGATATTTTGTCGAAAGTAGTGGATGCTTTATGGGAAGATTTAAACCGTGAAGGCGGAATGTTGCTGGAGAAAGGTCAGCATTGGGATACCAATAAATTCGATTATGATAGAGCGAAATCCCGCGACGGAAAGCAGTTGAACATCACTCGTTTCAACTTGGCTAATCTCTGCTTCAAACTTTACGATGAAGCATATCTATGTGATGTCAATACAGATGCTTCGACCAGACATGTAGAATGTCTGCGCCCTATTGAGAACAACTTCAAAGGTTTCTCTCCATTCCTTCGCGGAACTACACCTGTAGATTTGAAAGAAGATTTGCATGAGCATTGGAAGCCTTATCCATATAACGATAACGATGAAAGAATAGACAAAGACGTTGTCAACCAGTGGGCTATGGAGAATCGCTTATTGCTTTGGAACAACGGAATCTGGGGGGAAGATGGTGTGTTCTCTAATAGGCTAACCGATATTTACGCTATTCCAAATATTTTTATTCAGGCAGAACATACGGCTCAGGTTGACAAGGCAGTTTCGCGTACTCTCCAATCAGAATTCAGAAATCATACGATAAACATTCTGGCTTGCTCCACAACGATGGAGATGGGTGTAGATTTGGGTAGTTTGGAATTGGTGTTGCTTTCAAGTGTTCCACCGATGCCCGCCAACTATAAGCAGAGAGCTGGTCGTAGTGGTCGTAACAATAAAGTTGCAAGTGCATGTATCACGCTCTGCGGTAGTGATGCTATTGGACTTCGCACGCTTTATAATCCTATTGAGACCATTATAAATCGCCCTGTCAGAGTGCCAATGGTCGATTTGATGAGTCCGCAGGTTGTTCAACGTCATGTAAACTCGTATCTTATTAGAACTTTCGGCGTATTTACAGATGGTGATAATGGAGGAAAAATTACTCAGAAAGTAGTGGATTTCTACACTCCTTACGTAATAAGAACCAGCGGTGGACATCTGGAAGTTGTTAATCCTAAGGATAACAAAACTAAAGACCCAAGCGATTTGTTGGGTAAAGAGGATGGTACAATGTATGCCACTTTCAATTTCAAATGCACTCAGGCTCGTACCGATAACGTTATTGGTGAGTTGAATAGTTTGTTAAGTGATACGGTTTATGAAGGGCATATTGATTATGTGGTTGCAAAAGCAAGGTCTGAAAATGAAAGAATTTATTCAGAACTTAGCAGGAAACTCGATGATTATGGTATGGTCTTTACGGGAGCATCGAACGAGAGACACCGCACAAGGATTAAATTACAATATCTGGAAGTTATGAACCAACGATTGCTCAATTTTTGGGCAACAAATCGGTTCACACCTAATGCAAATATGCCAGTGAATGTGCTAACGTTAGACTTGAACACAACAGGAAAGAAAGACTTCTTTACGCCTGCAACATCTTCGAATCCTTCATACGGACTTCGTGAAGCAATTGCACAATATGCACCAGGCAATAATATTGTTGTGGATGGCGTTGCCTATGTAGTTCGAGGCATAGAATTTACGGACATGTATCAGAAAGTTAAGTCTTTCAAGAAGATATATCGTAATGATGAACGTTGTGTGGTAAACGACTCCTCCTTGGACTCAAAGCGTAAATGGGATGTGAACGATGGATATGGATTGGAACTTATTGAACCTGTAGGTTTCGTTCCCGACATGAATGAAGAACGTAGCCGAATAATGGATGCCAACGAATTCACTCGTGTTAGTGCTCAGCTCATTGGTACAGAAGATTGGCAAAATATTGTAACTGAGCCGCATCTTTTCTCTGTTCGCAGTAACAGAGATTCTGGCGATGCCAAAATACTTTATTACAATGAAGGATTGGGCTATGGCTATTGCTTCTGCTCTCGTTGTGGCAGAATGGTTCTAGAAACCAATGTCGCAGACCCCAATGATAAACTGGCCGATATGCCTATGGAAATGAATACATTGAGATCTAAAACAGAAGGTAAACCCAATTACCATTTCGCCATCAGCGGTAAAGACTTTCATAAAGGATGTGGCGGCTCAAATGATGCAAGTGTCATAAGGCGTAATGTTATCATTGGTGGACTTGTTCAGACCGATTATGTTGAGATTAGAATCAGGCATAAGGGTGATAAAAGCTGGATGCCATATAGAACCAAAGAAAACGAAAAACTACTATTCACATTGGGTATCGTATTCACTCAGTCTCTGTTAGACATATTGGGTAAGGAACGTGGGTCGATTGATTTCGCTATCATGCCCAATGGTCATATCTGTTTGTTTGATACAAATCCAGGCGGTGCAGGTTATTCCAACCAGTTGGCAAGTGTCACCCTGATGAAGGATGTTATTACTGTAGCAAAAGAGGCTTTGACAAAAGCTAAAGAGTATGGTTCAAAGGATATGCTACTTAATAAACAGACATTAAGGTTCATGAAGTACATCGATATAGATTCAGCATTAGAATGGATAAAAGAGGAAGAAGAGTCGAGAGACATCATTCCTACAGAGGTTGCCGCAGTTTCACCATCAGCGACCGAAGTAACACTCGTGGAAATGGAAAAGGCCTTCAATGCCTCTTCCAGGGAATCGGTATTTTTTGTAAACAATAACTATACAACATGGAACTATGATGACGGAGAGCATGGTTGGAGAAATCACTTCCTCGATAATTTCAGGATGCATAAAAAGATGACAACATTCTGTGTAGCTAAGAACGATGTTGCAAGAATATCGGAACCTATTATGGAAATGCTTCGTGCCGTGAAATATGGTTGGGCGAAAGATGTCGTGTCAATGGAAAATCCATACGCTGGCACTGGAATATATCCGATTGCTTATATCGAAGATGCCCTGTATTTCGTAAACAACAAAGAGTTTGCTGACCTGAACGACAAATGGGGAAATGGTACTATGTATTGTGCGAGAATTGACAATTTCTCTAAGCATGCAAAATCCATAGATTGCAAGTACAAGGACACAACTAAAGTGTTTAAGTTGGAAGGTGAAGACTCTGTCAAGATAAAATCGAATAAACTGGGAGAAATCATCCAGAATCATTCTGGTTGCATCGTTGAGCAGTTTATCGCTCATTGCAAAAATTCTACTTCTGATTTGGTTATTAAGTACCAAGATGAGCATTTGAAGAGTATCATGGGTATGGTAATAACTTTGCAGACAATAGAACACTTTGTAAGACAGACAGGAAAAGATGCTTTCACGATAGAATTCCTCATGGAAAAATATGAAGATAATTCTCGCAAACAGAGTATAACAGCCAATATGGTTGATTATCATCAGAGAGATATGAAATTGAACGATCTTGCCGAGGGCTGGTTGTATGGTTTAGATGCAAATGACCACATAAAAGGCGAACTTATTCCTATAGAATCTAAGGACCGTAACTCATTAACTCATTGGAGAGAGCTTACCATCCAGTGTGGTAACAAACGTCTGGAGATTTATCCTGACGGCGGTTTCGCTAATGGCTGGAATTTAGACAAAGACAGAAGCGTCAATAATAAGTTGTTTACGATTGATAACATCGATACCAATGACCACATTGGATTGTTCAGAAATCGCGATATCAAGTTTGATGTAACAATTGAAGATGCATAACAGATGCCAGTATGTAAAGATTAAACAAATTATCATTTGAAAAAACTCATTTTTATGCCTACGAACAAGAACGCTCAAATTCGCTACCAAGCCCTGGATAAATGTCTGGGCAACTGGTATAGAAGATACTACATCGAGGATTTGGTGGAGGCATGTAATAACGCCCTCTACCTTTACAACAGTCATTCTGCTAAAGGACAGGGAGTGCAGAAAAGACAAGTACAAGAGGACTTGAAATTTATGGAAAGCGAGGAGGGATACAGGATGCGTATCGAACGTATTAAAGACGGACATCGAAAATACTATCGCTATCACGACCGCAATGCCTCTATCTGCGAACAGCCCTTTAACCAGGAAGAGCTCGATTTGGTATCGGACGCATTAGTATTGATGAGGCGTTTCAGTGGCATTCCGCAATTCTCTTGGCTTGACGATTTGGAGAAGCAGCTATATACCACGAGCAAACTTGGTAAGGATGCACGCACGGTTGTGAGCTTCCAGCACAATCCGTATCTTAGAGGTATGGACAAGGAGTATTATAAGCAGATATTCAATGCCATTATAGACAAAAGAACCATTGAGATTTCATATCGGCCTTTTGGAAAGACTGCGCAAAAACTGAAAGTGAGTCCATATCACTTGAAGCAATATAACAACAGATGGTTTCTGATTGCCAAAAGAGTCGATTACGACAGATTCTCGAATTTCGCCATCGACAGGTTGGAGGGTGTCAGGGAACTACCTGATAAATATGAACCATTAGATGAGGATTTCGACTTCGATGAATATTTCGATGATGTGGTGGGAGTGTCGGTAACGGATGCACCTGTGGAGACAGTGGTGCTGTATGTCACGGCTGAAGTGTTTAACTATATCTTCACAAAACCGTTGCATCCCTCGCAAGTCATTAAAAGAGAGCTGCTGCCTGACGGCAGGAGAGAAATAGACCTGAAAGTGCAAGATAATTATGAGCTGCGCTCTTTATTGCGCTCTTTCGGCAACCAAATAGAAGTGATAAGCCCGATGACGTTAAGACAGGAAATGAAAACTATGGCTGAGGCCTTATGTAATATGTATAATAGAGAACCTTAAAATACTAATTATGGGAAAGAATAAGACAATTAAAACATCGACATTGGAAAAACGATTCCAAAAATTGCATGACGCGGCTAATTATACCATCGATTGTGGCTATGCGATAGAACATCTGTTAGAGGAGTTTTTGGCTTCTAACGCTACAAATGGAGTGTTTGCCCCTTATCGGAGATATCAAGACAAACTCGCTGAATGGGATAAATTGTTTGTGAAACTCGCCTCAGCAATGGAGAGGGTGGAGAGTAAGTATTATGACCATCTTAAAAACGAGAATCAGGAATGCGAGTTGATAGAGGATGTGCCTGCCTTTGGAGGATACACCACGCCGCCAGCGTCGCAGGTGGAAGGAAAATTATTTGAAATCGGATATTATGAATTGGAGGGCGAAGAACCCGAACCGAAAAATTTCACACCGCAAGAATTGAAAAATGAAATCAATAGTATCTCGGAAATGATGGTGTTTTTTGTAAAAGCTCTCGCTAATGCTGATTACAAGGGTATATGGCAGGAGGTGGGCGACATCGCCGCAGAGATTTATGATAATACCCCAAATGAAGAGATATACAAAGTGGTGGAGTTGCTATAGTTGATAATATGCTAGTATTACATTGTTAAACTTAAAAAATAAAGACTGAAGTACCCTTATACAGAATCAAGACATAAAATATGATGTCTGTATAAAATAATTTGGAATAGTGCAGAAAGGTTGCGTCGCTTAAACCTACCTTTGCAGCGAGAATAAAAATTAAATAAATGATTTGCTTATGAAAACTTTATCAGTTAAACAGCCGTGGGCAACATTGCTGACATACGGCATCAGTGACATAGAAAATCGTTCTTGGGCTCCCAAGTACGAAGGTAAGATTTTAATTCATGCTTCTTCAAGCAAGGTGACAAAGAACTATTTAGACAAGGTTATCTTTGAGCAGATGAACAATATCATGAATGAGCAACTATTTGGCAACATCCCAGAGTTTTGGGATATGGAATACTCAGCTATCCTTGGCTATGTAACAGTCGCGGGTGATGTCAATAACTCCACTTCTGTATGGGCTTCACATGCTGAACACGAATGGCAAATAAAAGATGCTTATTTGTTTGATGAACCCATCCGCAACGTGAAAGGCAAACTCAATCTTTTCGACACCCCGGAAATTGACGAGAATAATTTGCCAAAAGCACATAAGGTTGTGCGCAGAGTTCCGAGACTGGAAGACGATTGCTTGATAATTCCTATCACAGACGAGAGATATAAAGAAGTGATGGAAGATTGTTTACTTAACCTTTGTGTTACTGAGGAAATCGTAGAACTCGTATTGAAGCCTTTGGAAGATCAAAAAGAAGACGACGAAATCTGCTTCAAACCTATTAAAAGAATATGTTTTGAAAGGCCAGAAGCAAAAGATACATACGAGATAGAAGATATGGGTTATTTGAATTGGGAATATGAAGATGGTTCCAATAAAAAGGTTATAAATTGGTTTATGAAGAAGATGGAATATTTCGATATAGGCATAAAGTTCAAAGTTCACAAGTCATAGATTCATAATAAGTTATTATGCTCTCATTCATTTTAAATATCATCGTGTGGATTTTCTTCATCGCATTCTACGGCGCGCTGTGGGCTCTTATCGTTGGCGTTCCGATTCTGTGGATTCTGGGCTGCTTCGTGTCATTCAGTCCGGCGACGATATTGGTGGGCATCGTTTCGGCGGTGCTCGCCTGGCTAATATTAAAGCCGATAGTTACAATATTCCTCTGGCCGATAACTGCCTCCGCCCACGATTTCATCTTCGGAGGCAACTGGATGGATCTCACTATGTTCGGGTCGATGTAAGATTATCGCGAATATCAAGATTAATCTCTGTCTCCTGGGAGCTTATCTATAAGTTGAGTTTTAATAAGTTCGTATCCCTGCTGAGGATTAAATCTCAACGAGGGTTGAAGCAAGCCGACGGTATCACCAAGGAATTCATCATCGTGCATTTTCTCTTCCATATTGTTCACATATTCCTTGTATGTGGGGAGATGCTCGGTTGTAAACGACATATACTTTTGATAGCACTGCAGTACATTGTCTATGTTGAGACTTGCGTTGGTAAGCCTACTCCACCATTGCCAGATTTCTCCATGGGGCAACCTTTCTATGTTCGTCAATCGCAACTTGTGGTATCATTCTTCTACTATTATATTTTCGTTAATAAATAATTTCCATTTATCGTTAAACTCTGCATCATCTGCAAGCTTGGATTTCTTTAATACTGCCTTTCTGAAATGAGTGTGAGACAAACTGAAAAGCATATCAGCCATCTCACTTTCCTCTAATATTTCATCAAGCAGATAACCAAGCCGTTGGACATCAGCTATCGAAAAATAGGATAGCAGTTCTGAATCTACCTTCGACATGTCCATGACCTCTGTGAGCTCGCTCATAACAACGGCAACTCTATTAAAGCCTCCCACTTTCTGATAGTTAGAAACCAAATCTAAAGCAGTTAGTTCTGGTGATGACACATTAAAATATCCGGTACGATTCTTACGCTGCTGCACATATTTCATCGGCATACGTTTTCTTGACACAAAGTCGATGACCATATCCCCTTTCTGAGTATTTCTTAGCGTAGGTGCTGAAATCATGACCGAGAAACTCATCACCGCCTGATGGGCAGAGCCATGAAGAGCTGCAGCATTAAGGAGGCAGACATAGTATTCTTTTTTTAAATACTTCATCAGAGCATCGATGAAGAAAGACTGCTCCACTCCGTATGGTTCATATTCTTCCGGGATGACCACATAAAAGCCACGCCAAGGAGAAAAGATTCTTCCGCTTTCGGTCAACCTCCTCAGTGCACTTTTTATGCCAATAGATTTCAGTCGAGGAAATTCCCTAATGACATCATCCCGTGAGAAGAAATATCTACCCACAGTCGGCATCTTGTTCACCCATGCTGTCATGCTATCTTCTACCATACGTCACCTTTTTTTGACATTACAACTGCGAAAGGTGCCGTTTTTCGGCACCTATTGCAGTTGCATTGCAATTTCGCTGGCAAAAATAGATAAAATTTGCAATATGCGCAAGAAAAAATTTTATTTTCTATGGAAAATCCTAAATATTTAACATTTTACGAACCGTTTTGCAACTATTGCGATAATCTTTGCGTATTCATCGGCGGAGAACTTGGTGAATTGGGTAATCACTGATTACCCAATTTCATATAGATAACTATTTTTGTCTTTAAATGTTAAATTATCAGCAATAGAGGCATGTTTCGGGCGGTTTTCTTGCTTATATTGACGGAAAAGAGTAACTTTGCGGCAAATGAAAAGAATTATGATTAAAGGATTTATTACAAGTTTTGTTTTATCCGCTGCGTTGGTAGCGGGAGTGGTTTTTGTTTCTTGTGGCAGCGCCTCGGTGAATACGAGTGAGGCGGCTGGCAAGGCGAGTGGGGTTGCGAAGAATGCGAAGAGGGTGGAGTATAAGGTTGCAGACCACTATTTCTTGCGCAACGACGCGGTGATTCCAGATTCTTGCAAAAATAGCGACACGCAAATGGCGGTGCTGAAAGTTACTGAGCAGAGCCAGTTCGACAGTCTTTTCGGATGTGCGCCGGTAATGGGAAAGAACGGGGCTCCAACGGAGATAAATTTCAATAAGGAGTTTGTGCTGACTCTTGTTTTGCCGGAGACAAACCGCCCCACGGAAATTAATCCCAAAACAATTGAAAGTCGTGGCGACAGCCTCATCGTAAGCTACAGCTGCACCGTAGGCGAAGCATCCACATGGACAATGAAACCGCTCTCAATGCTCATCGTCGATAAAGACTACGACAGGCCGCACATTGTCGCTATCCAATAAATTAAACATTTCGTTGTTTTATTTTACATTTATTGAAATTGTTCACCAACTTGGGGAACAATTTCAAATCGCATATAACGCATTGAATTATAATGCTTTTTTAGTCATAAATATAATAAATGAATTTCTTTAAATCCAGGAAAGTAATATTAAAAAGTTGTGAAACGCAATTCAAAAAGTGCGATTTATCAGCAGTGGAGAGACTCAAAAAGTGCGATTTATCAGCAGTTGGAATGGTTGAAAATGTTAAATTATCAGCAGCGGAGGCAATTTTTGGGCGGATTTCTTGCTTGTTTTGAAAGAAAAGAGTAACTTTGCGGCAAAATAGTTTTGTATGGAATACAGTGTTATTGAGAAGGTGGTTCTCAACCAGCAGGAGGATTTGGAAGAGCATTCGATAGATGACTATTGCTATCGCGCGGAGGAAGAGCAGATTAACTTGAACAGCAATCTCGCTCAAGTGGTTATTGGCATGAGACGCAGCGGCAAGTCAACGCTTTGTATCAACAGGCTGAAGAGGGCAGGGGTGGAGTTCGCCTACTTGAATTTCGACGACGAGCGGCTGTTTGGTGTCGCTACCGATGACTTGGATACCATCCTTGAGGCTTTCTACAAGATTTATGGCGACTTCAAGTATATGCTCTTGGATGAGATACAGAATGTGGAGGGTTGGCCATTGTTTGTAAACAGGATGCTGCGGAAGAAGCTGCACGTGATATTGACAGGAAGCAACTCTAAATTGCTGAGCGGCGAGTTGGCAACACATCTCACCGGCCGTGCGCACCAGATAGAGCTCTATCCTTTCTCTTTCATCGATTTCTGTAATTTCAACAAGGTGGAGCTGTCGCCATTAACGACCAAAAGGCGAGGCTTCTTGGCGGCGGCTTTCGACAAATATCTCCTTCAGGGCGGCTTGCCAGAGCTGATGAACGAGGATAATGTGAAAGGGTATATCAACACATTGACTACCAGTATTATCAACCAGGACATCAAGAAGCGATTCAACGTAAGATATATAAAGACCCTTACAGACTTAACTAACCATTTGTTGAACGAGGCTCCAGCGGTGATAGTGCAGGAGACGCTGATGAGGCTTTTCAATTTCAGGTCATCGCACACCTTGAGTAATTATCTGTCGTATTTGCAGCAGACATACCTCATCTCGCCGTTGAATAGGTATTCCACGAGAAGCCGCCTGCGTGTGAGGAATATGAAGTATTATCCCATCGACGTGGCGTTTATGAACGAGCGGGAGAATGCCTTCGCCGGAGAGAACCTTGGCTTAAGGTTGGAAACAATCGTGTATTTGGAGTTGCGGCGCCGCACGAAATATGCGATGCAGGATGTGTATTATTACGAAAACGGACGCTCGGAATGCGATTTCGTCGTTTGCGACGGCAACAGGACATTGGCTGTGTATCAGGTGTCATACAGCATCACAAATCCAAAGACCTACAACCGTGAAATCCGGGGATGCATAAACGGCGCAGAGGCCACTGGCACAGAAAACATCTACTTGCTTACCTATAACGACACACGGGAGCCAGTGATACACAACGGACACAAAATCATCATTATGTCTGTGTGGGAATGGCTGATAAAACAATAACAGAAACGAAATTGAGAATATGAAATAAGTGGTATCGTATTGATGCTAAACTTTCAATGATAGAATAAGAATGGAATACATTGACGAGCGATTGAAGAAATATCGGGAAGAGCAGGAGGTGCTCAGGTTGATGAAAGCGAACGGCACTTTCGCCATCGACCTGATTAATGATTTTGTGAACGAGAAGTTGCAAGGCGACATCGACCAGCTGCCTTATTATGACTTCTCCGCATCGTTCAACCGATATGATAGCAGGTCCTCTCCAGATGATAAGTATTTCGGCATTAATCTTAATAGCGCAAATGATACGCCGATAGCGAAGGCTATCCTTTCATTAGTGTTCAAGGATGCGTGGGATGAGTTGAATTACTATGCTTTCGAACACCTCAAGTATCGCACTTGCAAGGTAAATCCGTTCGTTTCATTGTTTGGAATCCGTTTAACCGAAAACAACTACAAGGCGGTCTCTAAGTTCGGGCTTTCGCCAGTGTTGTGTCAGCGCATAGAGGCTGTGTATAAACTGCATCAAACCATAGGAAACATGTTGGTTTTGCCGAATAAGCACGATACTACATACGGCAATCTTGCGTTTTATCTTCATAGCGGTTACCGTATCCGTGGATATATGGATAAGTTCCTGATGGAATTGGAAGATGCCTTCGCACAGCCCCGTTTTGCCGACGTCGGTATGGTTCAGCTTGTTCATAAATGCAAAAAGGAGCTTCTGCGCTACAGTCGTTACCCGGGTTTCACACTGATGTGCAAACGCCTGATGTTGGACGACTTCCTCAACGAAGACGGCAAGCCCCGCAAGGTATTCGACGGCATTTATTGTGCCGCCCGAAAGAAGCCCACTGAAGAGGAGTATATGCACGCCATTCCTCAATACCTGGAGTTCTGCGAAAACTTTATTCCTAAGCGAGGACGACGGATAACGGAGAGACTGAAAGAAATATTAAAGGAAGCAATTAAAAAGTAGGTATTATGCAAATAGGTTGGGTCGATTTCTCAGAAAGAGACAGAAGAACGGCACTAGACGTTATTCAAATGGGTACACAGCAAGGTACCGTTGACGAATTGGGAACAGGCATCATTAGTGAAGCCTTTGCCAACTATTTCTTTCCAGGAACCTCTACTATCCAGACAAGGGCAAAGTATTTTTTCGCTGTCCCTTATGCAATTCAAGAAACCATAAGGCAGAAATCAGTCAGGGATGTGAAGGATGCTCTTCGCGTGTTGGATGATTTAGAGGAGAAAACCTGTAAATTACTTGTAGAGAAATGTGGATTTGCTAATGGTATTATTGGTCAAGAGAATATCAGGCTTGGTAAATGGGTTAAGCGAACTCCTTCCACTGTCTATTGGAATGGTTTGAGAACTCTTGGATTCTTTAGTGCCCCTTTTGGATTCAACCCAAGTATATCAGAGTATTTCAGGGCAGAGTTGAAGCAAAGAGCTAATCTGAAAGATTTAACCAATGACATGATAGGAGATGATATCGACAGAGACGATAGTGATGCTGGGCATGGATCGTATCATGAGTATTGGAATATTCCATATATCGAAAACTGGAAGGATAATCTTGATATAAATCTCACCAAGGAGGAGGCATTGTTCTTTGCAGAAAAAATACATACAAATCAACCCGGAACACTTTTGGAATTTCTTCTTGATAAAAAACAAGATTTGAATTATACTGATTTTTTTGATATGGCAGAACACCTTAAAGGTGAAGTAGCCCAGAAATTGGGGAGTATGTTGCAGATGGCTATAGATTTCGATGGATTGTACTACTTGGGTACGATATTGTTTAATCTTGAACTTTCAGACGACCAGAATAAAAAGGCTCTTGAGGAATGGGAAAAATATAGGCCTAAAGCATCAGTGATGGCAGATGATGTTGATCTTGATGCCATTTATAGTCATCTTGGAATTAAGAATCGTAATAGCTATGTATTCTTGAACAATCTGCGCAAATGCCTCATAGAGAATAGTGATGAGAGCATAGGAAGAGCAAGAATGTATATAGTAAAACAATCGGAAGCACTTAAAAGAAGCAATTCCAAGCTCAAAAGAAAAAACGAGTTTGATAATCAAACTTGGTATGGTGGAGGACATTTGGATTATCGATTTAAAGATGCGAGTACGATACTCAACGACATAAAAGAAAGAATAGGCAATGCTTAGACTCAAAGAAGACAGAATAAATTATGGTGAAGCCCTTCTTCCACCTGTAAAGGATGGTAAAGTATTTAAGTTGGTACATGCAGTTGGAACAACTTATTCGTTAGACATGCAGACGCTTATGGCTGTTTGCGTGCCTCTTGGCTTGCGCGAGGCCACCGATAGTGACCTTGCAAAGAATCCAATGGCACTGCTTAAAGCACTGCAGGAGATTACAGACAAATTGGTGATTTTTTGTGATGCAGGACATATAGCAGAAGACCACAGCTCATCAAAACTCATGCTGCTGTTGGACAAAGTGATATGTGAAGTCAAACTACCTAAACGGAATCGGTCTCAAGGTTTTCCTTCTTTCCATCCTAAAACATGGTTTCTGAAATATGCGGATGAAGAGGGTAATGAAATATATCGTGTTATCATTCTTAGCAGGAACCTGACAACAAGCCGCAGCTGGGATGTAGCCGTACCATTGGAAGGAATACGGGGCGACAACATAAATCCCAAAGCAGAACCATTAGGCAGTTTTATGGCATTCCTGAATGCACAGATTCAATCAAACGACTCTGATAAGAACCGTAAACGCCGTATTACAAGGGCGTTTATGGAAGAATTGCCATACTTGGATTTCCCTGAGCTTAAAAATGATAAGGTATTTACAGACTATCAATTCATGCCTCTTGGTATAAAGGATGGCGCTTATGATATCTCGAAAGACCAGATATTCAATAATTCATATACAGATTTGTTTGTCATGTCACCATTTGTGACGGCCGAAACAGTGCTGACATGCAATCAATATCCTTTGAAAGGTGCAAGACATCATTTGTTTACTAATACTTCGCAACTCCATAAATTCAAGGGAAAAGACTTAGGTAATCTTGAAATACTCAGGCTGCGCGATTCTATCTCAGAGGGAGAGTTCACCATTTCTGATGACGAAAGGGATGCCCCAAAGGTGGAGGACATCCATGCCAAGGTTGTTCTGTTTCGTCGATACTCGGAAACTTATCTCTATCTCGGTTCTATGAACTATTCGCATAGCGGTACAGAAAGAAATGTAGAGATGATGCTTCGTCTGTGCGGTCGAAACCGTTATGTGAACCTTGATACGGTAGAGCATGACCTGCTTGGAGATGATATAAATACCAGTCCATTCACTAAAGTTACTCCAGAAGAGATTGATATGAAAGAAGAGCCAAATGACCCAAAGGATAATTTAGAACATATTCTTAGAACGCTATGCAGAACAAAAGGGATGGAGGGCAGAGTGTCAACACCTGACAGCGAAGGCAAATATGATGTTACAGTGCATATACCTGCAAAAGAAATCTATGCCAATGTGTCGTTCCAACCAATCAGGGTAAATGACAAATGGGTAATGCTGGATGAGAAAATGGAATTCAAAGGACTTGAACTTATGCAACTCTCAGAATTATATAAAGTGAGAATTGCTGATGATGACGGCAACGAGATAGTCAGAATGGTCAAGGTTCCTACAGAAATACCAGATGAAAGAGACCGTCAAATAGTGAAGAGTGTCATCTCTGACAAGAAGGCTTTCATCTATTATCTCTCGTTTATATTGGGCGATGATGCTGTCCTTGCAATTACCGAGAATGGAGCACTCAATGATTCCGGAAATGCAGAACAAGTTATTAAGGAGGTGTTCCCCGCAATATATGAGAAGATGCTCCAAACGGCCTATTCTGCTCCTGAACGTCTCAAAGACATAAATAAAATATATGAGGCGGTGAAAGATGATGGCGTCGTGCCTGAAGACTTTGCCGATATGTATAAAACTTTTCTTAAAACTCTCAGAATAAAATGTTAGAAGACATAAAGATAAGGGTAAAGGAGGAAGATGATAACGTGATGTCTTCACTCAAAGATTTCCAACGTGCAACTGTGGAGAAAATAGATTCTCTGTTTCGTGCGGGGAAACGCCGTGTGCTTGTGGCCGACGAAGTGGGGCTTGGCAAAACGATGATAGCTAAAGGGGTTGTTTCAAAAACCGCAAAACTTCGTTACATCGATGAGGATGACAACTTGTTTAAAGTGATATATGTATGTTCGAACCTGAATATAGCGAAACAGAATCTTTCTAAATTGAACCTGTATGAGGATAGAATTGGTGATTTGTCGCAAACGCGCCTTACCATGCAGCATCTTGTGGCATTGGAGGCGGAAATGACTGCCGTATCGGAAAATCGAATTCTGGAGTTGGTGCCTTTAACGCCACAGACTTCTTTTAAAATTTCAAACAGCGAGGGTAGCAGTTTTGAAAGGGCATTGATGTGCGCTGTACTGGAGCGCATTGATGAATTACAGCCATATAGGAATGAGCTTGAAGAGCTGATGCGGCATGGGGTGAAAAATGAAAGCTGGCCTCTCGCAGCCTTTGAGAGTCGAGTGGAGAAATGTCATAATTACAAATCGTCATACCCCGATAACATCATCAATGAAATAATTAAAAGTGAAGCATATCAAAAGTTGAAAGAATATCTTCCAAACCGTTGGAAAGAGGGCGGCTTTGGCGACAGGATGCATTCAGATTATCAGTATATTCGTGATTTGCGACCTGTATTTGCAAAAATAAGCGTAACAGAATTAAATCCTGATTTGGTTATTATGGATGAGTTCCAAAGATTCAAGTTCTTGATAGACCCGAAGAATGAGAATGAGGAAACGAGACTCCTTGCCGAAAAATTCTTGACCAGCCGTGAGGAAGATGTAAATCAACCGGTTAGAGTGCTGCTATTATCGGCTACGCCATACAAATTACTATCTACACAGGAGGAAATAGCATCTTCCGGACGTGATGAACATTTTGAAGAGTTCCAGCAAGTTATCAAATTCTTAATCTGATTATAGCGGTGAAAGGGTACCACCTGTATCACTCTAAAGGGTACCGCCAAAAAGCGTGTTAAGGGTATCGCAATTTTCTTTGTTGCGATACCCCTTAAAGATTAATATCACACGGTGTTAAGGGAGACAAGTTTT
>Ga0181612_126120_pt1 | contig 31270 bp, 12 predicted proteins | sample HoacroProtozoa21_FD_119630 | JGI IMG/M metagenome (GOLD analysis project Ga0181612, IMG submission 119630) | Hoatzin crop microbial communities from Cojedes, Venezuel. Combined Assembly of Gp0051906, Gp0051904, Gp0051908 | reverse complement strand
GACCCTGCTTGGGCAGGGGGTTGGACTAGATGACCCACAGAGGTCCCTTCCAACCCCTACCATTCTGTGATTCTGTGATTCTTGCTTTACATTGAGCACTAAAAGGGTGTAGAGAGAAAAGATGACCCTTGCCCAACAGACCTGAGTGGCCTAGCGTTTAGCAAGAACGCAGAAGTTTAGATTTTGTCTACCCCCCATTACACTGTAACTATCCACCTTTAAAAGCTGCTTTCTACTTTTGCTTTACCTCCTTTTGGCCAGCCTTCCTACTACCCTGCTCTCCTCTCCTTAGGTGAGCCCTCTGCTAATCCCTTCTGCTACCTGCAAGAGCTGGGTGGTCCCTCCATCCCGAGTGGAGCTCCACCAACAAGCCAGCCCGACTCAAGTCTCGGCAGTGACTCAGCAACGCCAGCTCAGTTTTAATTCTTCCCTTTATTACCCCACACTTAATGCCATAAGAAAAGGAGGGGGGTGGAGCCACGGAGTTTTTAAAGAAGTCATTCCAAGCACAGACGAAGGTCATGGCTACTCCAAGACCTGAGCTACATTTTTCATTTAAAAAAGGATAGTTGTAGTAACTCTAAGCAAAGCAACTTGGCTTCCTGTGGCTTTGCACCTTGCGGCTAGATGACCCCATATCTAATGAAGTGCAAGTTCTGACAGAAGCTGTTCCTGTGGTTACAGCATTCGTAACGGCCTTCCTCTGTGTGGACTCTCTGATGTCTAATAATACAGTTGAGCCCAGCTGGGAAAACAATTTGTCTTTCCTTTTTATGTGACCATTTATTTTCACAAAGAGTAGGAACTTAACATTTGTAAGGCTGCTCTCTGCCTATGTAATGTGGTTGAAATCAGTGACAGAGGACAGAACAGACAAACGGAATAATCACATATGCTTAACTGACCTGGAAACCAGGCTAGAAATGAGGTAGCACTTTAAGTACTTGAAATGATAACAAACGAAATTCATTGTTGATAAAATAATGCATTTGGGTGAAAGATAATCTAACACTAAGTAGTATAAAAATTAAGAAGTCAGGACATATTTCAGCAGTCCATCAAGCCTGCTACTGATAGTTCTGCGCATCTAAAGCGTGGTATACATTAGCAGCTGGACAACTTCAAAAGCAGCATACCACACATGTACAGGTTAGAAAATCCACATAACACTGACTGAAGAAGTCCAAAGTCCCCAATAGTAAAGTGTTACTATTCATTCATATTAGCCTCAAACTGGTTTCTCAGACATACAACATCTCTTTCATGAGAATACAATTTGTGCTAAAAGGCAGGTGTCAATTTAAGATGGAAGTGGGGCTCAGTGAGAAACAGGGAAACAATAATGACAATCTAAATGACCACTAAAGACGGTTTAGAGTAACTGGTTGATTTTGTGCCGAAGCAGATCAGAAGCAGCCACAGAGTCTGTGCCACCACCTCTGCTGCAGAGGAAATCACCTCTGGAAAAGGGGCAATAACACACAAATGGAAGTGGTGAGGGTAAGGTGCAGATGGCAACCATTAACACAACTATTTTTGCACCAATCAACACCTCTTGGAGAAAAAAAGAATCCATGCTAGGTCATAGGTGGTAAGAAGCCAACACATCACTGAAGAGGAGGAATTGTTCAATTATTATTCTGGGTATGAGCATTGCAAATGCAGGCACTAACATCCATGTTACAACCTGTTATCAACTGCAGCATGCTGAAGGGATTAAAAGCTAACGACGCACCACCATTCCTCTTAAAATCCTGTGCCAGGCCAGGGTCTTCCAATCTCTCAGCTTAAATATCCATAGAGTTGCAACATCAGACCAACTTTATTTGTTCCTAATGAAAGAGGTGATTCACTTCCTTTCAAGGAGCTACGCTGTAAAATGTTGATTAAAGCGCAAACTGCCCCCAAAATTTAAAGCAGAGGGAAAAAGAATACAAAGTGAGGTGTAAACGAGGATGGGAGTCGAGGGGAAAATCAAAGCAGAGAATTCACCAGGAGGTAGAGATTTTATCAAAGCGATTGGTTCATTAGGCAGAAAATTTGACTGTGCATTAACACCGTACAGTAGTGTTTTTCGTTAGTGGGTTCTTCAGGGCAGACACCTTTGTCTTTATACTTGTAAAACACCAATTAGTATCTTGGGCAGACTACAAACAAATCAACATTAAAACAAAGCAGTGAAATAGAACCATTTGTATATCCTGTTATGCCTGGAGTCACTAGGACAGCTTCCACTCTCTGGAGAGAAATCATATTCTCTTTTCTCTAATAGTCTTGCCCGTGTGTGCAGCACATCTGTAGTAGTTAAAAAGCACAAACTTTGATTTATCTCTCTGCTTCAGTTCAGAAGCAGTTCACCACAGGAAGCTGCTCTGGGAATTCTTGTTACACTTTCCATGTATTCAAGCTAGCTTTAAATTAGTAACAATATGACTGCAGGAGCAGAGTCCTCTGCAAGCCGCAAAGCCCACCCAGGACCCTGTCAAATACTGCCCTGTGGCATCATTGCTTTCCCAATATGAAACTGAGGTACCTGTTACACATCCTCTGAAGGGATATGGGCATGTTTGGGAGTTGAAAGACTGCTGGAATGGTACTGGAGGACTACACAGGATGGAAGGAGCCAGACCTGGCTCAGCCTTGTTCATATGGTTGGACTGGGAAGGGTTCCTGGCACAAACTATCTTCCAGAAGTGCAAATGGGGTTTGTCTTGAGAGAAATGGCTTGCTCACTCCGAAGCAGAGTTTGGGAGGGAATTTACTTACACGGGTGACTGGTCACCAGGATCCAGGAGCGAAAAGGAGGACTAAGTTATATTATCAAAGGCATACACTAACTCAAGAGAACTTAAGCACAAGCTCCCTTTTCAACCTGCCCTACCCAATGCAGCATCACCCCCTACTTTCCACACACACTTTCTAAACTGGAAAAGCCACTTAATATTGTTTAACTCCATGAAATACGTTCAGAGGAGAGGCCAGACACAACAAAAATCTGCTGGTTTAAGGTCACAGTAATGGTTAAGATGCCATATTACAGATTCAGATTCTCAGCCTTCCCCTGATTCACACTAAGGGCTGACCAGGTTGTACTTGCTGTAAGTAGAAAGATGGTAACTCAGACTCATGATTAAAAAAACCTGAAGATATGCCAGCCACATCTCTCTCTGGCATGCCAGAAGCTATTAAAACCCTAACCAAGGCTACAAGCAGGAATGCCTGATTTGGGGTTTACGATTCCTAGAGCAACTGTAATGTCAAAGGTCGTAAAAGAACAGCAGTCTTATCTCCATGTCCTGCTCCCCACGGTAAAGAAATAATGATCTTAAATAGCAGTGACAGAGATGCAGTTTTAAGAGCTGGAAACAGGCTTCCCATGCTTAGTCAAGCACACAACTGACTCTGCAGAGTTTGTGGAGTTCATGTAAGAGAGGCACCCATTTAGTGGTTTTTTTTTTGGTTAAAACACATCTGTCAAGACTCATGTGAGCAGAGCTGATCCCTCTTAGAGAAAAGGTGATGGAGCTGATGAGCCCTTAAGGTCCTTTCCAAACTTACCTCCTACGAAAAGAATCCTCATGCACAGAAACACAGAAGAGAGGAATCAATAACTGCATCCTACGAGCGCAGAACGGTTCCAGATCACCTTGCACCTTGTCCTGAGAAGCTCTGGTGGACAGCAGCTTGGTAACAGAGCAGGGTGAGATTTAGAGAGCTCATGAAAGAGTTAAATATTCAGACAGGTAATACCTGAATTTTGAAAGAATTTGGCCACCAGAGCTACTTCCCTGCAACAGTTACGAGAAGCTGCTGCCAATGTTAACATCAGAAGGCAGATACTGACAGGTTTTTTTTGCCCAGTCAGATGCCAGTATTGACACTCATTTAGACAAGCCAGTACAAACACGCATTAAAGGACATTTTCTATAGCAACGGCTTCTCAAGTAACTAAGGAATTTACCAACAGTCATGAAATCTCTGGCAGGCGGGTGGAAGGTGGTGGGGTTAGCTTCCCAAATGTCCCGGGGCACGGAAAAGCTGATGCGACTCACGTAACAACGGTTCCTACCACGCTGCTGAAGCCTGGGTTGTTTGAGAGATGAGTGACAACATCCCCGAGCTGTGCAATACGCACCAGAATTACTGAAACTTGGTAACGCGTCCCTTTCGGACGGTGGCCAAGTGATGTGGAGGATGGGTGATAAATTACAGCTGCAGGTCAGGCTTCTCATGAGAGGACAAGTATTTTTGCTGAACCAACAGCTACTTGGAATTTTTCTTTAGACTGGAAAGCAAACGGCAAATTTCCTTACACACGAGTTATTGACTAGTTAATAAAACTGAAAGTAATAAATAGTATCCCTTCTATGGGAAAGCATCGAAATGCTTTACCAGTGCTAGACCCAAACAGGACCAAACTGTTGTGAATAAGGGAAACTTGCAGAGAAATACAAGAAACAAAGCTACGAGTAACGAAGGGTGGGCAGAATGACCACCCAAATTTCTGGCTCTGCATTTTATGCCCCAGTTCACAGCACACCATCTAACCTGAGACAGTGTAAATCTATGCTAGTGCAGAAGGTAAAACTGATTCAGAGAGAGGAAGCTGATCTAATTTTGCAAAGCCTAAGGGAAGGGTGAGCTGTGAGGTAGGTTCCCTCGCAGGCTGGGATCCTCACACCCAGTGCTCAGGCCAGTTTCCAGTTTTCCTGTCTTGAAGCATAGGGGATGTGGGTGCATGCCTGGAGCTGAACTCCCTGCTTGAGCTGCTCTGCTTCTCAGAAGAGCGGCATCAGAATCCCTGTATTTGCATTCTGAATCTGAAAGTGTCAAAATTTATGCCTTCAGTCCATGCCTAGTTTGAAGGTAGAAGAAAAATCTTAGTCTCAATAAATTTAATCTGGTCTCAGATTCGCAGCACTTTAGGAAAAGATTTTGCAACTTTCACCAGCAGTTGTGCTTTTGTCTTTGAAGCAGAACTGAAAATGACACGAATCCTGGAGAGCTGATAGCCATGTAAGAAAGACAACACAACAGGTTCCAAGATGATTTTTTAAATACCAGAAAAGAAGGTCTGGACAGGTAGCTGACAGTGTGCTATAGATGACGGATTAGCCAACTCTACAGTGTACAGTTTGCATCTGATTCATGGGGGCTGGAAGAGAACTAGAAAGTTGAGATTATAATGGAATTAATCATATGACTCTAGGGATTCCATTCATCCCGCTGCTGAAGGGTCCTAGAGCCACTTTGTACTATCTGAGCTGCCTTCAGGAAGTTATTTGGGGTTCGCTGGGACAGAAACATATCTGACTGGAAGGAGGGAAGAGATAAAAGTTTGCTGGTTTTCCAATCAAAGCCAGCCCGTATCAAAGTTATGTGGCCACGAGCTGAGATTAAGGACTGCAGTAAACCTCAAATTCCAGACTAGAGCTGAAAAGCTTTGAGATTTAACGCTAATAATTCATACAGCTCTCACATTTACCAGGAGTGACTTTAAAAAAAAAAAAAGAAAAGAATCAATCAATGTGGAGGAACCGTTCTGCATCCTGAAACAAAGGGAAAGGATGAGATCATACCTATTTCTTCAGCCTTGGTGAGGTCTCAAAGTTAACATATGAAACAGATGAGGAGACTCGCATTAGCAAGGCGTGCCAATGTCACAGCAAGAAATAAACATTCAAATAATAAGGCTGCACCTTCAGCTGATGTGGCAGCATACCACGCTGCTGTCACACCGGGGCAAACTGCATTAGTCCCAGGATCTTTGGGTAACTGAAGATCTGATGCCACTTACCTAAAGGCAGACTTCAGAGCACAGCCACTACATAAAGTGCTAGATTGCAAAGCAGGCAATTAAATAGCAGAGAAACACCGTGCTCTTCCGAAGTCTCTTTCCCACTGTGATCTTCTGTGTTGAACTTGGCATTATCATGGAGTTCTCGGGCTGTTCTACCAACAGGGACGCCAAGGCCCAGAAAGCAGTGAAGCAGTTTGCCCCAAACTCTATTGCATCAATCAAACTGATTTTGTTCCCAGGCTTCTAGTCCTGGGTTTTGGCCACTGAGACATATTTCCACATGTGGCCACAAGAAGAGCTGCAAGCTAGGGCTTCTTGTCCCTGTCCTAATGGCAAAAATTAGGAATGAAATCTATTAAGTGGAAAAGAAATAAGCTGGTCTAACTGATGCATAATTGTGTTTATATTTTTCTAAGAATTGGTTGTGAACTTGAAGTCACAGCACAGACCCTGGCTAAGATCCTCAGGTCATCGCACCAGGCTCGGGTAGTCCTGCTGGAAGGTTCTCTTTGCTCCAGTTCACATTCCCTTTGACTTAGATCCTTCATTTCTAGGTCACATAAAGACAATAGATAAAAGAAAACTTCTGATGTTCGTCTATAAAGACAAGTCACTGTCCAAATAACCCCTTCTTTGAGGACAATTTTTGTCTGACCTTTGTTCCAAATCTGATAGCGCAACTCTGATTTTTATAAATCTCTCTTAGAAAAAACAGTTAAATTTTTTTTTTTAAACTTAATTCACCTTCTGGTAGAAGTCTAAACAAACAATTAGGAATCATGCTGAATTCACATCCTTTGGGGAAAAAACCCCACATAACACGACAATGTCTACAGAGATGTCTATGAACCCAGCAGTTATCAGAAATGCGTTGGGGTTTTTTTTGCTGGCACAAACCCAGCTTTCTAAACAGCCAGTGACCCACTTTCACCTAGCTGGCCTCTGAAGTTGAGAGAAGATTCATACCCTCTAGACGTTAGAGGCTCTGTTTGAAGTCACTGCTGTCAGGAGATGGTCAGTTTACGTCTCCTGTCCTAGGACAGGAAAAGGATGCACTCTCAGCTCCATGTGTTGCAGTGAGATAAGCACAAAGATTTCTGTCCTATGCCCTTATCAGCTTTTCCTGCTACTCTCCAGAACAGACATCACCAAGACTGGCAGTAAAAATTAAACTTGCTTAAGCAAAAAGCAAAAAAAAAAAAAAAAAAGAAAAAAAGAAAAGACTCAAGTATCTCTCATAGCTGTAATCTAAAAGGTTGAAGTTTTAGGAAAAATGTCATGTTAACATTTTTGGGAGCACTGAAAACCAGCAAAAATCTTCTGTAATCCTCAGTATTAACTGATCTCCTCCTCTGACACACACAGGGTGACTTACATTTTAAAACATCATCTGTTAAATAACAGTCTTTACTACATGAAAGAAAGAAATATTCCCCTTGCTAATAAAACTAATTAGCTGGCAAAAGGACATTCCTTGCATATGGAAATTATGTTGATATATTAAAATTTTTCTTTCCATGGTTTCCTTTGCTTTTCATTCTCTCTCTACTGCTCCCTCTTTCTCTTCTTATGTCCTTCCACCTCAGCTTCTTAGGATGCAGAAGCCAGGCTAGACAGAGCCTCCAAGGACCTCGGTTTATCTCCTGTCTTTCCATCACCTGCCCAATATGATTTAATTTACGGGTGCTTCAGTCTCTACCCTGTATAAGACAGGTGTTACTTCTTGTTAAAACACTGCCATCCACACATGAGATGGATTGAACATCGCAGTAGCACGTTGGCCCAATAAAGGGATTTCACAAAGTTAAGGGTTTTTTTCTAATCTCATGGATGACGTGGTTGTGCTTCCCAAATTCTCCTCAAATACTATTCTGGTGGGTGAACAGCACTGTCAGGATCCTACACCCATATACATACGCTGTGTTTCTGACATCTACCAACACAATCAGTTTGACCTCCCAGGGATGGTGCAAACTGCCTGTGCAGCGCAGGTCCAGGGATCAGACCCCGCCATCCCTGGGCGTTACACCAATCGGCATTGTCATTCATCACCCCAGATAGACAGAGACACCTCCCAAGGGCCCCTTTAACACATCAACACCACTTTCGGAGTCATCCTCAACTAGGACTTGAACATACAGGTGACAAATAAACCTTCCAGATGGAAACCAAGTTCCCAGTCTCCCTACAAAGCCCCATTTTCACCCGCCAATGCATACAAACCCAAACATCATTTACTACATACCCAGGTATCATTGCCACACAGCATATTTCAGAAACATCAGAAACTACTTGTATGTCTTTCCTCAGCCCTCAAAACACATCGTTCTTACAATCCCGACTGCTGACCATCTATAACTGCCTTTCTGAAGTACCAAAACCCAATCTATTCTCACACACAGAAAGGAAATAAAACAGCAATAGTCATTTCATACATTTAAACAATTTTAACAAATACACTACATTTAACTGCAGCAGCTATTAAATACACACCATAGAAGTCATGGCGTGCCACAAAAATGGGGGGAGAATTTTACTGACGTGCAAGGTATCACTGAAAGGCAAAGCCACAGAATGCTGTTGGGTAGTTCAAGACTCCTGACTTCTAGACCCACTTCTGCTACTAATTTGTTGTAGGACAAGCTATTTTGGGTAAAGTTTGAAAGAACAGTCCAGTTTCATTGTTAAAAGCACACAAGATCCTCAAACATATTAACTTTCCAAGTGACTTACAGACCTACCTACATACCTACACAGAAGAACATCTGCAGATCCAACATGAACACAAACCACTGAAGCTATAATCCACGTACCGGTTCTTTAGTCTAAGCAGGACTTTCCCGTTCACTAAACAAAGTGGCTTTAAAATTAATGTGCTCCTGACACATTTTACCCTTAATCCTGACTCAGTATCCTCATTAAAGTGAAAAAAATACTTCCCTACATCCATAGCATACCAAAACTTGTTTGTTACTGTTATAGAGTAAAATTTTCAAAAGGAAGATGTTGATGTATTAGCATTTATCTAAGTCATTCTGCTATTTCTCTTTAAGATCCATTACAATAAATAAAAAATTACTCACTCAAATGCCTTGCAATAATATGAAAATACAGAAAAGACATAAATAAAATCAAAATAATTAAATGGCTGGTTAAATGTTTACCAGAAAGAAAATCTTGCTAGATTTTTTTAATATATTCTCTGTATCCACCTTATTGTAGCTAACTTCAAGAAGAGAGTGAGGAGATGTTTAGCAGAGGAACACATCTCCACAATCAAATATTAAAACCTCCATGATGTGTAAAACAAAGCATTTCACATACAGATTTTGCCCATGCGCTCACAATTTCGGAGGTTGAAATGATCCTTGGGCAAGACAAGAACCATGGTGATGGCATCAAAAACATCAAATATTCCTTCAAAACCAAACTGGAATGAAACAAGTATTTTAAGACCCTGATGACATGAAACCAACACCACCATTCTGCCCAGCATTCTGGATAAAACAGCCTCTGTGTGTATGTGCATGTGTTCGGGTGTGTTTATCCCTAGATATCAGAGAGAACAGGAAAGGAAGAGCTGAAACACTTGTTCAGAAAATCCTCAAAAAGCAAACACAGCCAGGACAAATTTAGCAGCTTTACTTAGCTGTAATATCAAAGGCAGAGCTGACTGTAAAAGCAACCACCTCTCAAGAATGGCAAAATAAACTTCTGCAAGTCTCAGGAGGAAAACACTGATCAGAGACTGGATATTGTTAACTGCTGCTGTTTTGGTTAAGCGAGGTCCTTTTTGACACTACTAAGATAGTCTTGTCAAAGAACAACAAAAATGAAAAGCGAAATAAAAAAAGACGGACAACAGGCATTTCAGGGGGAATCTGTTTGGCAAAGCCTGGTTTTGAGCTGATGTCTGAAGAAACAAACTTAGAATGAACTTCCTAAAACATTTTTTGGGGTTTGGTTTTTTTTTTTTTTTTGGTCTCCTTTGGAAAAGCAGTACAGGGCCTTTTTGCAAATTTCAATAGTCTGATTGGCAACTTGTTTCTTGATCAAAGCAAAAGCCTGGAACACATCCAAAAAAGATTTTCTGAAAAAAGAAAAAAAAACCCCATTTCATGCTTAAAAAACCCCATTTCATGCTTAAATCAGAAGAAAGTTTGTTGAGCAGAAACTAGGCTATTTGATTTTTTTTATTTTTTAAAAAGGTTTCCATCAAATACAATGAGCCAAAAGCAGTGTATTTTAATAACCTCTGTCTTCAAGACATGCAGTTTACATAGCTCTACACCCATGACCTGGATACGACACCAGTGTACTGGTTTGAAACTGGTTTGAAATTGTTCATGGTTTGAAACTGTATGACTCTCTATACAGCGTAGATTAATTTGCTTACATTACCCAGAAGAGGATTTACCTCAGGCTCCGAAAAACATCCGGATCTCTTCTTTTACAGAAACCATAATCACAAACTTCTGCTCAGAAATAGAGTGCATTTAGATAGGAGTGTGGCATCCGCCCACCTCTGCCAAAAAAAAGAAAAGGAAAAAAAAAAAAAAAAGAAAAATAAAAGATAATCCTGAACTTGGTTCCTAGCATGCCTTGAAATGCTGCTGCTTCACCTGGGGAAGTCTACCTTGAGGATTTAGTAAAAGCAACAAAGCATGTGTGTCAACATGATCTATACCATCCAATGGATAAAACTGGCTTCAGAATTCACCCTCGGAGTGCCAAACTCCCTCTGTCTAGATATTCAGAAATTTAAGTGATGTCAAGCAATTTCCCTTGGCTTAAAGTAATGCCAGTAGACAGACACTCTGACGCCAAGAGAGGATGATGGCGAGATAGTACGTCCCTCTCATTTTCACAAGAACTCGAGGGAACGGCTCCCGTATCTTCAGCAGAATTAATCAAGATAAGTTAATGTGATAACATGTATCTGAAGCGCTCTGAAGGGGAGAAAACCTGAGCAGCTTCTGGCTCTCCAGGATTAACTGTAACAGCTCTCCAAGAAACAGAAAGCTTTCCTCTTCTGCCCTGATCCATCCCCAAAACAGAGTGCATGCTGCAGAGTCAGAAATGTCGAGGATGAAAGTATAAGGTGTGTCACAGGAATGCGACACGACCGAGAAGCCTCTCCTAACACAAAAGCATTAACATGCTATCGAGGCTTCTGCACCCCGGCACAAAAAGTTTTTACCTGACCTGTAAATACCCCTCCTACTGTTACTCTTAAAATGCTCCACATAAATGACACATAAATTGTTTCTGCACACACAAGCATGGACGCTTTGAGATATTTCAGAGCGGTCTAAACTATGTTTTATTGCTACATTACAAATGTGAGGCATTTTACATTAAACGCAGAAGTCGGAAACTATTGGAACATTTGACTTGTGGGGAAGGTAGGAAACTGGAAACAAGATTTTGGTTGCAACCACGTCAATTGGAGTGTAAAGAGACTACTATACTACCTCTGCGCACCCACACGCACACAGGCACTTTTCTCTCTGTAACCCAAGTGCACCAAGCAAGCTGTGGCCTTCCCAGCCAGTCTTGCCTTTCATCTGATATTCCTTTTTATTCTTCTAAAAGCTCTTTTCATGAAAACAGAATGAAAAGACGAGCTTGACTTCTTACGTGCCCTGTAGCCAAGACGTTGGCATGCTGGTTTGCGAGACGCTGGAAGGTGGGCCACGGGACGATTGCAAAACCCCCGCCTGCGATCCGTTCACACTCAGCTGACGGGGACGAGTCGCTGCACGCAGGCAGACACAGGCAAGAACCAATCCCCCACAGCAGTCAGTACCTAATTAAAAAGCTAACTGAAACAGTAAAATGAGGGTTTTGTAAGATAATATGGTTTTGCTTACTTCAATATAAACTACTTTGGTACTTCTCTCGCCCCCAGCTGCCAAACACTTGGAGGTAAGATAGTCTGCAGGATGTTTCTCTCAAAGGGGCTCCGGTCCTTTGATTAAAAGCTTGAGAAGCACTGCCTTCCCCAGTGTAACACAGCAATTAACACAGTTCTCAACCAGCTATCAGTGTCTAAAGGCTCTCGGATCTGTGTAGCTTTATTCATCACAAATGAGGTACTTTGCAGATTCAAGAAGTCTTCTAGCCACATGACAGTAACTAACGCACCAGGAATCACACGCTAGCAAGCAAATATCTGCATCGAGTGCTTTGAAGTGTTCACAGGGAATTCCCAATGAGTGCAATGAATTAGATCTAATTAATAAACCATGCTAGCAAGACATGGTCTGTCCGTATATTTGTGCTCGTGATCACTTCTAGGTGCAGATGTGGTGGTAGGCAACCACCAGGCATGTGTACATTATACAGAAGGACACCACATATTAAGGGTTAGATAGCCAAAGGCTCCTAAATATATCACCCAGTGTATTTACAGAAAACACTATTTGAATGGAAAGCTCTCTTGCTCCGTTTTCTCACCTGCACTGTTCACAAGGTGACATATATGAGAAGCATCCCTGATGGCAGGGATTAATAGAGCAACTTCAGAGGCTGAGTTTCTAGCCAGGTATTTATATCTCCTCCCATTGTGAGTGAGCTGACTGTACTTATATAGGAAACCGTAACCCAAAAAAGGCAGAAGTGTCAATGCATCAGAAATGAATCAAACAGGAAAAAAATTCCAAATTTGTCTGGTTTCTGTGCAGACATGTTGAACATGGAATAGCCTTCTAAATGAAAGGTGATTTGACCAGCATATTTCCCTGAGGCATAATTTGCCTCTCTAATAAAACAATAACTTCTCACTGTGCAGTCATGAATAACATCACCTGAAATAATGCATATTCCTTCAATCCAGGAATATATGGAAGGATAAAAAAACCCCTTCCTATGTATAACGAACGAACAACACGGCAGCAGGGCTGACATCAAAAACTCTCTCTTAATACTTCAGAGTTATTCTTGCCAGTGAAAAACTAAAACCTTTCGGCTCCAGGAGCATAAATCTGAGTTTCGAAACCTGTATTACAGAGAAACAATTTTCAGAGCTAAACACTAAACAGTCACAGAAGTCTATGGGCGCTGGAGGGATTACTACAACTCAGACCCACAAGAATATCTAGGTGTCCGACTCTTTCAACACCTTTTATGCTTTTACATACTGGTACCATTTCAACTCCGTAGCTGCGTGTTACGTTTTGCATAGGACCTCCCTTCACACAGTGAGCAGGACAGACTTCTTCAGAGATGAATCAGAGGCTTGCAGGGAAGGAAGCAGCACTCTACAGGACCACATCTCACCTGGCGTGAAACGCATAGAGCTGAATGAACAAGAGTTTTGTGGTTGAACGAGCTTAACACTGACCTGAGAAATTCAATTCTGCTTTGGGCCTGGCCACACAGCACACTGATAGGAAGACATGCCCTTACTTTCTGTTTCTCTTCTTACAAGTGCCTGTCAAAAACCTCTATCTGAAAAAGATTCAGGGCTTCTCTTAAGTCACAAGTAGTAGCACTGCAAATACATGCAATGATTCGAAGTAATACGAAAACACAAAAAGCTAAGGTCTCAGCTATCTCAAGCTGCAAACCTAAAATCAGTAGACATCTATATTGCATCATCCAAACTGGGGCAGCTGCACCCAAATGACTTCCTAAGAAGAGATCCTGATAGGTGCTAGTTTCCTAAAACAAGCCAGGGCATTGTATGCAACTGCCATTTGGCCAGGGACTGTGCTTCCAGTTGAAGAGCATGAACAATCAGAGGCCAGTGACCAGGCTGGCATCACAGCCTTTTCAGTTTACTATCAAAAAAATAGAGTTTTTGAGCTTCCTTGCCTATGAAAGGGTTGGGATTGTACCTTCTCCATCTCACAGCAAGAGGGGAATTCTTGCTCAGACTCCTCCAGATTTTGACTTCTCCTACTTCAGGATATAACAAACTGTCCTCTACAAGTACCTGATCTCTTCCACATACCATAGAGGAAATGCCGAGAAGAAAGGATGCAGATACTACTGTAGCAAACAATGCAGAAAACCAGAAAGAATATTCGTAATTCTGTCTTCTGAGCAGCATAGGAACTCTACGTAGTAAATAAAGACCAAGGCCACACCCTAAGTGAAAACAAAATACTGAATACTTCTTCATTATGTGACTGTTATTTCCAGAGAAAAGAATAGTACATAATTATGTAATTAACAATTAAGATTGTCTAAACAATCTTACTGTAGAACTGGAGGGAGTCAAGTTACATGATCAATCTCAGATCCAGCATTTTTAGATTTTCAGTACTTACAGAAATTAATATTTGAACTAGGTTCAGTATAGTATATTCCGTATTGAAAAATCATATTATATAGTGCAGAAGAAGGATGAAACAAACACTAAACTCCTAGCTGTAAAAGCAGTGCATTATATAAAGGCCTCTAGGAGATGCAGTCCAATCCACTTCAACCCACACAGGCTACAGGCGAAGCCAACTCACATCCCCGCTCAGCAGCCAGCCCAAACTCCGTCTGCCAGGACGTGCAATCCCAACCTTATGTAAGTACAAGCACGAAATTTGGTTGACAGTTTAAACATTCCTTGTGTGACATCCACACGTGTCCTATGTAGGGAAAAAGCAAAAAAATGTGACGGATTTTTTTAATTCAAGTACTGTCAAGACAGCCTAATGAAGTACACGTAAGCTTTTTAGAGACATCAGAGAAACTTCTTTCAAAATCTTGCCCTAATAAACCAAGAGCAACATCCTCTCCCTCAAACAAATAATTTTCAGATACAGTGCTTGTAACACCAGGCAGTAATTGTGAAACATTTTAGAATTCTGAGTACAACTAAAACTCAGATGTACACTTCACTAAAAACAACTAGAAAAAAAATTTACACTGGACTGTCTGACTCTTTCCACTGTGAAGCTCACTTCTTTCAAGTACACAGAAACCAAGAGTGCTCTGTTATATACCAATGCAATATTTCCGCCTGCACTGAAATTTAGGAAGCCACCCTATGTCATGTTAAAGCAGTAATGGTTTTTACAAGTAAATATTTCATTGTTTGCCTTATGAATGGATTCTTTTGTTGAATGCCCCTTCAAGAATCTTCTGAAGAATCCACTTCAGAATGGACAAAACCCAACTTTTCTTTCCAATAAAGCCAGCTACTCCTCCAGGCGATGACATTACCTCCGAACCACGCAGACAAACGCTGAAATCAGTGTGGCAGGGCTTGCAAAACAGAAAGTCACTTCCCACTCAGACGGTTAAAACCTGCCCGTAGCCTGTTGGACTCCCCGGAACAACTGGATGCTCCAATAGTTTTGGCAATACACATTCCCATTTTCACTGGGGTTAGCCAGAACAAGATTCGACCACATTCCTGTCAGCCGACTCTGGCCGTGGAAATCTACACTTGTGTAACCTCAGCTACAGAGGCAGAAGTTCATCTCCTCGTCCGAACGCAGCCAGCTCGCTTTGCAAAACCACCCGCAGCGAAAAGAGCGGCTCAACGAACAGATCTCCAGCCGCTGACAGCCCACTGACGAGGGAGTTCAAGGTCACTGGCTTGATACTCCATAGCTTTCCTCAGTATCACACAAACATTTCAGAGATGATTTCCACTACCAAGCATTCGTGGCAGTCTCTGCTGCAGCAGGGAAATTCCCAGCTGCCAGATGGAAGCTTCTGTGAGACAAGGTCTTTGCTGAAATAAGATCCTGGTGATGGAATCCCTCCGTCCAGGAAAATCCAGCTGGCTGCAGCTGCAGGAAAACCACTCGCACCTTCTAACAGCTCAGTGGTTCGTTCGCCCATCACCAGGTAAAACAGGTAAAGCAAGAGAATAAGTTAATGCTTTTCATTTAATAAGAAGAATTAATACTGTATCAAAATGCTTTAAAAGAGTTCAAAAATGGTTTTAAAAAGAATTACAGGGAGCCCTCCAACTTTTGGAAGTTGGTCTGCCCTCCACCCAGAGAACAGATGCCTGGGAGGTATCAACCCTAGTAATCTCTGGAACAGAAAGTTAACCAATAATACTAGAATAAGATCTAACAAACCCTATTAATGCTTTTAAATGAGCCTTTTTACTTATGTATTTGAAAGATGATTGAACAGTTCGGGTCCTTCCCGGCTGGTTATAGGGTGCAGATACTGTATACAGCCCTATACATCACAAACCCTTCTCTCCAGCAATTTAAAAAAATAACATGGAAAAGACTTTGGTTCCAGTTAAAGCTAGAACAATGGTCTTTCAAAATTATTACTTTAGAGAGGTTTTTCTTGATTTAGAAGCCATAGTCTCATGTTACGAGCTCTCCATCAGTCTCACATCTGTATTCTTTCAAACATTTGCCATTCAGAACAGCCTTGGGAAGCCTAGGCAGTTAAACCAGCACGCCTCAGTTTCCCTGAGTGGAGAGAACTAGCAGATGTATTACAGGGATACTGAAGAGTTAATTAGGTAGTGCTTTGTGCATCACAGCTTCAGCGTTTCAGCAAGTCTCCAGTAACACCTAATTAACAAATCTCTGATGAGCTGTTTCTTAGAGAGCTCAGCATTGGAGCTCCACGCAAATCTTCCTTACTATGCCAGCCATGCAGCTCTGATGCCCTTGCTGCCCCTCGGTGAGGGTACGTCGTGATTCGTCTGGCTGGCTTTCAGCTGTCATTCACACCCCTCCCCAACAAAAAAGTTTATTTACTAAACTTTGGAGCATTTGGTACAAAGCAAAAAACAACAAGCTACATCAAAGCCTCCCTATTATCACTCCCTAGTGAACTGTGAAAATATAAATTCAAAGCTGACAAGCTAGTTAGATTTTTAACTAAAATCTGAGTCCAATTAACTTTAACCATGCCACTCTGCTACTGTACTTCTGGCACCAACTTTGAGAAGTGGCCCAAATTCTTCTGAGGAACAGAAAGACCATTTATCTACTATATTTATTCAGGGCAAACCTTCTCCTTTGCGTCAAGCAGGGAATGTAGTGTTGCTGACTGACTGGCAGTGATAAAAGAGCTGGTACGATTTTCAAATAAGGAGCATGTCCCGCTTTCCCAAACGCTAGAGAAAAGTGAATAATGTGCCCTCCTAAATAAGAACCGGCTACTGATTCAGAGACGCACGCTGGGGAAAAGGTGCCTCTAAATTACTGGACATATATAGCTACTTCCCTAAGAAGGCTTCTGCTTGGATCTACTCCATAAAGATATTTTTATCTGCAGAAGTTGATCACGGAAAGTGATTCGGAAAGAGGGAGAGAAGGATCATTTGTCTATGGTGAAGGTAGGAGATGGCATTAATTTACAGAATAATTTGTATACATGTGGTGCCTTCCAAGGTTCCTTGAGGTCCCATGCACATTCTGGGTACTGCACCATTTTAGTACTACCAAATATATAAGAAACTGTCGCAAACGTAATGCCTTACCTAGGCATCTATACGGAAAGGAAAATAATAAAAAACTTCTATATATTTGCAATATATTTATATAAGTCAAGACCATTGTACCCAAAGCTCAAATCATTTCAAATATTTTTATTTAGTGGAAGCTTTAAATCTGGAGGCCAAAATCATCATATTCAATGGAAAGAGGTGACCCTTAAATGCACAGGTCATACCTTAAGTGGGTTAAATGGCCCTTCACCAGTACTTTTCTCTCTCCCTGCTTCTTACATGTCACATCACTGTATTTAACCTCTCAGCTAGGATTAATCTCCCTCTACTTCAGGCATCTAGCTTAACTCTGAAACAACTGGAGCATATTGTCTTGACTCCATCATTATCAGCAAATCTCCACAGCAACACGATATCCTGAAGGACAAACCAAGACAGCTAAGTGGGTACCTCTTGCATGACACCCTGAAGATGATTGCGTGTCACGGCCCTCAAGTGGTATTAAACCCCACGGCTCTCCCTTGAGAGCAAATCTCATGCTTTCTTTCAAGGCCTTCAGATCCAGGAAGAGAGAGAATTCTCCTACCAGCCTGACAATACAGGTTCCAGAAAAACTGGTTACTAATCAGGACAAAAGAGTTTCGCAGCTCTCAGTTCAAAACTTTTAACCGTAAATCTTCCTGGAAAAAAAAAAAGTACAAAAAGTACTTTACAGATGTCACAGCAAAATTCTAATATTTGTTGCCTGACATCAACTCGAGATAATCTTTCCTAGTTACCCACCTTGCAAGCTTCCTCTGAGGGTGCTACCAGTTCCCATCCCTTCAGCCACCCTTGCCATGTTCCCATGCTTTTTCTTTCAAGAATACCACCTGTATTTTTCGACTTTGCCCCACAATGGCCCGTGCTCAGTGATAGTCCAAGGCCTTTGACAGGCGAAGGCTGGCAAATCTTGCTGCAGCAGCTGAAGATGTCCGCAAACCCAGCTCTGCACATCTCTGCTGAAGGTTGCTGCCACCCCTACATAGCAAACTCAGCACTTAGGAACATCTGCCTGTAGATCAGCCAACCCAGTGCAAAGCCACCTTGCCGACATGTTAAGCTAAGAAGCCACACGGTATAATACTGGCTGAGACATATGTTTGCTGTTTTTCTTCAGCTGACTGCAGCAGGGCAGGTTCCTGGGAACAGAAACTTCTTACACCCCCATAAATGTACCCAAGCTCTTCTGCGCTCAGGTGAAGAGCATTTTGTTCCACAAATACTTAAAGAAAGAAGCTTCAAGACGAAGTGAACTTTAATTCTGTGATTTGGACAGTATCTGCAACAGCCCTGCAAGGCTTTAGATGTCACCAAGCCAGCGGAGGTGCCAGCCTTTGAGGTACAGAAGGCACCTGGGATCAGAGAGGCTCCAGAAACCACGCTGCGAGTTCTGCCATCCAGGGACAGCTCTGTGGCTTACAGCAGAGGGGCAGCATCACCACTGAACTGGAAGATTCCCAGAAAGCAAGCACAAGCCAGCACTGGGCATGAAGCCCTTTACTGTTATCAGTGTTTTTGTAAAGTCTGTTGCCAGGAGTGACAAACCTCTGTTTTCTAGTAGCAAGTGTTAAAATCAGAACACCCAGACTTCTGTTGCCGAAGAGCAAGGTCTATACCGATGGGCGTCTCTTGGAGACACCCATTTCCCTACGACAGAGGAGGAAAAAGGAACAGGCCATATTCCGTGCCTTTGGATGTGATCCATTGCAGTTGCTACACACAGCATTCCTTTGCCATTTGGTAACTGAGAAACACTAGGCTTATTAAAAAGGAAAAAAAAAAAAACCCAAGCTTGCAGTGCTCTGGTTGGTAAGCACTGGTCAGAGGACAACTGCTGTAACGAATGGATGTCAGAGAACCAGCAGCCCAAATGATACACGAAGTACTAGCTGTCAAAACAAGGGCTGCTACTTCATTTCACCAGAGGCAACCATTTATACAAACACTCCTGCAGGTAGATACTTCTTCACTCCTTGCTTGACCTCAGCTTTCTAAAATTCACAAATCTGCAGGGTTACACGCCCTCGCCCTCAGTCGTGCAAGTAACGTGATGCTCTGGAGCACACTCCCTCCTCCCAGCCAGGTTTTATGCAAACAGCCTTGCTTTCGCAGGGATTTCAGGAAAGCGGGAGGGAGTCACGCTTCAAGAATCCCTCAAAGTTTAATTAAGTTACAATGTCCTAAAACCACAATATAGCTTTTATAGGCACTGTGTCTGTAAAGTTCAAAAGGTAAACAGGTAAGCACATACAGTACACTGCAAACAGCTCTTCTTGTTCTCCAGAAATGAGCCTCGGGAGAAACCAAACATGTATGATATACTTTGCACTTCAACATTCTCACTTCTCATCTAAACATTTCAATGCACTTCATGAAGAGCTACGCACTTAACACAAATCAAGGTAATACCACCTACACGGGGCATGTGAATCATCCCCAGATTTAGCGATTGTGAAACGAGGATGCAGAGCAGTAACCTGACCCAAGGCTGCAGAGCATCCGAGCAGGACAGCGGTGAAAGCGAACCGAAGAGCCCTGACCACAGCCTGGCTGAGCCTCACCTGAGCCACGCTCCCAGGACCCACTGCAGGGTGATGTCCTCTGCAGATAAATCACACGCTCAAACCCATCTTGGCGTATAAACGCCAAGGGGCTGGGACAGAAGAGTTGAAAAGCAGCGATTAATAGAAAGCTCAACAAGGCGTAAGTTAAAATAGGGACATTTTGCCTTCTAACTTCATAGTGTGCAAGTCACGACAAAAAACTTCCTCTTCCAGTTGCCTGCTGATGTGTATGATTACACAATTTTCTCTCATCACCTCAAAGTTTGGCCCAGCATCCTCACTGCTTTTAAGATGAAATGTAAATGAATGCCCAAGCTTTCAGCATTAGCACGGTCACAGACACCAAGAGGCTGGCATTAGGTCACTTCGGCCAACACGGAATCGCTCCCCACAGAACGTTCATTCTTCGGTTCAGGAGGAGAAACGTCTTTAGGTAGAAGCAAAATTGAGAACTGGATAACCTGACAATCGTGTGTTTCATTACATCACTGCCCCAGATTCAAGCCGAGCAGCACCAAAAGGTTTATGTAAGCAGACTATTCTGGTGGTCTTCACGGAACAATTTGAGTGTTGAACTGATGTCATTACTGGACAGACTGAGGACACAGAAAAGGAGAATATTTAGAAAAATTAATAACCCACTGGGCTAAATGTGTTGTTTACTGATTAAGGACCCAATACTTGGATGAGCTGAGACAGACAAGTAAATAAAGATTTGAAGCTCTAAGATAATTTGAGAATTGTTGGAGGAAACTAGGATTGAACGTGACAGCAGTGGCATATAGAGTTAGTAGCCCCTGATATGCTGTGCATCAAAACAGAACTCAAGAAGCCATCTTTGCTGCTTGCTATGACACTTTTCATATCAAATTTTTTCGTGTCTTAATACTTTAGTAGTTCAGAGAAATTCCACATCAACTGCTAGAGAGCAGTTCATAGTTATTTTACCAAATAACAGGTAAACCTAGGAACCATTCCAGGTACCTTGGAGCGGTTGGTACAGACTAAAGTGCTTTTAGAATACTGTTAAGAGTTAAAGGTAGATGAGAGGTGGGGAGGATCAACAAAAACACTCCTGCTTAATTACACTGTTCCCCTTTTTCTTCTAGAAATACATGCAACATTCATATTAATAAGACAAATATATATACACAAAGGGTTACCTGAACTAATAAATAACTAAAATTGGATGATTTTTTTCCCGTCTAAGATTTCTACTCCATTATGAGATACAGTGGTCCAACGAATAATAACAAAAAGCACTTGCAAGCTTGCACTTGACTGCAACAAGACCTTTGTAGAAATTCTTATTCTCTAACTGCAAATACTCATTGCAAAACATAGAAGTTGACTGTTTTAAATGAAAATAATTTATTTGGAAATTTTCCAAAGAAAATTGGTATTTTCTGTGAACTAGAAAGTATCCTAATTAGCATTAGTGTTCAACTAACTCGCTGTATGGCAGTAACTTTCTTCTGCTTCCAAGCTTATAGAAATTTCTTTGTAAAAAAGTACTGAGAATAAAAAATTTTCTTTCAAGTACTGAAGTATTGAGTGACATTTAAATTCTGCAATATTCTGGAAAACAGGATTTTAGGGCAGACAATATTTTTGATCTTCTCTTCATTTGTTAAAAAACAACCTGTAAGACACAGGTGACACAGGATCTAGTGAGGCTCAGCTGGGTTTGATTCTGCTGCTGTCAACAACACGTCCCAGCACTCGGAAGAAATCAGTTCTTGGTGAGAACAGAGCAGATTTAAAACAAATCCCAGCAAAAGAGAAATAATTAGAAAGAACTAAATGATCAGAGCTCTTCATCCCTGTGGATAGCCACATTTCTCACTCTGTCTCCTCTACTGTCCCTGGTCAGATCAACTCTCATTTCGACCTTTTCATAGGAGCTTAAGTTCAGTGTAAGGGTCATGCAACAATGGACTGGTCCTTAACTTCAGCTGAGGAAAGTGCAAGCTGGCCACCAAAACAGCCTTGGTGATTCCCAATCCTGAGGGACAGGAGCATTTTCTACCAGCAGGTTAAAACTCATCTATGCAGAACCTTCCGGAGGTCCATCACAGACTGTGCAATAAGCTTCCACGGAAACTAATTATCATAAACAGCATCATCTTCTGCTCCAAAGCCAGAGCACACTTCAACTTGTCTTCACTAATACCCACTGGGTTCGTATTACTGAGAGTCTGCCAAATCAAAACACTTGAATGCACAACCAGTTTCCCCCAAGGAGGGAAAGAACAAACTATGCACACCAGACAGACGTCACATCCCTTAATCCTGTGCGAGGATGAGTTCAGATACTGTTACGTGCATGGAAAGTTCAGAATCTGTACAGTACAGTACCCAAACGCTTTCCAACTCAGTAAAACGCGGGTTTGCTTGAGCTCCCCTCTCCTCCCAAACCCAGGACAGCTGCTTTCTTCAGCTGTTAGACCCTTGCTTCCTCGCTCTCTCCTCTCAACAACAGACAATCCAGCTTAGCAACCAAATTTGGACAATATTCATCCTCAATACAAAATCTGAGGTCTTTCCCCCAAAGCATTCTGTGATGGAGAACCGTAAGGTGGCATCATCATGATGATACTGGCAACTGACATATTTCAAAGATGATGCTAAAGCAAACAGAGCATGGAAGGTACCTACTATCCCACAGCATGATCATCATCTCCATCATACTCTTCCTCTTTTCTTAACTGAGGGATACATGCAGTTATTAGCAGACGGTCAAACTAGTGGCATTAGTCAGCAGGTCACATTTGCCTATATATACATGGCAACAACACAATTATTCAAAGGAAGCACACTGGGATTGATGACAGTTTGCAGAGTGTAGATGTAGGGAAAAACCTAGACAATGGATTTCTCGACCTTGTCTTCTTACTTTGAGAAAACTCAAATGAGCCCAAATTAACTTCAAATTGCCAAACTTTTCAAACATGTCAGGCAGCTGAAGTGAGGTCAGAGAGAGGAGGGAGAACCTCATCCACTCTCAAGGTTACCCTGATGGGGAAGATTACCAGTAAGTGACACTCCAGCACTAGATATTTCTCCTTATTGGAATGAAAAAAAATCAAATGCTCATAGCTGAAGAAAGAACAATTCAGCAGAGAAGTCGAAATACTGGACTGGAAGTGGAAAAGCTTGTTTCTTTGATTTTAAGCACTTTCTCAGGCTGAATCATTTATTTTGCTCTAACTTCTGGTTTGCTTAACCCATCTGAACCAACTAGGAGTTTCACAATCAGTTTGATGAGCCAAAAATCAGAAGTCACCCTTGGAGAAAGGTTAGACACCCTTTAATAACTAAAAGTCAGCAAAAATGGGACTGTGCTGTGAACATCCAATCCTTCTGCAGGCTATTTGAGTGGATATGGCAACATTCTTAGAGAGTAATAAAATGTATTATATTCTCTGATTTCTGAGAGAGAACACATGCTGCTGTTTTCCTCTCATTCCCCCAGCAGTATTATCCCCAGAAGGTCCCAATTCCAAACGCCATCTCACACGACCCCTATTCCTCACGCACAGAGAAATCAGCTCCTTTGTGCAAAGGACCATCATCCTGGCTCTGTGCTCCACCAGCAGAAGCAAAGAGCATGCAGCACACTCTTGCACCAGGACACCAGGGAAAGCAGGGCAGGTAGCAGCCTGCAAGATGAACTTGTTGTCAAGAACTTGCCCACCTGGCTTTAAAATCAACAGGAAGCCACCTGCACTTCCATATACAAATCCTGTTATGATGGGATCAAAAATGTACTTTTCCTTGTTTTGAACTACCGCAGTGGAATTTTATTTTATTTTTTTTAAGAAAGCTCTTTGATCAGACAAATATTTTTAAAAGGAAAACCAAAACAAAGTCATCCTATAAAAGCGCAAGTCTATGACAAGGGCTGTTTGGGAGGAAGGGTTTACACATGACAAAAATAAGGTTAACTTTGTTCTCTAGTACCCAAGCCCATTTTCTTAGGTACTGGCATATTACTTTCTCAGAGTATACACACAGTTTAACAAAAAAAAAAAGAAAAAAGAAAAAAGAAAAAAAACCAATTAGGATTTGTTTTCTGCACCCAGTGCAGCTATGCCAAACAACACTGTTTTATGACTCCTTACATGGTTACACTGCTTTAACCCTATTTATACACCCCATGTATAAGAATGGTTCTGGATTACATTTTTATGCAAATTCATTTAAACCTGGATTTCCCCTCTCTTCTTTTTTTTTTAAACTCTCAGTGACAAATCCCACCAGGGAACCATCTTTCCAGGACAAGGTGTTATACAGTACAGAGATGACAAAATTCAGCATACAGATGCCAAAAGACAGTATTAACTGAATCATATAAGAGGAAATCTTTTACCAACACAGACCTTCATCTTACTTCATATATTTTCCCCAACTATTTCATTAGACCCATTTACAGATGTCGGCTTTGTTCATGCAGTGCCTGAGGACAGAATACAACCCACTGAACAGTCTCAGTATATTTAAATGACAAAAAGCCATCAGCGTTCTGATTAGATACCCACTCAATCTCAACACAAAGCCATGACAATGATTTTATTTTTTCTCCCTCTTCAAACCTGAGGGGTTTTTTTTCGCAATTCACAAAACAGAAGAACTACAATTGTAACAGAGTTCTGTTTGGGTTTTTCCTCTTGCAAACGTTCACAACCTGAAATCTCCCACAATGCAAAAAGCAAGAGCAGCAAAAATACACCTCCAAAAATGCAGTGCAGCTTTCACACAAAGTGTAGTTAAAAAATGACTAAGTTTTCTTGATATATGAATTTGTGGGTAAACCATTTATCAATGGCCTGTTTACCTGTGCAGCAGAGTCCCTCAAGCCGAGGGCCATGTCATTCCCCTTTGACTGATTAATTAGCCAATCAAGGGGTATTTTTCACTGTGAGGCATGATGGTTTATTCCAGCTAATGCGTGGTCTCTAATGGTAACACATTAAAGCCAACTCGGCTCTTTAAGCCTATCGAAGTGACCAAAAGGGAAGGAGAGAAGATAAATCACAAGAGCTCCCCCCACTTTTGTTTCTGTTCCTAACAACCCCCCCAAGGAACTAACGCTAGAAGCAAGACTCTTCTCCAATGAAGAGCGAAGAAAAAGCACCATTTCTTCCAGACTGGGAGATGTCTCTTCCTCTCCCTCTCTGCTGATATCTCACCAGCAATAATTTATCCTCAGTTGATTAACAAGGTGCTTATAGAATAGGCAACAAAACATCAATACTTTGCTCTTCCTCCTTTTATCAAAAGTACTACTAGGACACCATGCTGGGTAAAGTAATTTTTACCGGCGCTCCTGGAACAATCTCATCTGCATGGAGAAATATTAAAAACATAGCCCAAATTAACACCTTGAGCCTAATTCATTATTTTTCTGATTTGCTATAGATGGTATTACAAGTCACAAGCTCAGAGCAACAGGGTTTTATATCCACTTTATGCTAGTCCGTGCTGCCAGAAGATTTGCTCTACCTGCACCACTCGTGTACACTGAAGCTGCATTTAGCCCTTCAGCTATACTGTCACGCTGTCCTCCCTGTGAGTTAGTGTCACCAAACTGTCCAGGTCGCCCCTCAAGCATGGGCAAAGGCCCTATACTGCTGACTGCTGCCAGAATCTGGTTTTGAGGGTCTTTTTTCTTCCTTTATTTTTTTTTTTTCTCAGAAACGCTCCCTCTGGCTGTTACAGTCCATGGTATGCAGCAGAGCAAAACTGGAGAGGCCAAAGAAGTAACTGCAGCATTACAGAAATAGTAGAAAGCTCTTGCTAATTGTAATTTTAATATAGTTCATTCAAAGGATCAGAAAGAAAAAACAAAACAGGTCAGCACACAAACCTAATGATATCCTCTAGTACTGATGCTGCAGAACACAGCGAGCTCCCATCGATGTCAAGGAGAACTGAGCCACTGTAGGAGGAGTATTACTGTTTCCTAGATCAAGAGCCTACAAATCTGTAGCGAGTAGCCATGCCGGTTGAAGTAGCAGTGAACTAGAGGGTGACAGAAACCTTTCTAACCCGAAGCAGGCTCCTGGGGATACCAAATGCGTAAAAGCACCATTACATTGTCTTGCAGACTCTGCCACTAGGTCACCAGCCTCTTCCCACTAACGAACATTAAAAAAAAAAATTAAAAAATGCAGCCTTCACAAGAACTGAAGAGGTCAAGGGGGCTGAGCAGAAATCACATGCTTACAAGAACATAGTCAGCTTTTGCACTGAAGCAGAATATATTCAGAACATAACTTTTTGGATAGGCTCCACCTCACTTGTCCCCTATGATCAGTGAGGAAAGAGGCACATATGTCTCAGAAGCGTTCAGCTTTATACATCTTTACCACCTTCGGAGACAGGGAACACATTTGTTTGGGCACTCGTGCCTCATCACTATGAAGGGAGTCTGGAGAAGATGCCTAGATCCTCTACCACTAAAGATGGGTGGGATTAAATCCCAACTTTTGTTACCGATGTTTTTGTTTGCCTCAATTCTTGGTAAAATGTTATATTCACTCTTCCCAACGACACACAACACATCACACACGTCTGTGCCGAAATGGTCAAGTCATATATAAGAGGCACTGTGCAGTCCTAAATTTTAACCTCAAATCTGACGAACTCTGTAGCCTGGGAGTAATTATAATACCTAGGCACAAGATACTTGGTCCTTCTAAAAATGCAATTATTGTCTCTGACAATAATGTACAATAAAAAAAAGAAGGAAATATTTTGAAGACACCATCGCAGTGTTTTTCTACTGTCTTCCTCCAGAAAACGCTGACAGCAATTAGGTTTTTACTCTGATTTCTTGAGGAAGCAAAGTTTCCACACTCATTCTGCCCAGACTTCATGTACATCATGGCACTCCTTTCTTTCCAGTAACTTTTTAATCCAACCTAACAGAAGCATAGAGATTTCAAAGATATGAAGAGTCAAAAATACTTCATGAAAACAGGCAGCTGGACAGAGAAGGCCAACAGATCAGCATGCACACGGACACGCGCTCGTCTCCTTTAGTCACACGGAATCCAAGCAACCACAGGAAACCAGGTTTCAGTACTGGAGCCGCTCACGGAATGACTTGTTGGGAGACGTTTTACTTAAACCAATTCATCTTTTCCCATTCCAACAGGGTCTAAGAGTGTTAAATTCATTATTTTTTCTTGCCATCACTTACTAAGGAGCTGGGATTTCCCTTAGGAGACTCTTCCACTGCCCCGATGACATCACTGCGAGGAAGCCTGCTGAAGAGTAAGCTTGTGTCTTCCTTTTTCTAACTGAAGCTCTCACCCCCAGCACCATTTTTGGCTTCTGCCTACACTGATTACTATCCCTTCCCTTCCTCTGTTCCTCCCTCCCCCCGACCCCCAGATATTTATAGGCAGAGAGGTCATCTTTTTCTGCCTCTTCTCTGAGATGAACGTATCCAGTTCCTCCACTCTCTCCTTCTAGGACATGCCCTCTAACCCTGTCGCCCATTTTACTAAATCCTTTTGGACTCTCTCCAGGTTTTTGATGTCCTTTTTCTGTTCTGCTTCTCAGTCTCAAATACCTCATGCTAGCTGCAGTCTGCAAAGCAGAACGGTGAAAAATCTGCGTTAATTTTTAACTAATTTTTCTCTTCTGCAGTTTTTTGTTCCCCAGCAGTGCTGAAAAAAAAGGAACAGCAGATTAATTTATATGCTACCTCTGCAATAGAGACTTTTGACAAAGGTAAAAAGCCCAGACTAAACTTACGACTTGTCTAAAAGTCACAATTGCAAAACCCACAAACATCAATATCACGATTGGTATTTTGCAGAGAGAAAGCTGAGGTGAGGGGAATTACATCAGTTTACCCATAGCTTCAGTGAGCCCGTGGCAGAGTCAGACTTTAATGGATTTTCAGTTATGTCCCTTAAGATTAGCCAACGTGCTTTTCTGATAAGTGCTGGGAAATGTAAGTCAGTTGAGGAAGTTCTGCAAAATGTGTCAGAAGACAATTTCCTGATTTAAAAAAAAAAAAAGTGAAAAAGCAACAGGGTGGATAGTTACACTTCTAATGACTAACACGGAAGAAATCACCACGAACTCGAGACTTTCGGGCTACTTGGATTAGGTGGTTTAAGGGAACTTACGCAGGTTTACATCCAAATTTGGAGGAAGCAGATTACTCATCACATGGCCTGAGACATGGAAGAGAGATGGATGCAAAACATTCAGTTTTCTAGGCATCTCGAACAGAGTTATTACAAACGCGCCAGCTAATCAGAGCTACTCCCCCAGCCCCCAAAGCGAAATCAGTGCCAGAATCATGTTGTTCAGCAACCAAGTTGGGACTGTCTGTAACTCATTCCCAAATCCTCAGTCTCACTCAGGAGCATTTTCTCCAGTGATAAGGCTTCATCAGGAAACACAGCTGGATGGAGGAAGGAAATTCTGAGAAGCAAAAAAAATAGTGGGGGTTCCAGGAAGTTCAACCAGATAGGAACTAATGGAATTTGTTTTTCTGTCTCCCCAGCTCCCAGTGTTCCTAAGCAAGTGAGAAAATCAGAGGGAAAGTAGGGGCAAAAAAAAGTCTGGCAGATCTTACCCTGCAAAACAGGTCCTTACTGCAGGTCTCCAGAGAGCATCATAATTACAATTCAATATTTTCGATCACTTACTCTCCCTGAGAAAAACTGCAGACGTTTTCAGTTTAGGTCTACTCTGAAGCTCAGCCATTGTTTTCTTCCCCCCGTTATTTTGACTTGTATTTTGTTTTTTCTTAAACAAAGGTCCCTGTGTAGTTTATTAAGGAGGTTTTAGTTAGACACATGATTTGTCAAGAATAATTAAAAAAAAAAAAAAAAAAAGAACTGTTATGTTTAACATTCAGGAGAATTAAAGGTTGCAAGCACCTATGATTAGTAACACATATCTCTGAACCATCAAAACAGTATCTTAAACTAGTATCTCGGTCTTACTACTTCTAGAGAAACTCCTTTCGACCCTTAAGGGCCAAACAGCATTTCCTTCCATATCCTTTGCAATTCCACTCTTTTGCAATCTTTACAATCCTCTAGCCAACTCCCTCTTCCCTTGACAAGGTAGATAATCCAAATTTCAACATCCCCACTTACTGCAGTAGTGTCAGTGTGAAATAAGAGAAAAGATCCATTAGCCGGATCAGTCCCAGGCTACTGAGACAGTTCAAAAGCAAGTCTGAGAGCAGCTCTAAAGTTAAGACAGCTTGGACTAAGCTAGCACAAAACACCTTCTGCCAAAGATTACTCCACAGGTCAAGACCATAAATTGATTGCTAAGGACTGTTACCAGAAAAGACTGAACGTGACTAATTGGAACAGCGTCTCTTTGACATATCTGATTTGTTGAGACACCGTTTATCGCAGCAGCAGTTCAGAGGTCACATATTTTCAACAAGCCCTTCAGAAGAGCTGGGATTATCTTGCTGGTCCAGAGACCATGTCACTCAGCCTTGAGCCCTTCAACTGCTTTCCCTTCAACCATAAGCACAGATGGAGTTTCCTGGGTTTTGCTTTTTTTCCCCCTCACTTTGCCTAATCTTCAAGAACAGCTTGGTACAACACCAACCAGCCAGCCCTAGCACCACAGTGCCGATGAGCATCAATGCAGTTCCACTGTCAGAATCTACTGCACATTAGGCCATTTGTAGACACAGAAAAACTCAAAGCTAATGGGTATAACATCTCTTAGGAGTAAGGGAAGCTCTGCAAGTCACTCAGACAAAAAACCTGGCCATAATGCCATTAACAGCAATACCCTTAAACCTTTCCATAACTTCCAGTGTCTCTGATGCCCACGGAACTGCAAATGATCACCCAGCTGAGTCCATACACAGTATATGCATTTTGTTATTCCAAGATGGTCCCATCTTCTGGTCCTTAAGTGATCTGCTTCACCCACCCACTGAATTTTGTCACAGGCTTACGCTGGAGGCTGTAAGGGAGGGAGATTGCCAAAACTCAGCCGGGCAAGGTCCCAAGCAAGTTACCATAGCTGACTGCTTTGACCAGGGCGGCTGATCCAGGGCCCTCCAGAGGTCTCCTCCAATCTCAGTAACTTTGTGATTCTATGAAAAGCGGTTCCTGCATCTTTCCAGCAAGTTATACCCAAGATGGTTTTCCTCCTGGACTGAAACAAGTAGAGTATTGGAAACAGGGAATATGCTGCATATCTTTGTCAAAAGATTAAGAGTGGAATGACAACTCTGTTGCGAACTGAGGATAGGTCATTCAGTCCAAATCAAATCTGTACTGAATGCTTCTCAAACTGCACCTCCGAAAAAAATGGAGGAATCTTGTACCTCAGAAAGAGCCTTAAAGCCAGGACTACAAGCTACAGGATTAATACGTAACAGGTACTCCCATGTATCATCTCAGTTTCAACTACAGCTGGGAACCTGCAATCAGAGTAACTGATAGTAGCTGTTCCGGCACCCATGTAAGTATGGAAGATGCCCTCACCTACTCTGAACACGGACAGCAGCATACAACTGCTACTAATGGTTGCAGGAGCTGCAATTAAAAGGGTCTGCAGCCTACCACAGCCTGAAGGCATGCCCCAGGGCTCTGATGGACACCAGGACTCTTCCTACATTATCTCTACACAGGAACAGATATGAACAACTCACTTCCAGGAGAATGACAGCACTTTCCTGCTCCTGCAGTGCGCTCTCTGTCACATCATGGAAATGCCCAGCACATAAGGATTTCAAAATCAAATGCAAACACACACACAGAACAGCACTGCAAACCCTCAGAGGGCAGTTCCATTTGTGCCACCTTAAGGACCAGGCTCTGGAACATGATGGAAAGGGATCATGAGAGTTCATGGGTGCAATGAAATGAAATTGCTCAGAGATGGAGGGCCTGAGCAATGCATTTTTGTTCTGTGCGAACTCCACAGATCTCTGATCCATGAAGAAAAGGAGAGGTGGAAAAAAAAAAAAAGCAATTGTGCTGCCTCTGGCTTTCTCTCCCTGTGGCTGCTTAGCAGCAGACGGTAGCCAGAAGACGACAACACAGCTTCAAATTACATTACTCCTGCCTGTATTTGCATGTGGAAATATGGCTTCTTAACAGGGAACAGTCTGCGACTTTTTGCCAGAACCTTGAACCATTAGCTTAGTGTTCAGTGAGAGGAAAAAGGAAATCTGCACATTAGCCATCAGACAACCACTGCATCGGTCAAGGAACTAGCAAAAGATATGGACCTGTTGGAGCGGGGTCAGAGGAGGCCACAAAAATGATCGAAGGCCTGGAACACCTCTCCTATGACGAAAGGCTGAGAGAGCTGGGGCTGTTCAGCCTGGAGAAGAGAAGGCTTCGAGGAGACCTTAGAGCAGCTGCCAGTGCCTGAAGGGGCCTACAAGAAAGGTGGAGAGGGACTTCTTACAAGGGCATGCAGGGATATGACAAGGGGTAACAGCTTTAAACTGAAAGAGGGTTGATTTAG